>Ga0209087_1000470_pt1 | contig 25740 bp, 18 predicted proteins | sample S_130805_EF_Meta_FD_187321 | JGI IMG/M metagenome (GOLD analysis project Ga0209087, IMG submission 187321) | Freshwater microbial communities from Lake Simoncouche, Canada to study carbon cycling - S_130805_EF_MetaG (SPAdes) (version 2) | ecosystem: Environmental > Aquatic > Freshwater > Lake ... | reverse complement strand
CTTAACCTTGGGATACACACCCGGAATGGAAGGAGCCAAAGCAGGATTGGGAGAACTGACTGGGTCTTTGATCATGTCGGGTACTAAAAACCGTTCAAAAGATGTCTTGGATAAAGAGATTGATTTCATTGGTGCAAGCTTATCCGCGAATTCAACCAACCTATACCTTTCTACCCTTACCAAACACATGGAAAAAGGATTGGAAGTAATGTCAGACTTAACCTCGAATGCAAACTTTCCAACCTCTGAATTCGAAAGGGTGGTTAAACAATACCAATCCAGCTTACTTTCAGTAAAATCCGAAGGAGAAGCCATGGCGAACAATGCCACGGGGAAAGTTAATTTTCCAAACCATCCATATGGTGAAGTTATGACTGTCAACACCTTGTCGGCTATTTCCTTGGAGGACGTGAAAAATTATTACGCTGCGAATTTCACCCCACAAGGAGCATACATGGTCATCGTGGGCGACATCACCCGTGCACAAGCCGAACAAATGATGGAAAAACACTTTGGAAGTTGGACCGGAAAGGTTCCTTCCAAACCAAGTTTTGCTGACCCAAAGAAATTAGATGGCAACCAAGTGTATTTTGTAAACAAACCTGGTTCGGTTCAATCGGTAATCCATGTAAGCTTCCCACTAGCCATGCGCATGGGTAACCCAAACAACCTTAAAATGAGTGTATTGAATGACGTTTTTGGTGGGGATGGATTCGGTACACGCCTAATGCAAAACTTGAGGGAAGACAAGGCATACACTTATGGCTGCTATTCCGGTTTGAATTTTCAAAACGAAGGCGGATGGGTTTCCATCACGGGGAACTTTAGAAATGCGGTTACCGACTCTGCCATTACAGAAATTGTCAATGAACTGAATCGCTTGTTGGCTGAAAAAGTAAGTGACGATGAGTTGGCATTGACAAAAGCTACCAAAACAGGAAGTTTTGCACGTTCACTGGAACGACCACAAACCATTGCAAGGTTTGCCTACAACATTCAACGCTATGGATTGCCAACGGATTATTATAAAAATTACCTCACCAACTTGAACGCGATTTCATCTTCAGATTTATTAGAATTGGCGCAAAGTTATCTCAAGGAAAACAATTACAACATCGTTGTGGTTGGAAACGAAGAAGTGCTGGAAAAGCTTAAAAAATTCGATTCCGATGGAAAAATCATTCAACTGGATGAATTTGGTGACGTAAAACAAGCAATGGTTCCTGCCGACATTTCCGCAAAAGATTTGGCATTGAAGTATACTTTAGCCGTTACCCAAACCAAAGATTTGAAATCAGCGATGAAGAAAATTGCGAAGGTGAAATCCATTACACAAAATTCAACCTTAAAATCTGACAAAATTCCTTTTCCATTGTCAAACACAGAAATCTACACCAACAAAGGTATCCGTGCTGAAAAAATGGAGTTCGGCGGGAATGTGGCCCAAAAATCTTATTTCGATGGAAAAACAGGATACACTTTTAACATGCAAACAGGCGAACAAAAAATGACAGATGAGGAATTGAAAATGGCAGCATTCGAACAAGCACTTTTCCCTGAAGCGAACCTTGCAAACAATACATCCGCTGTAAAAATGGAATTGCTAGGCATTGAATCTGATGGAGCGAACAAATACTATGTTTTGAAAATCACCCAGAATGAAAATGCCCAATCGATTAACTATTACAATGTTAAAACTTTCATGAAAGAAAAAGTGACGAAAATTCAAACCGTGGCAGGCGAAACAGAATCTGCGACTTCACAGTTTGACCAATTCTTGGATGAGGGTGGATTCTTGTTTCCACATCACCTGATTGTTTCAACGGCACCCATTACTTTTGACATTAACATCGACAAGATTGAAATCAACGGCGTTGTCGATTTAAAAGGGTTTTAACATGTCAGCAACGAAAAGTTTTGCCTTGGTATTTTTACTGGGCATCCACTTCGCAGGTTTCGGCCAACTATTATATAGCATTCAAGGCAAACCGGGCACCCCTCCTTCCTACTTGTATGGAACGATTCATCTTATGCCCAAAAAAGATTTTAAGATCCAACCGAGGTTGCAACAAGCCTTTGATTCTTGCTTGACGCTTGCAATGGAAGTAGACTTAAACCTTTCCTTATCCGACAAAATCAAAATGGCACAGGAAACATTGCTGCCGGGAGGAAAGACCTTGAAAGATGTCATGACACCAGAAGAATATAAACGTTTGGTCTCCTATTGCAAGGATTCACTTGATTATTCCGACAAAAAATTTGAGCGTTACGCACATCTGAAACCGTTCTATTTCTCGAGTCTATTGCTTCAAAAAGAAATGAAGAAAAGCAAATCCTATGAAATGGAATTTAACAACATGGCAAAAAAGAAGCAAAAGAAAACCTTAGGACTCGAATCCATTCAAGCCCAACTTCAAACCATCAATACAGTCAGCATTGAAGACCAGGTTGACATGCTCATGGATGAGTTGGGACAACCCATGTTGTTTGACGAGATGTTGCAATCCTACTTGGCTGAAGATTTAGATAAACTCTATGGATTGATCACCAAAGAATCCGCTTCATTCCCTGATTTTACGGAAAACTTACTGAACAAAAGAAACCGCAATTGGATTCCCGTAATCGAAGAACAAATAAAATCACAGCCCACCTTTATTGCCGTGGGAGCAGGACACCTTTCTGGAGACAGTGGTGTAATAAATCTTCTGAAACAGAAAGGATACCAGGTCACCCCAATTTCAATGAAGGCGCCATGAAAACACTTTTTTTTGCTTTGCTTTTTTGGATTCCCCTCTTAGGTTTTGCGCAAAACAATTTGGAAGTATCGAACGCAACCATTTTTGAAGGAGAGCCTTACCTCACCCACAACCCCTTAAATCCGCAGCATTTGGTTGCCGCTTGGATGGGATACCAATGGAACCAAAAAATCGTCATCAAATCATCTGTTTCTTTTAACGGAGGCACCAGTTGGACCCAGCCCGTTTCCCAATCACACCTTGTCCCCTCCTATTCCTCTGCGGATGTCTCCCTGGGTTTTGACCACTTGGGAAATGCCTTCATGTGCTACATAGATTATGACAATGTGACCTTTGCTTCTGGTAAGGTATTGTTGAGAAAATCAACGGATGGAGGTCTCACTTGGGGAAATCCAACAGAGGTTATAAGCATAAGCGATTGTCCGGGAAAACTTTGCATCGACAGACCATGGATGGTGATTGACCATTTAGGCGCCAACCCTACGGATGCCATTTATGTTTGCACCATGAACGCAGATCAACCTGCATTGGTTTCCGCTCCTTACAACCCATACTTGAGTGTAAGCACAGATGGAGGAATGACATTTAATAACCCACGGCTCATGGATACCCTGCAATTTTTAGCTGGAACAACCATTCCCCAGCCATCTGCCACACCGGCCATTGGCGGAGACGGAACCTACTGGGCCATTTATCCGTCGTACGACGTAAGTCAATCCCCTTTCCCGCGACACATCCTGGCGCAGACCCAAGACGCAGGCATAAACCTTCAGCATTCGATCGCCTACCAAGGGACCTTAATGGGGGTGTCTAATGGGCTTTTTAAACGTGGGGGTAAATTGGCAGCGGACCCTGCACATCCTGGACATTTGGCCTATCTCTTTCTCAGCCAACAAAATGACCAAAGCGATGTCTATTACATTGAAACGTTCAATGGGGGTGCGCAATGGACTTCAATGCAAAAAATCAACCAAGACCCTGCAGGAATTCCAAGGGTTCAAGATTTGGTGTGGGCTGATTTTAATGCCCAGGGCGATTTATTGGCATGTTGGAGAGACCGAAGAAATGCAGGCGCAGATGGATACAACCAACCTTCAGAGATTTATGCTTCAACCAAAAATTTCGGAGCCGCAGGTTTTGGTCAAGATTACCCCATAACATCGCAAGTGGTAGCCCATGACACGATATTGGAAGGGAGTGGGAATGATTTTATGAGCGCAGTTTTTATCGGAGACACAGCCTATGCGGTTTGGGGTGATGTACGAACGGGAACGGTACGAATTTATCTCAACAAATGGAATGTAAACACCCAAGTTGGACAATCGCATTTAATGTCGAGTGAAACCCAAATGTTCATAAGCCCAAATCCGGTTAACCATGGATTCAAAATTCCAGAAAAACTGTTGGGGTATGAAGTGAAAATCTATAACCCTCAAGGAGAAGTTGTGTGGGAAACAGATTCAGCAACGGAACAAGAAATCAACCTGTCTTCCTTTCCGAGGGGAAGCTATCTATTCCTAGCAAGTAAAGGAAACGTTTGTTTTAAAGCGACCTTTATCAAGGAATAAGTCGTCGCACCGATGAATTGTTTTTTTCAACAATTTGTTTTTTTAATCGAGTGAAATAGTTAAAAAGTGTAGCTTTGTTCGATGAGTGATTTTGTAGTCTCTGCCAGAAAATACAGGCCCCAAACTTTTGATACGGTGATTGGACAAGCGTCCATTACGACCACGTTGAAAAATGCCATAAAGAATCATCATTTGGCACAAACTTTTTTATTCTGTGGATCCAGGGGCGTAGGTAAAACGACTACTGCGCGTATCTTGGCAAAAACACTCAATTGCTTCCAACTTTCAGACACACAAGAGGCATGTGACGAATGTGAATCTTGTCTTTCGTTTAAAACAGGTAACTCTTTAAGCATCTATGAACTTGATGCCGCATCCAACAACTCCGTGGATGACATTCGTGCAATCATTGAGCAGGTGCGCATCCCACCTATGCTTGGCAAATACAGAATTTACATCATCGATGAGGTACACATGCTCTCGAACAGCGCCTTTAATTCCTTTCTTAAAACGCTCGAAGAGCCGCCTCCATACGCTGTTTTCATACTTGCCACCACGGAAAAACACAAAATAATTCCTACCATTCTCTCGCGTTGTCAAATATTTGATTTTAGCAGAATTAAGGTATCCGACATTGCCAACCATCTTCAAAGCATCGCTGAAAAAGAAGGCATTTCCGCTGAAATGGAAGCCCTACATTTAATAGCCATGAAGTCAGATGGAGCCTTGCGGGATGCCTTGTCTATTTTCGACCAAATTGCGTCGTTTACAGGCAACAACATTACCTATGACAGTACGCTAAACAATCTGCATGTATTGGACTATGAGCATTATTTCAATTTGCTAGACCACTTAAAAAAGGAAGATCTTTCCGCCGCGCTGCTCGAACTCAATACGATTTTGGAAAAAGGATTCGATGGACAAATGTTTCTACAAGGACTATCAGATCACTTTAGAAACCTATTGATTGCCAAAGACCCAAGAACCCTTCCCATTTTAGACATTTCAGAAACGGTACAAAACAAGTACATAGAACAATCCAAAGCGTGGGAAAGGAACCAAATTGTTCGTGGTTTGTTCGCTTTGAGTAAGGCAGACACACAATTCAAGACCTCCAAAAATGCTAGATTGCTCCTCGAAGTTGCCCTTTTGGAATTAGGATCCCTTCAACAGGAATCCGAAAAAAAAAATCCCTAACGGATCCCATTGACATTTTGCCTTCTCCGGCATCTTTGCGAAAGCCTGTACAAGGAACTAACAAGCCTGAAGCTCCTTTGGAGGAAGTAAAAAGCCAGGAAGTTGTCAAAAAAATCCCTTCTACGCAGGCCCCTACGCCCGTGGCGGAATCAACAAATACCATCAGCATCAAATCCGAGATGGAGGCACAAAGAAAACAGACCTCTCAACCTGTCGGAAACCTACCCAGAGAAGTGGTTTCGCTCAGTGACCTTAAAAAGTTTTCGCGACAATATGCCCATGAAGTAAGAGAAGCGGGCAAGGAAACCTTTTTCCACGCGCTGATCAAACGAGATCCATTGTTGGACGATGAGACGATAACCTTAACCTTAGACAACCAGGTACAAGTTGAATACATCCGACCGATTCTTCAAGAATATGTTAACTTTTTAAGACAGAGCCTTAGAAATGGATTTTTAGAAATCAAACTTGACGTCATCGACAACCCGACGGAAGTGCAAAAACCTGTCACTGGAAAAGATAAATTTCAAGCCATGGCGAGGAAAAATCCGAACATTCACACCTTGAAAAATCGATTTAATTTAGACATTGAATATTAATACATGGAAATTTTTTATCATGAGATAAGACGAAAACCTGAAGTCGATGCCTTTCTTCACGAATGGAACAATGCCGAGGATTTTATTGTCTGCCATACCTCCGGTTCCACGGGTACGCCGAAAACCATTCGTTTGGATAAATCAAAAATGCGAAAATCTGCCCAAAAAACAATTGCTTTCTTCAGTCTGAAATCCGGGCAAAACGCTGCCCTTGCGCTTTCTTGCGATACCATCTCAGGTAAAATGATGATCGTTCGTGCCATGGAATGTAAAATGAAGCTGCACATCCTCCCTTTGTGTCAAAACCCCTTGGAAGATGTCGTCGAAAACATAGACTTTATTTCCCTGGTTCCGGCACAAGCTGCCTCACACCTCGCATCGGGATCAACCCTTCACACAGACTGCACCTTCCTTATCGGAGGCGCACCCATTTCCTTGGATTTGGAAGAAAAAATCGCACTGCTGTGGAAAAATGCCTATCAATCGTATGGGATGACAGAAACCTATTCCCATGTAGCCATTCGCCATATCAACGGGTCAAGTAACAATCCCTACCACGCCATTCCCGGTGTTACCTTCAGTACAAAAGAAGGGAATTTAGCCATCCACGCGCCTCAATTGTTAAACACAACCCTTGTCACCAATGACATTGTGGAATTGTTAGACGTTTCTACGTTTCGTTTTATTGGACGTTCAGACTTTGCCATCAATTCTGGAGGAATTAAAGTACATCCTGAAAACCTTGAACAGCGTTTGGGTAAATTAATCTCCGGAGACTACATGATTACTTCTGCGGAGCATGCACTTTTTGGTGAAACGACCGCTTTGGTGATTACTGACAAATCACAATTACCGAAACGAAAAGACTTGATTGACAGCGAACTGTTTAACCATTATGAAATCCCAAGGGTTTACCAAGCGGTTGATTTAATTGCACAAACTGAAAATGGAAAAATAGACAGAGTTAAAATGCAGGAAACGATTGACGCAAATGCCTGGAACACGCTACTATAACATTTTAGGATTGCCCAATCAAAGCAGTGATGAAGAGGTTAAGAAAAAATTTCGTTCGCTTGCTAAAGAATTTCACCCCGACAAAAATCCAGACCCGGCGGCTACAGAAACTTTTCAACGTATTTTGGATGCCTATGAACGCATTCTGAAGAAAGATTTTCAAGAAACCCCGAAGTTCAATGCGCGCGCGAATTACCCTTCATCAAATCCAAATGTCAACCACACTGATTTTCACCGAAAAGCTTGGGAGCGTTACGAAAGAATGCGCAAAGAACAAGAATATGAACTTAACAACTTCTACCATTCACTGCTTACCGGAAAAAAGATGAGGTTCAAATACATCGTCGCGGTGGTTTCTTTTCTGGTGCTTACTTGCCTGACCATCGATGAATTCTCAAAAAAGATCCCGGTACAAGACCGCATTTCAAGTTACAACCTAACGCGATATCAAACCGTAGGCGCAGGATTCTTGCATGAGGTTCACACCCAAAAAGGGCATACCCTATTCATCGCGAATTATGTACCGAATGCATTTGACAAGCAGCCAGAAATCACACTGTACCAAACAAAAATCTGTCGTCAAAATGCCTTTGTCTCGCATGAATGGGCAGGAAAAGCCAATCCCATTGAAATTCACTTCAATTTTTATTGGGTAAGGGGGGTAATTGTGGCATTTTTGGTTTTATCCATCTTCATTGTATTTGTGCGTAAACACAACGTTTTAATGGTTTTGGGCTCATGGCTTAGCATGTATGTGACCACATTGATTCTTCTGTGTTTTTTGGTATTTCACTTAAGGATTTTTTCCATTTTAACTTTAGGACAATGGCCATGAAAAAGAAAGAAAAAGCGAAGTATGTCATTGAAGAATTGGCACGCCTGTTTCCAGAAACCCCAATTCCGTTAGACCACAGCGACGCATACACCCTACTGATTGCGGTACTTCTGTCCGCACAATGTACAGATGAACGAGTGAACCAAATAACACCGGCGCTGTTTGCCTTGGCAAATACGCCCCAGAAAATGGTACAATTGTCGGTTGAAAGCATTCGCGAAATCATTAAACCTTGTGGACTTTCTCCCAAAAAATCTGCGGCCATTCACCGGCTTTCTGAATTGTTATTGGAACACCATAACGGGGAGGTGCCCAATACCTTTGAAGCTTTGGAAGCATTGCCGGGTGTGGGACATAAAACCGCAAGTGTGGTCATGGCACAAGCCTTTGGCATTCCAACTTTTCCCGTTGACACCCACATTCATCGACTCATGATTCGTTGGGGATTGACGTCAGGAAAAAATGTTGAGCAGACCGAAAAAGATGCGAAAATCCTCTTCCCTGAACATACATGGAATGCACTTCATTTGCAGATCATCTTTTATGGAAGGGAATACTCCCCGGCACGAAGTCCAAAAAAAGAAGTGGATTATATAACCATGAAAATCGGTACAAAAGAAGCGATTGCAGGCTTAAAATAGTTATTAACATTTCCATAATATTATTAACTTATTCATACTTTTGAATTGGAATTATTCCAACACACAATCCTCAAATAAACCTTCAATGGAAAGCAACGAAACATCACGCAAACCTTCTGCGCGCGCTAAAATCGGCACCCTAATCTCCAATGAGATAGGGAGAATCCCGCCTCAGTCGGTAGATTTAGAACAAGTGGTTTTAGGCGCTATGATGTTGGAACGTAATGCGGTAAATGAGACCATTGACATCCTCCATGAAGCAAGTTTTTACGACCCCAAACACCAATATATTTTCAAGGCTATTTTGGATTTATTTGCCGCTACCAGTCCTGTTGACTTGGTCACGGTTACCGAACGTCTTGCGAAAAACGGTGAGTTGGCGGCAGCAGGTGGCGCAGGTTATGTTTCCCAGTTAACCAACAGGGTTGCTTCTTCAGCGCACATTCAATACCACGCAAGGATTATATCAGAAAGGTACATCAAACGAGAATTGATAAGGATCAGCAGTGAAATTATTCGAGATGCATATGACGATACCAAAGATGTGTTTGATTTACTGAATCAAGCAGAATCTGGATTGTTTCAAATTGCAGAGAACAACATGACCAAGCAGGTTAACACCATGTCAAAGGTAGTTAAAGATGCCATTGAGGAGATTGAAAAAGCGCGAAGCAATTCGGACGGCGTTTCAGGAATCCCTTCTGGCTTTGTTGAATTGGACAAGATTACCTCAGGATGGCAGCGCTCAGACATGATTGTCATTGCAGCGAGACCAGGTATGGGTAAAACCGCTTTTGTATTGTCCACAGCAAGAAATACGGCCGTAGACCACGGTATGGGGGTCGCAATATTCTCTTTGGAGATGTCTTCCGTTCAATTGGTAAAAAGACTCATTGCCGGGGAATCACGCATAGATTCTGAAAAACTAAGAAAAGGAGATTTGGCCGACCATGAATTTCAACAAATGCATTCCCGCATTGTAAAATTATCCACAGCGCCTATTTTTATTGACGATTCACCAGGACTTAGTGTTTTTGATTTTCGTGCAAAATGCAGAAGGCTAAAATCTCAGCACAACATTGAATTGGTGATCATTGACTACTTGCAGCTGATGTCTGCCAAAGACGGAAAAAACAATGGAAATCGCGAGCAAGAAATCTCTACCATTTCACGCTCCATCAAAGAAATCGCTAAAGAATTAAACATTCCCATCATCGCACTCGCCCAATTAAGTCGTTCCGTTGAGCAACGCGCAGGGGACAAAAAACCCATGTTATCGGATTTACGGGAGTCGGGTGCCATTGAACAGGATGCGGACATCGTTTCCTTCTTGTATCGTCCTGAATACTATAAAATTGACAAGGATGAGAATGGAAATCCGAACAAGGACATCTGTGAGTACATCATTGCAAAACACAGAAATGGTAAAACCGATACGGTTCGGATGCGTTTCGAAGCCAAATACGCTCGCTTTGAGAACCTAAATGAGAACAATGAATACGATGCTCCAATGAGCAATACTGCGATTTCGAACTACAATCAAGATTCAAATACCATCACCATCCAAAGTAAAATGAATGGAAATCCTGAAAAGGATAACGATTTTGACTTTGGAGACAACCAAGAAGTCCCTTTCTAAAATGAAGTCTTTTCTACTCACCCTTTTGCTTCTATGCAGCGTTCTTCGTGGACATGCAACCCAAATCCTTGTCCCGATGGACAATGGCCAAACCAACCACTTAAAAGCCTATGGCATTGCCTATTGGACCTTGGAAAATGGGGTTGTGATCGAATGGTTGTTGAATTACAAAGGCGGCGCTTTTCTGATGCCTCACCTTCAAGAAATTGAAAAGGAACTTAAAATACGTGGGGTGAGGTACCAAATTCTTACCGATGGACAGGTCAATGCCATTAAAACAGAAATCTCCAATCCCGATGTAAACATGGAAGTCGTCCAATTGGAAAAAGCACCCAAAATTGCCGTATATACCCCACCCAATAAACAACCATGGGATGACGCGGTAACCATGGTATTGGAATATGCAGAAATAAAATATGACAAAATATATGACTCAGCGATTGTAATGGGTTTGCTCCCTAAATACGATTGGCTGCACTTACATCACGAGGATTTCACAGGGCAATTTGGTAAATTTTATAGCTCGGCAGGGCAACAAGCTTGGTACAAGGAACAAGTACGGGTTGCAGAATCCAATGCGAGGATGTTGGGATTTAAAAAAGTTTCACAACTTAAATTGGCCGTAGCTCAAAACATTAAAAACTTCGTAATGGGAGGTGGATTTCTCTTCACCATGTGCAGCGGCACAGACAGTTATGACATTGCGTTATCTGCCGAAGGGGTGGACATTTGTGAGAACATATTTGATGGGGATCCCGCAGATCAAAATGCACAGAAAAAACTAGACTTCAACAAAACCCTTGCGTTTCAAAATTATACCTTGAACAAAGACCCTTACTTCTACGAGTATTCTAACCTCGATGCTACTGACCTAAGAAACAACCGCACCATTGAAGAGGGTGAAGATTATTTCACCTTGTTCGAATATTCTGCGAAGTGGGATGTTGTGCCTACCATGTTAACCCAATGCCACACCAGTACAATTAAAGGCTTTATGGGACAATCTACCGATTTCCATAAGGAATTCATCAAACCCAATGTGCTGACCATGGGTGAAACGAAGTCCATTGGTACCGTGCGCTACCTTCATGGTGAATATGGACAAGGCATGTGGACCTATTACGGTGGCCATGACCCTGAAGATTACCAACATTTTGTAGGCGATCCTCCTACGGATTTAAATTTACATCCGAATTCACCTGGTTATCGACTGATACTCAACAATATATTGTTTCCTGCAGCCAAGAAAAAGAAAAGAAAAACCTGATTTTCATGTTTTTTTATTGAACTGAAGGTTTTTTTTAATAAACTTGCACACGAATTCTCCTGGTTGATACAACCTCCCCTATAATTTTAACCCGCCAACCCATTCATGGAAAAAAACGAACTAGCAAGTAAAAGTCTTAATGATTTAAGAATTATTGCGAATACTTTGAGCATTGACAATGCCGATGAAATGAACAAGAATGAATTGTTGGCAGCAATCGCGGGACATCCATCCGAACAAGAATCTCCCACAGAATCAAACGACAGTTCGCAGGAACCCATTGCTGAAGCGGCACCTAAACAAAGAAGAGGTCGTAAACCAAAGACTACCCAGGACACAACCGATGCGGAACCTACACTCCCTTTGGATTTTGATGCTCCAACAACCGAAGTAGAAACTGAAAAGAAAGAAATTAAACCCAAACCGGCTAGGAGAGAACCGCAAAGTGAATCGATAAAGAATGAAGAGGAGAAAGCTCCCTCAAAACCCAACCAACAACCCAATCAACAACCCAACCAACAACCCAATCAACAATCCAATCAGCAACCCAATCAGCAACCCAATCAGCAATCCAACCAACAACCCAACCAACAACCTTACAGAGCTCCACAACATGCGGAAAAGCCACCTGTCATTCGAGAAGACCTCTATGACTTAGTAGGAATCGTAAGCGCGGAAGGTGTTTTGGAAGTTATACAAGACGGCTATGGTTTTTTACGCTCATCTGATTACAACTATTTGCCTTCTCCCGATGATATTTACGTAAGTCAAAATCAAATTAAGCTCTTCGGACTTAAGACAGGCGACACGGTAAAAGGTACCATTCGTCCTCCAAAAGAAGGCGAAAAGTATTTCCCATTGGTGAAAGTCGAATCCATCAATGGTCGCGACCCATCATATATTCGTGACAGGGTTCCTTTTCAGTACCTCACCCCTTTATTTCCTGACGAAAAATTTAAGTTAACGGGCCATGCGCAAGAAACCTTGTCTACCCGAATCATGGACTTGTTCGCACCGATCGGAAAGGGACAACGTGGTATGATTGTAGCGCAGCCTAAAACGGGAAAAACCATGCTCTTGAAAGATGTAGCGAATGCCATTGCCGCCAACCATCCCGAAACTTATTTAATTGTATTGCTCATCGACGAACGTCCAGAAGAGGTTACAGACATGGCAAGAAGTGTCAAAGCCGAAGTCATTGCCTCAACCTTTGACGAACCTGCAGAACGCCACGTGAAAGTTGCGAACATGGTACTTGAGAAAGCCAAAAGAATGGTAGAATGTGGTCACGATGTTTGCATCTTATTGGATTCCATCACGCGACTTGCCCGCGCTTACAACACCGTATCCCCTGCGTCTGGAAAAGTCTTATCGGGAGGGGTTGACGCCAATGCCCTACATAAACCAAAAAGATTCTTCGGATCCGCGCGTAAAATTGAAAACGGAGGGTCTCTTTCAATTTTGGCAACTGCACTTACAGAGACAGGTTCAAAAATGGACGAGGTTATTTTTGAGGAATTTAAAGGTACTGGAAACATGGAACTTCAGTTAGACCGGAAAATTTCCAACAGAAGAATCTACCCAGCCATCGACATTACGGCGTCAGGAACAAGAAGAGAAGACCTATTGGTTAAAAAGGATGTGCTTCAAAGGGTGTGGCTTATGCGAAAATTCATTGCGGATATGAACCCTGTGGAAGCCATGGAATTTTTGAAATCACATATGGAAAATACACTTTCCAATGAAGAATTCTTGATTTCAATGAACAGCTAAGATGAAAAAAACCCTTGTCATAGCCTTTGTTTTTGCAGCACTTTGGATGTTAATTAAGTACGTTGCTTTCGTGATGGGAATGTTCACCTTTGGAAGCGTTCAGGTCTATGTTTTAATCAATATGCTTTGCCTTACAGGTGCCATTGCAGTCTCCCTCTACTTTGCCAAAAAAAGCGAAACCGAAAGTGGGAATTTACTACAAGACATCCGGAAAGCTTTGGCCGGCGGAATGTTTTATACCCTAATGGTGAGTATCTTTCTTTATGTTTTTTACGCCAAAATCCATCCTGCATACAACGATTATCAAATCAATCAAGCCAAAGAATTGTTAGAGGATCCAAAAAACATCGAGAAAATACGATCGAAAAACCCTGACTTAGAGAATAAATCAGACAAAGAAATCCGAACAATGTCCATGCGTCAATCCAAACAAATTGCCAATCCCAGCTTTACTTTTGTGATTTCATTGCTTGCACTTACGCTTTATGCCATTTTGAACAGCATGGTAATCGCAATCATTTACCGAAAGCTTTTGTTCAAGCAAGTCAAGACAAATTCGTAGAGAGTTCCGCTCCTAATTCGTCAAAATTGATTCCGTCAAAATTCCCGGACGACATCATTAAAAGTACCGATTGTTGCCCCACCTCTTTGTGAATAAAATCCAAAACCGATTGGGTATCATTGACCACAACTACGTTTCCACCAAAACCTTCGTACACCATTTCCTTGGTGATTGATTCGAGTTTTTTATGTGCCACTACCTTTGGATTGAAATACACCAAGGCCGTGTCGGCCGTTTTCATGGTGTCAAGATACTGAGGTAAAAACTCCTTTTTAAGGGATGAAAAGGTATGTAGTTCCATACATGCAACGAGTTTGAACGATTTGAATTGGTTTTTAACCGCCGCCGTTGTTGCCTTCAATTTGGAAGGAGAATGGGCAAAATCTTTGAACATTTTAAAAGGGGGAACGTCGACAACTTTTTGCAGGCGTTTTCCCGCCCCCGTAAAATCTGACATGGCCTGAAGAAAATTGTGAGCATTAATGCCCATAGCTTCTGCGACGAACATTGCACCCATGAGGTTTTGCAAATTGTGTTCACCAAAAACCAGTAAAGGATATTCCTTTGAATCGTACTTCAACAATGTACCCTCAGCATTCACTTCGTATTCCGGAATTTGATACGCCACAGAAGATCCTGTTTGTAGATTCGACACCGCCAAAGATTGTAAGACAGGGTCCACTTCGTTGTAAACCAACACTCCGTTCGGTTCAATCTGTTTGATAAAAATATCAAACTGTTCGACGTAATTCTCAAAAGTCGGAAAAACATTAATGTGGTCCCAAGCAATCCCACTGATTAAGGCAATGTGAGGTTTGTACAAATGAAATTTCGGCCTGCGGTCAATGGGTGAGCTCAAATATTCGTCCCCTTCCAGCAAAATAAACTTAGCTTCGTCCGTAATTTGCACCATACAATCATAGCCTTCCAATTGTGCCCCCACCATAAAATCCAATGGAAAATCGAGTTTCTTGGCTGCATGAAGAATCATTGAAGTAATCGTGGTTTTTCCGTGACTTCCGCCAATCACCACCCGGATTTTGTCCTTACTGGCTTCGAAAAGGTATTCTGGATACGAATAAATGGGTACATTCAACTGTTTTGCTTGAAGGAGTTCAGGATTATCCTCCCGAGCATGCATTCCCAAAATAATTCCATCCATTCCTTCAGTTATCTTATTGGGAAACCATCCCATTTCATCAGGTAAGATTCCTTCCTTCTCCAATCGTGTGCGAGAAGGATCTAGGATTTCATCATCAGACCCTGTTACCTTGTAGCCTTTTCGGTTCAAGGCGATTGCTAAGTTGTGCATGGCACTTCCTCCTATGGCAATAAAATGGATATGCATTTTTTTAGGTAAAACTAAAGAAGAAAAGGATTGAAAAATCTAAATCTCAATGGACTTACTGACAACAATTTTTTAATTGCAGTCGGTTTTCACATCTACGCCCTCCGCAAAGACAGGTTCGCCGGTAGAATCATGCATCCAGACGGACTCGGGAATGCTTTGTCCATTCAAAGTATAAGCGTGGTGACCGGAATCCGTGGTGGTTTGTTCAAACACCACTCCATATCCATTTGGATTCACGACAATGCGTCGAACAATGATTAAATAGGTAAAACCCATTTCGTTTTTCGACTCATAAATCTTCTCCGTCATTTTATTCCATGGAAAACATACGCCATTTTCATCCTTCAAATAATTAGGCTCGTAGGTTCTCATGTCGATATAATCGGTCAGTTTGTCTTGGGCTTTTTGATTTCGCTTATTTATGGAGTCCACCGCAACCTCGTTTTTGTATGTACTCACTTCATAATTCTGGGTCGCCGCTCGTTGTTCGTTTACCCGCAACAAGTGGCTCTCATATTCTGCTAGCTTACGCACGTCTTGATTGTCAATGGTTTTATCAACAAAGGAAGTGCTCTCCTTACGATTTTCTTCATTTTGCAGTATGGTTTTTGCGTTGGCAACATCTTTTTGATCAACCACCTTCTCGGAATAATTTGCGAGGTTGTTGGTTAATGCCAAGTTCTCTTTGTTTATGCGGTTGATGTCGTATGAATTTTGGTCCACCACTTTTACATTTTGCAATTCCAACGCTTTGTTCCTGTCGATTTCCTTTTGGTCGATGATTGCACGTTGGTCGTTGGCACCTTCTACGTAGGCTATTTGGAGTTCAGCACGTTCTGCTTCTTGAAGTTGTGTAAGTTCATTTTTCGAATCGATGTCATCCTTTATTTTATCCATTGCCAGGTCAACCTTTTGCTTATTCATTGCTTCTGACAACATGATGTCCTTGTATGCATCTTGCACGCTGCCTTTGACTTCTGTAGTTCCTTGGGGAACGTTCAACACGACGCCTCTTGTGTTGGATTTAGCTACAGGCGCAGGTTTTTCCATTTTCTTTTTGAGGATGTCCAATTTTTTGGTCACAAAAGCAACTTCAATTTTCCCTACCTCTGCCGTACCACTTGCAATCACGAGCGCGTTCGCTGCGGCTAAGGCTTTTAAGGAATCCTTAAGTTCCAACTCTTTCACTTTTAACTTGTTCGACGTGAAATACGCATTAACCTTTAGATAGCGGTCGTTGAGGGCTTTGATGTCGGCCATAGATGCTTTAGACTTCAACGGTTCGGTTGACAGAAGGGATTTTACTTTGGACAATTTCGCTTCAGGGTTTGCATTGAACTGGGGATCAAAGGTGGCAGAATCCAGTTTGTTTTTAACCATCACAATGGCGTCTTGGAATTTCTTCTCGTCGTCTGCCTTCGATTTCTGGGCGCTTTTGATTTTATCGTTTACGTCATTTATTTTTTGGGTTTGCAACGCTTTGTCACTTAAGATGGAAATCAGAGGCATTGCTTTTTGGTAAGAATCAATGGCTTTGTCATATTGTTTCTTCGTGTGAAGGTCGTAGGCTTTTTTTATCTCTGCATCAATGAATTGTGAAATTTGTTTGTCCGTTTCCAACCTAAGGGATTCTTGTTTTTTGGGGTCTTTGTGATTAGAAATCAGTGCAAAAACTTTTTCGTATGCAGCTTTTGAATTTGTTAAATCACCTTTGACACTAAAGGCTTTTGCATTCGTCAATTCTGTTTTGATTTCTTTTTCCAAGTTGGCAAGACTTACCAAAGCGTTCAAGGAGTCAAGGGTACCCGGAATTCGTTCCTTTAAAACACTTGGAATGTTTTGGAGTAATTCGTTCTTCTTGATGGCCGTGATGGCTTCGCTGTATTTTTTCGAGGCAGCTAATTTGGTACATGAAGCTCGGTTGATTCCGTAGAGTTTCAATTCCGCCTTTCGTTTTTCATCTGCCGCTTTGATAACCGCAATCTCAGTGATTTTATTTTTCGCTTTTACGTTTGCGGGGTCCTTTTTCAAGGCTTCTTTGTACTTCAACTCTGCCTCTTTCCACTTAAAAAGTGTCAACAAAGAATCGCCTTCTCTAAGGTTTTTATCAATTTCTTTGAGTGTAAGAATTTCTTTTTCCTGCAGCGCTTTGGCTTTCTCCAAGAAGATTCTCTTACTTACGATGGTGGTATCCTTCAACCCAACTTTTGTAGCTGAATCGATGTATTGAATCGCCATCGTATAGTTTTTCACGCGTTCAAATTCCGAGCTTTTTAGTTTGAAGCCATCTGAAATGATTTTCAATTCGGCGTTTTTATAAATCTGCAAGACAGAATCAATGTTTTTTTGTTTGAATTTGGTGTCGGCTTGGCAAATGGCCATTGCTTCATTCCAAGTATATTTTTCCGCGTATTCTTTGTCCCCTACTTGAATGTTTACGCCTGCCTTTACGGGTATTAATTCAACGATTAAAGAGTCAAGCAATTTAACGGTTATGGTATTTACCTTTTTGGGAATTTCAAGCTTTTTGACGTCGAAGCTTATCTTTTTTGAGATGAAGCCGGGCTTAGAAATTTGCACTTCGAAGGGAGAACCCGTAGCAACCGTACCTGCCAATGTAAAAAAACCTTGGTTATCACCTTTGGCTTTTGCGACGGTATTGTTGTTTTGAATTAAGTAGATACTGCTTCCGGCAATCAGGTTTGTCGATTTTAGCTTAAGCACCTGTCCAGGCAGAATCACATTTACAGACTGGGAAAATCCGAGTATGGAAATCAGGAAAGTCAATAATACAAAGCGTTTTTTCATCGGTGCTGATAACGATTTATCTAAATTATGGTAACAAATGTATTACCTTTATCCTTCAACAAATTTGGCGAAATTTCACGAACAAAAAAAATGCTTCCTTACCACAAACTCAGTTATTGGGAAAAAACAAGCTACCTAGAAGGAAACAATGTTACCATTATCGGCTCGGGCATTGTCGGATTAACCACAGCAATCCTTACCAAACAAAAACTTCCCAAGCATAAGATACTCGTAATGGAACGAGGTTATTTACCGTCTGGGGCAAGTACAAAAAATGCGGGATTTGCATGTTTTGGAAGTCCCACAGAAATCTTCGATGACCTCAAACACATCCCAGAAAATGAAGTTTGGGAAACCGTACAAATGCGTTTTGAGGGCTTGACAAAATTATTTGAAATTGTACCCCCTTCCCTGTTGGATTATCAACAATGTGGCTCTTGGGATTTGTGCCCAGAATCGCAAGAAGACATCACCCATGCTTTTCTGTCATACTTAAACGAGCAGATTCAAAAAATCACAAAGGTATCCGACGTATATTATGAAGACCTTGGAAAAATTCAATCTTGTGGATTTTCAGGGTTTGAAAAAGCTTTTGGAAATCGTTTAGAGGGCAGCATAGATACGGGGAAATTAATGGAACAACTCCATTTAAAATGTACTTTACTGGGCATAAAATTTCTACAAGGCGCAGAGGTGCTTTCCATTCATAACCAAGCGAATCAGGTGGAATTGGAAACCAATTTTGGTCGATTGGTTAGTGAAAAGGTCATTGTGTGTACGAATGGTTTTGCAAAGCAATTGTTGGATTTAGAAGTAGAGCCTGCGAGGGCTCAAGTATTGGTCACCTCCCCTATTCCGTCCTTACCATGGGAAGGCACTTTTCATTTTGACCAAGGGTATTATTATTTCAGGAATGTAGGCAACCGGATATTGTTTGGAGGTGGGAGAAACTTGGATTTCACAGGTGAGAACACCACCGAAATGGAAACAACCGAGGCCATTCAATCGCATTTGGAACACCTTCTTCGAACTAAAATCATCCCAGGTCACGCATTCGAAATAGCCTATCAATGGGCAGGAATCATGGGTATTGGTCAAAGTAAAAAACCCATCGTAACCGTTATCGACAAGAACCTAATGGTGGGGGTTCGTATGGGAGGAATGGGTGTGGCCATTGGCGCGATGATCGGGGAACAACTAAGTCAAAAAATTGTAAACGAACAAACTTAAAACAGTCGAAAAATGGATGTTATATTGGTAATTTTGGGATTGATTTGCGTGCTGGTAGGAATCGCAGGGGTATTCATCCCCGGCCTCCCCGGCCCGCCACTCAGTTGGGTTGGAATCCTCTTGCTTTATTGTACTTCTGCCATCGACTTTAATTTTTGGGTTTTGATTCCTTTGGGATTGTTAGCCATAGCAAGCTTAATACTTGAATACACCATACCTGCTTACGGAACCAAGGTGTTCAAGGGCACCAAGTTTGGAGTAAGGGGATCATATGTCGGGCTGATCATCGGAATCATTTTTCCCTTTCCGTTTAGTTTTATTTTGGGTCCTTTAATCGGCGCTTTTGCGGGAGAGATGTACCACGACAATTCTGACTGGAGACGTGCGTTAAAGGCGGCTTTTGGAACTTTCTTAGGATTTTTACTTTCAACCTTAATCAATTTCACAATCGCACTTGTATTGCTGGTAGCTTTTGTGATCATCTTGATTAAGAATTTCAACGCTTTTTTTTAACGCAAGAAAACCCAGTCATTTCCTTGGGATTTATCAGCAGAAAAAGCATACCCATCGAGGTCAAAAGCTTTGATGAATGAAGGATTTTCAATTCGATGATCGATGATGAAACGAGCCATTTTTCCCCTTGCATTTTTAGCGTACATCATCACCATTTTGGGTTTATCGCCATTATCCTCTAGAAAGATTGGATTGATTACCTTTTCCTTATTCCAATAAGGGAGTATCGCTTTACTGTACTCCTCTGAAGCTAAATTCACAAGTACATCCGACTCCTTGCTTAGGTGTTTCGCAATTTTATCGCCCCAAAACCGGTACAACGTTGTGGGCTCATCCAGTATGATTTTGGTTTTCATCTCTAAACGGTAAGGCGCAATGACATCGAAGGGTCGCAAAACCCCATAAAGTCCTGACAAAATATTCAGGTGACTTTCCATCCAATCAAGAGCATTCGCATCCATGGTTGCTACATCCAAGCCTCTATATACCTCACCATCAAAAAGGGAGACCGCTTGGTAAGAAAAGTCCTTTTTCCAATGCTTGGTAAATCCCATTACCTCTGCTGCAATTTTAGGGGAAATCGACATAAGTTCCTGCAAGTGCATTGCATCCAAGGTCTTCAAAAATGAATGCAGCTGGCGTGATTCCTTGAGAAAATGTGGCTTTTGATTAGGCAGTTCCCCATATTCTTTCGATAACTTCAAGGATTTTGCAGGAGACAATAGGATTTTCAGGTGTTTCATCTGTTGCAAATTTAACGCATAGTTATTTTACAAAATCTAAAATAATTTGAGAATTAATGGTAATTTTCGAATTCAAAAATTAAAAGATGCATAAAACACTACTCGTTCTCCTAGTTGCCCTCTCCTCACCCTTTGTTTTCGCTCAATCTTCTGAGTTTTATGGGATGTTTACGCCAACCGAAAGTCATTTGGTTCCTACCAAGGACAAAAACATTGAATCGAAAAAAGTAATTATTAAACCTAATTTCAAAGGTAGAGAATCGATCGAAGTGGATAATTCTCAAACCCATAATTTGGATTGGGTATGGCAACAACATGAGCAAACCGAAAAAACAACTTCAGCCACCATCGTGTGGCAAGGATTCGGCGTAGGCACCAACATGTCACCACCAGACCCAAGTGTAGATGCTGACAGTTCTGTAACCATTCAAGCTACAAATTCCGGAGGCGGCGCAACGTACCGTATATTTAACAAAAGTACGGGAGCCACCATTGCAAGCTCATTGACCATGCAGTCTCTTGGCGGTCCCGCAGGATTTGGTGACCCCATTGTACTTTATTACAAACCGGCAAGACGTTGGTTTTTAATGGAATTTGCTGCTTCAGGGAACATCCTATTCCTTCACGTATCCCAAACCAACAATCCACAAGGAGCTTATTACACCTACCAATTTACCTGTCCTAACTTCCCAGATTATCCGAAATGGGGATTCAGTCAAACCTCAGACGCCTTTACCGTAAGCACCAATGAAGGTGGACCCCCAAGGATTTATGCAATGAGGTTAAGTAACCTACTTGCGGGAACGGCATCACCCTTTATCGGAATTCCCATTGGATATTCCCTAAACGGATTTGGTTTTCAATCCATTACACCGGTAGACTTAGAGGGAGACAATGCAGCACCTGTAGGAATGAAACCTTTGTTTATTAGACACCGTGATGATGAATCTCATAGCAATGGAACGCCTGACAGTCCAACCAACGATTGGATTGAACTTTGGGAAATGACCATAAACTGGGCGGCAACTTCCGCTACGGTTGCAAAAATCCAAGACATCGCCATTGCTGAAATTGATTCTAAATTATGTGGACTTACAAGTTTCACCTGTGTACCACAACCTGGAACCACCGTGAAATTAGATCCATTACGTGAACCTGTAATGTTTAAAGCACCGATGCGTGTATTCAATACCCACCAAACCATTGTAGCTTCCCTTGCTACCGATGTAAATGGTTCTGACAGGGCTGGCATACGTTGGTGTGAATTAAGAAGACCAACGGGAAGTACAAGTGCCAACTGGACATTGTATCAAGAAGGAACCTATTCTCCAGGCACAACCAATCGTTGGATGCCAGCCATTAACATTGATAAAAGTGGAAACATCATCATGGCCTATTCAACATCAAGTACCACCGCCGGAGATTATCCGTCTATCAAAATGACCGGACGTAAACCTTGCGATCCCCTTGGACAAATGACCATGACAGAGACCACCATCATCGCTGGGGCTTCCTCAAAAACCTCTGACACGCGTTGGGGAGATTATCACCATATGGCAATGGACGATTTTGATGGAAAAACGTTTTATTACACAGGCGTTTACCGTGATGCAAGTTCTACCCGCACACGTGTAGCTGCCATCCAAATGAACCCAGACGCTACGGATGTAAGTATCGCAGGAGCATACCAAGTTATTCCAGGAACCATTTGTGGTTCAGCGGTACAAATTGGTGTAATTGTTCAAAACAACGGTTCAACCAACGTTACGGCTGGAACCTTTACGTGGCAAGTAGGCGCCGGAGCAACGACCACCGTGAGCTATAATTCAAATCAATTAAACAGCGTTGGGAGTACGGATACCATCTTCGTTAACGTTACCGGCTTAGGTGCTGGCGCAAATGTCCTCACCTTTACCTCCGCTTCTGTAAATGGAATTTCTCCCGATGAGAACACCTGTAATGATGCCAATTCCATAACCGTAACCACAGGGGCTAACTTGTTAAACATAACCCATACAGTTAACACGCCGCCGAGCTGCACAGGGAGCAATGGACAGATTACCTTCTCCGTAAATGGAGGAACAGCACCCTACACCTACAGCATCAATGGGGGAGCAAACCAAGCATCTGGTGTGTTTTCAGGATTGGCAGCAAATACAATAAACTACACCGTAACAGACAATGCAGGATGCAGTGGTACCGGATCTTTTCAACTAAGCCCTACCACAAACATCATTGTATCATCGGCCAGTACAACCAACATAACGTGCAGTGGACTCACAAATGGTTCTGTTCTCCTTTCTGCAACGGGTGGACAAGCAAGCTATACGTATTCATCCAATGGATCCACTTACCAAGCTTCCAATGCTTTTAATGGATTGGCTGCAGGTACGTATACATTGTATGCCAAAGATGCAAATGGATGCGTTGGAACCTTCTCTGTTACCATAACCCAACCTACAGCCATTGCCATCAATGCAATTCCAACCGCAATTACTTGTTTTGGCGCTGGAAATGGTGCCATTAATGTAAGTGCAACAGGAGGTATACCTGCGTATACATACAGCATCAACGGGGCTACGTTTCAAGCAGGTAACGTCTTCAACAACCTTGCTGCAGGAACGTATACAGTGACCGTGCAAGATGCAAACGGTTGCAGCAATACATTTGCTACCACAGTTGTTGAGCCTACTCAAATCACAGTAAGTGCAATCCCAACAGGATCCACGGGCGCAAATGGCACCATTACCATCACCGGGACCGGTGGAAATGCACCTTACACTTACAGTACCAATGGAGTCAATTACTATTCAGGAAACTTGTTTAGCAACCTTGCACCCGGAACCTATACCTGCTATGTAAAAGATGTGAACGGATGTATCTCATCTGTTCAAGTTACAGTAGAGGCGGTTCAAGGGGTTGAAGATTTAGATGGATTTGTAATTGCAATGTTGTATCCCAATCCAAACAACGGAACCTTTGAACTGGAAATCAATGGGGTTATTGGCGACGAGGTGACTTGCAAGTTGTTTAACATCGAGGGTAAATTGGTATCTGAATTTACCTTAGGAACGCAAAATGGCGCTGTGAAAAACACCATCGAAATGTCGAAAAAATTGGCTGCAGGAACCTATTACTTAGGTGCATACAATGGCAATCGTGCTGAAGTGATTCGATTCATCAAGCAGTAAAAAGCACTCGATTTAGAAGGATTTTCACTGACTAGGTCTGACTTTTATGTTACTTTCGTGGAAAATTAATTCCATGGAAATCCCCACCATTCAGCGAAATTTTATTGCCGCGAACATCGTATTGTCAACTTTCGAAGACATCAAACCTTATTATGATGAGCTTTTGTCTCGTGAAATCACATCGATAGATGCTTACAAAGATTGGCTAAGTGACATCAGTGAACTCGATGCATTTCTTGAAGAAAATGTGGGATGGAGGTATATCAAAATGACGATAGACACGACCAACGAAACCTTCGCACAAGACTACAACACGTATGTTTCAACCATACAACCTAAGTTAGCGCCGCTGGACAATGCATTGCACAAAAAGATCGTAGCATCTACCTTTCTCGAAGCGTTAAGCAAAGACAAAGCATATGAAATCTATTTTCGTTCCATACAAGTATCCCTAGATTTATACCGTGAAGAAAACATCAGCATAGAAGCCTATTTGAATGAAAAATCACAAGAATATGGTAACATCAGTGGTGCGCAAGAAATCACCTATGAAGAAAAAAGTCTCACGATGCAACAAGCGGCCTTACACCTAAAAAGTCAGGATGTGAGGGTAAGAAAAGAAGTATTTGAGAAGATGGCCGGACGACGCAGTGAAGATTTCGAAAAACTCAATGCGCTGTATTCAGATCTGATTTTAAAAAGACACCAACTGGCATTAAATGCAGGTTTTGAAAATTACCGAGATTACATGTTTGCAGCGATGAGACGTTTTGACTACACCAAAGAGGACTGCTTTGAATTCCATGCATCGGTAGAATCCCTTGTTGTACCCATGGTTAAGGAAATCCAACAAAAAAAGTTAGACAAATTAGGGCAGATGAAATTTAAACCGTGGGATTTGGATGTCGATCCAGATGGGAATAAAGCCCTAAAACCCTTTGAAAGCGGGAAGGAAATGTTGGAAAAAACCATTGACATTTTCACTGAAATGGACAGTTATTTTGGAGCGTGTTTGACAACCATGGAGAAAATGAATCACCTTGATTTAGAATCGAAAACGGGAAAAGCACCCGGAGGATATAATTACCCACTGTACGAAATCGGCGTCCCATTTATCTTTATGAACGCCGTTGGATCCCACAGAGACTTAGTAACCATGGTCCATGAGGGTGGACATGCCATCCATTCATTTCTAAACCGGGACTTAACCCTGACGGCTTTTAAGGACGTTCCTTCGGAAGGTGCCGAATTGGCTTCTATGTCGATGGAATTGTTGAGCATGAAATACTGGGGAAGGTTCTACCAAAATCCAGATGATGCAAAACGGGCAAAAAGAGAACATTTAGAAGACATTTTAATGGTATTGCCCTGGGTAGCGCAAATTGACGCCTTCCAACATTGGATTTACACCCATCCTGAACACACCTTTGCAGAGCGAAACGATTATTGGTTGGGATTATCGAAAAGATTTGGAACGGGTTTAACCGATTGGAGTGGATTTGAAGAAAATCAGAAACATGCATGGCAAAAACAATTGCATCTGTATGAAGTTCCATTTTACTACATTGAATATGGCATTGCTCAAATTGGTGCTTTGGGCGTATGGAAAAACAGCATTGAAGACGAAGCAAAGGCCTTGGCAAAATACAAAGAAGGACTTTCTCTGGGCTATACGCAGGGACTGAAATCCATTTATGAAACTTCAGGTGTACCTTTTGATTTCACCCTAGAACAGATCAAAAGCCTAATGGGATTTGTGCAAAAGGAATTATCTACCTGCCAAAATGAATAAAAAGGAAAAAATTGTATATTTGCACCTCATTTTTAAGATGATTTAGGCTGTTTATCAACCTCTACAGCACAGAATGATGATCATGGCGAGATAGCTCAGTTGGTTAGAGCGTAGGATTCATAACCCTAAGGTCCCGAGTTCAACTCTCGGTCTCGCTACTAAAGCCTAGGTTTACTTAGGCTTTTTGTTTTTTTATTTTAACCCCATTGATAAGATCCAGGGAGCTGATAAACTTATTTTGTCCGTGCTCAACGCTCGATC
>Ga0209087_1000469_pt1 | contig 25762 bp, 25 predicted proteins | sample S_130805_EF_Meta_FD_187321 | JGI IMG/M metagenome (GOLD analysis project Ga0209087, IMG submission 187321) | Freshwater microbial communities from Lake Simoncouche, Canada to study carbon cycling - S_130805_EF_MetaG (SPAdes) (version 2) | ecosystem: Environmental > Aquatic > Freshwater > Lake ... | reverse complement strand
GGCCGAACGCCAAGGTCGCGCTGCTCTACCAGAACGACGATTTCGGCAAGGACTACGTCACCGGCGTGCGCGACGTGCTCGGCGCCAGGTTCGACAGCATCGTGAAGGCGGTCTCGCACGAGGTCACCGACCCCACCATCGACAGCCAGGTGGTCAGCCTGCAGGCGACCGGCGCCGATGTGATGGTGACCGCCACCACGCCGAAATTCGCCGCGCAGGCCATCCGCAAGATCTTCGACCTCGGCTGGCGGCCGGCACTGCACTACCTGACCAACGTCTCGATCAGCGTCGGCACGGTGATGGAGCCGGCGGGGCCGGAGAAGGGCGTCGGCATCATCACCTCGGCCTACCTCAAGGACCCGACCGATCCCGGCTGGGCGAATGATGCCGGCATGAACGAGTGGCGCGACTTCATGCGCAAGCACATCCCCGATGGCGACATGAAGGATGGCAGCTACCCCTTCGCCTACGGCGTGGTGCAGACCCTGATGCAGGTGCTGAAGCAGTGCGGGGGCGACTTCTCGCGCGAGCTCGTGATGAGGGAGGCCGCGAATATCCGCGACTTCATCCCGGCGACGCTGATCCCTGGCATCAAGGTGGCCACCTCGCCGACCAATTTCCACCCGATCCGGCAGATGCAACTGCAACGCTGGACCGGGACGACCTGGGAGCGGTTCGGTGGGGTGATCGAGGGGGCGAAGGTCTAACGGGCCGAATAGCCCCCGTCGACTTCCCAGCACGCGCCGGTCACGAAGCCGGCGCGTGGCGAGCACAGCCAGACCACGGCTTCCGCGATCTCCTGCGGCTCGCCCATCCGCGCCATCGGCACGCGGGCGATGATCTGCTCGCCGCGCCGGCGCACGCTGTCCTCGGTCATCGGCGTGGTGATGTAGCCCGGGCAGACGGCGTTCACCCGGATGTTGTCCGGCGCATGGTCGATCGCCGCCGCCTTGGTGAGACCCACGACGCCATGCTTCCCGGCGACATAGGCGGCCGAGCCCGGCAGCCCGAGCAGACCGGCGATCGAAGCGGTGTTCACGATCACCCCGCCACCCTGCTTGCGCATCTGCTGCACCTCGGCGGCCAGGCAGCGCCAGACGCCGTTCAGGTTCACGTCGATCAGCCGCAGCCAGTTCGCCTCTTCCAGCTCGCCCGCCGTGACACCCGCGCTGTTCACCTGGTAAGGCGCGATGCCGGCATTGTTGAAGGCGCAGTCGAGCCCGCCGAAGGCGGCGACCGCGGCCTCCACCATCGCCTTCACCGCCGCCTGGTCGGTGACGTCGACCGCGATGGCGACGGCCTGTCCGCCCATCGCCTCGATCTCGGCCACCGTCTTCTGGGCGCGCTCGAGCGTCAGGTCGGCGGCCGCCACCCAGGCGCCCTCGCGCGCGAAGGCGAGCGCGGTCGCACGGCCGATGCCGGATGCAGCGCCGGTGACCAGCGCGGACTTGCCGTCCAACAGACCTGCCATGATCTCAGCCCCCGGCCCAGTGATGCGCCAGCGACAGCGCCGCATGCCGCAGCGAGAGCGTCGCCGCCGGGATGAATTTGCCCATGCCGAGATAGGCGTGGATCTGGTCGGACATGTAGATGTGCGAAACGCGCACGCCGTCCTGCTCCAGCCGCTCGGCATAGGCGCGGCCCTCGTCGACCAGCGGGTCGTAGCCGCAGGTCATGACATAGGCATTGGCGACGCCCTTCAGGCTCCCCGCGCGCAGCGGCGAGGCCTGCCACTCCACCCGCCGCGCCGGATCCGGCACGTAGTGGTTGATGAACCAGCGCATGGTCTTGTCGGTGAGAATCAGGTTCTCGGTGAAGCGCTGATAGGCCGGCCGCTCGCCGGCCATGTCGGTCGCGGGGTAGAGCAGCAGCTGGTAGCCGATCGGCGGCAGGTCGCCGTCGCGCGCCATGATCGCCATCACCGCCGCCAGATTGCCGCCGGCGCTGTCGCCGCCGACCGCGAGCTTCGCGGGATCGATCCGCAGCGCCGCGGCATTCGCCGCGACCCAGCGCACCGCGGCGGCGCAATCATCGACCGCGGCCGGATACAGGTGCTCGGGCGCCATCCGGTAATCCACCGCGATGACGCAGCCGCCCGAGGTGTTGCAGAGGATGCGGCAGGGCTGGTCGTGGCTGTCCAGGTCACCGATCACCCAGCCGCCGCCATGGAAGAACACCATGCAGGGCAGGATGTCGCTCGCGCTGCTGCCGGCCGGGCGATAGCGCCTGAGCCGGATCGGCCCGAGCGGGCCGGGACAGGTGAGGTCCTCGACCTCCGCGCAGGCCTCGGGCTCCGGCTGCAGCACGGCGCGCGACTTGGCCGAGGCCTCGCGCGCCTCCGCCGGCGAGAGGGTGTGCAGCGGCGGGCGGCCGATCTGCTTGATGAGGTCGAGGACGGCTTGCGCGCCGGGATCGAGGGGCATCGCTTAACCTACCCAGGCGGGGATGGCCTCGGCAACCGGGCCCGGCATCCGATCCTTGTCCCTGCGCGTCCCGGGCGGTAAGCCCGCACCTCCCGCAACCCCCGAGAGCCCGTCATGTCCAACCGCAAGCCCGTGATGCTCGTCATCCTCGATGGCTGGGGTTGGCGCGAGGAGGTCGCGGACAACGCCGTCCGCCAGGCCCGCACGCCGCGCTTCGACGCGCTCTGGGCCGCCGGGCCGCGCGCCTTCCTGCACACCTCCGGCCATGAGGTCGGGCTGCCGGACGGCCAGATGGGCAATTCCGAAGTCGGGCATCTGAACCTCGGCGCCGGCCGTGTGGTCATGCAGGACCTGCCGCGCATCGACGCCGCGGTCGCCGACGGCTCGCTGGCGAGGCTGCCGGCGCTGACCGACCTGATCGGCAAGCTCAAGGCCTCGGGCGGCACCTGCCACCTGATGGGCCTGGTCTCGCCCGGCGGCGTGCACAGCCACCAGAAGCACGCCGCCGCGCTGGCCCGTGCGGTCTCGCAGGCCGGCGTGCCGGTCGCGCTGCACCTCTTCACCGATGGCCGCGACACCCCGCCGCGCGCCGCCCCCGACTACCTGCGCGCGCTGGCCGACGACCTGGCGGGCCTCGCCGGCGTGCGCATCGCCACCCTCACCGGCCGCTACTTCGCGATGGACCGCGACAACCGCTGGGAGCGTGTCTCCCAGGCCTATGACGTGATGGTCGCGGCCAAGGGCGCCCACGCACCCGACGCCATCGCCGCGGTCGCGGCCGCCCACGCCCGGGACGTCACCGACGAGTTCGTACCGGCGACCGCGCTCGCCGATTACGCCGGCATGCGGGACGGCGACGGCCTGCTCTGCTTCAACTTCCGTGCCGACCGGGTGCGCGAGATCCTCGCCGCGCTGCTCGACCCCGGCTTCACCGGCTTCGCGCGCGGCAAGGTGATCCGCTTCGCCGCCGCTGCCGGCATGACGGAATACAGCAGCGCGCTGAACCCCTTCCTCGGCACGCTTTTCGCGCCGCAATCCATGGCCGACATCCTCGGCGAGGTGGTCGCCCGCGCCGGGAAGACCCAGCTGCGGATGGCGGAGACCGAGAAGTATCCGCACGTGACCTACTTCCTGAACGGCGGCGAGGAGAAACCCTACCCGGGCGAGGACCGCATCATGGTGCCCTCGCCGAAGGTCGCGACCTATGACCTGCAGCCCGAGATGTCGGCGCCCGAACTCACCGAGAAAGCCGTCGAGGCGATCAACTCACAGAAATACGATCTGATCGTGCTGAACTTCGCCAACCCGGACATGGTCGGCCATACCGGCAGCCTGCCGGCCGCGATCAAGGCGGTGGAGACGGTCGACACCGGCCTCGGGAAGATCGTGGACGCGGTGCAGCGCCAGGGCGGCGCGCTGCTGGTCACCGCCGACCACGGCAATTGCGAGATGATGAAGGACCCCGTCACCGGCGGCCCGCACACCGCGCACACCACCAACCCGGTGCCGGTGCTGCTGGTCGGCGGCCCGGCGGGCGTCGCGATCCATGACGGCAGGCTCGCCGATGTCGCGCCGACCCTGCTCGCGCTGCTCGGCCTGCCGCAGCCCGCGGCGATGACCGGCCGCCCGCTGCTCGGCTGATTACGAAGAGCAACCGCGCTACCCGCGGCACGGCGGCGCGTGGTAGCCACGCGACACACCATGTCGCCGCGCCTCGCAAGCCTCACCCCCTTGGCCGCCGCCCTGCTGCTGCCGGCCCTCGCGCTTGCCCAGCCGGCCTCGCCCGAGGCCGAGGCCGCCATGCGCGCCCGCGCCCAGGAACTTCGCCTCGGCGAGCAGCGCGTTGCCCTCGCCCGCGACGTCCAGGCCGCCGAGTCCCGCCTCGAGGCCGCCGGCGCGGCGCTCGCCGCCGCCCACGCCGCCGCCGAGGCGGCCCAGGCCGAGCAGCGCGCCCGCGCTGCCGAACTCGCCCCCTTCATCCCGGTCATGCAGCGGCTCGCGGTCTGGCCGGCCGAGACCGTCCTGGCCAGCCCCGCCCCGCCCGAGGAGGCGCTCCGCGGCCTCGCCATCCTGCAGGGCGCCGCCCACCGCATCGTGACCCGGGCCGAGGCCTTCCGCGCCGCGGAAACCGAAGCGACCGCTCGCGCCGAGGCCGCCACCCGCGAGGCCGCGGCATTGCGCCAGGCCGAGGCGGCGATGCGCGGGGCGCTCACCGCCCTCGACCAGGCGCTGGAGCAGGCCGCCCGCCGCCGCGCCCAGGCCGTCACCGCCGAGGCCGAGGCCGCCCGCCGCGCCGCCGAGACGGCCGCCCGCGCCCGTGACCTGGGCGGCGCGGTCGCCCGCCTCCGCCGCGACACCCCGCCCGCCGAGCCGGTCGCCGCGCCCGCCGGACGCGGCGCCTTGCCAGTCGCCGGCCGGGTCACCCGCGGCTTCGGCGCGCCGACCGAAGCCGGCCCCGCGCAGGGCCTGACGCTGGCCGCCGCCCCCGGCGCCCGGGTCACCAGCCCCTGCCCCGGCCGGGTGGCCTTCGCCGGGCCGTTCCGCAGCTACGGGCTTTTGTTGATTGTCGAATGCGGCGACGGCTACCATTTCGTCCTGGCCGGTCTCGACAAGCTGGACACCGCCCCGGGCGAGCGGGTGCTGGCCGGCGAGCCAGTCGGGCAGTTGCCGCGGATCGAAGGCCGCAGCCGGGCCACGCTCTACCTCGAGCTGCGCCGGAACGCCGTGCCGGTCGACCCGCGCGGCTGGTTCGCCGGCAGCGACGTGGCAGGCTAGGGTTGCAGGAACAAGGATCGGGTTCGAGATGATGGGCAAGGCTAGGACCGTGGCGGCAGTGGCCGGGGCATTCGCCGCCGGCATCGTGATCGGGCCGCTGGTCGCCGCCTGGGCGCAGGATGGCGGGCGGGCGGAGACCTATCGCCTGCTCAACCTGTTCGGCGACGTCTACGAGCGCGTGCGCGCCGAATACGTCGAGCCGATCAACGACCGCGACGCGGTCGAGAACGCCATCAACGGCATGCTCACGGGCCTCGACCCGCACAGCTCCTACCTGAACCAGCGCAGCTACCGCGACATGCAGGTGCAGACGCGCGGCGAGTTCGGCGGCCTCGGCATCGAGGTCACCCAGGAGAACGGCTACATCAAGGTGATCTCGCCGATCGACGAGACCCCGGCGGCCCGCGCCGGCGTCAAGGCCGGCGACCTGATCACCCACCTGAACGGCAACAGCGTGCAGGGCCTGACCCTGCAGGAAGCCGTCGAGCAGATGCGTGGCGAGCGCGGCACCGCGATCAAGATCACCATCCGCCGCGAGGGCGCCGACCGGCCGATCGAGCTCAGCCTGACCCGCGAGGTGATCCGCCCGCAGGTCGTGCGCTTCCGGATGGAAGGCAACGACATCGGCTATATCCGGCTGACCTCGTTCAACGAGCAGACGGAAACCGGCCTCAAGCGCGCGCTGACGACGCTGCGCCAGCAGGCCGGCCCCGGCGGGCTGAAGGGCCTGGTGCTCGACCTCCGCAACAACCCGGGCGGGCTGCTCGACCAGGCGGTGCAGGTCTCGGACGACTTCCTCGACCAGGGCGAGATCGTCAGCACCCGCGCCCGCCGGCCCGAGGATGCGCAACGCTGGAACGCCAAGGCCGGCGACATCGCGCAGGGCATCCCGATGGTGGTGCTGATCAATGGCGGCAGCGCCTCGGCCTCCGAGATCGTCGCCGGCGCGCTGCAGGACCACCGCCGCGCCGTGGTGCTCGGGGTCAAGAGCTTCGGCAAGGGCAGCGTGCAGACCGTGATGCCGATCCCCGGCCAGGGCGCCATCCGGTTGACGACGGCGCGCTACTACACGCCGTCCGGCCGCTCGATCCAGGGCACCGGCATCGAGCCCGACATCGAGGTGCTGGCCCAGCGCCAGGAAGCCGCCGCCGCCATCCCGCGCGAGCGCGAGGCCGATCTCCGCCGCGCGCTCCGCAACGAGGGCGGCGTGCAGCAGCCGGCCAATACGCCCGCGATCCCGCCGCTCAACCTGCCGGCCGGCGTGGTCGAGAAGGTCAGCCGCCTGCCGGCCGAGGGCGCGCCGGCCTTCGACCCCACGAAGCCCGAGACCGATTTCCAGCTGCAGCAGGCGATCGGCCTGCTACGCAACATGGCCGGCGCCCAGGCCGCCGCGCCCGGCCGCCGCGCCGCGGCGAAGTGAGGCGCGCGCCTGCCGGCGATTGACCGTTCGGCCCTGACGCGCGCCATCTCCTTCAAGGGCTGGCGCGGGCTCGGCCTGTTCTGGGCGCTGGTGATCCTGCTGGCAGGCGCCGGCGCGGCGACACTCGCCTGGCTCGGCCCGCCCACGGCGGCGCCCGTCGCGGCGGTCGAGACGCCGGCGCCGGCCGCGCCCGCGCCTGCGACCGATCCCGACCGGGCGCCCACGGTGGCGGCCGGCCCGCCGCCGTCCACCCCGGCCTCGCCCGCCGCCTCCTCGGCTGCCGCCCCCTCGGCCGCCCCCTCCTCGGCCGCCCCGACCTTGCCCAGTCCGGCCTCCCTCGCCCCGGGGCCGGGCGCCACGGCGCCGGCGCCGGCCCCCGAGCCCACACCGGACCGCGGCCCGCCCGGCGCCCCGCGCGCAACACCGGCGAGCGAGCCGGCGCTGGTCGAGACCGGGCCCTATGGCCCGCTGCCGAAACTCGGGCCCGAGAACCGCTCCTCGATCCGCGCCTATGGCCGGCCCTTCGACCGGGCCGAGACCCGGCCGCGGCTCGGGCTGATCCTCGGCGGGCTCGGGATGAACGCCGCCGTGACCGAGGACGCCATCCGCCGGCTGCCGCCGGCGGTGACGCTCGCCTTCAGCCCCTATGCGCCGCGCCCCGAACGGTTGTTGGAAGCCGCGCGCGCCCGCGGGATGGAATTGCTGGTGGCGCTGCCGCTCGAGCCCAGCGGCTATCCGCTGAACAACCCGGGCGATCGCGCGCTGCTCACCACCATGCCGCCGGCCGAGCTCGAGCAGCGCCTGCTGTGGTCGCTGTCGCGCTTCACCGGCTATGTCGGCGCCATCGGCGCGCTCGGCCCCTTCCGCGGCGAGCGCTTCGCGCAGGTGCCGCAGACGCTGAACGACCTGCAGGTGGCGCTGCACAACCGCGGGCTGCTCTACATCGACCCCCGCCCCGGCGCGCGCTCGCCGGCGCAGGCCTGGGGGCGCGCGGTCGACCTGGTGGTGGACGAGCCGGCGACGCGCAGCGAGATCGAAAGGAAGCTCGCCCAGCTCGAGCAGATCGCCAGGGAGCGCGGCAGCGCGCTCGGCTATGCCGGCGAGCCCTCACCGGTGCTGCTCGACCGCATCGCGGGCTGGGCGAATACGCTGGAGACGCGCGGCATCGTGCTGGCGCCGGTGACGGCGATGCTGCGCCGGCCGGAGGCCAGCGCGGCGGCCACGAATCGCTGATCTACTGCATCGACATGTTCGCCGCGCGCACGACCTCGCCCCATTCGGCGACATCCTCGCGGATGCGCCGCGCGAAGACCTCGGGCGGGCCGCCGGCCGGGTTGTAGGCGGCGTTGTGCAGCCGCTCGACGATCGCGGGCTGGGCGAGGAAGCGGTCGCATTCGGTGTTCATGGCGCGGATGACCGGCTCGGGCGTCCCCGCCGGTGCCAGCAGGCCGAGCCAGAGATCGGGCTCGAAGCCGGCGAAGCCCGCCTCGGCCATGGTCGGCACCTCCGGCACGATCGGCATCCGCCGCTCGCCGGTGATCGCAAGGCCGCTGATCTTTCCGTCGCGTACCAAGGGCTGGGCATTGCCGACACTGTCAAAATAGTAGTCGACCTGCCCCGAGGCGACGCCCATCAGCGCCGCCGGCGCGCCGTTGTAGGGCACGTGCTGGACCTCGATGCCGGCCTTGAGGCGGAAGCGCTCGGCGCAGAAATGCCCGCCCGAGCCGGTGCCGACGGATGAGAAATTCAGCTTGCCGGGCCTGGCCTTCGCCTCCTCGACCAGTTGCCGCACGCTTTTGAAGCGCGGGTTCGCCACCAGGTAGAAGGGGTAGCGGACCAGCAGCGAGACCGGCGCGAAATCGCGCTGCGGGTCGAAGACCGGCTGCTTCAGCAGCAGCGGCGGCAGGGTGAAGCCGCTGATCGAGGTGAAGAGCAGCACGTGGCCGTCGGGGGCGCTGCGCATCACCGCCTGCGTGCCGATCGCGCCGGTGCCGCCCGAGCGGTTCTCGACGATGAAGGGCTGGCCGAACACCTTGGAGAAATGCTCGGAGAGCAGCCGGGCATAGGTGTCGCCGGGGCCGCCGGGCGGGAAGGGGTTGATCACCCGGACCGGGCGGTTCGGCCAATTGGCTTCCTGCGCGGCGGATTGGCTCCCCCCTTGGGCGCTGGCGAGGCTCGGGGCGGCGAGCGCCGCCAGCAATGCGCGGCGATGCATGGCGCTACACCGCCAGCAGGCCGCTATCGACCGGCAGGATATGGCCGGTGATGGAAACGTTCTCGGGCGCGGCGAGGAAGCGGATCGCATAGGCGATCTCCTCGGCGGTCGGGAAGGCTCCGGTCGGCAGCCGGTCCAGCATCATCTGCCGGCGATCGGGATCGTTCAGCATCTTCGCGCGCGAGGGCGTCAGCACCGTCGCCGGCGCCACCGCATTCACCCGGATGCCGTCGCGCGCCCATTCCACCGCCAGCATGCGCGTCATCTGGATGATGCCGCCCTTCGAGATGCCGTAAACCGATTGCTGCGCGATGCCGGTGAAGCCGTGGGTCGAGGCCGTGCTGACGACGGCGCCTGGGCGCTTGCCCGCCATGCAGGCGCGCGCGAAGCGGGTCGCCATGAAGTACTGCCCCTTCAAATTGACCGTCATCAGCCGATCCCAGTCGTCCCAGTCGATCTCGATGGCGGGGCCGCGCAGCGTGGTGCCGGCATTGTTGACCAGCACGTCCAGACCGCCGAGCGCCTTGTCGGCCTCCGCGATGCAGGCCTCGATCGAGGCCAGGCTGCGCAAATCAAGCTCCACGGGAATCATCCGCGCGCCCGCGGCCGCCGCGTGGCCCATGACCTCGTCGAGCGACACGCCCGGCAGATCGGCGAGTGCGACGTCATAGCCATGCGCGGCCAGGTCGAGGGCGGTGGCGCGGCCGATCCCGGTCGAGGCGCCGGTGACGAGCGCGGTGCGGCGGCGTGTGCTGCTCATGCTTGTTTCCTCCTGTCCGTGAAGTCTGCCGCCACCGTGCCCGGTTGCCCAGCCGCGCCGTGTCGCGCCAAGCTGTCGGCAACGGGAGGAAACGACGATGTCCCTCAGCAGACGCGCAGCCCTGCTCGCTGCCCTGGCCACGCCTGCGCTCGCGCAGCCGCGCTTCCCCGAGCGGCCGATCCGCCTCTACGTCCCCTTCGTTGCCGGCGGCACCACCGACGTGCAGATGCGGGCGCTGGCCGAGGCCGCCGGCCGCCGGCTCGGCCAGCCGGTGATCGTCGAGAACAAGGCCGGCGCCGGCGGCACGCTCGGCGCCCAGGCGCTGCTGAACGACCGGCCGGACGGCTACAGCCTCAGCACCATGCCGGTGACCACCATCCGCTACCCGCTGATGCAATCGAAGCCCGGCTGGGACCCGCTGACCGATTTCACCTGGATCATGCTCTGCACCGGCTATCTCTTCGGCGTCGTGGTGCGCGCCGATGCGCCCTGGAAGACCTTCGACGAGCTACTGGCCCATGCCAAGGCCAATCCCGGCACGATCAATTACGGCTCGCCCGGCGTCGGCGGCTCGCTGCACCTGACAATGGAGGAGATCGCGCAGCAGCGCGGGATCGACTGGGTGCATGTGCCCTATCGCGGCGTCGCCGAGAACGTCCAGGCGCTGCTCGGCGGGCAGATCCATGTCACCGCCGACAGCAGCGGCTGGGGCGAGCTGGTCGATGCCGGCAAGCTGCGGCTGCTGGTCACCTGGGGCGCCGAGCGCGCGAAGCGCTTCCCGACCGTGCCGACCTTGAGGGAGAGCGGCTTCGACATCGTCGCGGTCTCGCCCTACGGCATCGCCGGGCCGAAGGGCATGAACCCGGCGGTGGTCAAGGTGATCCACGACGCCTTCCGCGCCGCACTCGATGATCCGCAGCATGTCGCGGTGCTGCAGCGGCTCGACATGCAGGCGATGTACCTGGGGCCGGACGACTACCTGACCGAGGTGCGCCGCACCCTGGCGGCCGAGGCGCCGCTGGTGAGGAAGCTGGGCATCAAGCTCAACTGAGCCCCTTGGCGCCACGCCGAAGCGGGGTCCATCATCCCTGCCGACGGCACGGACGCCAGAAGCCCGGCCGATGGAGGGAACGGCGATGGCCCAGGGTCATGTTTATGCCGGCGTGGTGCGCTGGCCCGGCGGCGGCAGCATGGCGGCGCCGCCCGATACGCTCGGCGGCGTCTTCCGCCTGGCCGTCGGCAGCAGCGAGTGGCAGCACATGACGCGCGGGCTCCCGGACGAGGTCCACGTGCCCTGCATCACCGTCGACCCGCATGACGGCACGCGGATCTACGCCGGCACCCAGGAAGGCCCCTATGTCAGCACCGACAGCGGCGCGACCTGGCAGCGGCTGGGCTTCCCGCGCAGCGACCTGCAGGTCTGGTCGATCGCGGTGCATCCGCGCGATGCGCGGACCCTCTATGTCGGCACCTCGCCGCTCGGCGTCTTCGTCAGCCGCGACGGCGGCGCGACGTTCAAGCCGACGCGCGGTGTCGAGCTGGCGGATGTCGCGGACATGCGCGGCTTCCGCAACCGCGTCATGCGCTTCGCCTTCAACCCCGCCAACCCCGACGAGATCTTCGCCGCCCTCGAGGTGCGCGGGGTCATCCGCAGCCTCGATGGCGGCGAGAGCTGGCAGGATTGCAGCGCCGACCTGATGAAGCTCGCCGAGCAGGAGCACCTGAAGAGCGCGATCATCACGACGCATACCGCCGAGGGCATGCTCGACGTCCATGCCATCGCGATCAGCCCGGCCGCGCCCGAGGTGCCGCTGGTGGCGCTCCGCATGGGCCTGTTCCGGTCCGAGGATCACGGCGCGCACTGGGTCGACTACGAGATGCGCAAGCGCACGCCGATCTTCTACGGCCGCGACATCCGCGTCAGCCCACACGACCCGAACACGCTCTACGCCACCATGTCGACGGCGGCGAATGGCGCGACCGGCACGGTCTGGCGCTCGACCGATCTCGGGCGCAACTGGGCGCGCTTCGACAGCCCGACCCGGGCCGAGAGCACCATGATGGCGGCCTGCCCCTCGCCGAGCGATCGCCGCGTCGTCTATGCCGCGGCGCGCAAGGGTCAGGTCTTCGGCACGCTGGACGAGGGCGCGACCTGGCAGGAGGTGCCGCTGCCGAAGGGCTGCACCGGCGTGATGGCGCTGGCGGTCAGCTGATGCTCGCACGGCGCGCCGTCGTTGCCGCGGCGCTTGCGCCGACCGTTGCCGCGGCGGCGCTGCCGCTGGCGGCGCGGGCGCAGGAGGCCTGGCCGGCGCGTCCCGTGCGCTGGGTGGTGCCCTTCCCGCCCGGCGGCGGCGTCGACACCGTCTCGCGCCTGATCGCGCAGCGCCTGACCGAGACGCAGCCGAAGCCCTTCGTCGTCGAGAACATCGCCGGCGGCTCCGGCGTCGTCGGCACCCAGGCGGTGCTGCGCGCCGAGCCCGATGGCTACACCCTGCTGATGCAGACCACCTCGAGCGCGGTGATCAACCCGGCGGTGATGCGCAACCTGCCCTATGATCCCGTCGCCGCCTTCGCGCCGGTGACGCTGGTCGCGACCATCCCGATGCTGCTCGTCGTGCACCCCGCGGTGCCGGCCAGGACCATCGGCGAGTTCATCGCGCTGCTGAAGGCGAATCCGGGCAAATTCAACTACGGCTCCTCCGGCCCGCGCACCCTGCCGCATCTCTCGGCCGCGCTCTTCGCCGCGCAGGCCGGCGTGCAGATCGAGCACGTCGCCTATCGCGGCACCGGGCCGGCGGCGCAGGCACTGCTCTCCGGCGAGATCCCGATGCTGGTCGACAGCGTCGCGGCGCAGCGACCGTATATCCAGGCGGGCAGCGTGCGGCCGCTGGCGGTGCTGGCGCGCGCCCGCTCGCCGCTGCTGCCGGAGGTGCCGACGCTCGCCGAGAGCGGGCTGCCGGACTACGCGGTGAATTTCTGGATCGCGCTGTTCGGCGCCGCCGCCCTGCCCGCCGCGATCGCCGAGCGCCAGGCCGCGCTGGTGCGGGACGCCATGCGCGACCCGGCGCTGGCGCCGCGGCTCGCCGATCTCGGTGTCGAGCCGGTGGCCTCCTCGCCGGCCGAGCTCGGCCGGATCTTCCGGGACGAGCTCGCCGCGACGCGCGCGATCGTCGCGCGCACCGGTATCGAGATGGAGTGACGCCATGACGCCGACCGAACGCCTCGCCGGCTGGTGCGCCGGCGTGCCCGCCACCTGGTCCGCCGAGGCGCGCGAGCGGGTGCGCCGCGCCTTCGTCGACGCGTTGGCGACGCTGGTCGCCGGCCGCCACGAGCCCTGCACGGTCGCCGCGCGCGCGGCGGTCTCGGCCTGGGGCAGCGGGCCGTGCTTCACCGCCGGCGGCACGCGGCTGGCGGCCCCCTGGGCGGCGCTGGTCAACGGCACCGCGGCCCACGCGCTCGACTACGACGACGTGCTGGAAGCCGCACTGAACCACCCCTCCGCCTCGCTGGTGCCGGCGCTGCTGGCGCTCGCCGAGGAAACCGATGCGACGGCGGCCGCCTGCATCGACGCCTATATCGTCGGCTTCGAGGTGATGGCGCGGCTCGGCGCCGCGATGAACCAGGTGCACTACCAGCGCGGCTGGCACACCACGCTGTCGCTCGGCAGCCCCGGCGTCGCCGCGGCCTGCGCGCGGATGCTCGGGCTGGATGCGGCGAAGACGGCGATGGCGATCTCGATCGCAACCTCGATGGCCGGCGGCTCGAAGCGGCAATTCGGCACCATGGCCAAGCCGCTGCATGCCGGGCTCGCGGCGAAGAACGGCCTGGTCGCGGCGCGGTTGGCAGCGTCCGGGCTGGAGGCGATCGCCGAGCCGCTGGATGGCCGCTGGGGCTACCAGGAGATGATGGCGGGCGAGACAGCGCCGGGGCTGGCGGCGGCGCTGGATGGCCTCGGCCGCGACCCGCCGGCGATCCTCGCGCATGGCATCTTCGCCAAGTACTACCCGTGCTGCGCCAGCACGCACCGGCCGATCGACGCGCTGCTGTCGTTGAAGCTGAAGGCCGGCGAGGTCGAGCGGATCGAGACGCTGGTCTCCGAGATCGCCGTCGCCAACCTGCGCTACCGCGAGCCGGCCGAGGTCGCCGAGGCGCGCTTCAGCCTGCCCTATTGCCTGGCCGCCGCGCTGACCGACGGGCCGCTGACGCCGGACAGCTTCACCCCCGATGCGATCGCGCGGCCTGAGGTGCTCGCGCTGCTCGAGCGGACGGAGATGCAGCTCGACCCCGCCCAGCCCGCCAGCCTGCCGCCGGAGCAGGTGGTCGAGGCCGGCACGGTGCGGGTCTGGCTGAAGGACGGCACGCTGCGCGAGGCGCGCGCCACGACGCCGCATGGCCATCCGCGCGATCCGCTGACGCCCATGGAGCTCGAGGCGAAGTTCCGCGCCTGCGCCCGCGCCGGCGGCCTGCCGGCGGCGGCGACCGAGCGCGCGCTGGAGATGCTCGCGCACTTCGGGACGCTGGCGCGGCCGGGCGAGGTGCTGGCGCTGCTCGAGGCCTGAAGGCTTGCGCGCGGCGCCACGCGCGACGGAAGATGGCGCGGGAGGAACCGCGATGGCCCGCACGCAGAGGCGGCTTGGCCGGCGTAGCGTCTTGGCCGGCCTGGCCGTGCCGGCATTCGCCCAGGCGCAGCTCACCGACAAGCCGCTGCGCATCCTGCTGCCCTTCGCGCCCGGCGGCTCGACCGACATCGTCACCCGCATCCTGCAGGACCCGCTGCGCCAGGCGCTGGGGCAGACGGTGATCGTCGAGAACCGCCCCGGCGCCAATGGCCAGATCGCCATGGAGGCGGTGCTGCGATCGCGTCCCGACGGCACCACGGCGATGCTCGGCAACATCACCACCAACGGCACCGCGCCGCTGAACGCCGCCGCGACGCTCGGCTTCGACTACGAGCGCGACATGCTGGCGGTGACCCGCGTCGCCGATGTCCCCGGCGTGATGGTGGCGACCGCGGCGCAGGGCTTCCCGGTGCGCAGCATGGCCGAGCTCTTGGCTTACGCCCGCGCCCATCCGGGCAAGCTGAACTACCTCTCGACCGGGCCGGGCAGCATCGGCCATGTCGACATGGTGCTGCTGAAGCGCCTCGCGCGGATCGACGTGGTCCACGTCCCGGTCTCGGGCGGCGCGGGCCCCTCGATCCAGGCGCTGATCGCCGGCGACGTGCATTTCGGCCTGCTGAACATCGCGACCGGCATGCCGTTGCTGCAGGCCGGCCAGCTCCGCCCGCTCGCCGTCACCGGCGAGGCCCGGCTGGAAAGCCTGCCCGAGGTGCCGACCATGACCGAGGCCGGCTTCGGCGCCCGCGGCACCTCCTCCTGGCACGTCTTCATGGTGGCCTCGGCGGTGCCGGCCGCGACCGTCGCGCTGCTGCACCGCGCGATGCTCTCGGCGATCGGCAGCGAGCCCGCGCAGGCCGCCTTCCGCCGGCAGAACATCATCCCGACCCCGAGCCCGTCCCCCGAGGCGGCGCAGGCCTGGCTGCACGGCGAGCTCGCCCTGCTGCGGCGCCTGCTGCGCGAGACCGCCGAGGAACGGGTCGAATGACCATCCCCAACCAAGGAGACCGTCCATGCATGTCTGGAACCTGAAGGCCGAGCAGCGCTGGGACCCCATGAAGCATGTCGAGCACGTGCTCGGCCGCTTCTCCGACAGCGACGTCACCGTCGCCTGCTGGGAGCCGGGGCAGATCAGCCCGCACCACCTGCACCCGAACTGCACCGAGATCTATTTCTGCTTCGAGGGTGGCGGCATCATGCGCACGCCCGACCAGACGGTCGAGGTGACGCCCGGCGGCTTCGTCGTGCATCCCCGCGGCGAGCTGCATGAGTACGAGAACGGCCCGCAGCGCACCCTGCTGTTCCGCGTCCGCTTCGGCGACGACATGTCGACCCGCACCAAGGAATGGCGCGGGAACAAGAACTGGAAGCCCCGGCCGGAAGACATCGAGCATTTCGGCCTGACCCCGGCGGGTTGATCGGGCTTCACCTGACTAGGGGGGCTGCGGGCTGCTAGCCTCGCCGGCATGACCCCCACCCCCCGCATCGTGCCCCAGGCCGGTCCCGCGGCCTGGACCGCCGATGGGCTCGCGCCCAGCGACTGGATGATCCCGGTCAGTGCCGACGACCTGCCCATCGCCCCCGCCGCACCCTCGGCCTTCGTGCAGCGCGTGCTGCAGGCGCTCGGGCATGGCCGCGGCTTCGCGCTGCTGCGCGGCCTCGACCTCGCGGCCCTGGAAGCCGCCGGCACCGGACCCGCGCTGCTCGCGATCGCCAGCCAGTTCGGCACGCCGCTGCCGCAGGACGCCGCCGGCCATCTCGTTCGGCCGGCCGAGGGCCCGGCGTCGGGCGTCGCGGCCGACGCCATCCTGCTGCTCTGCCTGGCGCAGCCCGCCGCCGACGGCGGCGTGACGCTGGTCGCCGCCAGCAGCCTGCACAACGCGCTGATGAAATCCGACCGGGCCGCGCTCGCCGAGCTCTACGCGCCCTTGCCGCAGCCCGAGCCGCGTGCGGTCTTCGCCGTCGCGCACGGCGTCTTCGCCGGGCGTTACGAGCCCGCGCTGATCGACCGGGCGCGGCTGACTGCCGGGCAGAGCGCGGCGCTGGCGGCACTCGAGGGCGCCGCCGCCGCGCCCGGCCAGGCGCTCACGCTGCCGCTGCACGCCGGCGACCTGGTGCTGTACAATCCTGGCCTGGTCTGGCCCTGGCCAGGCGAGGCCCCGCCGGCGCTGCTGCAGGTGCTGCTGGCGAAACCCGGAGGGTGAGCGCGATGCGGCTGCTGGTGGCCAATGCCAATACGACGGAGGCGATCACCGCGCTCTGCGCCGCGACCGCCCGCGCCGCCGCCTCGCCCGGCACCGAGATCGTGCCCGCGACGCCGGCCTTCGGCCCGGTGGTGATCTCGACCCGGGCCGAGAACATCATCGCCGGCCATGCGCTGCTCTCGTTGCTGGCCGAGCATGCCGGCAAGGTGGATGCGGTGCTGCTGGCGGTCTCGCACGACACCGCGCTGGAGGCCGCGCGCTCGATCATGCCCTGCCCCGTCGTCGGCATGACGGAAGCCGCGTGCCTGACCGCCTGCATGCTCGGCGGCCGCTTCGGGCTCGCCACCATGGGCAGCGTCGAGACCTATCGCGAGCGCATCGCGGCCTATGGGCTGGAGGGCCGCTGCGCCGGGCTCGGCAGCATCGCGGCGACGCCGCAGGATGCAGTGCGCGACCCCGCGGGTGTCGCGGTGATGCTGCAGGCGGAGATCGCCCGGCTCGCGGCGGCGGGCGCTGATTCCGTCGTGCTGGGCGGCGCCGCGCTGGCGGGGATGCTGCCGCGGCTGCAGCCCAATTCGCCGGTGCCGCTGCTCGATGGCATCGCCTGCGGCGTGAAGCTCGCCGAGGCGCTGGTCGCGCTGAAGCTGCCGAAGCCGGGCGCCGGCAGCTATGCCGCGCCGAAGGGCCGCGAGGTCGGCGGCGTCAGCCCGGCGCTGGCGGCGCTGCTGAAGGGCTGAGCCTCAGTCCACCGTCGCGCCGGAGCTTTTCACCAGCGGCGTCCACCGGGCGATCTCGGCCTGCACGAAGGCGGCGAAGGCCGCCGGCGTGGTGCCGCCATCCGGCGTCAGCCCGGGCGGCTGGCCGCCGAGTTCGGCCAGCCTGGCGCGGTAGTCCGGCTCCCTGGTCAGCGCGTCGATCTCCGCGCCGAGCCGCTCGACGATCGCGGGCGGCGTCCGCGCCGGCGCCTGCAGGCCGAACCAGGCCGTCGCCTCGAAGCCGGCGAGGCCGCTTTCATCCAGCGTCGGCACAGTCGGCAGCACCGCGGTGCGGGCGCGGCTGGTCACTGCGATCGGCCGCAGCCTGCCGTCCCGGACATGGCCGATCACCGAGGGCATGTTGTCGCAGCCGACCTCGAGCCGGCCGGCGACGGCCTCGAGCAGCATCGGCCCGGCGCCGCGGAAGGGCACGTGGTTGATGTTCGTGCCCGTGCGCTGCTTGAACAGCTCCATCGTCATGTGCGGCGAGCCGCCGCTGCCCGCACTGCCGTAGTTCAGCCGGCCCGGATTCTCCCGGGCCAGCGCGACCAGTTCGGCGACCGTGGTCACCCGCACCGAGGGATGCACGAAGATCAGGTTCGGCACCTGCGTCAGCAGGCCGAGCTCGACGAAATCGCTGGGCTTCACCGGCATGCGGTCGCCGAAGAGGGCGTAGTTGATGCAGCCGGTCGCGATGTTCGTGCAGTGCAGCGTGTAGCCGTCCGGCTCGGCGCGGGCGACGAAGTCGGCCGCGATGTTGCCGGTGGCGCCGGGGCGGTTCTCGACCAGGACAGGCTGGCCGAGGCGGCGGCCCAGGCGCTCGGCGCCCATGCGCGCGGCGATATCGGTGGTGCCGGCGGGCGGGTAGCCGACCAGCAGGCGGATCGGCCGTGTGGGCCAGGGGGCCTGGGCCAGGGCGGGGGTTGCCAGCCCCGCCGCGAGCAGCGCGCGCCGCCTCATTCGACCCGCGCCCCGCTGCGCCGCGCCACCTCGGCCCATTTCGTCCGCTCCTGCGCGAGGAAGGCTTCGAAGGCGGCGGGCGTGGTGCCGCCATCGGGCGTCAGCCCTGGCGGCTCGGCGCCGAGCTCGCCCAAGCGCGCCCGGAAGGCCGGGTCCTTGGCCACCGCGTCGGTCTCGGCGCCGAGCCGCGCGAGCACCGCCGGCGGCACGCCGGCGGGGGCCAGGATGCCGAACCAGGCGGTCGCCTCGAAGCCCGCGACGCCGGCCTCCTGCAGGGTCGGGACATCCGGCAGCACGGCGCTGCGGGTGGCGCCGGTGGTCGCCAGCGCGCGCACCCGGCCCTCACGGATGAAGGCGAGCGAGGAGGGGATGTTGTCCATCCCGGTCTCGATGCGGCCGGCGATCAGCTCGGTCAGCATCGGCGCGCTGCCGCGGAACGGCACATGGGTCAGCGGCGCGCCGGTGATCTGCCCGAACAGCTCCATGCAGATGTGCGGCGAGGAGCCGATGCCGGCGGTGCCGTAGGTCACGCCCCCCGGCCGCGCCCTGGCCATCGCGACCAGCTCGGCGACGCTGCGCGCCGCGAGCTCGGGCGGCACCATCAGCACGTTGGGCACCCGGATCAGCAGCCCGACCGCGGCGAGGTCGGCCGGCCTGTAGGGCATGCGGTCGCCATAGACCGCGAAGTTGATGGCGCCGGTGCCGATGGTGGTCAGCAGCAGCGTGTAGCCATCCGGCTCGGCCTTTGCGACGAACTCGGCGCCGACATTGCCGCCGGCGCCGGCCCGGTTCTCGACGATGACCGGCTGGCCGAGGCGGGCGGCCAGCCGCTCGGCCGCGACCCGGCCGGTCAGGTCGGTGGTGCCGGCCGGCGTGAACGGGATGACCAGGCGCAGCGGGCGGCTGGGCCAGGCGTCCTGGGCGCGCGCCGAAGCGGTCAGCAAGGGCGAGGCCAGGACCGGCGTCGCCAGCAGGGCGCGGCGGGCGATGCGCATGGCGCGCTACTCCGCCGTCGCGCCGGACTTCTTCACCACCTCGCTCCACTTGGCGGTCTCGGCCTTGATGAAGGTCTCGAAGGCGGCGGGGGTGGTGCCGCCGGTGGGCGGCAGATTCGGGCCCTCGCCGCCGAGTTCGGCGATCCTGGCCTTCACCTCGGGGTCCTTCGCCACCGCGTCGATCGCTGCGCCGAGCTGGTCGATGATCGGCCGCGGGGTGCGGGCGGGGACCTGCACGCCGAACCAGGCGACCGCCTGCACCGCCGGGAAGCCGGCCTCGGCGGTGGTCGGCACGTCCGGCAGGGCGGGCGAGCGGTGGTCGTCGGTGACCGCGAGCGGCCGCAGCCGGCCTTCCCGCAGGTGGCCGATGACCGAGGGCAGGTTGTCGACGCCGACCTCGATGCGGCCGGCGATCGCCTCCTGCAGCATCGGCCCGGCGCCGCGGAACGGCACGTGCTGCATCTCGATTCCGGCGGTGGTCTTCAGCAGTTCGCCGGTCAGGTGGAGCGAGGTGCCGAGGCCCGAGCTGCCGTGGTTCAGCTTGCCCGGATTGGCCTTCGCATAGGCGACCAGCTCGGCGAGCGTGCGGACCGGCAGGGCGTTGGTCACGAAGATCGCGTTCGGCACGGAGAGGAACAGCCCGACGGCGGCGAGATCCTCGGCCTTGTACGGCATCTTGGCGCCGTAGAGGCTGTAGTTGATCGCAGCCGTCGAGACGGTCGCCATCAGCAGCGTATAGCCATCCGGGTCGGCCTTCACGACCACCTCGGCGCCGAGGTTGCCGCCGGCGCCCGGCCGGTTCTCGACCACCACGGTCTGGCCGAGCCGCTGGCTCAGCCCCGCCGCCAGGATTCGCGCGGCGATGTCGGTGGTGCCGGCCGGGGTGAAGGGCACGACCAGCCGGATTGTGCGATTCGGATACGGCGCCTGGCCGAGGGCCGGCGTGGCGAGCAGGCCGGCGGTGGCGGCAAGGGCGGTCCGGCGGGAGAGGGTCATCGACATTCCTCCAGGTTTTCCCGGCGCTATAGCACGGGTTCAGTCCACCTGCGCGCCCGCCCGCTTGATCACCGCCGCCCAGGTCTTGCTCTCCTCGGCGATGAAGGCGGCGAACGCGGCCGCGCTGCCACCACGGGTCCGCGCCCCGACACTCTCCACGCGCTCGCGCGTGGCCGGTTCCGCACAGATCGCGTTGGTCTCGGCGTTCAGCCGGTCGATGATCGCGGCCGGCGTGCCGCGCGGCACCTGCAGGCCGAACCAGGCGGTGGCGGCGTAGCCGGCGAGGCCGGGGATCCCGCTCTCGGCCACCGTCGGCACGTCCGGCAAGGCGGGGCTGCGCTGCGGGCTGGTGACGGCGACCGCGCGCAGCTGGCCGCTGCGGATCAAGGTGATGACCGAGGGCAGGTTGTTCACGCCGAGGTCGATCCGCCCGCCCATGATCTGGTTCGCCGTGTCGGCGCCGCCGCGGAACGGCACGTGCAGGATGTCGACGCCCGCATCGGCCTTCAGCATCTCGCCCGAGAGATGCAGGCTGCTGCCGCTGCCCGAGGAGGAATAGCTGAGCTGCCCCGGCCGCGCCCGCGCCGCCGCCAGCACGTCGGCCAGCGTCTTCCAGGGGCTGTCGCCGCGCACCACGATGACATTGGGCAGGTCGGCAAACAGCACCACCGGCACCAGGTCCTCCGGCCGGTAGTTCAGCTTGCTGTGGAGGTTGGGATTGATCGAGGCGGTGCCGATCGAGCCGAAGAACAGCGTGTAGCCGTCGGGTTCGGCCCGCGAGGCAAGCTCGGCCGCGATCACGCCCGCCGCCCCGCCGCGATTCTCGACCACCACCGTCTGGCCGAGCCGGGCGCCGAGCCGGTCGGCCAGCACGCGGGCCAGCAGGTCGGTCGCCCCGCCGGGCGGGAAGGGCACGATCAGCCGCAGCGAGCGGGCCGGCCAGGCCTCCTGCGCCGCCGCGGGCAGGGCGAGGGCGAGCGCCGCGAGGCTGCGCCGGGCGATCGGTCGGGTCAGGGCCATCCGGGGTTCCTCCGCATAACCCTTTCCTGCCGCGTGGATGTTTCCTCTGGCAAGGGTTGCGGCCCTACGCCGACCCCTTGTAGGCAGGGCGGAGGTGCGGAGAGGCTGACCGGATGCATATGGTGCGGCTCTACATACGGGTGCTGACCGTGCTCGCGCCCGACAAGCGCGTCGCGATCGGGCTGGCCCTCGCCAATATCGCGGTCGCCGGCCTGTTGTTCATCGAGCCCGTGCTGTTCGGCCGCGTCATCGACGTGCTGACCCGGGCCTCGACCATGTCGCATGCCGCGGTCTGGGACGAGGCGAAGACGCTGCTCGCGCTCTGGGCCGCGGTGGGCCTGTCGGGCATCGGCGCCAATGTCGCGGTCTCGCTGCTGTCGGACCGGATGGCGCACCGCAACCGGCTGCTGGTGATGAGCCGGTTCTTCGAGCACGTGCTGTCGCTGCCGCTCTCCTTCCATGGCGACGTCCAGTCGGGCCGGCTGATGAAGGTGATGCTGGCCGGCTCGGACAACCTCTTCGGGCTCTGGCTCGCCTTCTTCCGCGAGCATCTCTCGACCTTCATCGCCGCCATCGTGCTAATGCCGCTGACCTTCATCCTGAACTGGCGGCTCGCGCTGGTGCTGCTGGTGCTGGTCGTGCTGTTCGCGGTCGTCACCGCCATCGTCATCCGCAAGACCGAGAAGGCCCAGGGCCAGGTCGAGCGCTTCCAGTCCCAGCTCGCCGGCAATGCCCAGGACGCGCTGTCGAACGTGATGGTGGTGCAGTCCTTCACCCGCCTCAGCTCCGAGGCGCGGATGTTCGGCGACATCGTCCGTCAGGTGCTCGACCACCAGTTCCCGGTGCTGAACTGGTGGGCGCTGGTCTCCGTCCTGACCCGCGCCGCCAGCACCATCACCGTCATCGCGATCTTCGTCATGGGCACCATCCTGCACCTGCAGGGCAAGGCCTCGGTCGGCGACATCGTCAGCTTCATGGGCTTCGCCACGCTGCTGATCGGCAAGCTCGAGGGCGCGGTCGCCTTCGTCGCCCGCCTGGTGTTCCACGCGCCGGCGATCCAGGAGTTCTTCGAGGTGCTCGATGCCAAGTCGAGCGTGCCGGAGAAGCCGGATGCGCTGTCACTCGACCGCGCCGTCGGCAACGTCGCCTTCGAGGGCGTCTCCTTCAACTACCCGAGCGGGCCGAAGATCCTGAAGGAGGTCTCCTTCTCGGCGCATCCCGGCCGGACCGTGGCGCTGGTCGGCCAGACCGGCGCGGGGAAATCCACCGCCATGGCGCTGCTGCAGCGGCTCTGGGACCCCACGGGGGGCCGCGTCACCATCGACGGCCACGATCTGCGCGACCTCTCGCTCGAAAGCATGCGGCGCAACATCGGCGTGGTGTTCCAGGAGAGCATGCTGTTCAACCGTACGATCCGGGAGAACCTGATGGTCGGCCGGCCGGACGCGACGCAGGAAGAGATCGAGCGGGCCTGCCGCATGGCCGAAGCCCACGACTTCATCATCCGCCAGCAGAAGGGCTACGACACCATGGTGGGCGAGCGCGGCGCCAGCCTCTCCGGCGGCCAGCGCCAGCGGCTTGCCATTGCCCGCGCCCTGCTGAAGGACCCGCCGGTGCTGATCCTCGACGAGGCGACCTCGGCGCTGGATGCCGCGACCGAGGCGCGGGTGCAGAAGGCGCTGAACGCGCTGATGGCCGGCCGCGCCACCTTCATCATCGCGCACCGGCTCTCGACGGTGAAGGATGCCGACGAGATCCTGGTCTTCGATAGCGGCGACATCGTCGAGCGCGGCAGCTTCATGGAACTCGTCCAGCTCGATGGCCGCTTCGCCGAGCTGGTCAAGACCCAGCTGGCGACCAACCTCACCGCGCCTGCTCCCGCCACGGTCAAGGCCGCGGAGTAGCACGCCGGCGAGCCCCGCGATCACGCTTGCTTTTCCGGAGCCCGAAGGCGCAGCCTCGCGCGCTGGAGGGCTTCAGCATGCTGGTCGGCACCATCCTGCAGCACAAGGGCAGCGCCGTGATCGGCGTCTCGCCCTTCGACACCATCCTCAGCGTCTCCCGCACCCTGTCGGAGAACCGGATCGGCGCCGCGCTGGTCCGTGACCCGGACGGGGCGGTGATGGGCATCATCAGCGAGCGCGACATCGTCCGCGGCATGGCGGCCCACGGCCCGGGGACCACCGGGCTGCAGGCGCAGCAATTCATGACGCGCGAGGTGATCTCGATCTCGCCGCAGCACCGCGTCACCGAGGCGATGGAGGTCATGACCAACAAGCGCGTCCGCCACCTGCCGGTGATGGAGGACGGCAAGGTCATCGGCATGGTCTCGATCGGCGACCTCGTGAAGGCGCGGATCGACGAGGCCGAGCTCGAGGCGGCACAGCTGAAGGAATACGTGGCGGTCGCCTGAGCGAGGCCGGTCCGCCGGCCGGCTGCCGCCGAAGCCGCCGCGCCGGCGTTACCCCGGATGGCCGGGAGCGCAGACCCGGCACTTCGCCTTGCGCTGCCGCAAGGCCGCGCCGGCGCGTCCCTGCTTGACTGTCCCCTGGGCAACCGGAGGACAGCCATGAACCACCATCACCGCAAGGTGCTGCATTCGCTCTTCGCCCATCCGATGAGCGCCAATATCGACCCGAAATCCGTGCAGGCGCTGTTCACCGAGCTCGGCGGCGAGGTCTCGCATGGCGGCCACGGCCAGGTCGTGGTGAAGCTGAACGGCCATAGCCACGCCTTCCACGACACCCGCCACAGCCTCTCCAAGGACGAGGTGGGCGTGGTCAGGAAATTCCTGACGGAGGCGGGGGTGGACCCGGCGAAGGACTACCCGCTGTAGCAGGCGCGGGCGCCGGCGGCGCCGCCGGCGCCGCGCGGGTCACCCGCCCGGGCCGTCGGTCATGATGTAGCCCATCAGGTCGCCGACATTGCTCTCCAGGTGGCGGATGATGTCCTTCACCACGTCGCCGATCGAGATCACGCCGACGACCTTGCCGGCGTCCAGCACCGGCAGGTGGCGGAAGCCGCGGCTGGACATCATCGTCATGCAGCTCTCCAGCGGCTCGCTGCGGGTCACCGTCACCGGGTCGCGCGTCATGACCTGGCGCACCGGCGTCCGCTTCGCATCCAGCCCGGGCAGCAGCACCTTGATGGCGCAGTCGCCCTGGGTGACGATCCCGACCAGCGCGCCGTCGTCGATGACCAGCACCGACCGGACCTTGTTGTCGCGCATCTTCTGCAGCGCCTCGACGACCATGTCGCCGGAGCGGACCTGGATCAGGCCGCCGCTCTTCTGCGCCAGGGCGCTTTCGACCGTATTCATCGATTTCCTCTCCTGGGCCTGGTGACGCCGCCGCCTCTGATCCGGGCGCTGCGCGACATGCGGGCTGGGCGGAGCGTGCTCGGCGGAGGCTGGCGCGGTCAAGCGCCCGCGCGACCCTTCGCGCGCTACCGCCCCTGCCCCGCCAGGATCGCATCCAGCCGCGGAAACACCCGCCGCGCGTTCAGCTCGAACACCCGGCGCTTGTCCGCCTCGGGGATCGGCAGCGCATCGACGTAGCGCTTGGTGTCGTCGAAGTGGAAGCCGGTCTCCGGATCGATGCCGCGCACCGCGCCCACCATCTCGGAGCCGAACAGGATGTTGCCCACGTCGATCACCCGGAACAGCAGGTCGATCCCGGCCTGGTGGTAGACACAGGTGTCGAAGAAGACGTTGCGCATGATGTGCTCGGAAAGCGGCGGGCGCTTCAGCATGTCCGCCAGCCCCCGGTAGCGCCCCCAGTGATAGGGCACCGCCCCGCCGCCATGCGGGATGATGAAGCGCAGCGTCGGGAAATCCTTGAACAGGTCGCCTTCCAGGAACTGCATGAAGGCGGTGGTGTCGGCGTTGATGTAATGCGCGCCGGTCGCGTGGAAGTTGTGGTTGCAGGAGCCGGAGACGTGGATCATTGCCGGCACGTCCAGCTCGACCATCTTCTCGAAGAAGGGGTACCAGGCGCGGTCGGTCAGCGGCGGCCCGGACCAGTGCCCGCCGGAGGGGTCGGGGTTCAGGTTGCAGCCGATGAAGCCGAGCTCGGTCACGCAGCGCTCGAGCTCGCCGATCGAATGGCTGATCGAGACGCCCGGCGATTGCGGCAGCTGGCAGACGCCGACGAAATACTGCGGGTAGAGCTCGACCACCCGCTTGATCAGGTCGTTGCAGCGCCGCGTCCAGGCCTGGCTGACCGCCTCGTCGCCGACATGATGCGCCATGGTCGAGGCGCGCGGGCTGAAGATGGTCATGTCGGCGCCGCGCTCGCGCAGCAGCTTGAGCTGGTTGGCCTCGATGCTCTCGCGGATCTGGTCGTCGGAGATCGCCGGGTAGGCCGGATCGACATCGCCGCCGGCCTTGAAGGCGGCGGTCTGGGCGGCGCGCCAGGTGTCGTGTGCGGCGGGCGCGGTGGTGTAGTGGCCGTGGCAGTCGATGATCATCCGGCGGCGTCCCCTCCTTCGGCGGCGCCAGTGTCCCGGCTGCCGGGTGCGCTGTCGAGCCTGGGCGGCGCCGGTTCATGGACTGGCAAGCGGCTGGTGCTTGTCTGTTCGCCTGGCGCCGCGAGGCGCCGGTCTGTTCGCTGGTCGCCACGAGGC
>Ga0209087_1000468_pt1 | contig 25767 bp, 30 predicted proteins | sample S_130805_EF_Meta_FD_187321 | JGI IMG/M metagenome (GOLD analysis project Ga0209087, IMG submission 187321) | Freshwater microbial communities from Lake Simoncouche, Canada to study carbon cycling - S_130805_EF_MetaG (SPAdes) (version 2) | ecosystem: Environmental > Aquatic > Freshwater > Lake ... | reverse complement strand
CAATACTCGCGGTACAGAACGGACTCAGTATGGAGGGGTTCCTGTACGGAATGCAGATGAGTTACTTGGTAACCAAGGGCGTTGATTTAGACGAGGACAATCTGACATCCGGTCACATTGTCCATTGAGGAGAGAAGCATGAAGATAACAGCAGAGCAGAAGATTGAGCGTGCTCACGTCTCAATTCTACAATCGAAGAAGTTTCGCTTCTTTGCGGGTATGACGATGGTCGGCAAGGTGTTCGTCGATGATGACGTTCCGACTGCACGTACCAATGGAGCCGATGTGTGGTATGGTCGGGAGTTCGTTGATTCTCTCAACCAGAAGCAACTCTTGTTCGTGGTGCTGCATGAGTTGTCACATATCGCATGGCGTCACACTAGCGTGTGGAAGAACCTATATCGCAAAGACCCGCTCGTTGCTAACGCAGCGTGTGACTACGTCATCAATCTTCAGTTGATTGACCAAGACCCTGATGAGCAGGAGATTCAATTCCCCACGTTCCCTGATGGTAGCCGCATGGGACTGCTTGACGAGAAGTATCGCGGTTGGGACTCGAAGCAAGTGTTCGACGACCTGATGAAGGAACTCGAAGATGATTGCGAGGGGGATGGTGAACCGTGCGAAGACGGCGAACCTATCGATGGTAGCGGACGTAGTCCAAAGCGTAAGAAATTGGATGCCAATCAGTTTGATGAGCACGATTGGGATGGTGACAAGGAACTGACTGACAAGGAGAAGCGCGAACTGGAGAGCCGCATCAACCGTGCCTTGCAGCAGGGTAAGCAGTTGGTTGGGAAGATGGGTGGTGATGTGCCCCGCGACTTGGTAGAACTTGTGGAGCCAGAAGTCGATTGGCGTGACGTACTGCGAGACCTTGTCAAGAATGTATGCAAGGGTAGCGGGGACTCGTCGTGGCGTAGATTCAGCCGTCGTCATCTTGGGGCTGACATTTATCTTCCTCAGAACATCGAGCACCGCGTCGGGTTTATCGTAGACTGTGTTGATACATCTGGTTCCATCGGCGGGCCTATCCTTGGCAAGTTCATGTCCGAGGTGAAGTCTATCTGCAACGAGGTTACGCCCGAAGGCTTGCATCATTTGTATTGGGATACCCGAGTTGCGGGACATGAAGTCTACGCTCCGGCGGAGTACGACCAGATTGATAAGACTACACAACCGAGGGGAGGTGGTGGCACAGACCCGTCTTGTCTGCCGCCGTACATCAAAAACAAAATCATCCAAGGTGAAGGCCAGCAGGTGGACGTAGTTATTGTCCTTACTGATGGGTACTTTCATGGAGAGGGTAATTGGGCGGACTTGGGGTGTCCGATTATCTGGTGCGTGGTTGGCAATCCCTCATTTAACGCCGAGTCTGGCAAAACTATTCACATCAAGGAGTAAGCATGGCACTCAAGCGCGAACGCGTAGCAAAGAACAATCGGCTCACTATCTCTCTGCCTGTCGAGGTGGTTGATATGCTCGATACGATTGGGGATGAAATGGAGGCATCGACCGGACTGAAATTGTCCTACGCGCAGATAGTAGTACTGCTCGTACATCAGCATGCCAAGAAGGATGAGAAGTAATCCACCCGGCAAATGGACAATCTGACATGGTGTCAGGTTGTCCCGATAACCAAGGAGAATAAAATGCAAAACAGCATCAGCATCGCATCGAGCGCAATGCTCGTGGACCTCAACATCAAGTCGTGGACTGCCAACATTACTGACCGCAGTATGTCGGACGAAGTCAACGTAATCAAGAATGCCACGGCAAAGGTAGCCAAGGTTACTAAGAACCTGTTCGCAGGAACCAGCCTTCTGTCTGACATCAACAAGTTCGATGCAAGTATCCGTCTGTGGCATCAATCCCAAACCCTGCCGTGGTCAGACCGTGGCCCACGCTTGCTTGCGGCATCAAACTTCTTCAACTACAAACAGACTCTTTCACACTACGAGATGCGGCGTAGTGACATGGTTGAAGAGTTCAAAGACCGCTACGAAGACTTGGTGAAGGAAGCCGAGAACGTGCTTGTTGATATGTTTGTGGCATCGGACTACCCGCCCAAGCATGAGATTATTCACAGTTTCAGTTTCCGTTATTCCTTTCTGCCCGTCCCTGCGGCGGGTGACTTCCGTGTAGATGTGGGCAACGAGGCGATGGAGGAATTGCAGAAGCAATACGAGGCGGCGTTGGAAAGCCGAATCCAAACTGGCGTGGAGGAAATCTATGGCAGACTACGCGATAGTCTCGTCCACATGAGTACTAAGTTGGAAGAGGTTACTGAACCGGCAAACGGGGATAAGGTTAAGAAGCGTCGCATTCATGATTCAATGATTACTAACGCCCGTGACCTGTGCGATGTTCTCAAGCACCTCAACCTGACACAAGACCCCAAACTTGAAGAGGCTCGTCGTCGGTTCAACGCAGTCGTGAATAGCGTAGACACCGAAGACTTGAAAGAGTCCGAAGAAGTACGCAGCAAAGTCAAGTCCGAAGTGGACGACATCCTGTCGAAGTTTAACTTTTAATTAGTGGAGATAACTTTCATGGCTAAGATTATTCTCGGTAGTGCCAAAGGCATTGTCCCACCCCTCAAGTTCGTTCTCGATAAACTATCGAAGAAGCGCCCGACGTTTGAGTATGAAGTCTCAAACACATACACCACTGCTAAATACAGCGATGATGTAAGTCAAGAGAAGTTGGTCAACGCAGTCATGGTATACGACGATGCTGAGCAGATTGGCGAGATTAGTTTCGGCGTTTACGAAGGTAAGGAGAACAAGGATGGCGTCAAGCCAGAAGCGTTCGGTATTCAATCTCACAAAGTAGAAAAACGCAGGGGTACGCGTAACGTACTGATTACCGCCGACCCCGCCGCTGCGGTGCGGAATGCGTTGAAGTTACTTAGTGGTAAAGACCCATACCAGATTGCTATGGGGATTATGAATACCGTTACCGCGCCTATCAGTTCTATCGCGTACAACGCACGGCATGAATTGGCGTACAAGATTTCTTACAATACCGAGATATCCCAACTGGGATATGTTGAACACGCTCTTTTTGGTACGCCCCTCACGCTTCCATCAGATTTCAGAATGGAAGATAAAAAGAAAGTCAGGTCATGCTACGATAACTACATGGCAGCAAAGCAGATTGACCGAGCAGTAGCGTCCAACACTCGAAGCGCATCTTTTGCTACGGGCTACGCTGTCGCAAGTCTAAAGGACGACTCATTGCACGTAGTTGACCTCGCCAAGTACCATGAATACCAAAACAAAATCAAAGGCAACAAAGTGACGGACGCAGAGCCGGACTTCCTTAATCGGTATCGCACTTTCGACTCATTGCCGAAACACATTCAAGACCGTGTGGCTGTTTTGAAAGTCGCGGCATCGCGGGAACCAATCTTCAATATCGGGGTGCGGGTATCAGATGATGATGAACCCCAAGCCTTCTACGTACTTCACGAGAACGCCCTTGCGGCCCCCAAGTATGAAGACGCAATTACGGTATAGGGTCTGCGACGAAGACGGCACACTCCGCAAGTTCGCCACTAAAACTGAGGCTACACACTTTATGGGGTGCAGGAAAGATTTGACTTTGCAGGTGGATAAAAAACAAAAGGCTCCAACTGAACCAGCGGCTGATTTGTACGCTTTCGGTGAAGCCGCATTCTAGAATATATGAGCACGGATAATGAGCCTAGCAGATGTAAGTTATCCCTGCGCCGGTAGAACCGGCACCCTCCCAACCACGAGTAGGACGTGGAATCTGCTTTAGCCTACAAGATGTAACAATTGTGTAGCCTCCTTTAGTAGTACTGGGCCACCTTCGGGTGGCCCTTTTATTTGGGACAATCTGACATGGCGTCATGATGTCCGGCCAGCCACCTTCGGGTGGCTTTTTTATTGGGACAAACTGACACGGCGTCATGATGTCCCCTATAAGAAAAAACAATAGCACCGAGGGCAGACCCAGTGTAAGATTGTTCTGTAGTGACGACACCGAGGTTAGTTTGGCTACCCCCGAATCTAAGGTTAAAAAACAAGTCGTCTTATTACTAGAATCCTATGGCGCTTATCATTTCTTCCCTGCGATGGGGACGTATGGTAGGGCGGGTATTCCCGATATAGTTGCTTGTTGCAATGGTAAGTTTATCGGTATTGAATGTAAGGCGGGAGACAACAAAACAACAGAACTACAACGACGCGAACTCCGGAAGATACAGGAGGCAGGAGGTTATTCCCTCGTAATCCGAGAATCTAACTTGGATGAGTTGAAGCAAATACTTATACACTTAACAGGAATCAAAGGACCAAAACATGAGCCAAAACCAAAACGACATCTTCGACTATGCGATGCCCCTGCTGAAGATTGAGAAACTCGAACGAGACATTCATGACGCATGCAATACTAGAAACTACCGAGATGTTGGTGAGATGGTTAATGAGTTGATTGTTAACGCTCGTATGGTTCGTGCTTGGGCAAACCACCATCTTGACGTTGCGGCGTAGGGAACTGGTCATACACTTCACGATAGCCTCAAATTAGATGAATAGTCCCGTAGAAATCGTTGCAAAGACTTTGGGCGTAGAAAAACAAGAAATCGAGAATAGTCGGTTCAAACGACTAAATCTTGAAAACCCCTCAGTTTGGAAGATTGACTTCCACTACTTGTGCGTATCAACAGAAAAACCATTGCACAAGGGGTTTATTTGGAGAGAATGGCATGACCAATACGAAGCAGAACGATTCAACACAAAAATCTGGTGTGCGGACGCAAAAGACTAAAAGGGAGCGACTCTGGAAATTAAGTCCAGAGGCTCCCTGCCTTCTTGATATAGAAGTCTATAGGTTTTGGAACCTGCCCAGAACTAAACTCCTGATACGACCGAAAACCGTACGTGTATATACGCATGGTATGGGGTACTCATTGATTAGGGTTTTCAAGATACTCGTACCAACCGAGGAAGGCCGAAGGCATGTATATGCTGATGTGGTTACAGGCACTTTGTATGAAGAAGATGGAACCTGCCTAAGTTCCGCAAATAGGAGAATCACAAACTGGAGAATTAGATGAAAAACAAACTTGGCTCAAACGCCACCGCAGAAACTGACAAATCGTACATGTACTATTTGAAAGGACTGCCTTGGCTTCCGCACTACACCGCAAAGGGTGTGTTTGTTGCGCCGGGAGGTGTGGAAAAGCGTGAGATTGAGTTAGAGGTGCTCGGGGCCATTAAAAAGGAAGTATTTCTTTGGCCGCGATACTGGATGAGCGAAAAGTCGAGGATGGCGCGATGAACTTTGAGGAACTAGAACAGCGAGTGCGCGAATGGGCGTTCGCCCGAGATATCACTGCGTATTCTACACCACAGGCACAGTTGCTAAAAGCCGTCGAAGAACTTGGTGAGTTGGCAAGTGCAGAGTTAAAAGCCAACCACGAAGGTAGGATAGATGGTGTAGGTGATGTTATTGTATGTCTGATTATTTATTGTCAGATGTGGAATCTGAATGTATCCAAATGCTTGGCCCACGCATACAACGAAATCAAGGACCGCAAGGGCAAGGTAGTAAGTGGCGGTGCTTTTGTTAAAGAGGAGAACTGAGATGGTTGATATGAGCAAGTGGGAAAAGTATGCGGTTGAAGGTCCGGACAATGGAATCCCCGCCGAGGAGATGGCTGAATATCTTAAGGATTTTTGCCAGTTGTTACGTGAGCAACAAAGCGCGATGTGTGAACACTCCGCTGATATCATTGAAGAATTGTGGGGACTGCTGGAGGCAGAGGAGAACGAAGCCTTTATTGCAGGGGTCGCTAAGGGTAAGGAAATTAATATGGATGAGCTACTCTACGAGGTTTCAAAGGGGTTGCTAAACCGCAAATAAATAGTGGGCCAGAGTGGTGAAATCGGTAGACACAGCAGACTTAAAATCTGCCGACCATAACAGGTTGTGCCGGTTCGATTCCGGCCTCTGGCACCAAGGAGAATGAAAATGAAAGTAACTGTTGAGATAGATGATGATGCGTTTGATTTGATTATGGTTAAAACTTTGGAAGACCATATTTTGTACACTTACAGTGACTTTGTTTCTTTGCACCCAGACGATGTCGAATGGAACAACAAACTTAGGGAAGCACTGTGGGTTATATTTGAGTACTTTGCTGGTGAAGAAAAGGCGAAGGATTTGAAGGACCTCATCGAAGGAGGGGAAGATGAAGTTTGATGTTATTAGTTGTCTTGAAACCGACAATGGCTTGATTGTGAATCTTGATGTTGATGAGGAAGGCCGTCAGTATTTGATGGAGCGTGGGTTCAACGCAATACTGAACGATGCCATTAAACTAATGGAGGAAGACCATGAACGAGAGCCGCCGGAAGGCATTTGAGAAGTGGTGGTTTGAGAATAGTGGCAAGACACACAACCCTAACGACATCTGGGATGCTGCATGTGACTGGATGAAGGAAGAACTTATTTGGCGTATGGAACAGTTTGTGGAGAAGCATCGAAATGAGCAAAGTTGAGTACGCCCTTGCCGAGGCACAAACGGCGGAAGATGTAATAATTATTTGTTTCGATGAGTATGGCGAACTATCACTGCACTCCACTATTACCAGAGGTCCAGATATTCTTTGGGCGCTTGAGTTGGCTAAAATGCAGATTCTAGAAATGGGACAGCCGGAGGACGCATGAAAGTGAAAGAAGTAGTTTTTGATGTCTGGCTTGGGTTTGGTTTACTTGGTATGGCTGTAGGATTAGCCCTACCTTTAGCTGGTATTCTTTACGCACTATGGGGATGGCTATCATGAGTGATTTTATGCAGAAGCAGTTTGACATCAGCCAAGAACTTATTCGGTTGATGAACCGTGAACACGAGCAGCGCAGCCGTTTCTTTGAGAAGTACGAGGAACAGATAAAAGAAAAAGACCGCTACATTGCAAAGCTAGAGGCCACTATCCAAGCATTAGAAGTTCTAGTGAAAAAATAGGAGCCATCATGTACATCTGGTTTAATCTATTGTTATTTAGCAGTGGGCACTGGGTGTATGTAGATGTGTTTGAAACGCTGGAAGAGTGCCAAGACGAACGCAAGATGCAAGAAATTATTAGCCCCGGCAATTATTACTGCCTACCTGCGCAAGTAAAAAAGTCATGACCGAGGCTAAACGCTCCGCCAGTAGAAAGCACTACGCAAAAAATAAAGAAACGGTTAAAGCAAAAGTAAAAGAATACAAGTTAAAGAAACGAGATGAATGGCACGCCTATAAGGCTTCTCTTTCTTGCACCAGATGCGGCGCATCGCATCCAGCAATTATTGATTTCCACCACATAAACCGACATGACCCCGAGAAAAGAAAAGTACACAAACTAGTACAAGGCGATAACTACACCGCTGCGTACAGGGAGATTGAGAAGTGTCTTATTCTCTGTGCTAACTGTCATCGGATTCATCATTGGGAAGAAAGAAACGAACCTATATGAAGTGTGCATGTGGAAGTGACACCAAAGTAGTTGACACCCGTTTGATTGAGGACAAACAAAGAAGGCGTAGAGTGTGCCTAACTTGTGGTAACCGGTTTAGCACACTGGAAGTCCTAGAGTCCGAACTGACACGGTATACTGTCAAACCTATTGAGGAGCCTAAGCAAGAAGAACCGAAAGTAAAGACCCCGTATGTACGCAAAGAAACAGCACAGAAAATAAAAGAAAAGAAAACCAGAGCACGCCACATGCTTGAAGACATGAAGTGGCAACGCGAACTGGAAGATGATTTATTTTGGAACGGAGAATACCAAGATGAGCACACCTACTGATACCGTAGACCACCCCGAGCATTACCAAAGCCCTTTCAAAATTGAATGTATCGACGCAATCGCAGCGGCGACTCACGGGCTTGAAGGTCTAGAAGCGGTATGCGTTGGCAACTCTATTAAGTATCTGTGGCGGTGGAAGAAGAAAGGTGGCGTTAACGACCTGCGTAAGAGTCGTTGGTACCTCGACAAACTTATCACCAACATAGAAGCGGAGATTGCCAAAAATGTCGAATCTACTTGACAACATTCTGTACGTCCTATCGGCAGACGAAGTAAAGATTCTGTTGAACAGAATAGACACACATCCAGAACTGTTCTCCAAGCACAGAGATGGTATGTGGGACCGCAAGGAATCCGCTTGGTTAGGGCTGGCTTCTTTCGGTGCGTATACGTTTTGTGAACGCTGGGCTATCGGGCGTAAGTGCCGTAGGTTGGACCTCAGATACACTCGAGAACGAATCTTGAGTTTACTGCTGAATGGGGATTACTAATGCAGTTCATAACCATAGACTTTGAAACGTATTACTCACGCGAGTTTTCGTTATCAAAAGTAACGACCGAAGAATACGTACGGTCAGACCAATTTGAAATAATCGGAGTAGGAGTTAAAGTAAATGATGAAGAAGCCGAGTGGTTCTCAGGTAACCTACAAGAAACAAAAAACTTTCTTGCTGCTTTTGATTGGGCTGAATCTATTGCTGTGGCCCATAATGCTCCTTTTGATGCTGCTATCCTCACTTGGCGGTTGGGCATTCGCCCTTACATGTGGGTTGATACTCTTGCTATTGCTAGAGCAGTGGATGGATTGGAACAGGGTAATAGTCTTAAGAAATTGGTTGAGCGACATGGACTTGGCATCAAAGGCACGGAAGTTCTGGATGCGCTCGGTAAGCACCGCAAAGACTTTCTGGTAGAAGACTTAAAGCAATACGGTGAGTATTGTAAGAATGATACCGAGCTGACATTCAAACTCCTTAACATCTATCTATCACAGGTCTCTGAACAAGAACTTCAAGTTATCAGTATCACGACCAAGATGTTCTCGGAGCCAGTGTTGGAATTGGATGTTGAACTGTTGGAGCAGCATCTCGAAGCGGTGCGGGATAGAAAGTCGAAACTATTGGAGGCTGCAGAAGCAGACCGCGAAACGCTCATGTCAAATGATAAATTTGCGGAGTTATTGAAGTCCATTGGTGTAGACCCCCCTCGTAAAATTAGTAACACCACCGGCAAGGAAACGTGGGCATTCGCCAAGACCGACGAAGGCTTCAAGGCTTTGCTTGAGCACGAAGACGAAACTGTACAAACATTAGCGGCAGCTCGGTTAGGTACTAAATCCACACTTGAAGAGACCCGCACGCAACGGTTCATCAGCATCGCCAAGCGCGGCAAACTTCCTGTCCCTTTGCGGTACTACGCAGCACACACAGGTCGGTGGGGTGGGGACGACAAACTCAACCTGCAGAATCTCCCCTCACGTGGGACGAACACCCTCAAGAACGCAATCATCGCGCCGGATGGGCACGTCATCATTGACTCGGACTCTTCTCAGATTGAAGCACGGATGCTGGCTTGGCTGGCGGGTCAGGTTGACTTAGTCGAAGCGTTTAAGAACGGCGAAGACGTGTACAAGATAATGGCGTCCGCCATATACAACAAACCAATAGAAGAAATTACCAAGCAGGAAAGATTTGTAGGCAAGACTACGATTCTTGGCGCTGGATACGGCATGGGTGCTGAAAAGTTTAAGATTCAACTGAAGAACTTTGGGGTAGACACCCCCCTCGAAGAGTGTCAGCGCATCATAACGGTGTATCGCCAAACATACCCAAAAATCCCAGAGTTATGGAGACAGGCGGGCCGTTGCCTTGATGCAATGATTCAAGGGGCTGTTGCCCCTGTCGGTGTTCAACCACAAGCACTGAGCATGGACGCACGCGGGTTTCGGTTGCCTAATGACTTTCACATCAAGTACTTCGACCTGCGCAGTGAGGTAGAGGGGTATACATACAAATCTCGCAATGGACGAACTAAGGTCTACGGTGGTAAGGTAGTAGAGAACCTATGCCAAGCACTAGCACGTTGTGTGATTGCCGAGCAGATGGTGAAAATAAACAAGAAGTACAAAGTCGTACTTACCGTTCATGACGCTGTGGCGTGTGTCGCTACAGAAGACGAAGCGGAAGAAGCAAAAAAGTACGTAGAGAAATGTATGCGGTGGACACCTGAGTGGGCGGAAGGACTACCCCTTAACTGTGAAGCCGGATACGCACATAGCTACGGAGAATGCTAAATGCCAGATTACACATGGTCGTATTCCGCTCTTTCTACCTTTCAGCAATGCCCGAGAAAGTATTTTCGGCTGAAGATTACCAAGGACATCAAAGAACCGATGTCCGAAATAATGATGTATGGACAGGAGTTACACAAAGCAGCCGAGTTGTATGTAAGGGACGGCAAGGACATCCCTGAGAAGTTCTCCTTCATCAAGCCCTACTTAGATGTGTTCATGACCATTGATGGTGAACGGCTTTGCGAATACCGTATGGGGCTGACTAAGGAACTTGCTCCGTGCGAGTTCTTTGCAAAAGATGTGTGGCTGCGTAGCGTGGCTGATTTGCTAATTATCAGCGGGGACACCGCCTTCTTGGTTGATTATAAGACTGGCAAATCGCAATACGCCGACACCAAACAATTGGAACTAATGTCGCTCTGCGTGTTCAAGCACTTCCCTGAAATTAAGTTAGTGAAGGCAGGGTTGTTGTTTGTAGTAACTCAAGAGTTTATCCAAACCGAATACACCCCCGAAGGTCAGAAAGAAGCATGGATGAATTGGTTCGATGAGTTGATTCGCCTTGAAGGCTGCTATGAGTCAGAGACTTGGAATCCTAGTCCTAACTTCACGTGCAAGAAGTTTTGCCCTGTGACAGATTGCGAGTATCATGGCAATAATGGACGTTAGGAGGACACCATGCCGTACGTAAACAAACCCAGACCTTATAAGAAAGAATGGCAGCAACAAAAGGCACGAGACGAAAAGGCTCCGCGTGCTGCTCGGCAACGAGCAAGATACGCGATGGACAAAAAAGGCGTAGACCGAACTGGAAAGGATATTGACCATGCCATTCCGCTATCCAAAGGGGGCACCAACTCGCCCAGCAATCTTCGGCTTAAATCCCCCACAAAGAATCGTTCGTTCTCACGTAACTCAGACCACACTGTCAAAAGAAACAAACCCAAAAAATAATGGAAATTCTAAAAGACAAAGTGTTATTGGTGCGAACCAAGACACCAGAGAGAATCACAGAGACGATAGATGGTAGTAGGGCACTTTCAGAAAACGAGGGCATCCACATGGTTGCCGTCAATTGGAACTTAAAAGAAGCCCAACTATTAGCTCGACTTAAGTTTAAGAAAGTACCTTCCCCTATCGAACGGGACTATAAGTGGCCCGGCGTGTATCCGCCTATGCAGCATCAGAAAGATACAGCGTCGTTTCTTACATTGAACCCCCGTGCGTTTTGCTTTAACGAGCAAGGTACGGGTAAGACCGCCGCCGCTATCTGGGCTTCGGACTACTTACTGACACAAGGTGCCATCGGGCGTGTTCTGATTGTATGCCCCTTGTCCATCATGCAGTCGGCGTGGCAAGCAGACCTGTTTAAGTTTGCAACCCACCGCAAGGTAGGTGTAGCGCATGGGTCAAGGGAAAAAAGGAAGGAGATTATTTCCGCTCCTTACGACTACATCATTATCAACTATGACGGAGTCGAGACGGTTTCCAAAGAGATAGCTGCAGGTGGGTTCGACCTTATCATTATTGATGAAGCCAACGCCTACAAGAACCCGCAGACCAAACGCTGGAAGGTAATGCGCGGCTTGCTAACACCGCAGACCTATCTGTGGATGATGACAGGCACCCCTGCAGCACAGTCTCCGACTGACGCTTACGGACTTGGCAAACTCTGCGTACCGGACAACGTGCCTAAATTCTTTGGGGCATTCCGTGACCGAGTCATGGAGCAAATCAACAAGTTCAAGTGGATACCGAAACATACAGCCAGCGCAGCAGTACACGCAGCCCTACAACCTGCCATCCGGTTCACCAAAGAAGAATGCCTAGACCTACCTGACCTTGTATACGTAGAACGTGAAGCACCTCTCACGGCGCAGCAGACTAAGTACTACAAGCAGATGAAGGCAAAACTCGCAGCGGAAGCAGCGGGAGAAGAAATCAGTGCAGTCAACGCAGCAGCCAAACTAACGAAACTCCTACAAATTTCTGGCGGTGCGGTGTATGCGGATTCGGGCGCAGTCATTGAGTTTGACGTATCGAACAGACTGCAAGTAGTCAAAGAGGTAATCGAAGAAGCGTCACACAAGGTTCTTGTCTTCGTGCCTTTTCGCCACACTATTGACTTGCTCTATGATTATCTTACACAAAACGGGATTCGAACTGAGATTATATGTGGTGATGTACCTGTAAGTAAGCGTACAGATATTTTCAATCGGTTTCAGACACAACCCGAACCAAACGTATTGATAATCCAACCACAGTCGGCAGCACACGGGGTCACCCTTACAGCCGCAAACGTAGTTGTTTGGTATTCCCCTGTAACTTCCATCGAGACATACCTGCAAGCAAACGCACGTATCAACCGCAAGGGACAGAAAAACTCCATGACGGTGGTGCATATCCAAGGAAGTATGGTGGAACGCGACCTGTACAAGATGCTGAGCCGCAAACTGACAACTCACCAAAGCCTCGTGGACCTCTACAAAAATTCGCTAGACACTTGACACAGTAAAATAACTGCTCTACTATTCACACATCGGGCGCAGACCCGAGTTCTGAGACCAACCAAGAGAGGTTATTTATGTCTGATGTAATTAATACTGACGACCTCGTTGCTGCATACGTGGCAATTCGAGACCAGAAGCAAGACATCAAGCGGCAGATGGAACTCCAAGTCAAGGAGTTGGATGAGCAACTGGAGGAAATCTCCAAGGCGCTTCTGGAAATCTGTGAGAGCAATCAAGCAGAAAGCATCCGCACTGCACACGGGACAATTAGCCGCACCGTGAAAACCGACTACTGGACTAGCGACTGGGACTCGATGTATCGCTTCATCAGAGACCATGATGCTTTCAATCTGCTGCACAAGCGGATTAACCAAACGTCGATGAAACAATTTCTGGAGGAGAATCCCGACATCCATCCAGAAGGACTCAATGTCAATCGGGAATATGAAGTCCGCGTAACTCGCGCACGTAACTCTTAAGAGGTAACCAAAATGTCAAACGTAACCCTGTTCAAGAAGTCGGCTATTCCGGAACACCTGCGCAACATCGGTGTTAACGACCTCACCAAGGCGCTTGCCCCCAGTATCAACAATAGCCCCTTGAAGCGTATCTCCATCCGTGGTCGTGTGTTCCGTCTGGTTGTCAATGGCGAAGAGATGACCAAGAACGAGAGCAACAGCATGGAAGTTGTTATCGTCAATGCCTCCAAGGATATTTCACGGAGTTTCTATGCAGGGGCCTACGACCCGAAAGCCGAAACTACCTCGCCGGATTGCTGGTCGCCGGATGGTATTAAGCCCGACGCTAGCGTCCTCAAGCCGCAGCACAGCAACTGCAAAGACTGCCCGAAGAACATCAAGGGTTCTGGTGCAGGTGGCTCTCGTGCTTGCCGGTATGCTCGTCGTCTGGCGCTGGCACTCCCTAATGATTTGGGAAATGTGTACCAACTTGTCTTGTCCGCAACCTCCATCTTTGGCACGGGCGACCAAGAACACATGCCGTTTAATCAGTACCTGACATACGTTGTCTCGCAAGGGTTCAGTATCAACGCCCTCGTTACCGAGATGAAGTTTGACAGCAACAGCGACACGCCCAAGCTCGTGTTCAGCCCTGTTCGTTTCTTGGACGAGGATGATTACGCTCAGGCTTGCAGCCTTGGTGATACCCAAGAATGTCAGATGGCTATTTCGGCACCGAAGATTCAGCCCAAGACACAAGCCCTTCCGGCACCGACAAAGGCTGCTGAACCGGATGTAACGGAAGATGACGAGGAAGAAGATATTCCTCCGCCGAAGGCTAGAAAGGCGGCTCCCGCTCAACCGGCTATTGAGGCCAAGCCGGAACTCAAGGCCATCCTTAGCAAGTTTGCTTCCAGCAAGTCGCGGGACGTAGACGATGAGTGACACGGACTACCGAGGCTACAGTCAACGGGTTATCGAAGCAAACCAACTCGCTGATTCCAATAGTCTCGGTGTTCGTCTCGGTGCTTTTTGTATCTCTCGGGATATTCCAGTTTTAGATATAGCCGAATACTTTCAAGTATCTAAGGTGACCGTCTACAACTGGTTCACGGGTAAGGTAGAACCACGAAAAGCCCAAGAAGAACGCATCCGAGATGTATTGGAAAAAGCGGGGGTGATGGACTAAAAGAGGCCGCTATGGCTATGCGCGAATTACTGGAGCATGTGCTTGGTACAGATGGCTGGTACTGCATCGCTGGCCTTGCTCCAGATGGGGTCGATAAAAAACCGCAGCGGTTCTTCACTCAATCACTTGATGATGTTGAGCCTATTGCTACGCGTCTTGTTACCGAAGGGTATAACGCGTTCTTTTCCCTTGCCAAATTCAAAGAAGGCAGGGGTGCTAACGCCAAACGTAATTACGACAATGCTCTGAATAACAAGGCGTTTTGGTTAGATATTGACTGTGGTATTGGCAAACCATATGAAACACAACAAGATGGACTTCTCGCACTAACCGGCTTTTGCGAATCCACTAAGTTACCACTTCCAACAATCGTTGATTCTGGTCGTGGTCTTCATGTGTATTGGCCCCTGACTGAAACGATAGAAGTTTCGGACTGGAAGCCTATTGCAGAAGCCCTTACCAAAACATGCAACAAACATAACCTTCAAGCAGATGCTGCTTGTACTACGGATGCAGTTCGTATCCTGCGTATCCCAGAGACTTTGAATTTCAAGGTGGACCCTCCGCTACATGTAACGGTGGCTAACTGGGCAGAACCCGTGACATTAGAGTTCTTCAAAAGTTGTTTAGAAGAGATAAAGTCAGATTTACTTGGGTTCGGTTCTTTTACACCTTCTTCGCGGCCCAATGAGTTGACCATGTCCCTCATGGCTAACAAGCAGTCAGTGTTCACGAAACTTATTGAACGCACTGCTGAAGGAGACGGTTGTGCCCAAATTGAAAACATCATCGTCAATCAAGCAGAAATTGAAGAGCCGTTGTGGAGGGCTGGTCTGTCTATTGCGAAACACTGCGTAGATGGCGCTAGTGCTATTCACCTTATCTCTGACCAACACCCTGACTATTCTCCGGAAAGTACGAAAAGAAAAGCAGCCTCAATCGCTGGGCCATACACTTGCTCTAAGTTTGAATCGCTTAATGCTAGTGGGTGTGAGAACTGCAAATACCGTGGACGTATTAAGTCACCAATTGTTCTCGGTAACGAGACTATGGCGGCAGGAGAAAAAGACATCGTTGAACAGGAGTCTGATGGGTCTCTAAGGAAGTACGAGATTCCAGACCTTCCTTCTCCCTACTTTGCCGGTAAATTCAAAGGCGTCTACAAGAATGTCACGGATGGTGACCCTATCCTTGTTTATGAAAACTATTTGTTCGTAATCAAGCGTTTACATGACAAAGACGGAGATGGCGAGTGCATACATATGCGTCTGCACCTGCCTGTGGATGGGGCCAGAGAATTCACGATAGTTGCGGCTGACATCGGGTCAAAAGAAGAACTGCGAAAGATTCTCGCGCATCACGGTGTGGTGTGCGGCGGTGACCAGATGAAGTTAATTATGGCCTATATCATTGATGTTGTTAAAGATTTACAGACACGAAAGGAAGCAGAGTCCATGCGCAATCAATTTGGTTGGGCTGATGATGACACCAAAATTATTATTGGTACCAAAGAAATCAGTGCCACAGAAATTAAATACAGTCCTCCTTCGGCGGCTACTAAAGTTTTGGCTGAGTGGATGGAACCCAAGGGCACTCTAGAGAAGTGGAAGCAGTGTGCCAACGTCTACAACATGGTCGGTTTTGAAGGACAGGCTTTCGGCTTTCTATCCGGCTTCGGTGCGCCCCTCATGAAGTTTATGGGCATGCGTGGTTCCTTGATTAACCTCCTTAACAAAGAGTCAGGTACAGGTAAGTCAACCGTCCTCAAGCTGTGCAATAGCATCATTGGGCATCCCGAAGAACTGATGTCGCAATGGAAGGACACCTACAACCACAAGATTCACCGGCTTGGCTTGCTTAACAACTTTGCTTACACGTGTGACGAACTCACCAAGATGACTGGGGATGATTTTTCGGACATATCTTATAGTATTACGCAAGGGCACAATAAGGGCCGGATGCAATCGCAAACGAACGCGGAACGTCCAAACAAAACCACGTGGGCAACCATTGGCTTGACTAGCTCCAATGCTTCGTTCTATGACAAACTGCGTGCTTTAAAGGCAACGCCGGATGGCGAAATGATGCGCCTTATCGAGTACACGGTTAACCGTACCTCGAATCTGTCCAAGCAGGAAGCTGATGAAATCTTCCAAATCATGTATGAGAACTACGGCCACGCAGGTCCTATCTATCTTGAATATATTGTGAAAAATAAGGACTTGGTCATTGACACGCTTCGCACTGTGCAAAAGAAACTTGATGCACTTGTGGGGTTGGAAAGCCGAGAACGTTTCTACTCCGCTACCGCCGCTGCCAATATCACTGGTGGTCTGATTGCCAAAGAATGCGGTTTAATTGACTACGACATGATGCGTGTCTTCAATTGGGTTGTTGGCATGCTCCGTGAGTTGAAGGAGAGCATCATTGCTCCTAGCGAAGACTACACCGCTACCATTGGTGAGTTCATCAACGAGAATTGGTTCAAGGTGCTGGTCATTAACGACATGGCAGATAACCGCACAGGACTAGACCAGATTCCTCTGATTGAGCCTAAGCAAGAGCTTATTATTCGGATTGAACCGGATACCAAGAAGACGTACATCTCAGCTAAGCATCTGCGGCAGTATTGCAGCAAGCAGCAGGTACCCGTGCAAGACATGCTCATCAAGTTGCGTGAGGCCGAGGCTTACGAAGGCACTATGAAGAAGCGGATGTCCAAGGGCACCAAGATTCCGTCACCCCCTGTCGAAGTCTTTGTGTTTAACGACAAGATTGTGGACCCGCAGCATTTTGTTGAAACGCTAGCTGACAAAGTGAAAACAGAAGAAATTATTGCAGAGTAATCTGACTTGTAATTCAACCAAGAAAATACTACACTTCGCCTGCCCGCAAGGGCACCTCTTGGTTATCTCTCTCCTTAACCCCGCCTCGTGCGGGGTTTTTTTATTCTTCGTCGTCGTCCGCGTAAGCAGTCATCTCTTCAGCACGGTTGATGAAAGCCTTATTTATACGCAAGCCACCAAGCATACTTGCCTGTGCTCGTTCTACGGCGCGTTTCTTCATAGAAGCTTTGATGGTATCAAAACTGATTTGGAATTCTTTTTCTGGATGTACCATATTCCAATCAGCAATTTTTTCTAATATCTTAGCTACCGCATCACTATCACCAGCATCGTAAGCCATAGCAAGAAAGTTCAAGTAATCTTGTCTGCGCGACTTAAGCGCTTCTTCCATACTCTTGGCTTCGATGTTTGCTGCTTGACGCTGCGCCAGCCGTTCCGGTGAGAATCCAAGCATCTGCAAAAATGCTTCTTTCGCCGAAATATTTTCAAGCAAGGTATCGCCCTTCATTGTAAGAGCGCCTTCAGAAGCTAAACGACTACCAGCCATAATGTTCTTGATAGCAGCGGGAGCAATAGTCTCAAACGCACGTTCCACATGCCCATCATTGAACCGCTTAACAGCCTCGGCAGAATTAATAATCATGCCCGCAGAGGGGCCTAGCAAATTAATGATTGCATTCTGAGTGTTTGTAACTTCGTCTTGGTTTCTCTTGGTATCGCGCCACCACATATCTGTAAGATTGGTGCTCATACGGTCTGACAGTGAGGCCCCCGTAATCTGAGGTACAACACCCCGTGCAATAGAGTCACCTACAAAACCACCGAACACCGAGTTCAACCAATTCTTGTACCAGTTTTCAACGTCGTACTCGTCGTCATCATCACCGAACACAGAAGCAAAAGCATTGGCGATACCGGAGAAGATAAACCATACCGGCATACCCATCGTACCGGCAAACAAGAATGACATACCCATCATGCCTGCAAAAGTACGCCGCGCATCTTTGCGAAGTTCAATTGACTCCTTCATGACTTTATTGGCTTCGTCAGTTTTGCCTTCAGCCATAAGTTGTTCGTACTCTTTTTGCCCAATCAAGTTTGTAGATTCATAGGCAGTGCGGAACAACAGATAAGTCATGTGCTGGGCGTATTGCTTGAACTGCAGCAGCACCTTTGGTAGGTCACCTTGGAAGTAGCGCGGTTTATTAGCAGTTGAATAGTCAAACATCGACTTGTAGGTGAGGTTCTTAGCTTTCTCTACAGCCGCTTCAAAATTACCACCATTAGATTTGTATGCTAAATCAAACGCAGCCATAGCCGTAACTTCACGGTTAAATCGCTCCGCCTTATGGAATGGGAATGCAGCAAAAGTCATAACCTTATGCCACCGGCCCGTGTAATCATTGCTAGGCTGTTCAGAAAGCCCCGCAACATCGTGTGTCATAGAGATGTCAATAAGGCCAGAATCAATAAACGCTTGGTAGGCACGTTTTTCAACTTCCGTAAGATTCTTATTGCGCCCAATTGACGGAGCATCAAAGTTACCAAGCTCATCTTTCCATCCACTACCACTAAGCATCTTCATGTACTTGCTATACGCCTGCCTAGCGGGACCCCATCCATATGGACCAGCAAGCACCGGATAACCGATAGTAGGCACTGCGAGCATGTTCACGATTGCAGACGCAGGGGATGTCAAGAAGTTTATGAACCCAAGATTGGACACAAAAGTAACCCACGATGCTTGGTCCATTGGGCTAAGCACATTATCTAACCGCCGTTGAACTTCATTAAGGTAATCATTCAATGTGCGACGAGTTACATCTTCTTCCGGAGTTGTGGCTATGCCTTGCGTGGACAAGAAATTACGAGCTGCCTCCATACTGTCGAACATACGCGGCGCATATTCAAATCGTGCCTGCTGGTATCCAAGGTGAAACATGGCATGCGCAAAACTGCGAACCATATCAGCACTTGCACCGGGTACGTTTTTACGATGCAGGAACATATTACGAATGCTTTGTGACGGCAGTGTAGTTATGAACAACTCACTAGCTTGGTCGAGCAGCTTAGCCTTCTGTTCTTCTGGTGTATTTGCACTGACTTCACCAATCATCTCTTTAATTTCTTCAAATAATCTAGCGTTTTGAAGCGCGGCAGTAGTCATGCTACGAACATCATTACCCGAAGCAAAGTCGCCTTTGGGGTCTTTCACCCTTGCGTCTTTCAGCGCTTCATTACGTGCATAGGCAGACTCAAACATATAGAACTTCATGTCTTTGCCGGTACCTTTTTTGTACCAAAAACGCCCGAACCGCTTGAGCGGAAAGTACGGGTCAATCATTTGCTCAAACTGACTCTCAATCTTCTTGTCAGCTAGCACTCGTGCAGTGGCCGTATCTATTGTTTCCTTACCCGAAGCAATTAACTTTTGAGCGTCTTGCTCAATTTCAGACTCGATGAGCGCTTTAAGTTCTTCATCTGTTTTGCCCGTATATAGCTGTCGATAAGCAAACAACTGCCTTGCAACATGCTCTCTAGTGGCGCGTTCTGCGGCTTCCTTGGACCCCATGATGCGGCGGTATTCCCGTTCCGCAGAAATACGCTTGTAGTTTGCTAAGGTATCTCTAAAGAAATCACGCATCTCAATATAGAGTTCTTGAGCGGCAGCACCATCCTTCATCTTGCCAAGAGCCTCCCAATCTGCAGTCAACTGCTTTAGGAGCGCCGCTTTCTCTTTGTCAGCAGGGGTGGCAGGGTTTGCTACAGATGGGTCCAGTTGTTCAACAGTAGACGTTTGGATGAGGCGGGTAAGCAGTTCTGATGTAGCCTTATTGGACGAATACAACTTCATTAGTTTGTCAAGAATAGGCTTACCCTTTTGGATAGTCTTGTTACGGCTATCCTGCATATCTTCGATATTCTTGATTAGCAAGGAGATTTGAGGGACTTTGGTTTCAAATTCTCCAGTCAGTCTGTTGTACTCGATGCCAATCATTTCTTCGAGCTGACGCAAAGTAAAAGCGCCCAAGAAATACTTTCGAGTCTGGTCTTTCATGGTTGACCAAAGCTCAGAAAGAATCATCTTAATATCGTTGAATTCTTTGGAGTTTCTGATTTGATTGCTGATGTTACGGATAGCGCCGGGCTGTTCGTTTGAATTGTTCTCGTAATACCCACGCATGGCAGCGTTGGGGTTGCCCGAACCAAACCTATTATGTGGTGCATCGAATATAGCTTGGGTTTGGATGATTGTCTGACCAAGCACATTGTCAACGCCAAACATCTGCATACAGAACTGAACAAACTTATCCCACCAAGACTTAGAAGTATTCCTGTATTGAATTGATTGAAGAACTTTTTGAAACTCGTGATTTGTAAATGCTTCAGCTACAAATTCGTTAATGTTTGTAAATCCATACTTATCGAGTTTAGAAATAGCTTTAGAATGCGCGTACAGTTTCTTTAACTCAAATGCTGCTTCTTGCTGCTTAGCGCCGTAGGCTGAAGGGTCGTTTAAAACTCTAGAAGTCGCTGCGTGCATAACTTCGTGCAGAAATACATACACAGAATTAGCACCAATATTATTGTGAGTATTTAGTGAAATTGAATCTGCATCAGGAAAGTAAACGCCCCAAGAAAGATTAATAGTTTGCTCATGGTGCTTTACTTCTTTATGAAGATTTTTTATTTCCTCAAAAAGATTTTTTGGTAGAAGAGTGTCTCCGTAATCTTCTTTATATCTATGTTCTTCGTATATGATACTAGAAAGCCCATCATACAATTGAACAATTTTTTCAGTAGCAGATAACCGTGCACCAATACCTTCAAAAATCCGCACATACCTATTTATGAGCGGTTCTGATGACGCAAGTTGTTCTAATTGATTATAAATATCAAAAACAGAATGATAAATTGACGAATTTGGGTCTACAAAACGTTCATAGCTTTCGTTAAGTTTGTTGTAGCCAATAGACGTTTGAAGATTAAGTGACAGCAACTTAGTGATAAGCTGCTTCTGATATGGAGTTAGGTTTTTCTTTTGGACAGCTAATAGTATTCTAAGAGCGTCGTTTAAGTCGTTTCTTTCAATGGCCCCAACTACTGCCGGGTGCATCATTTGAGTTAAGGAGCCGGATACCTTTTCAGAAGTAGCAAAGGGGCCAAGCCGTGATTCTCTTTCGGCTTCCTTGTACCCTTCTTCTGTTGCTGCTTCTTCTTCTAAATACTTACTACGTTCTTCTCTTTGCCGGTCAATTTCTGCATCACGGGTAGCAAGATGTTCATACGCACGGCGGTACTGTTCGAACTTGCGGTTTACTTCTGGAGAAGCATTAGTAAGTAACCACTCTTGAAAGAATGGGGCATAATCGGCGCCCTGCCCACTAAACAACTCATTACGCGGCGTGTCATACGCCATATCAAAGGCGGCTGCACGAAGAGCAGTATCGAAATTAAACCGGCGGAAATAGTTATTGGCCGCACGCTCTGCCTTATCCAAGTTCTTGAGGCCAGACTTAACTTTTTCCTTTAGCTTCCGCAGTGTTTGTTTTGCTTGCGCGTATGCGTTGGTGCTCGGGGTTATGCCTAAGCCTTTAAGTTGCTGTTCTGAAACAAAGTCATTGAACGCAAGTTTGAGCTTGTTGACCCCGTCGTATGTGGTAAGGTCGGGTAGGTTGGTGGCGCTGGCTAAAAACTGCTTTTGTTCCTCTGCCGACAGCTTGTCAAAGTTCTCAAACTCTTTAAGTCTTTCCGGACTGAGCGGCTTCAAGTATTTATTGAAAAACTCATCAATAAGCCCAGTGTAGTACGGCAGTTCTTGGTCAGTTGCCTTAAGGTCTTCGTACATATCGCGGATAGCGCGAATAAGACCCTTGTCTTCTAAAAGGGCGCTACGCTGTTTCTTAATCTCAAGTTCAGAAGATGAGCTAGGTTTAATAGCTGCAAGAAACCTTTCCAGCGGTGCCGCACTTACATCCGTAACTAAATGTTCAGCAGGTCTAACCGTCTTAATGGTGGGTGGTGCTTGCGGTTTTTCAACAGGAGCACCAAGGTCCAGCCCTTGTTGTGGAGCAGCTTTAGCTTTACCCTGCTCTCTTTCCGCTAATAATTCACTATACGACTTTCCTGCCTGCTCTCTGGTAACAGGGAAGGGAACAGAAAAGGACTCATTTTTAGCACCCTTTTGTGCTGTTAATTTAGCAGGCCACTGGCCTTCCTCAATATAGTCAAATTTAGCTGGGTCTTTTTGTTGGTCCCATCTAATATTTGCGGAGCGTAATTCCACGGGCATAGTTGTGTACCCAGCTTCTTTAAGAGCTAAAGCACGGTGCCTGCCTTCGTGTCCTTCTACACTTCCATTAGAGTCTACGTACAAATATGGAACTGAAGAATAGGGTGTTCCCTTCTCTAGTAGTTCCGTAGTGCCTTTAAGTTTTTCGTCACTAACACCTTTTTCTGACAAGTTTAAAAAATCATCAATCGGCATATTGATGAGTTTGTACCGACTCTTAAATTCTACTTTGTCTTTTTCAGATATTTGGTCTGGAGCGAATGTTTTTGTTGCATCTTTTGGTTGAGCGCCAAGTCTTTGTTCCTGAGAAACCGCCTCACCAAAATCAAGCCCTTGCTGTGGCCCCATAGATGCAAGGGGAGCGGAAGGCATACGGGGAGGATTGTCAAGGCGCTGTTGCAGTCGGCTTTCTAGCTGGTCTTGTTCTCCAGCAATCTGTTCTTGCTGCGCGTCAATCTCTTGCAGGCGGTTTTGAATATCATCTTCTGGAATAAACAAAGACCCTTCTTCCAGCACTTTCAGCAAAGACTTTCTTTCTTTTTCCAGCTCGTCGTACTGAGCTTGCAGCGTCTCCATCGACGGGAAAGCTTCTTCTGCAAGTCGGTCTACAGTACTAGGCGGCGCGGGCGGAGGCGGTGCGGTTTCCCCACGAGCTTGACGAACAGCTTCTTGTTCTAAATCAAGGTCATGCTGGTCTGCTTCATCGTAAGCATTCTTAGAAGGTGGAGGTGGAGCTTCAGCAGCGGGCGGGGTTTCTCCGGCTTTCTTCTGCATATAGCCACGAGCAGCACCTGACACTCCACCAAACAACACAGAACCAGCAGCTCCAGCAACGCCAGCGTCTACTACCCTTTGGAAATCTTGGCTATTCCATACATCTGCATGGTCATCCACAAATTTTTCTGCTGCGATGCTAATCGCCTCTTGCGCGGCTTCCGTTGGGCCTTCGGTTGCAACACCGGTAATAACATCGGCTGCGGCACCTCTTGCAATGCCCGGCTTCATACCAGAGCGTTCAAGGATTCGTTCAACAACCCCAGCCTTAACGCCGGGGGTAAGTTTATTTAGCGCATACGCAGGGAACACCGAATCCAATGCAGCGGACACGGAGCCAGCCAAAGCGGCAGCACCCGGTTCTAACTTGCCAGTCTTTTCGTAGATATTCTGGAATACTTCGGGGGAATTGAGTGCGTATGAACCAAGATACACACCAGCAGCCTGCCCAAATTGCTGACCAGTTCTTTCTGCTTTAGGAAGTACACGTGCTGCTAAATTAGCAGCGGCTTCCTCGGTCATTCCTTTTTCAGCAGCGCGAGCCGCTAGCGCTTCAGTAGCTGTACGGCCAGCAAGGGCGCGACCTCCCATACCTGCGACACCGCCGGGTAGAAGAACCGAAGCAATGTTGGGAACCTGCTCTGCGCCAGTCTCTAAGATATACGGAAGCACATCCCCAAGACCCTTAACATCACGATAGCTTTCATATCGTGGTGCATACTTCTCTTTAATTTCTTTTTGCGTGGCGGCAGCTTCTTCCATCTGTCGCTTGGCGTATTCATCTTCACCAACAGCAGAAGCGGCCATAGCGGGAATGACATCCCCGAAAGTAGACCCAAGCTGCTTAACCCCGCGCATAACAGCACGGCCTGTCATATCTAGCAGGCCGGTATCTTTGGTCGGTTCCGGTTCTTCTTGTGTTTTTTGATACGCGCTATACCGGCGCAGAAGTTCAGACTTAGTTATATTATCTGGCACACCACTGATAATGGTGCCATCTGGCATCTGAACATCCATAGCAATCCTTAGTCCTTAAGGTCATTAAATGATACAACGCGAGAAGAAGCCCCGCCAGCAGTAGAAAGCCCGCTTATTGCATCATACCCCGGAATTTTTCTAAACTCTTCTTGCTCAATTTCCTGCATTGTCTTCTTATCCCCATCTTTTTGGGCTTTGAGATAACGCGGATTCATAGCAATTCTATCTCTTGCACGGTCCATACTTCTAATAACTTGCGCTGTAAGACCGCTAGTGCCTTGCGCCTTAGTACCCGAAATGGCCTTAGCAAACATATCTGCTTTAGTTGAACCATCCGCTGCTTGGTATGTTGGGTCGCTTTGTAATTGAGAAAGGACAGTAGAAACAAGGTCAGGCCGTTGTGCCACGATTCGTTGTGTCTGTGCATTAAAGCTTTGAATGTTGAGGCCCGCTCTTTCTAGCGTAATTCCAGCTTGCTTAAATTGAAGGTCCGCTTCTTTGGATTCTTGCCCAAGATTTGTTGTTTCCACGCGCCCTGCTTCAGTAAGTACAGTTTTAATATCATCGCGCTCAAACGCCTTCGCTGCGCGGTCAGCAGTAACTTTGTCTTTTGCAAGCTCTCGCTTGGCGGCTCTAATTTCTCTGCGGTTTTCTCTAATATCGGCGGCAGCTTCTTTACTACCTTCTTGACGGAATCGGTTTTGTGCGTCGGCAACGGCAAACTGTGCGTTATCCAGTCTTTCACGCGAAGCCTCAAGCTTTTCTTGCGCGTCTGTATATGTTTGAAGTCCTTTGATACCACCTTCACCAAGAGCAGCTAAGAAATTCGGATTTTTGCTAGCCATCATAGAGAGGCCACCAGCAATCAAAGCGTCCCATTTATTTTGAGCGCCCTTAGCTTCAAGGTCTTCTCCACGTTTCTTAAGGCGAGCAGATTGTTCTTCGTAAGGTTTTTCGCTTACACCAAACACTGCCTGTACATCTTTTACTTGTTTTGCCGCGTCTTCAGTTGAAAGCTCAGAAGGAGGATAAGTTTTGTCATCCAAATAAACCGGCTTCCGACTTTCTTCCAGTTGTCGAAGAACTTCAGGAGTATAGAGGTTGGTGGCCCGGCCAAGCTTGGTTGAAATACTGGGTAGCGCGGGCAAACCCGGACCAGCAGGAACTTGTGGACCAGCGGGACCAGCGGCGGGACCGGCAGCGGGAGCTGCGGCGGTTGGGTTCTTTATTGGGAGGTTTCCTTGGTATTCCGTCTGTGCCAAAGCAGCATCAATGTTTTCCAACTCTGCACGAAGCTTTTCAGACTCTGGTTCCTGTTTAGGATAGTGTGGCTGTTTTCTAGCTTCATAGGTTGGCTTGCCAGTGAAGAAGTTACCAACTCTGGATGCAAGGCCACCGACACCTTCAACAAGATTAGCAGCAGCATTAGTAGACCAGCGGCCCGGAGCCTCTATAGCGTTAAGCATACCTGCTCTATCTTCGTCAATTTGTGCTTGGCCCGAGCTTTCCAACTCTTGCAACCTGCGCATAATTTGAGCGCGTCTATTTTGGTATGCTTGTAAACTAGACGCATAGTTGGGCATAGACGAAACCAAACTACCATT
>Ga0209087_1000465_pt1 | contig 25866 bp, 28 predicted proteins | sample S_130805_EF_Meta_FD_187321 | JGI IMG/M metagenome (GOLD analysis project Ga0209087, IMG submission 187321) | Freshwater microbial communities from Lake Simoncouche, Canada to study carbon cycling - S_130805_EF_MetaG (SPAdes) (version 2) | ecosystem: Environmental > Aquatic > Freshwater > Lake ... | reverse complement strand
CAATTGGGAAACTGGTCGCACCTTTGCCATTATTGCCGCATGGCTCATAGTCGGATTGATCTGGGCGGTGCGCAGTTTCAAGTGGGAGCGCGATTGAGGAAACTCTCCATCTTGCTTGCAATCGCTATGGCATTGTCAGCAAGTTCAGCAACTGCTGCCACAAAGAAGCCAACTCCAACACCCACTGTGAAGGCAACAGCTAAGACAACGGTTAAGGCAACCGCACCTTCGACGACAAAATCCACCGCCAAGCCAACTGCGAAGACAACTGCAAAGCCAACAACTACAGCCAAAGCAACTGCCAAGCCAACGTCAACTAGTACTTCCACTGCAACGGCTAAAGCGACTGTGAAACCAAAGCCGAAGCCGAAACCAAAGCCTCGTAAGAAGATCAAGGTCTCACCTTCTCCTAAGCCACAGTGGCCTCCTGTTGGTTTTGAGTATGCAACAGGCATTTATGCAAAGATCCCAACAAGCAAAGAGCTAGTTGGTGTCATCTCAGCTAAAGGAAACCTTGCATCACAAGTTGCAGCGTGTTCGAAATTTATTTGCGGCGCAGTGCAAGTTGCTTCAGAACCTGGATGTGTCTGGTGGGAAGTAAATTCAAAGGTTTATGCGCAGAATAAGGATCTCATCGGTGAGCTTCGCACCATCGCAGGTGCCAGCCTTGCCCGCGAAGTCAGGACGATCTTGCTCATCTCACCTGAACCACTTGAATCCCTTGAATATGTCTCCAGCATTGAAGTTGTTTGCCACCAAGAAGCCAAGCCTGAGGGAACTCAAGCAGTGACATTTACTAAGGTCAACGGCTAATGCTCGGCGGGGTAGATAACAAGCTCTTCTTTATGAGCCTTGCTGGTTTTCCAGCAGTCCTATTTCTTATCTTTATCTTGAAGTGGACTTCGGCTCGAGGCAAATCAGTTGTTGAGAGAAAACCTCGTGCAGGGCTAGATAGCGAATACGGAACACTTGTAGTGGTTGCAAAGCCCACCAACCATATTGAGGGTGAAGTACTACGTCAGAAACTCATTGCTGTGGGAATCAAGGCAACGCTGACCCAGACTATAGAAGGACCGCGAATCTTTGTATTTCCACAAGAGGAAAGCGCTGCACGCGCTCACCTTAAAAGCTTTACTTAGCGATTAGCTCCTGGAACCCACAACTGATCGCCAATCTTCTTATTGGCAACACGTGCAAGAACAAAGAGTAAATCTGAACAACGGTTGAGGTATTTAGCTGTCAATGGATTAACACCACCACCGAATGCGTGAATAGCAGCCCATGTGCGGCGCTCTGCGCGGCGCACAACTGTGCGAGCAACGTGTAGGTGGGCAGCAGCTGGTGTTCCTGATGGAAGCACGAATGAGCGAAGTGCTTCAAGATCCTTGTTATAGAAATCTATCTGCTCTTCCAAGTACACAACCTGTGATTCAAGGACGCGAAGTGGCTCAAATGCAGGTGCATCAACGACTGGTGTGCACAGATCTGCTCCCACATCAAACATGTCATTTTGGATGCGGACTAAGAGCGCACGTACTGAATCGGGTAATTCATCCGTTGCAAGCACAACACCTATTGTGGAGTTTGCTTCATCAACAGTTGCATATGCTTCAAGGCGAGGGTCATTCTTTGAGGTGCGGCTCATATCTCCAAGAGATGTAGTTCCGTCATCGCCTGTCTTTGTGTAAATACGCGTTAAATTAACCATGTCCCTAGCCTATAAGTAGTATTCGGATATGGCATCTTCGTCCGACGACCGCTTCCGCATCACTGGAGGCTGCCGCCTCCAGGGCGAAGTAACGGTTACTGGCGCTAAGAATTCCGTCCTTAAGCTGATGGCTGCATCCCTACTCGCTGTCGGCACAACCACTATTCGCAATGTTCCAGATATTGCCGATGTCGACATCATGGCAGACCTGCTCACTCGCCTTGGTTGCACCGTGAAGCACAATGGCTCCGTCGTCACCATCGATGTTCCGGCCGCTCCTATGCACCGCGCAGATTACGATCTCGTGCGCAAGATGCGCGCATCTATTAACGTCCTAGGTCCACTTGTTGCACGTCTTGGAAAAGCAGAAGTCGCACTTCCTGGTGGAGATGCAATTGGTTCTCGCGGGCTCGACTTTCACATCAAAGGGCTCGAATCTCTCGGTGCCAAAGCACATGTCGAACATGGCTATGTCATCGCCGAAGCACCTAATGGTCTTACCGGAACTTCTATCGATTTAGATTTCCCATCAGTGGGTGCAACAGAGAACTTGATGACTGCTGCAGTACTTGCTAAGGGCGTCACCACCATCGATAACGCTGCGCGCGAACCAGACTTAGTTGATCTTGGGCAATTTCTGATTGGAATGGGTGCACAGATCCAAGGACTTGGAACTCCCACCATCACCATCACTGGCGTGAAAGAGTTAAAGCCAACAGATCACACCACTATTACTGACCGCATCATCGCCGGCACATGGGCATTTGCTGCCGCTATGACACAAGGTGATATCACCATTCACGGCGGTCGCGCAGACCACATGGAAGTGATGCTCGAAAAACTTACTCATGCTGGTGCGATCGTTACTTCAACACAAGATGGAATCCGCGTGCAGATGAACCAGCGCCCACGTGCCATTGATGTGGCAACACTTCCCTACCCAGGGTTTGCTACCGACCTACTTCCATTTATCATCGGTATGAATGCCATCGCAGATGGCCACTCGATTGTTACTGAAAACGTCTTTGAATCACGCTTTATGTTCGTCAATGAACTGATGCGCCTTGGTGCTCAGATCACTGTGGATGGCCACCATGCCTCTATCGACGGTATTCCACAGCTATCTGGGGCTCCAGTTGAAGCAACTGATATCCGTGCAGGGGCTGGATTAGTCCTTGCAGCGCTGGTTTCTGAAGGTGAAACTACTGTTGATGGCGCATTCCACATTGATCGTGGCTATCCAAACTTTGCCGAACAATTAGTTTCGCTAGGTGCATTAGTTACCCGCAGATAACGCTCAATCAGTAAGGCGAACGAATCAAACCCATAGAGATTATTTGGCTAGTGGGATATATGCGGTGCACTCAATTTCAACCAAAAATGGGCCTAAGATCTTTGCCTGAATAGATGTCCGTGCCGGAGGCCTTTGTGGAAAGTGCTCGGCATAAACCTTGTTGTAGCCATGGAAGTCTCTGTCGACATCCCGCAGAAAGGTATTTACCTTCACAACATCGGATAAATCGCCACCTGCGGCACGAAGAATCGCCTGCATGTTAACTAGCGTCTGTCGGGTCTCGGCCTCTATACCCCCATCGATTACCTTACCTGGGAGCCAGCTTTGTCCTTCCCCCGTTGGGCCGTAGCCGGGGAGAAGTCCCACCCCACCGGATACAAAGACAAAGTCTCCAGCGCGTACGGCCGGCGAGAGGAAAGCAAATTCGTTGGGGCCATTTGGAATAGATTGAATGCTTACTGGGGCGGACATATAAATCTCCTTTTCTTAATATTGGTCAAACCAAATCTTAGTCGATATGCTATATTTCCGCAAATACTACAATATAACCCTGATTGGCTAGACCAATTTAGCCAAATTCTACGAGCACACCGGGCAGTATTGCAATAGAGAGAGCGAAAAGATGGTTTCACTACAGCAGGAAGAAGTTGTAAAGGCCTACACATCAATGCGGCTAATCAGAGCCTTCGAGGAACTCGTCGTTCAGCTCGTAAACAGCAATGAGATTGCGGGCGTAACGCACGAATACATTGGAGAAGAGGCTGTCGCCGTGGGAGTCTGTGCGGCGCTCGAGGCAGATGATGTGCTTACTTCGACGCATCGAGGACACGGACATTTGCTCGCACGTGGAGCCGATCCAGCAAAGATGCTCGCAGAATTGCTCGGCCGAGAAACAGGGCTCAACCGCGGTAGGGGTGGGTCTATGCATATTGCCGATGTCTCGCTCGGAATTTATGGTGCAAATGGAATCGTCGGTGCGGGCGTTCCATTTGCTCTAGGTGCTGCTGCTACGCCGACAGAGTCGGGAAAAACCAGAGTTGCCGTCGCGTTCTTCGGTGATGGAGCACTCAATCAAGGCGTTCTTCTCGAGTCATTCAATTTAGCAGCTGCTTGGAATCTTCCTGTCATTTTCTGCTGCGAGAATAATGGATATGCAGTAACCACTCCATTGGCAAAATCGATGCCCGTTACACCTGTGGAACGTGCAGCTGGATTTGGAATCCCCGGACAAGAAGTCGATGGGATGGATGTCCTAGCTGTGGCCGAAGCTGCGCGTTTGGCGGTAGATCATGCCCGAAGTGGTAAAGGTCCTTACTTCCTAGATTGCAAAACTTATAGATTAGTAGGTCACCACACTGCAGAGCGGACGATGAACCTGACTTATCGGACGCAAGATGAGATCGAAAGCTGGGCGACTCGAGATCCACTTTTGGTTGCAACAGAACATGCACGGCACGCCGGTATACCTAGCGCTAGATTTGAAGCGGCAGATGCAGAAGTCCGAGAGCGCCTCGCATCTTCACTCGATATTGCAAGGGAGGGCGCAGTACCAAAGGCTGAGTCAGCGCTCGACTACTCCTACTCTTCGCCGATTCCGATGAGATGGGGGCGAGCATGACCGTGATGCGCTATCAGCAAGCTCTCGCCGCCGCAGTGCGTGACGAGATGCTAAGTGACAACTCGGTTGTTTATCTGGGTGAAGATGTTGAACAATCATTGCGCGGCGTGAGCGCTGGTCTCTCGAAGGAGTTACCAGGTCGCGTTCGGGACACACCAATCTCAGAAGCCGCCTTTACCGGATACGCCACCGGCGCAGCGATGGCCGGTGCTCGCCCAATCGTGGAGTACCAGATTCCAACTCTGCTCTATGTTGCATTTGACCAGATCGTGAACCAAGCACAGAAGATCCGCATGATGACAGGTGGTCAAACGAGAGTGCCTGTAACTTATCTATTTCCTGGTTCCGGTGCACGACTTGGTCTCGCAGGACAGCACTCAGATCATCCGTACGTTCTACTAGCTCATATGGGTGTTAAGACTTTAGTTCCCGCCACCCCCGAAGATGCATACACATTAATGCGTGCAGCTATTCGAGATGATGACCCAGTCGCTGTATTCGCACCGGCTGCATGCCTGCATCGAAAAGGTGAAGTTAATCTATCTGTAGGCGCTATTGGAAAAGCTGTCATCGAACGAAAAGGTAGTGATGTCACCGTTGTCGCAGTGGGCCACTTAGTACATGAGGCCCTACGAGTAGCTGAAGAAATTAGCGACCGTCTCGATGTAGAAGTTGTGAATGCACGAAGTATCTTCCCATTCGATTGGCAGACAGTTCGAGACTCCGTGAAAAAGACCGGTCGTTTGGTTGTTGTCGATGACACCAACCGGATGCTTGGTCTCGCCAGCGAAGTGGTCGCCACCGCCGCAGAGGAGTACTCAGAATTCTTCCGTGATCCACCGATACGAGTGACGCGAGCAGAAGGAGCAGTTCCCTTTTCAATTGAACTAGAGAAGGCGATTGTCCCGTCAGCAAATGACATTAGATCTGCTCTCGAGCGGTTTCTCGACTCATCATCAGATAGGAAGGAGTAGTCATGGCAATAGAGGTTCGTTTTCCTAAATTTGGAATGTCGACAGTCGAAGTGTACGTGTCCCATATCTTCGTCAATGCCGGAGATCGCGTTGCCGTCGGCGACCCGTTGGTCGAGGTCGAGACAGACAAGGTCACCTTGATTATGGACTCCGAGGTGAACGGTGTGATTACTGAAGTGAAGGTTGTCAAGGACGGCGAATACCAGGTGGGCGATATCGTTTGCCTCATAGCAGAAAACTAGACTTAAGTAGTCTAAGAGCGAGAAGGCCCTTCAATGAGAAAGCGACTTTAAATTAGGAGTCTGTGGCGAACATGGTGGAGATCCACGCAGTATCCACTTCTTTAATACAGTGGGGCTTGACTACGTTTCCTGCTCACCATTTCGAGTACCGATTGCTCGCCTTGAATCAGGAAGAGCTGCGATTTCTGGTTAAATGCTTATGGTCGAGAAACTTGCTCGAGTATTTCAAGTAGGTGAATATATGCCTGACCGGTGGCCTGTGACATTCCGATTTCACATGGACGATTAGATGATGCGTATGCTGAAAACTTCTGAGTGGATAGTTCCTTCGCCTCCGCAGTAGTGGCGGAATTTGTGAGTTCTGGATGCAATAATCCGCGGTCTCCAGCGAATCCGCAGCATGCCCAGTTTTCTGGGGTATAGACTTTGTGGGCTACTGATGCGGCAATAAGTGACATCTTTTCATTTAAACCAATCTGGACTCCCGAGCATGTTGGGTGCAGAGCGATTGACGGGATCTTTTCCTTAATAGTAAGTGAAGGTAAGACTCGATCGGCTATGAATTCAAGTGCATCAATAACTTGTAGATCTGTTCCATCTGTTAACTCCATTAATCCTTCGGTACATGATGTGGAATCTGAAATAATCGGCAGCGAGTAGTGCTCGAGGATTGAGAGACTCTGCGTGCTCATCTGGTTGTATCCCTTGGTTAAGCCTTTAGACTTCCAGGGAGTACCACAGCATAAATCTCCTATTCCTTTCGGAACCATAACTTCGACTCCAGCACGTGCGCATAACTGGATAAATGCGGGTTGTACTCCCATTGCCCGATCTGCCGGACCGAAAAGGGAGTTAACACAGGATGGGAAATACAAGGCTTCAGCCTTGCTATTTGCTACTTCCCTTCGTCTCTTTCCACCATGCGGCAACTCTTTATTCCATAGTGGAAGCGATTCATTACTCAATAGTTTTCGAAGCCCGGCATTAATACTGGAAATCAATGGTGGTGGAGATTGTTTTGCTGCACTAAGTAGTATTGAAAGAATGTTGGTAAGAGGGGACCAATTGCGAGCCGCTTGAATTCCCAGCTTCTGAATCTGAGGTCCATGATTTTCTGCTCGAAGACGCGTTACAAGGGAGCCAGTATCAATATCGACAGGGCACGAAACGGCACACATGCCATCTGCTGCACACGTTTGTAGGCCGTCATATTCATAGCGAGTTGTTAACTCTGCAACTAGAGCTTTGTCTCCAGAATTCTTTGCATCTGCAAGTGCCCGTCGGATTACAATACGTTGACGTGGAGTCATCGTTAAATCGCGGCTTGGACATACCGGTTCGCAGTAGCCGCACTCAACACAGCGATCTACCTCCGCATCAACTTTTGGGTTAATCTTTAAATTCTCTATGTGAATAAGCTGATTTTCACTGATGAGAACACCTGGGTTGAGTAGGTTTGTTGGGTCGCAAAGTTTCTTCAGCGACACCATTACTTCGTAAAGTTCGTCCCCTACTTGCCTTCGAACATAGGGCGCCATAATCCGTCCAGTGCCATGCTCGGCCTTGAGCGAACCATTATTTCCCAAAACTAGTGACACCATATCCTCAGTAAAATCTTGGTAACGCTGAATCAAATCAGGGCGATCAAATCGCTCATTGAGCAAGAAATGTATATTTCCATCTTTAGCATGACCAAATATGACGCTGCCTTCATATTTATATCTGTGCAGAAGATCTCGTAATTGCATTGTTGTTTCGTGGAGGGCGTCCATAGGAACTGCAATATCTTCCAAAATTGCTGTTGTACCGGATGGGCGATTACCAGCAACTGCTGCATAGAGACCTTTACGTGCGTACCAGAGTTCATTGCGTACCTTTATCTCTTGTGAGAGTGTGGCAGGACCCAGGCTTAATCTACCTAGAACATTTTGTGCCGCTTCGATTTGCTCTACTAACTCCGCTTTTCCCTGCGCCTGATATTCAACCAATAATGCGGCATGGTTTTTAAACTCGAGTCCACCTAAGACAGAATCTGCCATGTGCTCACGTTGGGCGACCAATAATGAAGAGATATCGAGTAATTCAATGACGGCAGCATGTGTCGACTTAAGCTCTGGCAGTGAGGAAGTGGCGTCAGCTAAATTCTCAAAAATCAATAATCCAGTTGCACACTCTTTAAGCAGTGGAACCGTGTTGAAGGTGACTTCGGCAATGAATGCCAAAGTGCCTTCACTGCCAACGATTAGGTGAGCCAAGATATCAACTGGTTTAGTGTAATCGAGGAAAGAGTTGAGGGAATATCCCATAGTATTCTTGATTGCATAAAGGCTTCTAATTTTTGCTACCGAGTGTGGGTTTTGCAGAATTCGATCACGAAGTTGCGCAATGCCAGCATACATACCTGGCTCGCTCAGGCGAAGATATTCATCGGCATCAACATTCTTTGTGTTAATAACCGTTCCACTTGGTAGCACGATTGTTATTGAATCAAGGGTTGCATATGAATTGAACTCAGTTCCGCATGCCATCCCACTGGAGTTATTCGCAACTACGCCTCCGATAGTGCAGGCAATCTCGCTAGCGGGATCTGGTCCAAGCTTTCGGCCATACTTTGCTAAGGCAATATTTACTTGCTTTACTGTCGCACCGGGTTGAACTCGTACTCGCCCACCGTTATCTAATACCTCAATTTCTTTGAAATGACGGCGTGTGTCTACCAGAACTCCGGAAGAAATTCCTTGACCGCTTAAGCTTGTCCCCCCGGATCTAAAGGTCAAGCCAACATTTTCTTCATGGCTGATGCGAAAAATCTCACCAACTTGAAATCCATTTTCTGGTCTTACCGCAACCGATGGCGTGAGTAAGTAGTGTGAAGCATCGCTTGCGATTGCGCGACGATCAAAGATTTCACTTAAGACTCCACCCGGGACTACGCACTCAAGAGATGCAATCAGCGAGTTTAATGACATAACTTATTGCACCCGTCTCTTGCTGTCCTAGAGCCAACACCTTGTGACTCACTTTGAGTATAAGACCCTTTACAGAGTTGATATCCAGTCGGCGGCCACGATTGAACTTTTTACTCGATCGAGTTCCTCAATGCGCATAAAATCATATGCATAGAAATCTGCTGCAATAACTCCATCGACCTGCACACTCTTGAGCTTCGCCGTCAGGTTTTCCATCGAGTCGCAATCCGGCCACATCGGACGTAGCGCAACCCGCATTGGAAGATCATTGGCGAGTAGTTGGCGGTATCGTCGGACATTCTCCTCAATCTTCGCTGGTGAGGAGCCGTAAGCTAAAACTTGAACCGCGTCACAGGCTTTAGAAATTTCGTGGGTGTCAATCCCGATACGCCAGGATTCATCAGAATAAGCATCACCTGGTTGTTGAAAAGCTCCCGCGGGATCATTGAAGATAAAGTTGGTTGAGCTCTCGCGCAACACTTGATGCACCTGCTCCGCAAGTTGAGTAACGGTCGCTTCACGGCTTCTGAGAAAAGCGCCGAGTTCGCCCGACCACATTGAGTTGACCAATTCAGGAGTATCGTCGCTTGGATCAAAAGAATCACTGGAGTCGAAGACACGGTCTAAGCGCCCGCGTACTGCATTCTGAAGAGCAACTGTGTCCACACCATGATTCGCGGCTGCCCGCATGCAATGTGTGCAGAAGCAAAGTCCAAGGAGAAGTCGATCAATTGGGCCGATTCGTAAGAAGTATCGCTCGTGGTGGTATCCATGTTCGAGTGGTAGAAAATGCAGACCTTCTGCATTGATTGCATCAACTCCTTGAGCTACGAGCGCTCTAACAACTCCCAGTGAATATGCAACCGTCGCTGGGTTTGCTGGGCAGATTGAAGTGAATTGCGGATCGCCGTAAATATTACGATTTACGGCGTTGGGGTTGCGACGACCTAAGGATGTGTTGTGCAGAAATACAGTCCAGGCGATTACAGATAGACCCCGATTTCGGGCAGCTTTCACCACCTGCTCAAATGATTTTGAATCGTTATTCGTTGCGGCGCGCAATGGCTGGATGCCATCACGTTGAAAGAAAGATGAATCTGCGTCGAAAAAGATGACACCATCTTCCTGAAATTTGATTCGATAACGAGGATTGTGAGGCAGCAAGTCTCTGCCATCATGGTAAAGAGCAGCGAGCGATATGCCATTCATTCCGGCATCGGCGATACGCCCTATTGCGGACTCCGCTCCTTCGGCTGCTATATCTACCGGAAAGGCGAAGACCGTAGCCTCCCGATTTGCATTAGCCATTTGTACTGCCACTATCTTTCTTTAACTCGGCCACCTCCGCCAAGTCGCCGTTCCACACCAAGTGTCCACCGTCAACAGGTAGAGCTGCACCAGTAATCCATGAAGCTTCATCCGAGACTAAAAAGGCGACGGCGCTTGAAATATCTTGAGGAGTGCCCAAACGTCCGAGCGGATAGTAAGGAACTAGTTCGTCGAAGATAGTTGGTCGCGCCGCTGCTCGTTCGTTCCAGTTTGCTGTGACTATCGTTCCGGCCAGGATCGCATTAACCCTGATGCCATCGCGTCCATGTCGAGCTGCAAGATTTCGGGTGAGGCTCATCATCCCACCCTTGGCGACAGCGTAAGCATCATGGCCACAAAATCGTTCTGCGCTAATTGATGAAATATTCACAATGACACCGCGGCCTTCGGTGACCATTCGTGGCAGTACGGACTGCGTGCTAATGAAGGCGCTAGTCAAAGTGCCTCGGAGCGTTTGGTTCCATTGCTCTTCGGTAATTTCAATTGCAGCCCCAGCAGCGGTGCCACCCCATGCGTTGTTTACGAGAATGTCGATGGGACCAAGTGCAGCTTGCGCAGAATTAACTACCTCGCGCATCGCATTGGAATCGCAGGCATCTGCAATGAAGGCCAAAGTTTGGCTGCCCGATTCCTCGGCAATAACTTTCGCAGTGTGTGTCACATCTGGTGAGATGTCGATGAGCGCAACTGATACCCCATCGCGAGCTAAGCGCCTTGCGATTGCCTCTCCGACACCTGATGCCGATCCAGTTACTAGTGCGGTGCGTTTCCTCATTTGATACTCCCTGCAGTTAGGCCTTTAATGAGCCAGCGCTCAAGATACATAAAACATAAAATTACAGGGAGAGCACCCATAACTGCCGTTGCGAACAGGTAGGTCCACTGTTTATCGAATTGACCATAGAACTGATACAACCCAATGCTGAGTGGAGTAAGTTCCGGATCACTAAGTACTGTGAGTGCGAGTGTGAACTCGTTCCACGCTTGCGCGAAGAGGAAGAGTCCCGCTGTAGCAAGGCCAGGTCCGCTGAGGGGAAGAACTATCCGTACAAGCGTTCCAAAGCGAGACGCACCATCGATGAAAGCGGCCTCTTCAATCTCGAAGGGGATGGACTCAAAGACATCGCTCAAGATCAATACTGCGAATGCAACCGTGAATGCGGTGTTTACAACAATGACTGCCACCAGATTGTTGAGCAGGCCGAATTGTCTGAATTCTTGGTATAAGCCCAGAATTAGCATCGCAGGAGAAAGCATCTGGGTCATTAGTAGAGTGAGCGTAATCGCGGTGCGGAATCGAAATCGGAATCTTGCAAGCACATATGCAGCCGGAATAGCGATAAGCAGCCCCAGCACGGTAGCCCCGAAGGCGATGATCAGCGAGTTTCGAAAATAAATCGGTAGCGGGAAGTCTGTCCAAGGAATCGTAAAATTTGAGAAATCTATTGCGCGAGGGATAACGTGGAGTGGTGGAGTAAAGACTTCCGTCCGAGGCATGATCGATACGAGGAACATAACGATATAAGGGGCGATGATGAATATCGCCACGAGAAACCCTAATAGCTGAGCGACTCGGTTGGCTCGGGGTCGCTGGCGAGTTCTCATGCGGCGCTTTTTTTGTGCAGGCACGTTCATTGGTGTCGCAGTCATCCAGTTATCCTGTTCGAACGTCGCAGGGTGATCCAATAAGCTGATCCCAAAAGAAGCAGAAGGAAGAAGCCGCCCGTTCCGAGCGCGGCAGCCTTACCTGTTTCGTCGGTTGAAAATGCCATTTTGTACATATAGGTAATGATGGTCTGGGTATCGTTAGCTGGCCCACCCCTTGTTAGAATCCAGATGATAGGGAACGAGTTAAAGACGTAGATGGCATTTAATAGACCTGCCAGTTGGATAAATGGGCGCAACAGTGGCAAGGTGATGTACCTGAATCGTCGGATCCGGTTTGCTCCATCAATTGAAGCTGCCTCATAGCACTCCGCAGGGATGCCTTGCAGTCCGGAGAGTAGTAGATACGTTGTAAATGGCACCGAGACGAAAATACCGACAAAGATCAAAATCAACTTCGCAGTTTGACCTGCCCCAAGGAAGGCAATTGGCTCGCTGAGAATTCCAGCCGACATCCCGATCACATTGATGGTACCCAGTCGCGAATCAAAGAGCCAAGCGAAGACGAGCGATGTAATGATTAGTGAGGTTGCCCATGGAATTACCAGAATCCAACGCACTTCTCGCCTACCGGGGAAATTCTCATTCAGCACAATCGCTACGCCAATCGAAATGAGAAGCGTTCCGGCAACCACCCCCACTGTCCATCCGGCTGTGTTTCTCAATACGTTGGGGAGCGCTGGATCAATCAATAGGGCTTGGTAGTTATCCCATCCAGCCCATCCCGTCACTTGACCCGAGAAACTAAGTGACGAGAAGGAGCTGACAATCAGCAATCCCAGCGGATACGCCACGAACACAAGCACCAGTACTACAACTGGAAGTGCCCATAAAGCATATGCCCGCCGTTGCAGGGATTGGTTCATACCAACTCCTTCTCGCTCACTCGAGCTGTATTTTGTTTATTCCGAACTGTGTAGTTGTTTCCTAACTATGCCCTAGGGAGCGCATCGATCTGCTTCTGTGCTGATTTCAGTCCCTCTACTACTGAAGTTCTTCCAAGGAATACATTCTGCAGTGATTCGGACATGATTGCTACAACCTTTGCCCAACGGACATCTGCACTTGGATAGAACTTAGCCGCCGTTAAATTGTCAAGGAATGGTGCCATGTCTGGCGCAGCCTTGCGGTATGGCTCAATTGCAGATTTAGTAATTGGTAAGAATCCATCTGCTGCTAACCAAGCGACGTAATTACTTGGCTTTAGCAAGTGATCCATCAATGCAGTACTTGCCGCAGTTTGTGCCTTGTTACCTTGCTTAAATGAGACAAAGTAATCGGTTACCCCGACACTAAAAGGCTTAACTCCTGACTGGCGAGGCAGTGCTCCGACCGTGTACTTAAGGTTAGGCACATTTGTCTTTAGAGTGTTTACGAAGAAGTTACCGGTTGGGAGAATTGCAGTCTGCCCAGCTTGGAAACGCTCTTCTTGAGCTCCACGGTTTGCAGTTACATCTTGCTCTAGCAACTTGTTGTCGTACAAGTCTTTCAAGAAAGTAAGTGCAGCGATGCTGGCAGTGCTGTCAACAAGGAAGTTGCCTTCCTTGTCAATCCACTCGCCGCCGGCACCGAATAGGTAGTACGAGAATGAAGGGGCAACATCATCGCCTGTCGATATAAATCCCACAGGAGTGATGCCAGGGTTGCTCGCTTTGATCTTCAGCGCAGCCGCCTTGAGTGCATCAAAAGTCTGAGGTGTAGAGGTGACACCGGCTTTAGTTGCGATTGCAGTATTGTGGAATACGCCACGCACAGACGCGAGATCTGGGATAGCCCACTTTTCCTTTGGATCTACGAATACTGGAATAATGTCTTTCATTGTAGCCGGGCTTACCCAATTCTTTATCGGATTAAGTAATCCATCGGCGACATACTTACCATAGGTGTATTGCATCGCAAGACCAGGACCATCGCCTGCCTTTGCCGCAGTGCCCATCTTTGAGTCATAGGTGTCCCAAGGAGCTGTCTGGTAACGAACCGTGACATTTGGATTCGCTTTTTGGAATGAATTGATGAGCTTCTTCATCGCCCCATCGGTTGTGGCCGCATAAGGTCCCATGTAAAAATCAATCGTAGCCTTGGCAAGTGCCTTTGGCTTGGTGGCCGCACTTGCATTCACTAGGGAGGTGCTAACTACCAGCCCAATGGCAGTTGCGATCGCGGCCGCCACTACAATCCGGGATCGTCCACCCTCGCGATTCAATCGCGAGCGGTACTTGAGATTGCGAATTTCTAACATACCTAATCTCCTCGTATAACCGATCGAACTTGTTTAAGGTCACCAAACGGTCGATCGTTGGACGCTTGGTGCTCGCAATGTTATTGAGCAAGATATAGCCATGTCAATAGATTGGTCTGGCCAAACGGTATCTTTTTGTTACTTTTTCCTCTTTTTTAGGCGCATATGCTAGGATTTGGTTAACCAATATCTAAAAGGGGCGATTTCCATGTCCGGTCCAATCAGCATTCATCCTGGTCCTAGTGGCCCAAATGAGTATGCCTTCCTCTCGCAGGCTGTGCGAGCTGGCGACTTTGTCTTCGTATCCGGAAATGTGGGACATCTCCCAGGCTACGGCCCGACCGGGGAGGGCAGCCAATGGCTCCCGGGAAAGCTGATCGATGGCGGTATCGAGGCGGAGACCCGGCAGACCTTGGCCAATATAGAAGAGATTCTACGTGCAGCTGGTGGAGACCTCACCGATGTCGTAAAGGTAAACTCATTTCTTCGAGATGTTGATAGAGATTTCCATGCCTATAACAAGGTGTATGCCGAGCACTTTCCGCAAAGGCCCCCCGCACGAACTACAGTCCAGGCCAAGATTTATGGCCTAACTTTAGTTGAAATTGAGTGCACCGCATATATTCCGTTAATCAGATAATCGACTTCTAAAGGTACTGTTATCTTTTATGCGTGACTCTACCCACCGAGAACTTGTACTTGTTGGTGGCTCGATTGTCGATGGAACCGGGGCCGAACCAGTACGTGCTGATGTAACCATTTCTGGTAACCGAATTATTCGAATCGACACCACTAGGGTTGATACTTTTGGGATTGATCTTTCTGGGATTGAAAGAATTGACTGCACCGGGAGAATGATTTTCCCGGGATTCATCGACACTCATTCTCACCTGGATGGAAAGATTCTCGAAGATGATGCCCAGGCGGCAGTGCTACGTCAGGGTGTCACCTCAGTGATTGTAGGTCAGGACGGTGTGTCATACGCCCCAGGCGATGGTCAATATTCAACGAAGTATTTTGCTTCAATCAATGGTCCACATTCCACGTATGTTGGTAGATCAGTAGGCGACTTACTTAAGACGTATGACAATTCCTCCCCAGTAAATGTCGGTTACCTAGTTCCTCAAGGGACAGTCCGACATGCGGTGATGGGGTTGGCCGATCGTGAACCGACGCAAGATGAACTTGAGCAGATGACAAGCTATATCGAGAGTGGAATGCGAGATGGTGCGTTAGGCATCTCGACAGGACTCGATTATTTTCCCGGACGGTTCGCTTCTACATCCGAATTAATCACTCTTTCAGGTCCAGTCCGCAAGCACGGTGGAGTTTATGTGTCCCATCTGCGCGGCTATAAGGCGACCGGGGTCGCAGAAGCTGCCTCGATTTCTCGTGAAGCTGGAGTTCGCTCCCACATCTCCCATTACCACGGACCAACTGAGGATCTAGTGTCATGGTTGGAAGCTGGTGCACGAACTGGCGCAGATTTAACATTTGATGCTTACCCCTACGCACGTGGATGCACCAATTTATCTCTTCTTGTCTTGCCGCCTGCGATGCAGGCCTTGCCTGTCGAGGAGTGCATAGCTTCGCTTGCTCACTCGACAATGATCGAGTATTTCGCAAGCGAATGGCTTATCAGCCGTGGAAGGGAGATTGGACTCGAAGCGGATTGGCTTGAACAAGTCGAATTCACTTACATCGCTGACTCCGCATTCGCTTGGGCAGAAGGCATGTCAATCTCCGCGGCTTCTCGTCAGCATTGCGTAAGTGAAGCTGAGTTCATCTCCGAAGTTATGTGCGCCTCGCGTTTGGAAGTGGGCGCAACAGTGCCTTTTGGAAATTCTGGCGAGGCCGAAGCTGAAGAGTTGGCTAAACATTCCGGATATATGTGCGGATCCGACGGCATCTATCTTGGTTCTCAACCACATCCTCGTGGCTGGGGTTCCTTTGCGCGGGTACTCAGTCGCTACTGCCGCGACTCCGGATCAATGAGTTGGGGTGAAGCAGCTTGGAAACTCTCAGGCCACCCGGCGAGCAGGTTCTCAATTCCAGAGAGAGGTCAGATTTCCGTCGACGCCATTGCAGATTTAGCGGTTATCAATCCCAACACTGTACGGGACACCGCAGATTACGGATCTGGTCGCTCATTAGCTGAGGGTGTTGATGAAGTTTTAGTTGGAGGCGAGTTAGTCCTTCGAAATGGCCAATTAATGGGTGTATCAACCGGAGTAGGACTTAGGCGCCAATCTCGGAAGAGTTAAATCTTAATCTTTTTGACACGATTTAGAGCTCGAATGAATTCAAATCAAGCTTCCACCATTGACTCGTAATACTTCTCCCGTAATCCATGATGTACCAGGATCAAGAAGAAACCCAACTGCGAATGCCTGATCCGCGGGAGCACCCATCCGACCTAGCAGGGTACGTGCGGAAGCATCCGATTTTGCTGAATTTCCCGTTGGACGAAATCCCACGGTATCGGTTGGCCCCGGTGAAACCGCATTGACGCGCACACCAAATTGTCCATATTCACGTGCGAGCGACTTGGTCAACGCAATCACGCCACCTTTCGCAGCTGCGTATAACGCGGCCGGGCGAATACTTCCATACTCGCCAGCGGTCGATGCGAAGTTGACCACGGAGCCGTAACTTTGCTCACGCAAGACTGGCAGAACGGCCCGACACATCGAGATAGTGGTAACCAGATTACTTGTGATGATTGGGAGCCAGTCCTTCTCTGTTATCTCTTCGAACTCTTGCCCGACGAAGACGCCAGCGCAATTGACTACTCCGCGAATGCGGTGATTGACAAGCTTTGCGCAAGTGGCGGCCGCTGCTGAGAAATCGCTTATATCTGCTACGGCTCCCTCAAACACACCATTAGATGAAGCCGCTGAGGAAGCCGCCTCAACCGCCTCATTTGAAATGTCGATACCGAGGACGCCTAATCCTTGATCCGTAAGGTGTTGGACGATGCCACGACCTATTCCACCACCGGCACCAGTTAAGATTACATACTCTCTGTTTGAACTCACGATACGCCCTTCGCTTAAATTGGTTGGTCCAATCCTACTCATTTAGCAGTATACTAGAAGAATACATCAAATTGGTATGACCAGAATGGATGGAGACACCTTGAAGCACCTTGAGAAATCACTACCTGCAAATTTCCACGGTGACAGTAGTGAGATCTCAAGTAAGAGCTGGGTCCTGGCACGGGACATACCTCTGCCGAACATCATATTGAACCGAGATATCCTTATTGAGAATATTCAACTTTTCCAGAAATACATTAACGAAAACAACGCTCTCCTGGCACCGCATGCCAAGGCAACAATGTGCCCGGAAATTTGGAGAGAACAGTTGGCTGCTGGCTCATGGGGGTTAACTGTCGCAACTGTGAGCCAGTTAGAGGTCTGTATTGCCTTCGGGGTCAAGCGCATCTTGATTGCAAATGAAGTTATTGATACTTATTCAGTGCGCCGCCTGGCCCAGATTCTCGCCCAAGATGAATCTGTAGAAATCATCTGTCTTGTCGATAGTGAAGAGGGAATCCGGCGTCTTTCGACCGCTATCTCAGAATCTGATTCAACGCGACGGTTAGATATTCTCGTCGAGTTCGGGGTGAAGGGGGGACGAGCGGGAGTTAGGTCAATCGATGATCTAGTCTCCTTGGCCAACTCGGTAAAGAGCCATGCGCAGACACTTCGACTTGTGGGGGTCGAAGGGTATGAAGGTATCCTCGGCGCATCACGTGATCCCGCATTACTGACCGATGTGGATGAATATCTCCACTCTTGGGTCGCCGCAATCCGAGCAGTGCTCCCCCTCATCGAACCATCAGCGCCACGACTAGCGAGCGCAGGTGGCAGCATCTTTTTCGATAGAGTCATTTCTGCATTCGCAACTTTGGGAAGTGATTGCAAGCTTGTCATTCGCGGCGGCTGTTATGTAACGCATGATTCCGGAATTTTTGATAAGGCTTCTCCGTTTGGCTCTTTCGCGCCAGGTGAACATCCCCTTCTAGCCCCCGCAATTCGAGTATATGCCGCCGTGCTTTCCAGACCAGAGAAAGGTCTTGCAATCGTTGGCGCAGGTGTGCGCGACATTCCTGTCGCGGAAGGACTACCGGTTGTACACGCTGTTCATGCCGCCGATGGCTCTGTTCGTGATGGAGGAGCGCTACATCCTAGAAAGGCTAATGATCAACACCTTTACGTTGATGTACCGGATGACGATCTACTAACTGTAGGAGATGTGCTCGAATTAGGAATATCACATCCCTGTGCCGTCTTTGATCGCTGGCGGACACTTCTGGTCGCCAATAGTGACGGTCAAATTGTGGGAACTGCACTCACCTACTTTTAGGCGTTAACAGAGGTTTGAAACTAACTCATTTAAGTTCTGCTAAGGCTTGAAGCCACACTGATTCGGCAGCACGCACATAGTGAACTTTTTCGTACGCCTCAAGGCTGGCAGCGCCCTTGCCGGGTAGTGTTTCGCAAACAAGAACTTGTGGTCTTCCATCGGAGACACGAGTACGTTCTAGCGCTGCTCTAAGGGCAGGCAAGTCGTTTGCATCAACTCGTTCAGCGCGAAATCCAAATGCCGCAAACTTCTCAGGAACTGGTTCGACGGTCATTACATCAGCCGTTGCGCCGTCGGCTTGCATTCGATTGTTATCAACTAAAACAATTAATGAGCCTAGTTTATAGTGCCCAGCGGCCATCGCAGCTTCCCAGATTTGTCCTTCCTGAAGTTCGCCGTCACTTATCAAACAGAAGGTACGTGAGTCAGAATCTTTAATGCGGTTACCAAGCGCCATGCCCACCGCTTGCGAAAGGCCCTGCCCTAAAGCCCCACCTGTTATTAGAAATCCGGGAATTCCCTCTAACGGGCTTTCTTCAATGCGCGAACCATCCTGTCCATAAGTAGCCAGCTCTTCTTCATCATATACACCAAGTTCTCCAAGAGTGGCGAATAATGCGATAGCACTGTGACCGGTGGACAGAACAAATTGATCGTGTAGTTGGCCAGAGTTATCTCGCCGAAGTTCATCAAAATATAGAGCTGCCATTAGGTCAGCAAGCGCCAATCCCTGGCCAACATATCCTTGACCACGTCCTCTGCACATCATCACACATCGTCGGCGTATTGAAAGCGCCTTTTCTGCAATCTCTTTATCGGTCATCATGAATTTGCCTCCTGAGTTTTGATCTTTTGAGCAATCGCGTTGGCACTAAGTCCAAGCTGCTCGCGAATATAACTAACCGAACCAGCTGGAGCCCATAAATCTGGAATTCCAAGTGGAATCAATTTAGTAGGAATTCCAACTTCTGAAATCACAGAAGCTGCAGCACTAGCTAAACCACCGATAACTGAGTGATTTTCTACGACGTAAATTCTGGAGAATCTGCGTGCTATCGCTTCAATTGCTTCACGATCTATGGGCTTTAAAGTTGGCACATGCAAGTGAGTAGACTTAATTTGCTCTTGTTCGAGGATTTCAATTGATTCGAGAGCCCAATTAGTTCCTAATCCAGTGCTAATGATGGCGACATCGCCTCCATCAGTTAAAACTCGTGCCTTACCAAGTTCAAAATCGAAGTTCTCTGGAGGAAATAGCTGTTCGACTTCTCCTCGAATTCCTCGAATATAGACTGGACCGCTTTGGTTAGCAGCCGCATTCAGTGCAGATGTCAACTCCGTTCCATCGACTGGGTCTACAACAGTCATCGAGGGTATTCCGCGCATTAATGCAAGATCCTCAGTTGCTTGGTGGGTAGCTTTAAAAGGAGTAGTTATCCCAGGCAAAAAAGCTACGATGATTGCAGGTGAGGAACCCGTGCAAAGAGCCATGGCAACTTGTTCGTACGCTCGACGAGTCGCAAATACACCATACGTTACGGCAATTGGAAGGAAACCGGCTTTCTTTAAGCCGCCAGCAATACCCATCATGTTTTGCTCGGCCATACCTACTTGGATGAAACGGTTCGGAAATTTCTGGGCAAATGGAAGAACGTCAGTGTATTTGCTCAAATCGGCGCTAAGTACAACAACGTCTTTTCTTCGTTCTCCAAGTGCTACGAGTGCATCCGCAAAGGGTGCCTTTTGAATTACTCGATTCATATCAATGTTCCTCCATTAACTTTTTGATATTAGATATGGCCATGACGCTCGAAACTCTCCATAGGTGGTACTCCTTCTTCTGCTTCGGCGCGCACTTTAGCCTCAGCTACATCAATCGATTCCGCCTCAAGAAGCACTCTTTCGGCATCAGCACGTGGCACTACGACAACACCATCAAAGTCGCCAATGATGATATCTCCGGGCAAAATGGTCACTCCGTCAATTGTCACCGGATTCTGTTTCTCCGACATTTCCCAACGGCCAATCCCATTCAAGGGCGAAAGCTCAGAGTAAAAAACCTGAAAGCCAATCCGGAGCAAACCCTCTGTATCCCGAAGATTGCCATCAAGGATCACACCTTGGCATCCCTTAGCTTTGGCGGCATTTCCGGTGAGTTCACCAAAGTGTCCGACTGTGCTGCCGGGGTTTACTGAAACGATCACACTGTCGGATTCGAGCTCCTCAAAGACTCGAAGGTAGGGCTGCATTCTAGGAATACCTGCATCCCAGCCGACCTCGGGCTCAATCGCACGACCCATTAATGTGAATGCCGCCCCTGCCACACGTTTTGACGGCAGCAGAGGACGTAAGCGGCTAGACAATACCTGCTCCGGAATCCCAAGCTCGTACATCGCATCACAAATAACTGGGGTCGGGATTGCGCGAAATCTCGAACAGAGAAGATTAAGTTTCATAATTGGTCCATCCATTTCTAAGAATTCTTGCTGTTTTCACCGCGATAGTAGCCTATTTTGGGAATTTTGCCTTTATTTGTAGGACCAATATCTTCTTCCCAAAGATCGAGCTCCATATGGGCATGGTCATCCTTTAGAGAAGCTCGCGTGTATTGTTAGCAACGCTCACCACATTTGTCAGACCAAAATGGAAGTGCCACGCTCCAACACCCTAGGCTGGGTAGGTATGGTTAACTTCTAATGATTCTCCAGCGAGAGGAGACAAGCTATGGCAACTAAAAAAACTGCCGTAAAGAGCCAGGCTGCGGCGGGCGTGGCAACAGCTGCTCAACTTTTGCGCGAAAGCATTCTTCAGGGCAACTTCGCGCCAGGACAGCGAATTCCACCTGAAAGGGATTTAGCCGTAACCTATTCCGTATCACGTGGCTCTATTCGAGAAGGTATACGGGGTTTAGTCTCGCTAGGTATTCTAGAATCCAAACGCGGATCCGGAACGTACGTTCGCCGTCTGGAATCTTCAGAGCTCTTCAAATCCCTCGAGTTTGTGCTCGACGTTGACCCACAGTCCTTAAGCCACTTCTTCGAGCTACGTCGACTTCTCGAGCCCGCCGCAGCTGCCATCGCCGCCGATAGGCTCACGAGCGAGGATCGCGAGCGACTTCTTGAAGTGCGCGATGAACTTGCCAAGCTCAAGCAGTCACCCACCGGCCTCGCCCGATTGATTGAACTCGACAATGAAATACACTCGACAATTTCTGAGTCGACGAGAAATCCGCTCATCCACATGATTATCTCTAGCGTACGAGCAACTGCCGCTCGCGCAAGAGGGCTAGCGTCGGGATACACTACGCACGACCTAGATTCTGCCAGGAATGAATTGAGTCGACTTATCGAAGCGCTCTGCGACGCGGACTCGTTGAGGTCTGAAGGCGCAATGATGTGGCATCTCGAATCGTCGATGACGGGGTGGAAGCAAACCTGACTTTATGGGCGTGAATTTCCTTAGTGAATTCAGTTACTTGCGCTCGGTGTTCATCACTCTTACTTCAATGGCGTGACGGGCACAAGCTTGATGACGCGCCCACCCACAAGCCACTCCGAGATGTACACATTGCCGCCCGCATCGGAGGTGATGCCATGGGGAGTCCGGAGAACTCCGGGCTCAAGCACTGGGCGCACGATTTCCCCCGCCGGAGAGATTGAGTTCGGCCACCCCGCAACTTCGCGATCGGCCATCGTCCCTTCCCCGAATCGCTCAACAACCTCGTCGTCTGGTCCGAGGATCGTGATTCTGGCATCGAGTTCCGCAACGAGCAGTCCAGTCCCGAACCTCGCGAACCCGCCCGGGCTGATGAGTTCCCCCACACCGACGCCACGCAGGAAACTTCCGTCCAAGCCGAATACCTGAATGCGGGAATGTCCACGATCGGCAATATAAAGTTCGGGCACCTCCTTGCGGCGATCGATGAACACTGCGTGTGGTTCAAGGAAGCGTCCGAGACCAGTCTCACCTGTGAGCGTTTGCAACCACACACCGTGCTCGTCAAACTCGTGTACCAATGATTCACCATAACCGTCGGCAACCCAGACATGACCATCGCCGCCGTACTGCGTCTCATTGACAGCGACATCTGTCGGACAGAATTTTCCCGCGGCATAGGCTTGGTGAGGAGGGACAGGTAGACGACGTATCTCCTCCCCATCCAAACTCATCTGGACCACCGACCCGTGGAATCTTTCTCCTGCATCGTGCGCGCTGGCGTAACTTCCGTCTAGCTGCGGCAGCAGGGAGTCACCGTTGTCAGCAATCCACAGCGATTCATTTCCTTCGGTGGTCGCGATGGTCAATCCATGACCCGTCGACACGGGAGCTTCCCAGACCCGTCGAAGTTCGCCGTCCGGTGAGGAAATTCTAACCTCGGGTCGATCAGGGGCGAAGGTCACCACGTCGCCCGTGCTTGTCAGCGCGATGCCATGGTGAGCCCATCCTTTGGAATGGTTGGGTAGCTTCTGTGGATTCCCGGGCTCACTCCAGCGAAAGGCGATCCGACCGTTGACGCCCATCCACGGCTCCATGGCGCTCATGCTCTCGAATCTCCGCGACCCTAGACTATTTGGCGAGATTGATGGCTTCTTCAGGGCAGTTGCTGGCGGCGTATTCAGCATCCTCGATCAATGACTCCGGAATATCTCCTTGAGAAAACTCGGCTCTGACCCGGCCGAATCCCTTTTCGTCATCCTCGAATATCTCCCCCGCAACGGCGTAGCACAATCCGTGACCAGAACACTTTGTCGTGTCGATACTTACCTTCATGCCGGCTGACTCCCTTCGCCTGTCCCTTGACATTTCTCACCACGATGCGTAACTATTGGTGGGACCAAAGATAGCATTTATCGGGATTCAAGTATAGAGAATCGCTGTCTATGATATTATTGGTAAGACCAAATTGACTAGATGCTCGCCTAGCGAGCTAAGGCCCCAGGAGGAATCATGAACGAGCCTCTCAGCAATCCATTCTTCACCGCACCTATGGCTTACGACCGAACCTTGGGCTGGAACGTCGTTGCTGCTCCCGGGGAGGTGTACGAAGCAGATGGCCGTTGGTTCCTGACCAGCCACGAAGCGGTGCGCTTTGGCCAAACTCACCCCGAGATCTTCTCTTCAGCGCGTGCCTTCGATGGTCTTGGTTCTAGGGTGCCTCTGATTCCCATCGCGATTGACCCACCTGATCATGCTCGTTATCGCAGAGTTCTCGATCCGATGATGTCTCCGAAAGTCTTGGATCAGATGGAAGGCTCTTTACGCAGCCAGATCATTGACTTAATCGACTCATTTATTGGCACTGGGGAATGTGATGTGGTGAGCCAGATTGCAGTGCCATATCCCACTCAGGCACTACTCACTCTTTTCGGTCTGCCGCTTGAGGATCGAGATCAGCTAGTCGACTGGATGCGGGTGATCTTCAGCCACCCCGATCCTCAAGGGGAGCCAGTACCCGCTGTCGCTCTGGCCGCAGAGGAACTACTGGCCTACCTGGACTTAACCATCTCTCGGAAGAGGCACCAGTCTGGTTCCGACATGCTCAGCCGCATTTTGGCCTTAACCGACGGCGACGAGTGGTCCAATCAGGAAGTAGTCGGCCTCTGCTATCTCTTCGTCCTCGCCGGTCTAGACACCGTGACAGCAGCCATCGGATTCACGATGTATCACCTGGCGCAGCGTCCCGATCTTCGCGCATTGATTGTGAGCGATCCGGATTCGGTAATGCCGATCATCGAAGCAATTTTGCGCATTGAGACGCCCGCCTTTTCCGTTCCGCGCATTACGACTCAAGATGTTGAGGTGTGCGGTGTGAAGATCCCCCAAGGTGCAGCTGTGAATCTCGTTATCGCCACAGCGAATCGTGATCCGCTCGCAGTGGCGCACCCGAGCGAGATTGATCTGTCGATCAATCGCTCGCATCTTTCCTTCGGTGGGGGAATTCACCGATGCGTCGGCTCTCACTTGGCTCGACGCGAATTACGCCTAGTTGTCGAGGAGTTCCACCGACGCATTCCCGACTACTCGATCGCCGGCGATGTGGTTCCCAAGGTGGAGTGGCCCAGCAGCGGTCTCCACCTTGAGTCGCTTCCCCTCTCCTTCCGAGCGGTACCGACAAGGTAAAGTCATCTCCTGCAATCGAATGCGGTGAACCGGTTTCTAGAGAGTAATTCTCAGGTAAATTGAATAAGGACTGAGTTGTTTAGTCTCAGTCCTTTTTCAATTAAGTTCACTAGGCGCCAATCGCCTTAAATTGGAAGTACCACAGAGCAATAATTCCCACAGCTGTGATTGCCATAAAGATCTCAGGAGGTGCTTGGCGAGCATTTCTATTCCATTGAGACTCTTCGTTCTTAGGAATGTCTTTAACGTATGCTGCGATATCCCCAAAGACACCTATTGCAAAGACTAAGAAGAATGCTTCAATAATGCTCACGATGATTTTCCAACTAGTTTGAGCGTCTGGAGTAAGTTGTGCAAATGCGGTAATCGCAAAAATGCCTAGATTGGAAAAGAGTCCAATAAGCATGATTGCTGATGTTTGTCCTGCTGCAATTTCGTAACGCTTCTCACTGATTTCACGTAGGTCCATAGTGTTGCCTATCTGGGAAGAACCAATTTGGTTGACAGCAAAGTACTCCACACAATAAGCACGCTCACGAACATGTCGATGAATTTGAGGTAAATTTCCACCTCAGAGCAATGTGGCGGGTACCGCCAGCCGTATTACCCTACAGATTCGGTAAGGATTGAGACGCGGTCGTTAGAGACAGATAAGAAGCCTCCGCGGACTTGAAACTCCTGCGTTGATCCATCTGTGCCCTTAATGCTGACAGCTCCATCGACTAGTACGCCAAACAAAGGTGCGTGACCTGGAAGAACTCCAAGGTCACCTTCTGTGGTGCGAGCTGAGACAAAAGATGCCTCGCCCGACCACACCTGTTGTGTTGGCGACACTAGTGCGACGTTAAGAGCCATTGTTAGTTCTTTGCCAATTCAGCTGCGCGACGCTCAACATCATCGAGGCCACCACACATGAAGAATGCTTGCTCTGGAACATGGTCATACTTTCCATCTGCAAGTGCTTCGAATGCTGCGATTGTGTCTGCAAGCGGAACGAATGAACCATCGAGTCCAGTAAAGACCTTCGCCACGAATGTGTTCTGTGACAAGAAGCGCTGGATGCGACGAGCACGACCTACGAGAACGCGGTCATCTTCAGATAGTTCATCGATACCCAAGATAGCGATGATGTCCTGTAGATCCTTGTAGCGCTGCAAGATCTGCTTAATACGGTTTGCAACACGGAAGTGGTGCTCACCGATATAGCGAGGATCAAGGATACGAGATGATGAATCGAGTGGATCCACAGCTGGGTAGATACCAAGCTCTGAAATCGGACGAGACAACACTGTTGTTGCATCCAAGTGGGCGAATGTTGTGTGAGGAGCTGGGTCGGT
>Ga0209087_1000463_pt1 | contig 25877 bp, 21 predicted proteins | sample S_130805_EF_Meta_FD_187321 | JGI IMG/M metagenome (GOLD analysis project Ga0209087, IMG submission 187321) | Freshwater microbial communities from Lake Simoncouche, Canada to study carbon cycling - S_130805_EF_MetaG (SPAdes) (version 2) | ecosystem: Environmental > Aquatic > Freshwater > Lake ... | reverse complement strand
GAAGTGAAACGCTGCAGAGCCGATGGTAGTGCTTCTATAGGTTGTGCGAGAGTAGGTCGTTGCCAGGATTATGCCCGGTGCTTTGGAAACAAGGCACCGGGCTTTTTTTCGTTTCATTTTAATCTTGGCTGCCGCTTTTGCACTCCACATGAGCTTGATCCTAGTCGTTCAGCTTGCTCGAACCTATCTTTGAAAAACAACAATTCGGTTTGTATTTGTTCCGGATTTGTTGTTTTCAATTCCCCAGCAATGGGATGTTTGTGTGAAGCTTTGCTGGTTGAGATAAATTTCCTTTGGACTGATGCCACACCGACTTCCAGCGTTCACGATGAGATCTTCCATTTTTATCTGCCCTCGCTTGATTTCTCCAACCTCGATTGCAATGTGGCCTCGGGGTTTCAGGATCCGAAGCATTTCTCTTATGGCCAGACTTATGTTTTCAGTCCATTGGGCAACGGACGAGGTGAGTTTTGGTATTTTCTTGGGATCAACGCCCGCAAACCAGCAGCGGAGCCAATTGTCTTGCCTGTAGTTCACAACATTCAAGAATGGCGGAGAGGTCACTATTAGGTGAACTGATTCGCTTTCCAAGTGGTCAAGGCGTTCGGCCAATCCACTGCCGATCCGGTGTTCTTTTGCAAGGTTGGCGAGCGCATTTCTCTGATCCGCAGCGAGGTCGCGAAGGAGGGCTGTGGATTTTTTCATAATAAGCTCCGGAACGTCTCGGTAAGTTGGAAGTTGCTGAATCCGAGCATTGATTGCAATTTGTCTCGCAATCGGAACCGCTTGGTTTGGCGGCATTGTGCGAACCGAGAAAAAACCTGCGGAATGCCCGCTCAGCCTATTCAGGGCGACAAGCCTTATCCAGGCATCCAGTGCATCAAGTTCACCGGAGGACTCTCTCTCAAAAAGGTAATCCTGCAGCGCGGTAATTTTTTCCAGCGTCTGCCGATGGTAGAAAACAAGCAAGTCCTCACGCAGGGGTGAAGAGGTTTTCCACGGAATTTCTTTCAGTCTTTTCTCGATCTCGCATTTTTCGGGCGGGTTCAACCTTGGCTGCACAAGCATTTCTCCGATTGGATTTGCGTCGATACCAACGGCTATCCGCCCGAGGAGGGCAGCTTCAAGCGGCGTCGTGCCACGACCCATGAAGGGATCGCATACGAAATCTCCAGGGTTTGAAAATTTCTGAATAAAAAATCCCGCCAACTGAGGTTTGAAACAACCTCGATAGGAGATTTCGTGCAAAGAATGCGCCCTCCTTTGACCTGATGTCCAAAACTCGCCCGCTTGCACCGGAACTTTCATTATTTTTGTCGAACTGCGTTTTCCAATCCTTGGCAGGGGGATGATGCAAAAACTTGATTTTTGCAGGAAAGGGTCGGGGGTGTAAAGTTTCTTCTGTAATTGGGCTCTTCACGATCTGAATGCCCTTTCCGGGGCCGACGGAGTGAAGGCGAGCGTAGCGAGCCGAGCGCTGGCCAGTGTGGTTTCCTGTTGGCTTCCGACATCCGCTCCATCTTCAATTGCCCCGATCTCCCCTCTGCTCAAGCCCGCGTTGATCTTCGAACCCGGAGCCATATACATCATGGACAGGGGATATGTCGATTGGGCAAGGCTTTATCAAATTGCAAACTTTGGAGCGTTTTTTGTCATTCGGGCCAAGGACAATCTGCGTTTTACCAGATACAAGTCCCACCCTGTAGACAAAGCCACGGGATTGCGAAGCGACCAGATCGGGAAACTCACGATTCCCAAATCAAGGGGGGATTTCCCCACATGTTAAGGAAGGTTCACTTTTACGACGAACAAAAGCAGAAGCATTTGGTATTCTTGACAAACAACTTACAAATTCCGGCATTGACTGTGGCCAAGCTTTACAAAAAGCGGTGGGAAATCGAGTTGTTTTTCAAATGGATCAAAGGCAACTTGGAAATCAAGCACTACTACGGAACGAGTGCCAATGCGGTGAAGACGCAAATCTGGATAGCGGTATCGCTCTATTTGATGGTGGCAATCCTTCACAAAAGCCTAAAACTGCCCGGAAGCCTTCGCAATACTCTACAGATTTTGAGCGTTCACCCGTTTGACAAAATGCCTTTAAATGAATTGCTTATGAGAACTACTTCTCAAAACCTAGGCGGGCAAAATTCTAATCAGCTGGAGCTGTTTGACTTGTAACCGGACAGTAGTGACATTTCCGCCATGTGCGGGGTTTTCTTGAGAGCGCGAACGAGGTGAGGTCCTGCCTCGGCATGTCGACCGGGATCCGCCAGCGCCATGCCAAGAAACATCCGGCACTCGACCGAGTCCGCATTGAGTTTCCGTGCCTTCTGCAAAAGTTCCACAACCTCCTCCAAGTGACCCCCGCGCTGAAAGGCCATTGCCCCCGAAAGATACCAGGCATCGAAATCCTTCGGACACTCACGCCGCACCTTGGCATAAATCCGTTCCGCCTCGTCGTGCTGGTGGGCTTGGTGAAGCGACAATGCCTCCTCAAGAAGATTGGTTCTTTGTTTGTGGTTCATATGGCGAAAGGCGGTCGTAATGTGAGGAAACCTAAAAAATGAATGCCTCATCAACTCCCGCCCAGCCAAGTTCAATCATGCTGCGGGAGGCGTTTCCAGTCTTGGTAGAGGCGCCAGAGGAAGAAGAGGGCTATGGCTGACCAGAAAATGCTCCAGACGGGGATGAAGCGGTAGGCGTAGTCGCTGCCGTTGTAGAGGTGCTTCATCAAATCCATGAAGAGGCCGCCGACGAACCCGCCCGCAACCGTGGCCACGGAGCGCAACAAGGCGTTTGCGGAGCAGAATTGACCATAGCGGTCGAGCGGAAGGACTCGCATATACATTGGCAACATCATTGCTTCCGTGAGCACCGAAAAGGGCAGGTTGACTGCGGTGATGCAAATCGAAACATAAAACGCCGTCATGGGCGCGAAATCAAAGAATAGCCAGATCAGGCCGAGCGGTAGGAAAAACAAATTGATCACCTTCACCCAGAGGAGCACCCGCAGGGGGTGGAAACGGTCGCCCAGCGCGCCGGCCGGGTAGGTGAGCAGCATATTCATGAAACTCACGGCGCCGCTGATCATGCCGATCTGTGCGAGATCGAGGCCGATGGATTTTTGCAGGAAGACATTGAATACGCCAAGCGTTCCGGCTATGGACCAGAACGCCGTGCAGAGGAACAGATTCCAGAAGTAGGGCTTGCTGTAGCACTCGACCATGTAGACTTTCACCTCGGCTATGAGGCCGGTGCGGCCCCCTTCGGCTTCCGGCGGCGGGGGATATTCCCCCTCCTTGACCTTCCAGCACATGAGCCCCATGCCGATGGCATAGACAAGGGCTGCGCCGACATAGATTTCCGTCATGTGGGATTCGGCGTATTTGAAGATGAAAAATCCAAAGATCATCGACTCGAAGCTGGAGACGATGCGGAAGAGTCCGAGGAAACGCCCGAGGAAGTTGTGCGGGACAACATCGTTGAACAAATACCAAAAAACCGAGTTCACAAACATGTCGAAGAATTTGAACCCGACCATGAAAACGCCGATGCAGGTGATGGTCACGGCGGAGACCGACATGCCCCATGATCCGGGCAGGATGCTGTGGAGGCCGCGTCCGATTTGTTCGGAGAATCCCAGCAACAAGAGGCAGGCGGTAAGGAAAGGCAGCGTATAAAGAATGAAGGGAATTCGGCGTCCCATCGGTCCGCGGTGGCGGTCGCTTTTGAAGCTTACCCATGGGCAAATGGTCATGTTCAAAATGCCCGGCAGCGTCACCATGATCAATGCAATCGCCCAGTTCGGGGCATCCAGTGAGCGGAGTTTAAGGGGAATGATCGCCGGATTGAGCGACTCCATGACTTGAAAACAAAAATCGCCCCAGAGCAGCCAAGCGAAGAGGGAGACGAGTCCCATCTTCGTGTAGGTGAGGGTGCCAACAGTGTAGACGGTCTCTTTGCTGGAGGAGTTCGAAGGTGGGTTTGGATCTGGTGGGGTGCAGGGCTGGTTCATCAAAAAAGGAGCAATCGTTTTTTGTCCAGATATTCCTTTCGGTGTCGAGAGGCAAATTGAGATTTCCGGGGCGCGAGCCGCCCGCGCCGGGGAATCAAGTGGCGGCGGGTTCCGCCAGCGTTTCGGGTTGGAGGTTTTCGGCGGCTTGGGCGATGGCGGCGGCCTCTTCGCTGGCGAGGTTTTCGGATTTTCCGAGGGCCTTGGCAACGCTTTCGGAGGATTTCGAGCTGTCGTCGGTTTTGCCGCTGAACTTCACGCTCACGAGTTTGCTGACACCGTGTTCTTCCATGGTCACGCCGTAGAGGAGGTCGGCGCGGGAGATGGTGCGCTTGTTGTGCGTGATTGTGACGAACTGGCTCTGGCCGACGAAGCGGTCGAGGATTTTGATGAAGCGAGTGATGTTGGATTCGTCGAGCGGGGCATCCATTTCGTCGAGCACGCAGAATGGGCTTGGCTTCACCATGTAGATGGCGAAGAGGAGCGAGACGGCGGTCATGGTGCGTTCGCCGCCGGAGAGGAGTGTGACGCTCTGGAGCTGCTTGCCAGGCGGCTTGGCGATGATCTCGATGCCGCTCTCGAGAGGGTCGGAGTCGTCGGTGAGCAGGAGGTTGGCGCGTCCACCGCCGAACAGTTCGGTGAACATGAATTGGAAGTTCTCGCGGATTTTTTCGAAGGTCTCGGCGAAGAGGGTCTTCGTTGTGTGGTTGATCTTGGAGATGACTTCGAGCAGCTCGGCCTTGGAGGTCACGAGGTCGGCGTTTTGTTTTTCGAGGAAAATGTAACGCTGCTCGAGTTCGTCGTATTCTTGGATGGCGTCCATATTCACCGGTCCCATCGAGTCAATGCGCTCGGTGAGTTCGGCGACGAGTTCCTCGATGCGGTCCCAGGGGATGCCTTCGCCTTCGGCAGGAACGGCGATGGCGGGGCGCTCGGTTTCCTCAGGGGCCTCGGCAGCGGGTTGATCGCCCTCCGGAGTCTCGGGTTTGCGCTGGCTGCGTTCGCGGAGGGAAACGATGAGGGCGTAGGTGTCTGGCTCGAAGGCTTCGAGATCGAGCTGGTAGCGTTGGGAGACATGGGTGCGGATGTTTTCCTTCCGCATTTCTGTCTGCGCGGCCTTCACTTCTATGCGACTGCGCTGCTCCTGAAGATTGGCGAGTTGTTGGCGGGCGGCGCGGAGGGCGGATTCGATGGCCCCGGCGCTCTCGCTGACTTCGGAACGCTGGGCGAGAACGGCGCTCAGGCGGGCTTCTTCGGATTCGAGTTCACTGCGCCATTCGCCGATGGAGATTTCGAGGGATGCGTTTTCGGCGGTGAGGGATTCGATGCGGCCTTCGTAGTTCGAAATATCGAGGCGGCGTGCGTCGAGGAGTTCGTTGAGCTCGATGATGCGGGCGGCCATGGGGCCGCGCTGGCGGTGGAGACCTTCCTGTTGCTGGCGTTCTGTGGCCACGCGGACGCGGATTTCATTGAGCGCATCGGAGGCGGAGCTTTCCTTCTCTCGGACGACTTGAATGCAGGTCTCGGATTCGCTGCGGGCGGCGCGGAGGGAGTCAATGGCGCAGGTCGCCTCGGCGATGCGGCCTTCGAGTTCGCTGAGCTGCGCGAGGCTACCGCGCAGGCCCTCCTCAATGCTGGCGGCTTCGCGCTGGAACGAGGCCCGCTTTGCCTCGACATCTGCAAACTGGCGCTCAGCGTGGCGGCGTTCGTTGTCGGTGGATGCCGTTTCAATCTGTGCGGCCTGCATGGCCTCGCGGGCTTGCTTGAGGCGGTCCGTGGCCTGATCCATCGCCGACGCTGCCGCGGCGCGGGCGGCAGCGAGGGACTCGATGCGCGCTGTGGCCTCGCTCAGTGAGGTCTCAAGCTCCGCGATGCGGATTTTTCGCTGCAGGGTGGACTGCCCGGAATTCTCGCCGGACTGTCCACCGTGGATGATGCCAATGTGGCAGATGAAGCCTCCGTCGAGTGAGGCAAACGCGAACGATGGATTCTCTGAACGAAGGCGGAAGGCGGCTTCGAGGCTCTCGACGATAAGCACATTGCGGAGGAGGTGGCGGGCAAGGTGGGAGCTGTCGTCATCACCCTTCACGCAATCACTCGCCCGGCCAAATACGCCGAAGGGGAGGGGTGTTTCGGGAGCCAGTGAGGTTTCGGGAGTCTGGCTGAACAGGCGGGACGCCTGTTCTCCCCTCCCGGAGATCCACGAGGCGGGGATTACCGCCGCTCGGCCGAGCTTCTTGCCGTTAAGAGTTGCCAAGGCGGCTTCGGCAACGCCGGGGTCTTTGAAAATGACGGCCTGCAGCGCGGAGCCGAGTGCGGCTTCGATGGCGGGGATGAGGCGTTCCTCGACTTGGATATGCTGGGCGAGCGTTCCCTTGATGGCGCTTTGGAAAAAATCGGGATTGTCGAGGCCTTTGAGGACGGCCTGTGTGCCTTCATCCAAGCCCTCGCCCTGTTCTTGAAGCTGGCGCAGGACCTCCAGGCGGGACTCGAGACCGGCTGCTTCCTTGCCGGCAGTGTTGAGGATGGCCTCGGTGTTCTGGCGTTCGTGCTGGGCGTTTTCGTGGTCCGCCATGGCGGAGGCGGTTTCAGCCTGAGCGTGCTCGAGGGCCAAGTGGGCGGCATCCGAGCGGCGTTTCAGATCTTCCAGGTTTGCGGAAATCTCGGCAGCGGATCGCGACGCGGTTTCGATTTCGTTTTGGAGTAAATGGAGACGCGTTTCGCCAGATTCCCTGCGTCCAGTGGCGGCGGAAATCTCCCCGCGCAGCGAGTTCAGGCGCGCCTCGGCGCTGGAGAGTTCGGCTCCCTTGGAAGCGAATTCCCGCTCCGCTGCGATGCGCTCCTCGCGCACGGAGGCGAGGCGGGCGGTGTGCTCATCCAGCGTCTCCTGGTGGGTGCGGAGGCTCTCGATCATTTGCTCCAGCAGGCTGTCTGTCTGCTCGATCTGCTCCTGCTGTGTGCGAATTTTTTCCTCCGCCTGGCTGATATCGAGGCGGTGGCGGTCGATGAGTGCGGAGGCTTCCGAACTGCGTTCGTGGTTGGTGCCGATGCGGTTCTCAGCGGAGAAAATGCGGTTGCGCAGGGTCTGCATGCCGTCGCGGATCGTTCCGGCCTCGGCCTCGAGTTCCTGCAGGCGCTGGCGGAAGTCCGAGAGTTCGGACTCCTGCTGGGCGATTTCCACCTCGTGGATTTGGCGGGCATCCTCGCCTTGGTTCAACTGATTTCTCAGCGTCTCCAGCTCGTCCGAAAGCTGCCGGTAGTTTTTATGCGAGATGTGGGTATCGAAAATCCGGAGGTCTGAGATGATCGACTGGTAGCGGCGGGCCTTGGCGGCCTGGCGTTGCAGGGAGCCGATCTGGCGCTTGACTTCCTTGATGATGTCCTGGACGCGCACGAGGTTCGACTCGGTGTATTCCAGCTTGCGGAGGGCTTCTTTTTTTTGCGCCTTGAACTTCGTGATGCCGGCGGCCTCCTCGAAGATCGCACGGCGGTCCTCCGGGCGGTTGCTCAAGATCTGGTCGATCTTGCCCTGCTCCATGATCGAGTAGGCGCTGCGGCCTACGCCGGTATCCATGAAGAGTTGGTGGATATCGCGCAGACGGCATGCGGTTTTATTGATGAAATACTCGCTCTTCCCGTCCCGATAAACGCGGCGTGTTATGCGGACTTCGTTCCACTCGGTGCCGAGTTCCTTTTCGCACTCCGCGAAGGTCATCGACACTTCGGCCATGCCGAGTGCCGGGCGGCTGTCCGTGCCGCTGAAAATGACATCCGACATCTCGCCGCCGCGCAGGGCTTTTGCGGACTGCTCGCCGAGGACCCAACGGATGGCGTCGAGGACATTCGACTTGCCGCAACCATTCGGGCCCACGACGGCTGTGACTCCCCGGTGGAAGTTGAGGACGGTTTTTGCGGCGAAGGATTTGAAGCCGATGATTTCCAGAGATTGCAGATACATGGGATACCGGTTAGAAGTGCGATCAGCCTAAAAATGCTGCTTGGCTGCGCAAGGAAAAAATACCACATCCTGTGCGGTCGGCTCTGATAAACCACAATATATAGTTTTTTTATGAATGATCCCCGCGTTGCCGAGTTGCTGGAATTTGTCCGAATTCCCAGTGTTTCAGCCCAATCTGTCCATGCTGCCGATATGGTGCGCTGTGCGGACTGGCTTGTCGCGAAGCTTCGGCAGATCGGTTTGGAAGCTGGCAAGCAACCCACGCCGGGAAATCCCATCGTGCTGGGAAAAACGCCGCGCGATCCTTCGAAGAAAACCGTCCTCATTTATGGACACTACGATGTCCAGCCGCCCGAGCCCCTCGAGCTCTGGACATCGCCGCCTTTTGATCCCGAGATTCGAGACGGCAAAATCTATGGACGCGGCGCCTCAGATAACAAAGGGCAAATCCTCGCGCACATTCTCGGAGTCGGCGAAGCGCTGGCGGAGGGGCCGCTGCCAGTGAATGTGATTTTTTTGATCGAGGGCGAGGAGGAGGTTGGGAGTGGGCATCTGGCGGACTTTTTGGAAAAACACCGCGCGGACTTGGCCTGCGACGCTATCGCGATCTCGGACACCGGCATGGCAGCCGATGGCTATCCCACGCTGAGCTACGCCTTGCGTGGAATTGCGGCGATGGAGGTCAGGGTGTTCGGTCCCTCGCATGATTTGCACTCCGGCATCTACGGCGGAGCGGTGGCGAATCCCGCTACGGCGGCGGCGCGCCTCATTGCGAGCCTGCATGACGCGCAGGGCCGTGTGGCGATCGAGGGGTTTTATGATGATGTCCAGCCCATGCAGCCCTGGGAGCGTGAGGCCGCTGCCGAGTCACCTGTGAGTGATCAAGCCATCGCCGAGCAGGCAGGCGTCAGCGAACTCTGGGGCGAGGCGGGCTATTCATCTGTCGAACGCATCGGGGCTCGTCCCACAGCGGAAATCAATGGCATCGGAAGCGGCTATCAAGGCGAGGGGAGCAAAACCGTGCTTCCCGCCGAGGCTTTCTTCAAGGTCACCTTCCGCCTGGTCGCGAATCAAACTCCCGAGACCGTGCTGAATCAGGCGCGGCGTCATTTTGAGAAGCACAAGCCGCCTGGCGTGAGGCTTGAGATCATCGATGGACACGGTGGCGAGCCGTTTTTTCTGAATCCCAAAGGCGCACAGGGCCTCGCCGCCTGTCGCGCATTGGAAGCGGTCTTCGGCAAAAAACCAGCCCTCACGCGCGAAGGCGGATCCATTCCGATCCTCGCCGATTTCCAAAAAATCCTCGGCCACCCCGCATTGCTGCTCGCGCTGGCGTCACCCGACTGTCGCGCCCACTCGCCCAATGAGAATTTCCCGGTGGAAAATTTCCTCACCGGCATCCGGCTGAACAAGGCGTTGCTAAAGGAACTCGCGACTTAGAAGTTCCACATTTTGCCCTTGGCCGCGTCGATGAAGACCTGAGGGCTCAAGAGGTAGGACTTGGGCGGATTGGGAAGCGGGCCGTCATCCAGGACAGGGAGATTTTTGCCGATGGTCTCATCCCAAGGCTGGCTCTTGGCGATATTCACCGGTGTGCCCGTTGGAACAATGGCGAAGATTTCCTTCGCGGCAATGAGCGGCAAGCGCACGCAGCCATGGGTGGCGGGCGATGGTTTCACGAAACCCCAGTGGATGCCGTAGGCCGGCTTGAATTCCATCCAGTAGCACATCGGGTAGCCTGCGTCGGGCTGGCTGGCTCTGCGGCGCTTGGCTTCCTTCAAGTAGATCGAGAAATCGCCTTGCGGCGTGGGCGAGGACGGCGTGCCCACAGTAATCGGGGTGGCGACAAGAACCTCGTTGCCCTCGACCACATACAAACGCTGCGCGCCAGTGCTGATTTTCACTTTCACAGCGGAAGGATTTTTTGGGGTCTTGTCCGGCGGGTCAAATTTGAAGGAGTGCGAGTGGGAGGCGGTTCTTGTGGTTTCGCATCCGGTGAGTCCAAGAAGGGCTGTGGCAGCAACGGTGGCAATGAGAATGCGGGAAGTGGATTTGATCATGGGATTTGGTGATGTATGAAGCGGCAAAGGAGGCGCCCGTCAAGCCATTGGGTGGGGTTTTCGAAGTTGCAGTCGAGGTCCTGATGTCGGCTGCCAAGGGTTGATGCGAAAGTCGGAGGCCAGAATTTTTTCTCTCCATCCTTCGCAGAGCGCGCACACGGCTTCGATGTCGAGGTTCATGTGGGTTGGTCCGAAGGGCGTGATGTTTTTGATTCCCAGCGCAAGCAGTCGTGCTGCGGGATGGAGCCTGCGGCCATCGGTCGGATGCCATGGACGGTCGTGTTGTTTTTTCAGATGCACAAAGGCTCCTGCGACTTGGATGAGGCCTTTGAAGTAGAGGTGGTTTTCGTCCCGGCATTCCAGCCAGAGGTGTTCCAAGACATCATGGGCCTCGTAGTAGTCACCCCGGTTGAAGCACTCGAAGTAGCCCGCATAGCAAGGATGCAAGCCGCCGCTGTGCGAGGATTCGAGGGATTCGACAAAGGCTGAGATGCGCTCGTGCTTCGACATAGCTTTATTTTTCAAGAAGGGCGCCGAGTCCGGCCAGCGTGCGAGCGTCGAGTTTGCCGGTTTTGGGTAGGCCTTGGGCGGACTGCCATTCCTTTATCGAAGTGGTGAGCGTCGCATTGGGCAGGCCATTGTGGGGACCGGCGTAGAAACCCGATTCCGCCAACAGACGCTGGGCGTTGCGAATCGCCTCGACCTGCGAGGCGGAATCCATCGCGGCGAACGGTCCGCCCTCGAAGATTGCACTGATCCTCGTATACTCCGGAGCCGGTGCTGGCGCTTTGACTCCGAGCGCGTCGAGAGTTTGCTGATTCAGAGAGCCTGTGACCTTGAGATTTTCGGCGAGTTGAAACCTGCGGATCGCCGCGCTCGTTATGCTTCCCGCAGAGCCGTCGACTCGGGCCTTGTAATAACCCAAGACGGCAAGCCGCGCCTGCGCCGCGCGAACCGTCTCATCCGCCCCCAGTGGGGCGACGGTGAGGATCAGGAGTAAAAAAATCCACCTCACGCAAGGATGCGGTATGGGGGCTTGTTTTTTACTGGAATGAGTTCGCACAGGAGGCATCGAATTTGATCCGTTTGCGGCGTTCCGTCGAGCATCTGGAGGGTTCATTTTTCGAGCTGGATTGGAAAAATCGAATTCGGCTCGAGAGCTTTTGCCGTCAGAGCCATCTGGGCATCCCTCGCGCTCTCCGCGCAGTCAATCGGGACATCCGGGATGGATGCTGCAATTTTGAGAAACTCATCCGCATAGCGCGAGGAAGCTGTGGGCCACGGAGTGGGCTTGGGTGGGGTTTTAAGGAAATCCTCAAGGCGGGGGTTCCAAGTTTTGCAAATCTCCCAAGAGGTCGGCGAGGGATGCGAGAGCACTTCCAACTGCGCGCGTCGGCTCAGGCGGCTGAAGGCCACGGGCCCGTCCGCATCGAACTGGAGGGCGGGGAAGATTTCTTGCAAGGCTGGGGGTAGGGCGGCTCTTGCAGATGCGCCGAGCAGAGTTTGCCGTTCAGCCTCGGCCTGCGCATCGAAAAGCCCGGGAGGAATCAAGATTTCTTGGTAGAGTTGCGGAAATTCAAAGCCGAGCGCTGCGAGATCGGGCATGACGGATGGAATGGCCCGCGCAACGAGGGGCGTTCCCGCCGCCGCCGCTTCGACAAACGCCATTCCAAAGCCTTCTTGCACGGAGGTGTGAATGACCGTTTCGGCGATTTGAAGGAGATCCGCCACGCGAGGGGCTCCGGGCTTGTCGAGCAAGCCGAAATGCACGCGCCAACCATGCCGCGTCGCCGCTTCCTTGATGTCGTTTGCATAGCCGGTTTCATCGAGCGAAAATTGTCCTGAGGTAGTCGCCAGAATGGCTTCCGGCCTGAGCCAGCGCGTGAGGAGGACAGCCTCGAGAAGGTTTTTCCGCCGAAGAAACCGCGTCGGATAAACCCAAACGGGAGCATCGGTTTTCAGCTCTTTCGCAACCCACGCGCGGGCGGCTTCGACATCCGCCGTGCTCGATGGAGAGGGCCTCAAGACGGGATTGGGCAAGTGGAATGCCCTGTTAGGGAAAAATCTCTCGAGCGTCTGGCAATCCTGAAGATTGATGCCCGCATGGACGGCGCGGGTGCCGGAAGCGAAGAGCAGTTCCGCCGCACTGGAAAAGTCGCGAGAGCCGCAGCGCTCGAGTTCCTCCCAGCGTGCCCAGCGGCCGGCGCACCAAAAATCATGGTGGTGCAAAACAAGTGCCGCGCGGGTTTTTTTCGATAAGTCGAAGATCTCCCGGCAGAGCATGGCATTTCGGGCCAGAGCCGGGTTTTGAAACCAGATCAGCGTGCGGGCGGGGTCGCGGCCATCCATCGCTCGCGAAATGGCCTGGCGGATTTTTTCTGAGATCCTTTCGGGGGTGTCCTGCTGGTTGGAAAAGTAATCGCATGCCGGCTCATGGATAAAGACTGCCTCGCCTGGGAGTCCTCCCAACTCGGGCACTTCGTCCGGTGTTCCTCCGCTCAGCAGGGTCACCTTTTTGAGCGTGTCTCCCGCCGCTGCTGCGATGGCAGGCAGGGTCAGTTCGACAACCCGTCGCACACCGCCAGGACGCCAGTGGTAGTGAACCACCATGAGGTGATCAAACGGAAAGGCTGGCGTGCTCATCGACGCAGATTAGCAGTTCCGCAGGCTTGCTCAATGCCGCGCAGCCCATGAGAGTGAGGTCCGTTTTTATGGCGGATTTCTACCAGCACGGCACGATTGCAACGCTTCATCGGCTCGGAAACCCCGACTACAAGCGCCTTGAGGCGGAGATGGACATGCTGGTCCAGGAAACGCCGCTTGCACTTGTCCTGCCCTGCCATGCGAGGGATTTGCAATCCCCCGTCCTCGCAGACATCGTGGCCGAGCTTCGGGAGGCCCGTTTTTTAAGCCATATCACGGTGGGTCTCGATGGGGGAAGCCGAGCTGATTTCGACACGGCCCGCCGCCTTTTTTCGGCCTTGCCGCAGAAGGTCGCGATCCTTTGGAACGATGGCCCCCGCATGACCGACCTGCTTGATCAAATGGAACGCGCAGGGCTTGATCCCGGGCCGATGGGGAAGGGGCGCAATATGCGGCTTTGCTTGGGGCAGGTTCTCGCCGGCACGAATGCCGCTGCCATTGCCATCCATGATTGCGATATCCTCAATTACAAGCGCGAACTTCTCGTTCGTCTTTGTTTCCCTGTGCTGCATCCCGAGATGGCATTCCATGTCAGCAAGGGCTTCAGTGCCCGGTTTTCCACGCAACTGAACGGCCGAGTCATGCGGCTTCTCATCACTCCACTTCTCCAAGCTATGGAGGATATCGAGGGCTTTGCCCAAACGCTCGCGCCGCTGCAGTTTTTTCGCTACCCGATCAGCGGCGAGGTTTGCCTGCACCGCAGCATCGCGGAATCCGTTTGTTTCCCCTCCGATTGGGGCGTGGAGACCGGCATGATGGTGGATGTTTTTCGCACGGCCGCCATGGAGAAAATCTGTCAGGTCGATATCGCCGAGAGCTACGATCACAAGCACCAGAGTCTCTCCGAATCCGACCCGCACGCCGGCCTCAATAAAATGGCATGCGATGTCGCGCTCTGCCTCTTGCGCACGGTCTCTGCGGGATTTGCATCTTCTTCTGCGAACCCTTTTGACGGCCTCAAAGAAAAATATCTGCGAGCCGCGCAGGGGATGCTGCGCTTCTACGCCGCCGATGCCCGCATCAATACTCTGCAATACGATGCCGAACTCGAGCAGCGCACTATCGAATTGTTTTCAGGCAGCATCGCGCGGGCCGTCGAAATGCACCTTGCCAATCCCCACACGCCAGCCGGGGCGCCATCCTGGATTCAAATTGAATCGAGGCTGCCGGGCTTTGGCGCAGCCTTGAGTGAAGCCGCCGCGAGGGATGCCCGAATGTGATTTTCCATCTGGAAAAAATTTTACCGAAAATCCTCTTGCCAAAATACGGTAAATCCCTAACTTGCCCATCCCGCTGATTCGGGGGCTCAAGAAAAATCCTCAATCGCTCTTTATCATCATGGCAGCACAAACCAGTCAGAAAATCCGGATTCGCCTTAAGGCATTCGACTATCGCATTCTCGACGCCTCGGCTTCGGAAATCGTCGAAACAGCCAAGCGCACCGGCTCTAAAGTCACCGGCCCGATCCCGCTCCCCACACGCATCGAGCGTTTCACCGTCAACCGCTCTCCTCACGTTGACAAAAAATCCATGGATCAATTCGAAATCCGCACCCACAAACGCCTCCTCGACATCGTCGAGCCCACTTCCAAGACGGTGGACGAGCTCCGCAAGCTCAACCTTCCTGCCGGCGTCGACATCACCATCAAAATCTAATTTAAAGCCATGAGCATCGGACTTCTCGGAAAAAAACTCGGCATGACCCGCATCTACGATGAAAAGGGCCGTGTCACTCCAGCCACCGTCATCGAAGCAGGCGGCAATCACATTCTTCAGGTCAAGACCGCTGATAAGGATGGCTACTCAGCCGTTCAAATCGGCTACGGCGAACAAAAGCCCCAGCGTGTGGGCAAGGCCATGACCGGCCACTTCGCCAAATCCTCATCCACCCCGAAGCGCTTCATTCGCGAGTTCCGTCTTGCGGATGGCGAAGCCGCACCAGAAGCCGCTGCGCTTCCCGTGACAAACTTCGAGATCGGACAGTTTGTCGACATCATTGGCCAGTCCAAGGGCAAAGGATTCCAAGGCACTATCAAAAGGCACAATTTCGCTGGACAGCCTGCCAGCCACGGTTCCACGATGCATCGTCGTAACGGTGCCATCGGCAACCGCTCGACTCCTGGCCGTGTTTGGAAAAACATGGGCATGCCAGGTCACATGGGCGACGAACGCATCACCGTTCAAAACCTCCGCATCCTTCAAGTTCGCGGAGAAGAAGGCGTGCTCGTGGTCGCAGGGGCGATTCCCGGAGCCATTGGCTCGTTCGTGGTCGTTCGCCCGTCCAAGAAAAAGTCCGTCAAAAAGTAAAAAATTTCCCGGAGTTGGTTCGGGGTTTTCATAGCAAGGTGCCCGTGGAGGAAACTTCACGGGCACTCTTGTTTTCAGCGCCCATTCAGGCGTGAGCCCTGCTTCGATGTTCACACGCAGCTCTCTCCGGCGCTCACAGTGCCTCCGCCACAGAACCCGCGCGGCAGCGCGCAAAACCTTGGGAGGGTCGACCTCCGGCTTGACCCAAATATCCCCTCGGAATCCGCCGAATCACTCCCGGACACCACTCCGTCAAAAATCGGCCCATTGGCCAGAAGTCACGATCAAAACGAGTCTCCATGCGGTTCTCCCGCCTGCATTCATTTAGCGCGTCCGCTCCGAGTTTCATGCGATTCCAGGTCGTATTTTCGGTTGATGTGCACGCTGCGCTGCAGTTTGCAAAATTCCGGCACTTTTTTTACTCAAAAACCGCCCTCTCCAGGCTGAATTTTTAAGAAAAAACCAGAAAAGTTGGCCCAGATTATGCTCCTCAGAAACCACTATATATTGTGGTTGGTAAAAAAAATTCCACAACATAGAGATTTTTTTTGACTTTTTGGGGTTTGAAAAATAAAAAGCACATCCACTTGCCCGCGCATGCCGTAGATTGCATGCAGAACGACCCGCTAACGCAGTTGCCAACTCAATTCTTCATTTAAAAATGCCTACCACCACCATCACACTCGGAGACCGCCAGTTCATACTGGATCGCGACAAGGCCGAAGCCGCATTCGCCGCCAAGCGCGTCATCAATGGACGCCAAACGATGTTCTTCAACATCCTGCCCTTGAAATACACCTGGGCCTACGACCTCTACAAAAAAATGAAGGCGAACCACTGGGAGCCCGAGGATGTGCCGATGCAGAAGGACTGCGAGCATTGGCGTGACACGAGCGGCACGATCTCCGATGTGGACCGCTGGATCATCAAGATGGGCATCGGCTATTTCTCCGCCGCCGAAGGCATCGTTGGTGACAACATTCTTCATGTCATTCGCGAGGCGGTCACAGCTCCCGAACTCAAGCTGGTTCTGGGTCGCCACGCGCAGGAGGAAAACATCCACGCCGACTCGCTGGTTTATATGATCAGCTCGCTCGGCATCAATCCGCACGAGTGCGAGGCCATGTTCGAGGATGTGAAGACGATCAAAAACAAAACCGATTTTGTGGTGAGCAACAGCCGTGCGCTCCGCCGCGACATGGACTTGACCGATCACGAGAACAAGCTCGCTCTGGCGAAGAATATTTTTCTTTTTGGCCAGTGCATGGAGGGCACTCAGTTCTATGGCCTGTTCGGCATGATCCTCGCGCTTTACCGCCAGAACAAATTCCCCGGCATCGGGCAAATGTTCAGCTACACGCTGCGCGACGAGTCGAACCACATTGAGCTTCTGCGCCAGCTCTTCCAAGACCTCGTGGACGAGAATCCCGAAATCTGGACTGAGGAATTCCGCGAGGAACTTCGTTCCACGATGGCCGAGGCGATTGCGCTCGAGAAACAATTCATCCGTGATTGCCTGCCCGTCGCCGCCGTTGGCCTGACAGCCGATGAGTTCGGGCGCTACATCGACTACATCGGCGATCGCCGTCTTGTCGGTGTGGGTCTCGAACCGCTCAACAAAAACCTCGAGAACCCGTTTCCGTGGCTCTCTGAAATGATGGAGATCAGAAAAGAGACGAATTTCTTCGAAGGCCGGGTGACAGAATACCGCCGAGGCATTGATCTTGCCGGCGTGAGCGACGACGAACTTTAAAAAATCCAACCCCTCTAAAAAAACATGCCTCGACACCTCTCACTCGACGAAGACATAGCGCTGAAGCGCCTCGTCACCATGCCGCGCGACCAGAAGCCCGACTTCTCCTGGCGCGAATACATCGCCACTCCGGCGCACCCGCTCACGGGAATCACAGTGACCCGCACCAACGGCGACGAACAGTCGTTCAACCTCTCCGATGTGGCCGATGAAATCGGAGCCGCTCTCACCGACCTGCTCTTGTCGCGCGAGGAGAAAAATATTTTCAACGAGCAGAACCGCGGCTTCGTTGCGAATGTGGCCCACTCCGTGGCTTTGAGCCTCGCGGAGCAAGCCCAGAAGGGTGGCTCGCTGCGCCTCTCCGAGCATGACCTCTCGCTCCTCATCGAGAAGGCGCTTATCGAAAACGACGCGCACGATGTCGCAAAGAGTCTCGTTTTCAAGCGCTCGATCCGCTCCGGAGACGCTTCCGCGCTCGCCATGGAGTCCGAGCCGATGAATGTTCGCCTGATTCGCCGCAATGGTTCGGTGGTTCCTTGGATGGAGTCCAAGATTGAATCCGCCTGCCGCCGTGCCTTCCTTTCCATGAAGGAAAATGCCGAGGCGGCCGCCTCGATTGCCCGTGGCGTCAGCGACCGCGTCCGCGCCCGTGATTCCGCCTTCGTTCACATCGAGGATGTGCAGGATCTCGTGCAAGAGGAACTGATGCGCCAAGGCTACTACAAGGTTGCCGAGAGCTACATCCTCTACCGTGCCCAGCGTTCCAGCCACCGCGAGGAAGTCGTCAAAACCGAAGCCGAGGCCGAGATTAACGACATGCAGGAGTCGCTCATCATGGTCGTTCAACGCGACGGCCAGAGCGTTCTCTGGGATGGATCCGAACTCCGGAAGCGAATCCAGTTTGCAATGATCGGACTCGACCTGAACCTCGACGCCCTCCAGATCGAGCGCGAACTTCGCCGCTCGCTTGCCACCGAGGTAACCGAGGACATCCTGAAAAACACGGTCATTCTCAACTCCCGCACGCTCATCGAGCGTGATGCAGATTTCGCAAAATTCGCGGCCCGCATCATGCTCTCGTATATCTACGAAGAGGTCCTTGATTGGAAAATCCAGCGCGATGGCATCGAGGGCCTCCGCGATGCGCACCGCAAGGCTTTCAAGGGCTACCTCCGCACGGCCGTTAGCATTGAGCGTCTCACGCCGAAACTTCTCGGATACGATCTCGATGTTCTCGCTGACGCCATCGATCCCACAGCCGACATGGACTTTGATTTCCTCGGCATCCAGACGCTCTACGACCGCTATCTCATCATCGATAAAACCAAAAAAACACTGCGCCGCTTGGAGACTCCGCAATTTTTCTGGATGCGTGTATCCATGGGGCTCTTTCTGGACGAGCCTTCCAAGCGCGAGGAGTGGGTCGTGCGTCTTTACAATCTCTACAAGAGCCGCCGCTTCTGCTCCAGCACGCCGACGCTCTTCAATTCCGGCACCCTGCACAGCCAGCTCTCCAGTTGCTACCTCTACAAAGTGGACGACTCGATCGAGTCGATCATGCAGCGCGGCATCGCCGAAAACGCCTACCTCTCGAAATGGGCCGGCGGCCTCGGAGGCTCATGGACAGCGGTTCGTGGCACCGGAAGCTACATCAAAGGCACAAACGGCGAGAGCCAGGGTGTGATTCCCTTCTTGAAGCTCCACAACGACCAACTTGTCGCCGTCAACCAAGGCGGCAAGCGCCGCGGCTCAGGTTGCGCCTACCTCGAGACCTGGCACAACGATGTGGAGGATTTCCTTCAACTTCGCCGCAACACCGGCGACGACCGCCGTCGCACGCACGACCTCAATACCGCCAACTGGGTTCCTGATCTTTTCATGAAGCGCATGGAGTCCCGCGAGAACTGGACGCTCTTCCGCACGAACGAGGCTCCCGATCTCCATGACAGCTATGGACGCAAATTCGAGGAGCGCTATCTCCACTACGAGGAACTCGCCCGCCAAGGCAAAATCACGGGCAAGGAGGTGCCTGCTATCGATCTTTGGAAGCAGATGCTCAAGATGCTTCTCGAGACTGGTCACCCGTGGATCACATTTAAAGATCCCTGCAACCTCCGCAGTCCGCAGGACCACATCGGAGTCATCCACTCCTCGAACCTCTGCACCGAGATCACCTTGAACACCAGCGAGGATGAGACAGCCGTCTGCAACCTCGGCTCCGTTGTGCTCAACTCGCACCTCAAAGCCGACGGGTCGCTCGATCACGAAATGCTTCGCGAGACAATCCATGTCGCCATCCGCGCCCTCGATAATGTCATCGACATCAATTTCTACCCCACGGAAGCCGCCAAGCGCTCGAATGTGAGGCACCGTCCGATTGGTCTCGGAGTCATGGGCCTCCAAGACGCGCTCTTCATGCGCAATGTCAGTTTTGCGAGCCAGGAGGCGGTTGATTTCAACGACGAGTTCATGGAGGCCATCGCCTTCCATGCGTATTCGGCATCCAGCGACCTCGCCGCCGAGCGCGGGCCATACAGCAGTTTCCGTGGCTCGAAGTGGGATCGTGGTTTGCTCCCGCAAGACACGATCGACATTCTCGAACGCGAACGCGGTGTCAAAATCGATGTGCCGCGCGGCGGTCGCATGGATTGGTCGCCAGTCCGCGAAAAAATCAAGAAGCAGGGCATGCGCAACTCGAATGTCATCGCGATTGCCCCCACAGCCACCATCTCGAACATCATGGGCACCACGCCTTGCATCGAGCCGAACTACAAAAACCTCTACGCGAAAGAAAATCTCGGTGGCAAATTCACCATCCTCAGCACCGAGTTGGTCCGCGATCTGAAGAAGATCGGAAAATGGGACACCCGCATGCTTGAACAGATCAAGTATTTCGAGGGCGAGCTTGGCAACATCGAGGATATCCCAGCCTCGATCCGCGAGAAGCACCGCACCGTCTTCTCGATTCCCTTCGACTTCGTCATCGACGCCGCCGCGCGCCGCCAGAAGTGGATCGACCAGTCCCAATCCGTGAACCTCTTCATCGGCGAGCCCGATATGAAGATAGCGAGCCACATGTATCGCCGCGCTTGGCATACGGGTCTGAAGACCACCTACTACCTGCGCACGCTCGGCGCCTCCAGCATCGAAGGCCCGACCACCAATGTGAAAAAGGAACTCCGCGGAGTTGTTGCCGGGCCCAAGCCCGAATACACCGCCGAGGAGAAAATGGCCTGCTCCATCGAAGCCATGCGCAACGGCGGGGAATGCGAGGCCTGCCAATAACAGCGGACCCGCGTTTAAAACCAAACACGATCAACTTAAACCCACATCCATGAGCACACCAGCACTTCCAGCCGTCGGCATTGTCGCCAACCTCGATCCAGAGGATGTCAAGGCCCTCTCATCCTACGGCACTTTTGAAACAGCAACACCGGGAACGGTGGTTATTGAACAGGGAATTTCCCATGGGAAACTTTTCCTGATTACTGATGGCGTGCTTCATGCCCGCCGCAACGACAAAGGCAATGATGTGCTCCTCGGTCAAGTGCTGGAGGGCGAGTGGATTGGCGAGGTGGATCTCTTCGATCCCTCCGAGGCCGTGTGCTCCGTTGTGGCTATCGAACAGTGCCAGTATTGGGTTATCACCCGCGACAACTTGGAGGAGTTTATCAACAACCATCCCTCGGCCGGCATTCTCTTGCTGATCGGTCTCTCCACCACTTTGAGCCGCCGCATCCGCGAGGTGACACGCAAACTGGCCGAGCAGACGGAGCTGAACAAGGTGCGCGAGTCATTGACGGATTGAGACCCATGCTCAAGCCACTCGCTCTTGCGCTACTCCTCGCTTCTTCGACTCTTCAAGCGATGGATTCCAAGGGCGCTTTGGCCTGTCTGGAAGCGCTTCCGGAGAAGTATCGGAATGGAGTTCTCAAACTCTCTGCCGACAACGCGGATCCCGATCCCGACACCTGGTATGTCTCCGCCCAAGCCGGGCCTGATTACAAGAGCATGCGCAACATTCAGGTCGCCTCGGGGCAGATCATTTCCGACAAGCCTGCACTCGGTTTGCGTGAGATTTTTTCCTCCGCCAAGCCGCTCGACCTTTCCAAAGTCCAACTCGATTCCCGCGAGGCTTTCGATATCGCCCAGCAATACGCCGGCGCGAATGGAAAACAGATCGGCACTGTAAGCTTTGTGCTCAATCAGCAAGGCAGCTCCGCCGTGCCCATCTGGTCGGTCTGGTGCTACGGGCCAAATGGAACCTACTTCGGCGAGATGCAGCTTCTCGCCACCGATGGCACCGTGATCTCGAACGACGCCTTCCCGAAGAAGCCCTGAAGCCTTAGCGGCAGTCACTATGGCATCCGGCAAAAAACGGCTCGATGCGGCACTCGTCGAACGCGGCTTTTTCGAGACGCTGGACCAGGCCGCCCGCGCCGTCATGGCCGGCCAGGTTTACATCAAAGGCCAACCCGTCACCAAAGCAGGAACGCCTGTTGCGCCGGATGCGGACATCAGTCTCGCTGCACGAGAAAAGTATGTCGGCCGGGGCGGCTTGAAGCTCGAGGCGGCGCTGGATCATTTTGCCATCAATCCCGCCGGTCTTGTCTGTGTCGATATCGGAGCCTCCACCGGCGGCTTCACCGATTGCCTGCTCCAACGCGGTGCCGCTTGCGTGCATGCGGTGGATGTCGGGCACTCGCAGCTCCACTGGCGCCTAAGGGCCGATCCACGCGTTCTCTGCCTGGAGGGCTTCAATGCCCGCTTCCTCGAGCCTGATGACCTCTTGCCACCTCCCGTGCTGGCAGTGGGTGATGTGAGTTTCATTTCCCTCACCGCCATTCTGCCTGCGGTTTTCAAGATTTTGCCCGAAGGCTCGGACGCCGTCTTTCTCATCAAGCCCCAGTTCGAGGCCCCCAAAGGTTCGCTGCCTCCTGGAGGTGTGGTCCGCGATGAGGCCGTGCGTTTGGCCTGCATCGAAAAAATCCGCAGCTTCGTCGAGCAATCTGGTCAACAGTGGCTCGGACACATTCCGTCACCCATCACGGGACATGATGGAAATGTCGAGTATCTGGCCCACCTCAGGCGTGTGGGCGATCCTCTTCGCTCAAATTAGAAATTGAAATTGAAGCTCGTGTCGAAGCGGGTTTGGAGCTCCTCGTTGTTCGCCTGTCCAGTAGAGACCTGGAAGGTGTTCTGCCAAGCCAGCCACTCGCGAATGCGCCAGTAGAGAGAGGCATTGGCCAGCCAGTAAGAGGCCGGACCTTCGACCGGATTGGGGAGTTTCTCGCTGGTGAGAGAGACATATTCCGACTGCTCATAGCCGGCGGATAGCGAGAGATTGATGCCTTTGAACAACTGCTGGGCCACCGTGCCTAACAAACCGCGAGTGATGTTATACTGATCCGGCGACAGGCTGGAGAAACCTTGGTTCTGGTAGACCGAGAGCGAGAGGCGGGTTTTTTCCCGCATATCCCAGCCGGCGACCAAGCTGAAATTCGGCCGGATATCCGCGCCCTGCATTCCGAACTTAGCTTTGAAGTAGGTCTTCTCGGTGGGCGTGTAATTGATGCCTGCTGTGTAAACTGGCCTTACGCCCGTGTATTCGGGGTCGGGAATGTCTTGATCGAGCACATAGCCCACACCGCCGCCCGCGTCCACCGAGAGCTTGGGTGCGAGTTGGTAAGTCAGCATGAGCATGGTGTCGAAGTAGCGCCTTCCTTCCGCGATGCCTCCGCTGAAATCCTGCAAATCCTGACCCGCGCTTAGGATGAATCGAACATTGGTTTTTGGTGTCACCAAATAATCGGCAAAAAGGCTCGCGGAGGCCGACAGGCTGTTGCTTTCCGGTTGGGGAGCTTCGCCTGGTGCCACTTGGGCATTCGCCGTGTTCGAGTAGGTCCCGGAAACCGCGCCGCCGACACTGAATTCTTCTCGAATGATATAGCGCACAGAGAGGCCTCCGGATGCTGTGCTTTGCCAGTTGTTGGCACCGGCGACGGGGTCGTAGCCTGTGCCTGACGATGCGCTGATGTTCAGATTCACCGCCAAGCGGCTTGTATTGTATCCGATATCAATCCCGGCTGTCATCGCGAGAGGGTTGCGCTGCGCGCCGGTTCCAGCGGCAGTGTAGTCCTGATTGAAATAGTATCTGTAGCCAGCGGAGTATTGCGCCGAGACATTCCACACACCCACTTCCCGTTCGTATGTGACCGCTGCGGTGGGCGCGGCAAAGAAGCTATTGTTATCGTTGAAATCAGTGTCACCTCCCACAGAGTTCTGATTGGTGTATTCCCAGCCTGTGGCCAGCCCGAGTTGAAGATCCAGCGGGCCAAAGCGTAGCCTGCGCTTGAGGCTTTCTGCCATGCTGTCCATGGATTGCGAGAAACCTTGTGGTTGTGCTTCCTGTGCCGTCTCTGGTTCGCCTACCTCTTCCCCAACATCTTCCCCAAGCCCTCCGTCAGGTTGGAAGTATTGTGGAGGCACGGCACGATCCTCCTGGCGCCCTTCCCACCTGGATCGAAACTCCGCCTCACGAACGGTGAGCACTGTTTGAGCGTCTGCTTCAGCCTGTGTAAAAAGCAGCATGCCAAGCAGGATAGAAGCTATCCAAGCTTTCATCGATCGAGCCCTCAAGAGGCTCAATGTCTGATTGTGGTTATGCATCAGCAAAGTTATTCACAACCAATCGCTGCCCGGTTGATGCTTGATTTTGAAGTGTCACAATCATTTCGGGGAGAATTGTTTTTTTAACTATTTCGTTGGCGATCAAGTTTTGAACCTGGCGGATCATATATTTTTTGAGCGTTGAGTCGATTATACTTTGGTAAAAGGCGATGAATGACCCTGAAATGACTTAAAGCCTCTGATTTTTCAAGCTCCGATAAGGAGGGGTAGGTTTTTATTTGAGTCCGAGGCGTTCCGTCATGAGCACGAGTTGCGCGAGGGAATCCACACCCATCTTGGACATGACGCGTCCGCGATGGACTTTGATGGTTTGCTCGACGACACCGAGGTTTGAGGCGATCAGCTTGTTTGGAAGTCCTTTGACAACATGTAATAAAACTTCTTTTTCCCGTGTGCTCAGTTCGGCGTGTCTTTGCCTCCATTCTTTGATTTCCGCCTTCGCTTCCAACATGCTGTGGGATTTTTCGAGGGCGGTTCGAATGACTGCGAGAAGCTCGTTGTCTTTGACGGGCTTGGTCAAGAAATCGATGGCACCGGCCTTGATGGCGCGCACGCTCATCGGAATGTCCCCGTTTCCTGTGATGAAAACAATGGCGAGGGCCGAGTCCGCTTGCACGAGTTGCTGTTGCAATTCCATTCCTGACATTTCCGGCATCGATTGATCGAGGAGAATGCAGCCTGCACCATCCTTGTTGGCTGAGGATAAAAATTTCACCGCACTGTCATAAGCCTGCACGGCAAATCCCTCGGCCTTGAGGAGTCGGCTAAGGGCTTTCAGGAGGGCGGGTTCGTCGTCGACGAGGAATACAGTCTCGGGTTGCTTCATAGATTTTCAGGAATAATGGGGAGTTGGAAATGGAATGTTGCGCCGTGGCTTTTGTTCGCTTCGGCCCAGAGGTTTCCCCCGTGGGCGCGGACGATGGTTTGGCAGATCGTCAAACCAAGGCCGAGTCCATTTGGCTTGGTCGTGTGGAATGCCTCGAAGATTTTGTCGCTTTGCTCGCCCAGACCGTGGCCATTGTCCCTTACGGAGAACCGGAGCCATCCGCCTTCGTTGACACAGTTCAGGGACAGGCTTTTCTCTCTTGCGCCGTTGTCATCCATCGCCTCGCAGGCATTTTTGATGAGGTTCAAGAGAACCTGTTCGATGGGAATCCGGTCCGCCTGAATCAAGGGGAGTTTTTTCGAGTGGCGTCTGGAAACTTGGATGTTCGCCGATTTGAGGTCTGGTTGTGCCATGGAAAGCGCCTGGTCGAAGAGCGAGTGTGGCGAAACTGTTTCCAGAACTGGCTTGCCTTGGCGGAGAATGGATCGCAGGCGCTTGATGACATCCGCCGCGCGGATATCGGCGCTCACGATGTCATCCAGGATTTCACGCAGTTCCTTGAGGTCGGGATTCTCGCGGGCCATCAGGCGCTGGGCCGCCTGTGCGTTGCTAAGAATGATGGCAAGGGGTTGGTTGATCTCATGAGCCAGTGAGCTGGAAAGCTCGCTTACCGATGCCACGCGGGCGATGTGGGCCATCTGTTCGCGCTGCCTTTCCGTCTCGGCCGCGAGTGCGCGCTGCGAACTGACATCGATGCCGATTCCCACGAGATGGGGTTCTCCGGCGACTTCCACCGGAACCATGCGGAAAAAGTGTCGCGCTGTGCGACCGTCCCTTCGGGCTAGATCGAACTCCACCTCGTGGCCGCCTTGTTCCAAGGCCATGTTCCGCGCCCCTATCAAAATCTCCTTCTCCGCTTCGATGCAGAAGTCCTCGGCCTTCATCCGCGAGGTCTCGTCATTCGAGTATCCCGTGACGCGTTCGTGCTGTGAATTCCACCTCACCATGCTTCCGTCGGAGGCTTGCAAATACAGCATGCCGGGAGCGCTTTCAAAGATGGCGTCTGTGAGTTTTCTTTCGCTCAGTAGTTCGCTTTCGCGGATTTTTAGGTGCTCCGCCAGCTTGGCAGAACGCAGCATATCCTCACTGAGTTCGACTCCCATCACGATCAGGATGCCTGTAAAAAAAAGACTCGCCACAATCGGCATATCGATGAATCCCCAGAGGGCGAACATCATTTGAATCGACAGGGCGAGGACGAAAAAAACCGCGCTCAAGCCGACGCGAATCGCGCCGGGGCGGTGTTCGCCCTTTGTGCTGCGCCAAGTCGCATCCACCAAATACCCCGCGAGCACCAGCAGGCTGATTTGTCCGATGATTGAAAACGGGCTGGGAATGCCTTCAACGATGGTCACCTCCGTGCCGAGAAACTTAATGCGAACCAACTCCTCGATGCTGGTGTAGTAGACCATCGGAGAAAAAAGAAAATTCACCAGCAGTGTCAGAGTCCGCAGGCCGCACACCGTCCACTCCAGCCAGGGACGGCCAGAGCCAAGGTAGAAGTG
>Ga0209087_1000462_pt1 | contig 25884 bp, 16 predicted proteins | sample S_130805_EF_Meta_FD_187321 | JGI IMG/M metagenome (GOLD analysis project Ga0209087, IMG submission 187321) | Freshwater microbial communities from Lake Simoncouche, Canada to study carbon cycling - S_130805_EF_MetaG (SPAdes) (version 2) | ecosystem: Environmental > Aquatic > Freshwater > Lake ... | reverse complement strand
CTCTTCTTTTGAGGTGGGTCCGCTTACCTTCCACTTCTACGCCCTCTGCATCATTGCCGGTATTGCAATTGCGATTTGGCTCGGTGATAAGCGATTGCGTGCATATGACCCGGGCCTGACCTCAGTTGTCGCAGATGTCGCAATTTTTGCTGTGCCAGCAGGAATTATCGGTGGTCGGATCTATCACGTTCTTTCATCTCCTGGCGATTTTTTCGGTAGCACTGGATCGTTCTTAGATATCTTTGCAATCTGGAAAGGCGGATTGGGAATCTGGGGCGCTATATCTTTAGGCGCAGTTGGTGCGTACTTTGGATTACGACGAGTCGGGCAGAAGCGACCAGATATTCAGCTTCCAGGTTTCCTTGTATTTCTTGATGCACTTGCGCCAGGCGTTCTCTTTGCACAAGCCATCGGACGTTTTGGAAATTGGTTTAACGTGGAGCTATTTGGAAGACCACTAAATGCGTGGTGGGCCCTTGAAGTTCCAGTCGGCAAAAGGCCCTCTGCTTTGCGCGCATTTGAAACCTTTCATCCCACCTTTCTCTATGAAGCAATCTGGTGTTCACTCATTGCAATCATTTTAATTTCCCTTGGTAAGAAGTTCCTTCCAGGCCAAGTTTTTGCGATCTACATCACTAGTTACTGTTTCGGACGCTTCTTCATTGAGAGCATCAGAATCGATTCAGCACACCAATTCTTTGGGTTACGACAGAATGAGTGGGTAAGTATCGTCGTGGGGGCGTTGGCTTTGGCTTACTTCCTGCGAATACGTCAAAAGCAGAAAAGCCTCGGGTAGTATTTAGCCATGGGTCTTGAATCGGTTTACCAACGCAATCTTCACCATCGTGCTCATCGCGCAGGTTGGTTGCGTGCCGCAGTTCTTGGTGCAAACGATGGTTTGGTCTCGACTGCCAGCTTGATGATTGGTGTAACCGCTGCCAATCCAGGTAATGACACGTTTCTCATCACTGCCGGTGTTGCCGCAATTGTTGCGGGTGCAATGTCAATGGCAGTGGGTGAATACGTATCAGTTCGATCCCAGAACGATGTCGAAGAATCCGATAGGCAGATGGAGATCGAACACTTAGCTGTTGATCCAGAAGGTGAGTTAATGGAGCTTGCTCAGATTTACGTTGAGCGCGGTTTGACACAAGAACTCGCAGAAGAAGTCGCACGCCAGATGCATGCTCATGATCCGCTCGAAGCACATCTGCGAGATGAACTCGGGCAAACCGCTCATAGCAAAGCGCGTCCTATTCAGGCAGCTCTTGCATCCGCTGCAAGTTTTACGATGGGTGGATTGATTCCATTTGCTGGAGCATTTGCGCCAACCCCGGGAACGATCGCACTGAGCATTGTGGGCTTTGCCTTGGCTGGACTCCTTGTTACTGGAATTTTGAGTGCAAAGACAGCTGGCAAGAGTGTCTTCGCCCCGACAGTTCGAGTGATGCTTGGGGGAGCTTTCGGCATGGCAGTTACCGCTGGAATCGGACGACTTCTGCACGTCAACCTGGGGTAGTTGCCTTAGATCACCATTTTGATCTTTCACTCTGGACTAGCAGTTGCTACCCTGAGCATGGGTCAGCGTTGTCCCGTTGAATACACACGGTTACTGACAACAGGGGATCTTCTTCAATGGCACTTCCATCAACATTTCCAGCAGCGCAAGGGTTATACAACCCTACCAATGAGCATGATGCATGCGGCGTTGCGATGGTTGCCACTCTCAATAAAATTGCTACACATGAAATTGTTGCTCAAGCACTGACAGCGCTACGCAATCTAGATCACCGCGGTGCAGCTGGCGCAGAACCAGATAGTGGAGATGGCGCTGGAATACTCATCCGCGTACCTGATGCTTTCTACCGCGCCGCAACGAATTTTGATCTTCCTGTAGAAGGAAGTTATGCAACCGGTATCGCATTTATCCAACCAGGATTTGATCCAACTTCACTCATTGAATCTCTTGCTGCGCAAGAAGGACTTGGCATTATCGGTTGGCGCGATCTTCCAATCAACCCAATCTCCGTCGGTAAAACAGCGCAATCAGTTATGCCACTTTTTAAGCAACTATTTGTTAAAGGTCTCAAAGGTGAAAGTGGCATCGCACTCGATCGCCTAGCGTTCGCACTTCGTAAACAAGCAGAGCATGCTGGTGAGATTTACTTCCCATCATTTTCTTCACAGACAATTGTCTATAAGGGAATGCTTACAACTGGCCAACTCGAAGAATTTTTCCCCGATCTCAGTGATGAGAGAGTTGTCTCTCCACTAGCCCTCGTTCACTCACGTTTTTCTACCAATACATTTCCATCGTGGCCACTTGCGCACCCGTATCGATTTATTGCTCACAACGGTGAAATTAATACAGTGAAAGGCAATCGCAACTGGATGCGTGCGCGTGAAGCGCTCCTAGAAAGTGATCTCATTCCAGGAGATCTCTCCCGCCTCTTTCCAATCGTAGAAATGTCCGGCAGTGACTCCGCATCCTTTGATGAAGTACTCGAGCTGCTCTACCTAGGTGGTCGCTCACTTCCTCACGCAGTCTTGATGATGATTCCTGAAGCGTGGGAGAACCACGCGACAATGTCGCAGAAACGTCGTGATTTTTATGCTTTCCATTCCTCTCTTATGGAACCGTGGGACGGTCCAGCGTGTGTGACATTTACTGATGGCCATCAGGTGGGCGCGGTTCTCGATCGCAATGGCCTTCGCCCTTCACGCTTCTGGGTGACACACGATGGATTGGTCGTCCTTGCATCCGAGGCTGGCGTTCTTGATTTTCCTGCAGAGAAGATTGCGCGCAAGGGTCGTCTACAGCCAGGAAAAATGTTCCTAGTCGATATCGAAGCAGGACGCATAATCGAAGATGACGAGATCAAAGATTCTTTAGCTGATGCTGCTCCATATGGAAAATGGGTCAACGATGGAGTTGTAAAGCTCTCTGATCTTCCAGCTCGCGAACACATCATCTATCCGCACTCATCTGTAGTTCGTCGCCAGCGTGCATTTGGATATACCGAAGAAGAACTTCGCATCATTATTACTCCGATGGCAAAGAACGGAGCTGAGGCTCTAGGTTCAATGGGAACAGATACTCCAATTGCAGCCCTTTCAAATAAGCCACGCGTTCTCTTTGATTACTTCACTCAGCTCTTTGCTCAAGTTACAAATCCTCCGCTTGATGCAATCCGTGAAGAGATTGTCACAAGCCTCGGCGGATCTATTGGGCCTGAGCACAATCTTCTCGACCCAGGACCACAATCATGTCGTCAGATTCTTCTGCCATTTCCAGTCATTGATAATGACGAGCTCGCAAAAATTATTCACGTCAATGCAGATGAAGATTATTCACACCTACAGTCATATGTAGTACGAGGGCTCTTCCCAGTTTCGGGAGATGGAAATACTCTACGAAACCGTCTCGAGGAGATTAAGGAAGAAGTGAGCCAGGCAATCGCCGATGGAGCACGAATCATTGTTCTCTCAGACCGAAATGGTGATGCCGAAGACACACCAATTCCTTCTCTTCTGTTGACGGCAGCAGTTCACCACCACCTCATTCGTCAAAAGACTCGCACCAAGGTTGGCTTGGTTGTAGAAGCTGGTGATGTACGCGAAGTCCACCACGTTGCTCTACTTATTGGTTACGGCGCAGCTGCTGTAAATCCATACCTTGCAATGGAGAGCGCTGAAGATCTAGTTATTCAAGGCGTAATCACTGGTATCACTCCGGAGAAGGCTGTCCATAACATCATCAAAGCCCTTGGTAAGGGAGTACTTAAGGTGATGTCAAAGATGGGAATTTCAACCATCGCCTCCTACACGGGTGCACAAGTTTTTGAGGCAATCGGTATTGCCCAAGATGTAGTCGATGAATTCTTCGTTGGAACAATATCTCGCCTTGGCGGAGTTGATCTCGATGTTATTGCAGAAGAGACAATCAAGCGCCATCACATCGCGTACCCGGTTGGGGGAGAGGTGCCTGGCACAAAGCGACTTCCGATTGGTGGCGAATATCAATGGCGCCGCGATGGAGAGCCACATTTATTTAATCCTGAGACAGTCTTTACCTTGCAGCATGCAACACGATCAAAGCGCTATGACGTCTTCAAGCGATACACAAAAGCTGTCGATGATCAGAGTAAAGCGCTCATGACACTGCGTGGCCTCTTCGAATTCGATACCGCTGCACGTACACCGATCTCTGTTGATGAGGTTGAATCTATTGCCAGCATTGTTAAGCGTTTTTCTACTGGCGCAATGTCATACGGCTCTATCTCACAAGAAGCCCACGAAACTCTTGCCGTCGCCATGAATCGCCTTGGTGCTAAATCAAATACCGGCGAAGGCGGAGAAGATCCTTCCCGATTTACACCTGAAGCTAATGGAGATTCAAAGCGCAGCTCAATCAAGCAGGTTGCCTCTGGTCGATTTGGTGTGACGAGTGAGTACTTAGTCAATGCAGACGATATTCAAATTAAGGTTGCACAAGGAGCTAAGCCTGGTGAAGGTGGACAGCTTCCTGGTAACAAGGTCTATCCATGGATCGCAACTGTTCGCTATTCAACTCCTGGCGTTGGTCTGATTTCACCTCCGCCTCACCATGATATTTACTCTATTGAAGATCTTGCCCAGCTTATCCATGATCTTAAGAACGCAAATAAAAATGCACGCATCCACGTCAAACTTGTAGCAGAAGTGGGTGTCGGAACCGTTGCAGCTGGAGTATCTAAGGCACATGCCGATGTGGTTCTTATCTCGGGTCATGATGGTGGAACAGGCGCGTCACCTCTTACTTCACTCAAGCATGCAGGTGCACCATGGGAGCTTGGCTTGGCGGAAACCCAGCAGACACTTCTTCTCAACGGTCTTCGCGATCGCATCGTTGTGCAGACAGATGGGCAACTCAAGACTGGTCGGGATGTTGTCATTGCAGCGCTCTTGGGCGCTGAGGAATACGGTTTTGCTACGGCTCCTCTTGTTGTCTCTGGTTGCGTCATGATGCGCGTCTGTCATTTAGATACCTGTCCAGTAGGTGTTGCAACACAAAACCCAGAGCTACGAAAGAGATTTACCGGTAAGCCAGAGTTTGTTGAGACCTTCTTTGAATATATTGCAGAAGAAGTTCGTGAAATCTTAGCTTCGCTTGGATTTAAGAATCTGCAGGAAGCAATTGGTCACGTTGAGTATCTCAATACTCATAGGGCAGTCGCGCATTGGAAGACAAGCGGGCTAGATCTGACTCCACTATTGGCTCGTCCTGATGTGGAGAGTTCGCTCTATCAAACAACGACACAGGATCATGGACTTGTGAACGCACTTGATAATCTTCTTATTGAAAAGTCACAGGCAGCACTCACTTCTGGTGCCAAAGTTTCCATCGAATCACCGGTACGTAACGTCAACCGCACAGTCGGCACGATGCTCGGTGCTGAGATCACTCGTAACTTCGGGGGAGTAGGACTTCCTGCAGATACCGTTCATGTCACTCTTCGCGGTTCAGCCGGACAATCACTCGGTGCATTTATTCCATCAGGCTTGACGCTTAAACTCTTCGGTGACTCTAATGATTACGTGGGTAAGGGTCTATCAGGTGGCCGAATCATCGTCCGCCCAGATGAAAATGCATCTTTTAATTCAGAAGAGAATGTAATTGCAGGAAACGTTATTGGATACGGCGCAACATCGGGCGATCTCTTCCTTCGTGGAGTAGTCGGGGAACGTTTCTGCGTTCGAAACTCCGGTGCCACAGCTGTTGTTGAAGGTATTGGCGATCATGGGTGTGAATACATGACTGGTGGAACTGTTGTAGTTCTTGGTCGTACAGGTCGCAACTTTGCTGCCGGCATGTCCGGTGGCCGCGCATTTGTACTTGACCTCAATGCAGATCTAGTCAATACCGAGATGGTCGATGTCCTGGCTGTGCCTGCCGATCAAAAGGAAGTGCTGAAGGCAATTGTGACTTCATTCTTTAACGAAACAGATTCTCAAGTTGCTGGCAATCTTCTTCTTGATTGGGAGAGTTCTCTCACTCGATTCTCACTTGTCATGCCTCGCGATTATGCGCGCGTACTTGCGGCGATGGAGAAGGCCACTCGTGAAGGTCTTCCAGTAGATCAATATGTCATGGAGGTTGCAGCAAATGGCTGATCCAAAAGGATTTATGACCACACCGCGAGAAACACCAAAGCGACGTCCAGTTGATGTACGCATCAAGGATTGGCACGAAGTGTACGAGCCGCAAAGTATGGAACATCTGCAGAAGCAGGCAGGTCGCTGTATGGATTGCGGTATTCCTTTCTGTCACTCAGGATGCCCACTCGGTAACTTGATCCCTGAGTGGAATGACCTCATCTATCGCGGCGATACAACAGAGGCAATTGCTCGTTTACATGCAACAAATAATTTTCCTGAGTTCACCGGGCGCCTCTGCCCAGCACCATGTGAAACTGCATGTGTAGTCGCGATTAATGCCGAAGCTGTGACCATTAAGCAGGTTGAGCTTCGTACTATCGAAGAAGCTTTTGGATCGGGCGATGTAAAGCCCCTTGCACCAGATCGTCTTACTGGTAAGACAGTTGCAGTCATCGGTTCAGGTCCTGCCGGTCTGGCTGTTGCTCAACAACTCACTCGCGCTGGCCACACCGTCGTGGTGTACGAGCGCGCAGATAAGATTGGCGGACTTCTTCGCTACGGAATTCCTGAATTCAAAATGGAGAAGAACATCATTGATCGACGCCTTACACAGATGGAGAAGGAAGGCACACGTTTTCGTACAGGTATAAATGTTGGAGTCGACATCACAGGCTCTGAATTACGCCAAAAGTACGATGCTGTCGTTCTCGCTTTAGGTGCGACCCAATGGAGAGATCTTCCAATTAAGGGGCGCGAAAATAAAGGTATCTATCAAGCGATGGAGTTCTTGCCGTGGGGAAATAAGCAAGCTCTCGGTGAAGTAACAAATCCTGAGATCAACGTTGCAGGAAAACACGTCATCATCTTGGGTGGTGGAGATACCGGTGCAGATTGTCTTGGTACTTCAGTACGTCAAGGTGCTGCAAGTGTGACCCAACTTGAGATCATGCCACGTCCTACAGATGAGCGCCCAGGTTCGCAACCGTGGCCTATGTATCCAATGATTTACAGAGTATCGAGTGCTCATGAAGAGCTGGATCAGCGAGTCTTTTCTGTCAGCACAGAAGAATTTATCGGAGATGGAAATGGAAATCTCAAAGCTCTCAAACTTGTTGAGACGCAGTTGGTGGATGGAAAATTCCAACCAATTCCTGGTTCAGAGCGTGAGATACCTGCAGATTTTGCCTTCCTCGCGATGGGATTTACAGGAACTGAAAGCACTCCACTCTTTGATCAACTCGAAGTCGAACTCGATGATCGCACCAATGTGAAGCGCGATGATTCTTATCAAAGTACATCAGAGGGTGTATTTGTCGCAGGAGATGCCGGCCGCGGTCAATCATTGATCGTGTGGGCAATTGCTGAAGGGCGAAGTGCAGCCGCAGCTGTTGATATCTATCTTGAAGGAGACACTCAACTCCCTGCACCAATTGCACCAACTGCTCGGCCATTGATGGTCTAATCCAACAACTCACCACAAACCCAACTCGTTAGTAATCGATAAAGATAGGTAAGGTATGACCATGCGCCGCGCGAAAATTGTTTGCACACTTGGACCTGCAGTTGAGTCACCAGAAAAGGTACGCGAGCTCATCGCAGCGGGCATGAATATGGCTCGCCTCAACCTCTCGCATGGTAGTTATGAAGAGCATCAAAGCCGCTTAGATCAAGTGCGAGCAGCTGCATCTGAAGCTGGTGTGCCGATCGCTATTTTGGTTGACCTCCAAGGTCCAAAGATTCGTTTGGCTCGCTTTAAGGATGGTCCTCATGATCTTGCTCGTGGAGATGTTTTCACAATCACCACAGATGATGTTGAAGGAACAAAGGATCGCGTAGGAACTACCTATAAAGGTTTACCGGGGGATTGCAAGGCAGGGGATCGCATTCTGATCGACGATGGAAAAGTGACCGTAGAAGTAACTGCAGTCAAAGGCAACGATGTCATTACTAAAGTGATCGAGCCAGGTGCTGTCAGCAACAACAAGGGAATTAATCTTCCAGGTGTTGCTGTCTCTGTGCCAGCCCTCTCCGAAAAAGATATGGATGACCTCCGATGGGGTCTTCGAGCTGGAGCAGATTTCATTGCACTCTCTTTTGTGAGAAGCGCTGATGACATCAAGGATGTTCACCGCATCATGGATGAAGAAGGAATTCGTGTTCCTGTCATCGCAAAGATTGAAAAGCCACAGGCTGTAGATAACCTTGTCGGCATTGTTGATGCCTTCGATGGCATCATGGTGGCACGCGGTGACCTTGGAGTAGAGCTACCGATTGAAGATGTTCCACTGGTTCAAAAGCGTTGCGTGGAGTTAGCTCGTGATGCGGCCAAGCCAGTCATTGTTGCTACCCAGATGCTGGACTCCATGATTACAAATTCACGTCCAACTCGCGCAGAGGCTACAGACTGTGCCAATGCGGTACTCGATGGCGCAGATGCGTTGATGCTCTCCGGCGAGACCAGCGTGGGCGAATTTGCGATTGAAGCGGTACAGACAATGTCGCGCATTATTCAACGGACAGAAGAAGGTGGACTCGAAAGAATTCGTCCTCTCAAGCATGAGCCACGAACTAAGGGTGGAGCAATCACGAAAGCTGCTGTTGAAGTAGGAGCCATCGTCGGAGCAAAGTTCCTCGTTGCATTTACCCAAAGTGGTGATTCAGCTCGACGTATGTCACGCCTTCGCTCACCTATTCCAATCTTGGCACTCACTCCAGATCACGGAACTTATAACCGTCTTGCACTTTCGTGGGGTGTTGAACCAATGATTACACCAGTGGTTTCACATACCGATGAGATGGTGAAGCAGGTTGATGGACTTCTTCTTGAGAGCAAGCGAACAACTATCGGCGATAACGTGATTATTGTGGCGGGCTCACCTCCAGGAATTCCCGGCTCTACCAATGCGATGCGTGTGCACCGCATGGGTGATGCCGTTGCTGGTGCCGCTCCTGCCTATCGCTAAAAGCAGCGATTCGGTCTACAGCAGGGGAGAGGTTAAGATTGGCGCACGTTAGCCTCGGTACTCCAACGGTAGAGAGGGCAGTCTCAAACACTGCATAGTGTCGGTTCGAATCCGACTCGGGGCACATGAATATAGAGCGTACTCAAGAGCCAGTGAGAATTGTCGTGGCCGAAGATGAGGCGCTGATCCGAATGGATCTCGTCGAAATGTTAGGCGAGGCCGGTTACCTCGTTGTTGCTCAAGCAAGCGATGGCGCAGAAGCAATTACATTAGTTGCAGAACATAAACCTGATCTTGCAATCCTCGATGTAAAGATGCCGATACTTGATGGCATTAGCGCCGCTGAAGAGATCATTGCAACCTGTCCTGTACTGATGCTCACTGCATTTAGTCAACGAGAACTTGTTGATCGTGCGCGTGATGCCGGAGTAATGGCATATGTTCTTAAGCCATTTACAATTAATGATTTAGTCCCAGCAATTGAAATTGCAATCAGTAGGCATCTGCAAATGAAAAGCCTCGCTCTAGAGGTTGCTGATCTTCATGAACGACTGGAGACTCGCAAAATAATTGATAGGGCCAAGGGAATCTTGATGGCAGCCCTTGATCTTTCTGAGCCACAAGCATTCTCATGGATTCAAAAGGCTGCTATGGATCGTCGTCTCACTATGAAAGAAGTGGCTCAGGCCGTCATTAGCCCTGATGCCGTTCCGCACTAGTCGATTTCATTTCGTAACCAAAAAGTAACCTGAATCAGCCGAAAGTGAGGCTATTCACCTTGCCCAGACCTCACCCCAAGCATTACCCTTTCGGTCTCCCTGTCCCGGGATAAGAAAACAGGAAGGCTACACATGAAGAAGAATAAGGTTCTCGCACTTGCGATCGCCGGAGCACTTGCTGCAGCATCAGCTGCAACAGTTGCACCTGCGGCACAGGCTGCAACAACAGTAAAGATTGCTTTCCAGGGCCCACTTACAGGTCCTGAAGCTCAGACAGGAACTGATGAAGTTCGTGGAGTAAAGCTTGCACTCAAGCTCTACAACGCAACAAACCCAGCAGTTACAGTTGAGCTAGTAGAAGTTGACGACCAGGGAGACCCAGCAATCGCTGGAACAGTTGCTCCAGGCGTTGCAAAAGATACTTCAATCATCGGTATGGTCGGAGCTGCATACTCAGGTGCAACAATCGCATCATTGCCTTCATACAAGGCAGCACCTGCACTTGCAATGATCTCACCATCAGCAACACGTCCATCACTTACAGATCCAACATCACCTGACTATGGACAGCCTGTATTCCACCGTATCGTTTCTAACGATGCACTTCAGGGTCCAGCACTTGTTCGCGTAGCGACAAAGGGTGTAAAGACTCCTGCAGTTTATGTTGTTGATGATCAGTCATCATATGCAACAGGTCTTCGCGACGTTGTGATCCCAACACTTGTACTCCGTAAAGAGTCAGCGCTCAAGGGTTCAGACTCAGTCGTTAAGGGAACTACTGACTTCTCTGCAGTAATTGCAAAGATCAAGAAGGTAAAGGCTAACGTCGTTATCTACACTGGTTACTACGCAGATGGCGCAAAGTTTGCTAAGCAGCTTCGCGACAAGGGTTACACAGGCGTTCTTGCAGGTGGAGACGGTGTTCTTAACTCTGCATTCATCAAGTTGGCAGGATCAAAGGCTGCAACGGGATACCGTTTCACAGCTCCAACAACTCCACTTGATATCGCATCACCAACTCTTACAGCTGCTTTCAAGAAGGAGTTCGGAGCTGACCCAGGTGTTTACACAACTGAGGCATTCGATGCGACAAACATGTTCCTTACAGCTATCAAGGCTGGAAAGACAACACGTGCAGATGTCTTGGCATTTATCAAGACAATGAAGCACAAGAACACAGCTGGAGTGGAAATCTCATTCAACAAGAATGGTGACCTCAACGGTGCTGGACTTATCAACGCTTTTGAAGTTAAGGGCGGAAAGATCGTTCTCACAGGTCTTGCATAAGCCTTAGGCTGAGCAGTATCTGAAGAAATTCATCTACATCAACCCCCACTCGCCAAACGGGTGGGGGTTGATTGATGAAGGTAGTCTTGCAAGAAAAATTTTAGTAGGATGTGCAAAAGTTTCAGCGGCCAGATGGCCGTCTAATCTGTAGGAGTTAATTCGGTGGATTTTTCGGTATTAATTGATCAATTCTTTGCCCTGACCATCGATGGCATCGCCCTCGGATTCATCTACTCATTGATCGCCCTCGGATACACCATGGTCTACGGTGTACTTCGATTAATTAACTTTGCAAACTCTGAGGTATTTATGCTCGGAACATTTGCAACAATCATCACCTCCAAGAATATTTTTGGATATGTAGATGAGACTGAGCCAATCTCTGGAATAAAATTGGTCTACACCCTTCTCGCCTGCATGCTTGCTTCAATGTTGGTCTGTGCAATTACAGGCGTCTTGGTTGAAATCATCGCCTACCGTCGACTGCGCAAGACTGGCTCAAACCGCCTGACGACTCTTATCTCCGCGATCGGTGTATCCATCGTCATCAGTGAGACTGTCAGAATTTTGACAAGCTCGGCTCCAGCAAATAATCCAAGACTTCTCGATAAAATTTATCTCATCTCGTATATGGGAACTGAGTTCCACATCGGATCAGTGCGAATTCCTGTCTCCGCCTTCGAGGTTCGCCTGGACACCTTGCTAGTAATTGTCTTCGCAATCGCACTCCTCTTTGCCGTAGATAGATTCGTTAAACACAGTCGACTTGGCAAGGGAATCCGGGCAGTATCAATGTCGGAACAGAACTCTCAGCTCATGGGTGTAAACCTCAACAAGGTTATTTCAAGTACATTCTTTATTGCAGGACTTATGACAGGCGCAGCGGCCTTCTTCTACACCACGGTCTATGAGAGCACTAAGTTCAACGTAGGTTTTGAACTCGGATTGGCAGCCTTTACCGCAGCGGTCTTAGGAGGCATTGGAAATATTCGTGGAGCTTTCTTCGGTGGAATTGCTCTGGGAGTCCTTGAGATTTATGCCGCGACAATTTTTGGTACCCAATGGAAAGCGGTCACCGCCTTCGTTGTACTGGTTCTAGTTCTTCTCTTTAAGCCAAATGGACTCTTTGGTGAGTCACTACAGCAGGCGAGGGTATAGCGATGGCATTTAACTTACGCGATAAGGGTGCAGACCTCTGGGATTCTTCTCCTAAGCCAGCTCGAGTGGCGATCGCATCCTCAGCAATGATCTTCGCAATCTGCTTGCCATTCTTGGGTGGCACATTCCTCAATACCCCAATCAGCTCATACGAAGCGGTTCTGGTCTATCCAGTCGGCCTCTTCGTTCTCATGGCTTTAGGTTTAAATATCGTCGTTGGTAAGAGTGGTTTGCTCGACCTGGGATATGTTGCATTCTTTGCAATCGGCGCCTACACAATGGCAATCTTAGGTACGACAACATCGCTGAACTTCTGGGAAATTTTGCCTATTGGTATTGGTCTTGCCATGCTTTCGGGAGTGATTCTTGGACTCCCAACTCTTCGTCTAAGAGGAGATTACTTAGCGATTGTTACTCTTGGCTTTGGTGAAATTGTTCGTATTGTGGCTCTGAATACGATGTCAATTGGTGGACCAAACGGCATTGCGAACATTCCAACGCCACCGAAGTTCCTCTCTCTTGAGTACACGCTGCAGAACCAGAAGGCGTATTACTGGACCGTTCTATTCCTTATCTTCCTGGTAATTTGGATGGTTCGTCGTCTCTCTTCTCGCCGCCCAGGTAGAGCATGGGAGAGTATCCGCCAAGATGAAGATGTTGCCGATCTCATGGGAGTTCGCACTCTGAAATACAAGATCTGGGCCTTTGCGATCGGCGCAGCCATTGGTGGTGCTGGTGGCGTGGTCTTCGCAGCGAAATCTATGTTCGTTGCCCCTGAAATGTTTACGCTCAATACCTCTATTTTGATTCTTGCCTGCGTTGTGTTTGGTGGAATGGGAAATATCTGGGGCGTAATAACTGGCGCTGTAATCCTTGCCTACCTTCCAGAGAGAATTCGCTTTATCTCAGATGCCCGCTTACTTATTTTCGGACTTGTGCTGGTGATCATGATGAACGTTCGTGCTGACGGAATCCTGCCTCGTAAGAAGAGAGAGAAGTCCTTACAATCATGAAAAAAGTACTCGAACTTAAAGGCGTTACGATGCAATTTGGCGGCGTCACTGCCCTCAATGATGTCAATCTTCATGTCAATGAAGGGGAAATTCTCGCCCTGATTGGACCTAACGGTGCTGGTAAGACGACGGTATTTAACGTTGTTACAGGTGTCTACAAGGTAACTAAGGGCGACATTGTTTTTAATGGCGAGATTTCAGTTGTCGGCAAGAAGCGCTGGCAGATTACTGAGGCTGGAATCGCCCGTACATTCCAGAATGTCCGTCTCTTTGGAGAGATGACAGCACTTGAAAATGTAGTGACTGCAGGAGATGTTCGAAGTAAATCTGGTTTTGTCGGTTCACTCTTTGGGCTACCTCGTTCACGACGTGAAGAGAAAGCTAATAAAGAGAAGGCGATGGAACTTCTTAAGTTCATGGGTATCGATCATGTGGCTCATAAACTTGGACGAAATCTTCCCTACGGTGATCAGCGACGACTTGAAATTGCTCGCGCTCTGGGAACGCAACCAAAACTTCTTCTTTTAGATGAGCCAGCAGCGGGCTTTAATCCATCCGAAAAGGTTGCTCTGGCGGAAACAATCAAGAAGATTCGCGATGCGGGTTACACAATTTTGCTTATTGAACATGACATGTCACTGATCATGGGAATTTCCGACCGAGTAGTCGTACTTGATTTCGGTTCAAAAATTGCCGATGATTCACCACAAGTAGTTCAGAATGACCCACGTGTTATCGAGGCCTATCTAGGAGTACCTGCAGATGCATCTTGAGATAAAAGACCTCCGAGTTCACTACGGCAAGATTGAAGCTATTAAGGGAATCTCATTCAACGTAAACCAAGGTGAGATTGTCACACTCATTGGCGCTAATGGCGCCGGTAAGACAACAACCCTGAAGACCATTTCTGGTCTGCGCGGGGTTTCATCGGGCTCAATTATTTTCGACGGTAAAGATATTTCCAAGATGCCAGCTCATGAGAGAGTAAACCTCGGTATTTCACAGGCACCTGAAGGTCGCGGAATCTTCCCGGGTATGACTGTTCTAGAAAATCTTGAGATGGGTAAGTTCCATCGCAAGAATCGTAAGAACGAGATGGATGAAGATCTAGATATGGTCTATGAACTCTTTCCTCGACTCAAAGAGCGCGCATTCCAGGATGGCGGAACGCTTTCAGGCGGAGAACAGCAAATGCTTGCTATCGGTAGAGCACTGATGGCTCGCCCAAAGCTTCTCTTGCTTGATGAACCGTCAATGGGTCTTGCTCCTCAGATGATTGCCAATATTTTCCGTATTATCACTGAGATCAATAAGTCAAAGGGCGTAACTATCTTGCTCGTTGAACAGAATGCACAGCAGGCTCTCCAGAGAGCTCATCGCGCTTACATTCTTGAGACTGGAAATGTTGTTAAAACAGCAGCAGCTGCAGATCTACTTAATGACCCTGCAGTTCGTGAAGCATATTTGGGAACTGGCGCTCACTAACTTAGCGTTCTGCCAAGATCATGCAGGTAATGCGGGCGCTGCATGTGCGCTCTCCCTGATCATTTGTGATTACGATTTCATAGACGCAGAGTGTCTTGCCGAGCGAAACTGCCGTTGCAACGCCTGTGACAAATCCAGAAGTCGCGGACTTGTGATGCGTGGCGTTGATATCCACTCCAACAATGCGACGAGTAGGACCAGCATGAAGTTGTGTGCCGATTGACCCTAGCGATTCGGCCAAAACAACATTTGCGCCACCATGAAGAAGTCCGATCGGTTGTGTATTTCCTTCGACCGGCATCCGGCCGACTAGACGTTCAGGGGATGCTTCAAGAATTTCAATCCCCATCTTTTTATCGAGGGCACCGCTTCCGCGCTCACGAATAATGTCAATGAAATTTGGTTCCGTCATAGTTGGGGAGTTTATACCTAAGATTAGGGCCATGGCCAAGAACGAGAAGAGACTCCTTCTCATTGATGGACATTCCATGGCCTACCGAGCTTTTTTCGCTCTTCCAGCCGAGAACTTCACCACCGCAACCGGCCAACACACCAATGCAATTTATGGCTTTGCAACGATGTTGATCTCACTTCTTAAGGATGAGAAACCGACCCACGTTGCCGTTGCATTTGATGTATCACGCAAGACTTTCCGTAGCGAGATTTTTCCCGAGTACAAAGCAAATCGCGCCAAGACACCAGATGAGTTTCGGTCACAGATGTCATATCTCAATGATCTCGTTACCGGTTTTGGTATTACACAGTTTGCAGTGGAAGGTTTTGAAGCCGATGACATTATCGCCACCCTTGCTACGCGCGCAGAACGCGATGGATTCGACGTTCTCATTTGTACGGGCGATCGAGATAGTTTCCAGTTAGTGACAGAATCGATCACCGTTTTATATCCCAAGCGTGGTGTGAGTGAGATGGCGCGCATGACGCCACAAGCAGTGATTGACAAATATTTAATGACACCAGCTCAGTATCCAGATTTTGCTGCGCTGCGAGGAGATCCCAGCGATAACTTGCCATCAATCACGGGTGTAGGTGAGAAGACTGCAGCTAAATGGATTATTGAATACGGTTCCCTAGAAAAGTTACTCGAAAAAGCAGATGAGGTCGGTGGCAAGGTAGGTATCGCTCTTCGAGAAAACATTGAGAGCGTCAAGCGCAACCGTGAACTCACTCAGTTGATTCACTCTGTCGACATCGAGACAGATCCCGCCGCTCTTGCATGGTCTGGCGTCCAGCTTGCAGATCTTGCTCCGCTTCTCGAAACTCTTGAATTTAGAACTCTGAAAGATCGGCTCTCTCTTATCTCAATCGCTGGATCACACGATGAAACTCCCGTGGCCACATCACTCTTCTCGCGAGACCTAGATCAGAAAATTCTGACACCTTCCGAGATGAGCGCAAAGATTGCCAAGCACGGTGGGGAGATAGCACTTTCCTACGAAATCTCGAATGAGGTATTGCATCGATACTCCGTAGCGCTCTCCGCAACTGAGGTTTATGTAGTGCATTCCAGTGACATTGGGTCGTGGGGTGCAGATCCTAATATTTCGAAGATTGTTCATGACGGCAAGACACTTTCTCGGATGCACGAGATTGAGGGCATCGTCTTTGATTCAAGCCTTGCTGCTTATGTTCTCAACCCTGGCGTGCGAACCCATGAAATTGCAGATCTGCTTGAACGTTATGGCGATGGTTCGACGTTAGATCTGACTTCCCCTGAAAGTTCAGTGGCTTCTGCTGCCTCACAACTCTTCACACTAAGAACTTCATTGGATAAAGAGATGAAATCTCGCGGAGTAGAGGGTCTTCTCTATGATCTCGAACTTCCCATTGCGCACCTTCTTGCAGTGATGGAACGTAGAGGAGTAGCTGTCGATAGTAAGAAACTCACCGAACTTCTGCACTATTTCGAATCGGAAGTATCGGCACAGACCACAATCGCGCACGATTCAGTAGGCCATGAATTCAATGTTGCATCTCCCAAGCAATTACAGGTGGTGCTCTTTGAGGAGTTAGGGCTACCCAAGACAAAGAAGATTAAGACTGGATTTACAACCGATGCTGAAGCCCTCGCCTGGCTCTTTGCGAAATCTCAGCATCCCGTGTTGGCAGCGCTACTTCGTATTCGTGAGACCAAGAAATTAGCGACGACAATTGAAGGTCTGATTGCAGAGATTGCATCCGACCAACGTATCCACACACACTTCGCACAGACCGTGACTGCAACGGGTCGACTCTCTTCCGTTGGCCCCAACTTACAGAACATTCCGGTCCGCACTGAAGAGGGGCGAAAGATCCGCGATTGCTTTATTGCCGGCAAAGGTTTTGATCAACTGATCACTGCGGATTACAGTCAAATTGAAATGCGCATCATGGCTCACTTATCAAATGATGCACATCTTCTTGAGGCTTTCTCGTCCGGGGAAGACCTGCACGCAACAGTTGCAGCCGAGGTCTTTGGTGTAGCTGCTACCGATGTAGACCCCGAGATGCGTCGCCAGATCAAAGCGATGTCCTACGGCCTTGCATACGGACTTAGCTCATACGGACTTGCAGCGCAGCTCGATCTTTCACCACCGGCAGCGCAAGATCTTTTGGATCGTTACTTCCTTCGCTTTGGTGGGATCAGAGATTACTTAAAGAATGTTGTCGAAGAGGCGCGTAAGGTGGGCTATACCGAAACAGTGTTGGGTCGTCGCAGATATTTACCAGATCTCATGCAAGATAACCGCGCACGTCGCGAAATTGCAGAGCGGATGGCTCTGAACGCACCTATTCAGGGATCGGCTGCCGACATTATTAAACTCGCCATGCTTAACGTACAGAAAGCACTCGTAGCTGAAGGATTGCGTTCGAGATTATTACTCCAGGTTCACGATGAGTTAATCCTGGAGAGCGTCACTGAAGAGATTGATAGTGCCACTGAGATTCTCCGTCGCGAGATGGGAAATGCGTATCCGCTGAAAGCACCGCTGGATGTCAATGTGGGCGTTGGAAAGAGTTGGAACGAAGCAGCTCACTAAGAGCTAGTTATTTAGATTTGAGTTATCTTCCATTGCGGCAAGATCCTCTTCATCTGTTGGAAGATCATTTGCCGCAGAGAGTCTGCCTCTACCAACACTAAGAATAATAAAACCAAAAAATAACATCAGCGGAAGCATTGCTAAACCGATTCGTGGTGATGCATATTCGGAGACCACTCCACCGACAGCGGCACCTACAGCCATGAAGGAACCTTCAACGCTCCAAATCCAACCAAGTGATGATGTCTGTGAACCTTTTGGCCGAACTGCTTCTAGAACTTCAAAGTAAAAGACTTGAACTGCTCCACCGACAAAGCCGATCGACGCACCTACAAGTGCCATGGTCCAATCTGGATATGTAAAGGCGACAGGGATACAGGTAAGAAGCCAGAAGAGATAAGCCCGGCGCAGTGCCGGTAACGGCGCCAACTTCTTCGATACCAATCCGCCAAGCAATCCTCCGATTACGGTTGCAATTCCAAATGCAGCAAAGATCCAAGCAACGCGATGCTGTACATCCTCCTGTGTTGCAAATGCAGGTACTGCAACGTCAAAAACTCCCCATCCGAAACCGATAAAGCAACCTTCAAACATGAGTAATTGCATCGCACGATTGGAAAGGAGATTTCCTTGACCTTTTACCTTTTTCTCGGGAACCCAATTCCGTGAAACGCGAGTCAGGGCTAGTCCAACACCACCGGTAAAGATGAGAAGAGCAACAGCGTCCAGCGCAAGATGTGGACGACTTGAAAGTGCTAGCGAAGTTACGATGACAGGTCCAACAACGCTCGTCGCGCTCATCATGGCTGAGTCAAAGGCATAGGCGGTTCTCAAGTACGTTTGAGGTACGAGATCCTTCCAAAGAGGTCGTATTGATAAGTTAATAGGTGGCGAAGTGATACCAAGAATAAATGTTGTAATGAGAATGCTTTGCGAAGTCTCCATCACGTTGAGACTTAGGATTAACACTGAGTAGGCAGGAACTAAAATTCTTAAGGTCCACTTCTGACCCCATCGATCCATGACGGATCCACGAATACCTGCAGTCAGAGAGCTAGCCAAGGAGTAGAGGCCGATAGCAAAACCAGCTATGGCAACAGAGCCAGTCTCTTGCTCTGCTTTAAAAAATATCCCGAGGCCGATCATTCCGTAGGCTACGCGTGCTGGAAATGCCGCTATCCCCAAAGAGATTACTTGCGGAAAGGCAAAGAGTTCCCGGTAACGCTTCATAGGTAGTAATTCTATGCGGGGATTTGCTCCGCGCTACCTGACCCGCGTACCCTTCACCTGTTCTTCAGGCAAATCGCTTGAGTCCTATTACTTTCTATCCCTACGGAGCACACTTGTCTATATCACCAGTAATTGCAGTAAATGACATCGGATCAGCTGAAGATTTTCTAGCAGCAATCGAAGGCACAATCAGAAATTTCAACGACGGAGACCTCGTCGAGGGCACAGTCGTTCAAGTAGATCGCGAAGAAGTACTTCTTGATATTGGGTACAAAACAGAAGGCGTAATCCCTTCACGCGAACTCTCAATCCGCCACGATGCAGATCCAAATGACATTGTTAAAGTCGGCGACAAGGTAGAAGCTCTTGTTCTTCAGAAGGAAGATAAAGAAGGACGCCTTATCCTCTCTAAGAAGCGTGCTCAGTACGAGCGTGCATGGGGAGAGATCGAAGGCAAGAAGGAACGCGACGAAGTTGTCGTCGGAACAGTTATTGAAGTTGTTAAGGGCGGACTTATCGTTGATATCGGTTTGCGTGGCTTCTTGCCAGCATCACTGGTTGAGATGCGTCGCGTCCGCGATCTCACACCATATATTGGTAAGCAGGTCGAAGCCCGCATCATCGAACTCGACAAGAACCGTAACAACGTAGTTCTATCACGTCGCGCATTCCTTGAGCAGACACAATCAGAATCACGTACAACATTCCTTAACCAGCTCCAAAAGGGTCAGGTTCGCACAGGTGTTGTTTCATCTATCGTTAACTTTGGTGCATTCGTTGACCTCGGTGGCGTAGATGGTCTTGTCCACGTGTCAGAGCTTTCATGGAAGCACATCGATCATCCAGGTGAAGTTGTTGAAGTGGGCGATGAAGTGACCGTTGAGGTTCTTGAAGTTGATTTCGAGCGTGAGCGCGTTTCACTTTCACTCAAGGCGACACAGGAAGATCCATGGCAGGCATTTGCTCGCACACACACAATTAATCAGGTTGTTCCTGGTGTTGTGACTAAGCTAGTTCCATTCGGCGCATTCATCCGCGTTCACGAAGGAATCGAAGGACTTGTACATATTTCTGAGTTGGCAGAACGCCATGTAGAAATCCCTGAGCAGGTTGTCGCAGTTGATGACGAGCTATTCGTCAAGATCATCGATATTGATCTTGAGCGTCGCCGCATCTCACTCTCATTGAAGCAGGCTAACGAAGGCACTGAAGTTGAGATTGAAGCATTCGATCCAACACAGTACGGAATGGCTGCTCGTTATGATGCAGAAGGAAACTTCATCTACCCAGAAGGTTTCGATCCTGAAACTCAGGAGTGGAAGCCAGGGCACGATTCGCAACGCGAAGAGTGGGAACGTCAGTACCAGGAAGCACAAATACGTTTCTTAGCACATAAGAAGCAGAAGGCAGAGGCAAAAGTTGCTGATGCTGCCGGAGCTCCAGCAGAAGTTCCAGCCGAAGAAGCTGCTGAATAAATAGTTATAATTAAGAAAGCCCCACACGTACATCGTGTGGGGCTTTCTTAATTCTATGAAGGCACAGGTAGGCTCAGCCTATGAAGGTAATCGCACTCACTGGTGGTATCGGTGCAGGCAAATCAACTGTCGCTCAGTTCTTTAGTGAACTTGGAGCAAATGTGGTTGATGCAGATCATCTTGCAAGAATCGCCATTGAGCGCGGCAGTGAAGGTTTTGATGAAGTTGTCGCTCGCTTTGGTGAAAAAATCTTGGCTAATGGTGATATCAACCGCAAAGCGCTTGCTGAAATTGTCTTCTCAGATCCTGCAGCAAAACATGATCTTGAAGGAATTATTCATCCTCGCGTCCAGAAACTTTTTGCACAAGCGGTCCTTGATAATGAACCTGCAGCACTTCTGATTTATGAAATACCACTTCTGGTCGAAACAGATGCGGCGAGTAAGTTCGATTTTATTGTTACCGTGGAAGCAGATGAAGAACTTCGAATTGAGCGATTGTTGGCGCGAGGAATGTTTATCACTGATATCAGAGCCCGCTTAGCTAGCCAGGTGCCATCACAGGCGCGTAGAGATATCGCGGATGCGGTCATTGTTAACGACGGAGATGAGGACGACCTTCTGCGTCAGGTTGAAAATCTCTGGGAGGGGCAAATCGCTCACCTCTCATCAGAGGGATCTCGCTAGTAGGCTACCGACGTGTCCGACAATGGTGATCTGAGCCGCATCGCTTCGCCCTTTCAGGTTATCTCTGACTATGTACCTGCCGGAGATCAGCCTCAAGCTATCGAAGAGATTGCTCAACGAATCAATGCTGGCGAGAGGGATGTTGTACTTCTAGGAGCTACTGGCACAGGAAAGTCTGCAACAACGGCATGGCTTATTGAACGACTACAGCGACCAACGCTTGTCCTAGCGCCTAATAAAACTCTCGCTGCTCAGCTTGCAAATGAATTTCGAGAGCTATTGCCAAATAACGCTGTTGAATACTTCGTATCGTATTACGACTATTACCAACCAGAAGCCTATGTGCCGCAGACTGATACATTCATCGAGAAGGATTCAAGCGTCAACGATGAGGTAGAAAGACTTCGTCACTCTGCAACGAATTCACTTCTCACAAGACGTGATGTCATCGTGGTTGCCACAGTCTCTTGTATCTACGGTCTTGGAACGCCTCAGGAATATATCGATCGAATGCTTCACATCAAGGTGGGAGATGAGATCGAACGTAACGCTCTCCTTCGCAAATTTGTCGACGTCCAGTACGCGCGGAATGACATCGCCTTCGAGCGCGGAACCTTCCGTGTTCGTGGCGATACGATCGAGATTATTCCGATGTACGAAGAACTTGCAATCCGCATCGAGATGTTCGGTGACGAGATTGAAAAGATTATGACCTTGCACCCGCTGACCGGAGAAATCATTCGCGACGAAAGTGAGGTTCACATCTTCCCTGCGACCCACTATGCAGCTAGCCCTGAGACGATGAAACGCGCCATCGGTGATATTCAAGATGAACTACAGATTCAGCTCAATGCTTTTGAAAAACAGGGAAAATTATTAGAGGCGCAACGCCTTCGTATGCGCACCACCTTCGATATAGAGATGATGGAACAACTGGGATTTTGTTCAGGTATCGAGAACTATTCTCGCCATCTTGATGATCGAAATCCTGGATCTGCCCCTCACTGCCTTTTAGATTATTTCCCTGATGATTTCTTAGTGGTCATCGACGAAAGCCACGTGACCGTTCCACAAATTGGTGCGATGTACGAAGGCGATGCTTCGCGTAAGCGCACTCTTGTCGAGCATGGATTTAGATTGCCAAGCGCGCTAGACAACCGCCCACTCAAGTGGCCAGAATTTCTTGAACGAGTCGGTCAAACTTTGTATCTGTCTGCTACTCCAGGAAAGTATGAGATGGAGAAGGTCGGGGGAGATGTCGTTGAGCAAGTGATTCGCCCAACGGGACTGGTTGATCCTGCAATTATCATCAAACCAATTAAGGGTCAGATTGATGATTTGCTCGAAGAGATCAATATACGAGCAGCAAAGAATGAACGCGTTCTAGTTACGACACTGACTAAAAAGATGTCTGAAGACCTCACCGATTACTTCCAAGAGCGAGGCGTTCGGGTGCGTTATCTCCACTCAGAAGTTGATACTTTGCGACGAGTCGAACTTCTACGCGAATTACGTACCGGCGAATACGATGTCTTGATCGGCATCAACTTGCTGCGTGAGGGACTCGATTTACCTGAAGTCTCACTCGTTGCGATCCTGGATGCTGACAAGGAAGGCTTCCTGCGTTCAGCCACATCTTTGATTCAGACGATTGGTCGAGCAGCGCGAAATGTCTCAGGTGAAGTTCATATGTATGCAGATAACATCACGCGATCCATGGCTCTAGCCATCGATGAAACAAATCGTCGTCGCGCTAAGCAGGTCGCATATAACCTTGAACGAGGAGTTGATCCACAGCCGCTGCGAAAGAAGATTGCAGATATTACAGATCTCATCAATCGTGAGAGCGAAGACACATCAGATCTCCTTGCTGGCGAAAAGGGCTCAGGTAAGGGAAATGGTGCGGGACTTTCTGTGGGACTCAATGCGAAGGGCGCCGTCTCTCTACCGCGCAAAGACCTAGTCGCCTTGATAGGCTCGCTCACCGATCAGATGCGAAGCGCTGCGGCAGATCTCCAATTCGAAGTAGCGGGAAGACTTCGTGACGAGATTCGGATTTTGAAGAAAGAACTTCGATCAATGGAAGAAGCGGGTGTGTAAGTGACAATTGAGAAGCTTGTCATTCGTGGCGCCCGCGAACACAATCTCAAAGATGTCTCACTTGATCTCCCGCGAGATGCACTGATTGTCTTTACTGGGCTATCAGGCTCAGGAAAATCTAGCCTTGCCTTCGACACAATCTTTGCCGAAGGCCAGCGTCGTTATGTGGAATCACTCTCCGCGTACGCTCGCCAATTTCTTGGACAGATGGATAAGCCAGATGTCGATTTCATCGAAGGTCTTTCACCTGCTGTCTCCATCGATCAGAAATCAACCAATCGAAATCCACGCTCAACCGTAGGAACGATTACTGAGGTCTATGACTACCTTCGTCTACTCTTCGCTCGAGCCGGTAGACCACATTGTCCGCAGTGCACCAAACCTGTGTCGCGCCAGAGCCCACAACAGATCGTTGATCAAATTCTTGAGCTGCCGCCGACAACAAAATTCCAAGTTCTCGCACCAGTAGTACGTGAGCGCAAGGGAGAGTTTGTCGATCTCTTCACCGATCTTGTTAAGCAAGGGTATTCACGCGCGGTTGTTGATGGTGAAGCAATTTCGCTCTCTGAACCTCCGAAGCTTAAGAAGCAAGAGAAACACACCATTGAAGTTGTTATCGATCGCCTTACCGCTAAAGCGGAGTCTAAATCTCGCCTCACGGATTCGATCGAAACAGCGCTAAGGCTATCTAGCGGCATTGTTCTTCTTGATTTTGTGGATGCTAAAGCTGGCCAGCAGAAGATTCACACATATAGCGAGCACTTAGCTTGCCATGATTGCAATCTCTCCTTTGAAGAGCTCGAGCCGCGCTCCTTCTCATTCAACTCACCATTTGGCGCATGTCCAGAATGTTCTGGAATCGGCACGAAGCTCGAAGTCGATGAAGAGTTGATCATTCCTGATGACGGCTTAAGTATTAATGATGGCGCTATCGCTCCTTGGTCTGGCGGCCAATCTGCCGATTACTTCGTCCGATTACTAGAAGCCTTGTCCGATGATATTAAGTTCTCTCTCGATGTACCCTGGAAGAAGATTTCGGTGAAGGCCCAAGATGCGATCTTGAATGGGTACGAGTACGAAATTAAGATGCGTTATAGAGGGCGCTATGGAACTAAAAATTACACAACAGGTTTCGAAGGCGTCATTCCATTTATTCATCGTCGCCATAGTGAGACTGATAGTGATTACAGTCGAGATAAGTACGAGGCGTATATGCGCCAGATTCCATGCGCAGCCTGTAATGGTGCTCGACTAAAGCCTGAAGTGTTGGCGGTAACTATCGGAGAGAAGAGCATTGCGCAGATTTGCGAACTCTCCATCGATGATTGCGCAACCTTCTTGAAACAGGTCAAGCTCTCTAAGCGTGAGGCGCAGATCGCTGAACGCGTCATGAAGGAAGTACATGCACGTCTTGGCTTTCTCCTTGATGTGGGTCTTGATTATCTCTCTCTCGATCGTCCAGCTGGAACACTGTCTGGTGGAGAAGCACAGCGAATTCGCTTAGCTACTCAGATTGGTTCTGGATTGGTAGGAGTCCTTTATGTTCTAGATGAACCAAGTATCGGACTTCATCAGCGAGATAATAGACGTCTGATCGAAACACTTACTCGTCTTCGCGATTTAGGAAATACGCTAATTGTTGTTGAGCACGATGAAGAGACAATCCGTACAGCAGATTGGGTCGTCGATATTGGACCAGGTGCTGGTGAGCACGGCGGAAAGGTAGTTGTCTCTGGTTCGTATGAGGATCTCATTGCATCCACTGAATCGATTACTGGTGCTTATCTATCAGGGCGTCGCTCCATTGCAATTCCAAGTAAGCGTCGTCCTATAGATCTCAAGCGACAGATTGTCATTAAGGGTGCAAAAGAGAATAACCTTAAGAACGTAGATGTTTCAATTCCTCTTGGCGCTTTCGTAGCAGTTACCGGTGTCAGTGGCTCTGGAAAATCAACTCTTGTCAATGACATCTTGTACTCAACTCTTGCGAATAAGCTCAATGGCGCACGCATAGTTCCTGGACGACATAAGACAATCACGGGCATCGATCTGCTGGATAAAGTTGTCCATGTTGACCAATCACCGATTGGTCGGACCCCACGTTCAAATCCTGCTACATATACAGGCGTCTTCGACAAGATCCGTGCACTCTTCTCTGAGACTACCGAGGCGAAGATACGCGGATACCAACAAGGTCGTTTTAGCTTTAACGTGAAGGGCGGACGCTGCGAGAACTGCACCGGCGATGGCACGATCACGATTGAGATGAACTTCTTGCCGGACGTGTATGTACCTTGCGAGGTCTGTCACGGCGCGCGTTATAACCGGGAAACTCTTGAAGTGCATTACAAAGGAAAGACAATCGCTGAAGTATTGGATATGCCGATCGAAATTGCCCATGAATTCTTCGAATCTGTTCCCACGATTGCGCGATTCCTCAAGACCCTCTGCGACGTTGGCCTTGGCTATGTTCGCTTGGGCCAATCCGCTCCCACTCTTTCGGGTGGAGAGGCACAACGCGTCAAACTTGCAACTGAATTGCAACGTCGATCAACTGGCCGCACGATTTATGTTCTTGACGAGCCAACGACC
>Ga0209087_1000457_pt1 | contig 25975 bp, 22 predicted proteins | sample S_130805_EF_Meta_FD_187321 | JGI IMG/M metagenome (GOLD analysis project Ga0209087, IMG submission 187321) | Freshwater microbial communities from Lake Simoncouche, Canada to study carbon cycling - S_130805_EF_MetaG (SPAdes) (version 2) | ecosystem: Environmental > Aquatic > Freshwater > Lake ... | reverse complement strand
CCTGCCCGGGTCTCCATAACGAGGGTTGGCAGGGCCTCGCGCCAGCCATCACCCGCTCGCGCTACGGCAACAACCAAGCCTTCACGAATGCCGCCGCGATCAACAGTGACCTGACGCGCAGTCGTTCGTTGCAGGAGCGCCTCTACGATCGCGATCCCCGCTGGAAGGAGTCGCGCCCGGCGCTGTGAAATTGCGAAGCGTTCTGCGACCTCCTTCGCCGTTAGTCCCACGAGACGCTCTCCCATCGCTGCGAGATCTTCGCGCTCAATCGTGCGACTAATGAGCGTTGCCGGAACCAGCTTGAGCAGCCGTGTTGCAGTCCCACCGACCAGGATGAGTCGGTGGACATCGGCAACGGTAAGGTCGGCTAGCGCGATCTGGGCGTGTCGACGGAGCTCCTGCCACTCGCGCGGACGCGGTGGATCTTGATACGAGACGCGCGCCAAGAGGCGAGCGGAGCCGATGGAGACGCCGATCGCGCGCGGCAACTCCCCGGGATGCAGCTCAACCGCTTCAGTCGAGCCCCCGCCAATGTCAACAACGAGCTGCGGCACTGAGTGGTCGTGTCCATGATGGAGGCCGAGGACGGTGAGGAGCCCCTCCTCCTCATGGGTCAATACGATTGGTGCAGCAAACTTTGGTCCGCGCAGGGCGCGCAGCACACTCTCCTGATCGCGGGCGCGGCGGAATGGCTCCGTCGCAACGACAAACAGCTCATCCGCACCCAAGACGCTGGCACGGGTGCGAAACGCCGCGAGTGCGTCACTGATCGCCGACGTGGCCTTGCGCCCAATGGTGCGATCCTGCTCGACCAAGCGACCGAGCTCAATCGGCATCGACTCATCGGCGATTACCTCTTGGCGCACTCCGTCCGAAACAGCCACATAGAGGTGCGTTGAATTGGAGCCGATATCGACCACGGCACAGACCCGTGGGATGCCAGCTTGCGAGCTGCCTACCCGGCCGCGGCGGGCCTTGGGGGTCTGAGGGGCGCCACCCGAACGCGGCCTCGCCGCGTGAACACTGCGTGAACGCCTCCCTGCCACCATCCGCGCATCCTAGCCGTGAACGGAGATTCCCTCTTGGCGGGGCTGGGGCGGTAGGATGTGAGCCAATTGCTTGAGCAGCTCGGAGGGAAAATGCCAACTGGAGACGATCAGGGTCGAGTCGAGAGCGAGATCCAGGAGATCCTCGCGCGCACCGCGTCCGACGGGGCCACTGCGGCGCCACAGGGTGCCCGAGAGCCGCTTGACCGCGAGCTGCGCAACATCAAGGAGACGGTCATTCGCATGGGGAGCATGGCTGAGGCGGCGATCCGTGACGCCCTCGATGCGCTCGTCACTCACAACGCCGAGAAGGCCACGGCGGTAATCATCGGCGATCGAAAGATCAACGATATGCAGCACGAGGTCATTACCGCGATCACCACCACCATCGCCACTCAGAGCCCGGTGGCACGTGATCTGCGCAACCTTTTGATGATGAACCACGTCGTCTATGAGCTTGAGCGTATCGGTGACCATGCCGCCTCCGTCGCGAAGATCGCCGTCCAGCTCGCCCCAGAGCCAGCGCTGCAGCGCTACCTCCACCTCCCCGAGATCGGCGAACTGGCGGCCACCCAGCTCCACGGCATCTTGATGGCGCTCGTTGACGTGGATCCCGTGCGTGCCCGCGAGGTAGCGGTGAGTGATGATCAGATTGACGCCCTCTATCGACAGTCATTTGATGAGTGCATCCGCCTGATGGAGGCAGATAAGTCGAACGTTGCTCGCGGCACGCGACTCCTCTTTGCTGCGCACTACCTTGAGCGCATCGGCGACCGCACCACGAATATCGCCGAAGACATTGTCTACCTTGCCTCGGGAGAGGTTGAGGACCTCAATCCTTGAGCTCGGATCGCGCAGCTTCAAAAACCGAATCGAAGCGCCTCTATGTCGTTCGCCATGCCGACGCTGGTGATCCCTCCGAATGGATCGGCCCCGATGCGGAGCGACCACTCAGCTCAAAGGGGGTCAAGCAGGCCGCCCGACTTGCGGCGGCACTCGTTGCTGCTGGCACCAACGTTGGATCGCTCCGCACCTCGCCGGCTCGCCGCTGCACCGAAACCTGCGCCGTAATCGCCGCAGCACTAGAGACCACCGCCACAATCGATGAGCACCTTGCCGACGGCCCAAGTGCGGCGCATGTTGCCAAACTTCTCGCTCGACGTAGTCACGACGCTCTGCTGCTCGTGGGGCACCAACCGCACCTTGGAAACCTGATCGCTGAGCTGACAGGCATCACAACCATTCCCGTTGAGAAGGGCTCCATGATTCGCATCGACATCGCCGCCCCGTACACACCAGGGAGCGGCCGTCTCGTTGCACTCGTTCCCCCCGCGCATCTTCGCGCTCCGAAGAGCGAGCGCTAGCGCGTCGCCGCACGAGCCGCGGTAGCTCCTTCACCCTCAACACAGAGGGCAGTGAGACGCAGATCACTCGCCCATGTGGCGCACTCCACGCCCCGCAACGTCCAGGCCGCAATCTCAAGCCCCGCTTCGCGCCAGCGGCTGATGCTCACGTCGTTCAAGAGATCCATCGAGACCGAGAGGCCGACGCAGCCGCGTTGCGTGGCCTGTTCAGCCTCTTCCGCCGATTCAGCATTGAGCCAACGCGACCAGCCAGGTGCGCGCTTTTCTACTGTGCGGAGTACTCCCGGGTAGAAGCTCGAAACAACAACTCCATCAGCCTCGGGGCCGCGAGCGGCGATGAGCGTGGCAAAGAGTGCGTCGGTTGGCTGCTCCTTTAGTTCGAGATCAATCAGCGTCGTGGCCGGCATGGCAGCAAGCGCCTCGGTGAGCGTTGGCACACCGATGCCCGCTAGCTCCATCACCGAGAGATCACGCACGCGCCGTGGCACCCCGAAGAGTCGATCGAGCGTCTCATCGTGCACGATCACCGCTTCCCCGTCGGCGCTAAAGCGCACGTCGAATTCCACGCCATCGCACTGCTCCGCACCTGCAATGAGGGCGGCGAGGCTGTTCTCACGGATCGTCTCGTTGTGGGCCCCTCGATGTGCGAGGAGGAGCGGGCGCTGGAGTGCCTCACGTGCACGACCGATCGCGCTCGGACGAAGAGTCAGGAGGCGGCTCCGGTGGCTGGCAGTGTCATCGTGAATGTTGTGCCAACGCCAGCGGTTGAGGTAACGGTGATATCGCCGCCGTGACGAAGCACGGCGTGTCGGGCAATCGCGAGACCAAGTCCAGTTCCGCCGCCGCCAACGGCCCCTGCACCGCCATCGACTCGCTCCACCGTGAAGAAGCGCTCGAAGATGCGCGAAAGGTGGGCGCGGTCAATGCCAATGCCGTGATCAATCACGGCGATCTGTGATCCACCATCGCTCAGCCGATCAATCTGCAGCTCAACACGGCCGCCTTCGCGGCTGTACTTCACGGCGTTGTGGACAAGATTGGCCACCGACTGGCGTAGGCGATCGCGGTCACCAGTAATGAGGAGTGGGCCCGTGCCGATCACATCAATGCCGCCGCCATGCTGTGCCGCGACAGGGGTGAACCGCTGCGCGACCTCCTCAGCCAAGGCGACAAGATCGAACTCGGCCTTGCGGAGCGGGATCTCCCCCGCCTCGAGCGTGGCGAGATCGAGCATCTCGTCGGCCATTTGCACGAGGTGGAGCACCTCAACCTCGATCTTGGCGCTGCGGCTTGCCACACCAGAAACGTCACCCTTCGCTGCGGCACCGCCAATGGTTTCCGCGAGGAGGCGAATCGTTGAGAGCGGCGTGCGCAGCTCATGCGAGAGGTTATCCACGAATTCGGTGCGGATCTGTCGCAGGCGACGCACCTCTGTGAGGTCACGCAGCACGAGCCAGGCTCCGCCATCACCATCAGGCGCCGCCACCACAGAGACGTGACGCGCCTCGTCGGAGTGCCCAAGTCGACCGTCACGAATGTCGATCTCGCCGCGATGCACTTCGCCAGCGATCGCCTTGCGGGTGAGCTCCTCGAGTCGGAAGTCAACCGTCGCTTCAATCAGTGGCATGCCACGGAACTGCACATCGCCGCGGGCGAGGATCTCGCCAGTGACCGGGCTCGCGGCACGGATCACAAGATCGGAGCCGACACGGAGGATGGCGTCATCGGTCGCCTCAAGGAGGGCGTTCAGGCGCTCAGAGCGGCGATCGGCACGCTCCCAAGCCACATCTGCCCGGCTGCTCTCGCGCGCTGCCCTATCGGCCTCGGTCGCCACATCTTGCGCCGTAAAGCGACGAACGACTAAGTAGGTGATCCCTGCGGAGACTAGTACCGTTGTGAGCCCAATGACGAAGTCGGGCATCAGGCTGCTGGGTGAGGATCGCGAGCCGCATGTCGCGGCGGATATCCGCGAGCGAGTAGCGCCGCCTCAATCGCGGCACGATCGCTCGCCTGGGCGGCACGAATTGCGTCAAGCACTGCGCCGATCGGGAGAACGTTGCGCTCCCCCGTCGATCGCCGCGTGACCTCGGCGCCGCCCGCCTCAAGCGAGCGTGGTGAGATCGTAATCATCCACGGGGCACCGATCAGTTCGGCATCGGCGAACTTCACGCCAGGCGTCTCGGCGCGATCATCGACCAGCAACTCGATGCCGGCAGCCTCCGCCTCCGCCTCAAGGGCGAGCGCGATCTCGGTCACCTTCGGATCCTTGTTTGCGCCAACGATGGCAATCTGCGCATCAAACGGGCTGATGGAGATCGGCCAGGAGAGGCCCTTCTCGTCGTGGTGCGCTTCGGCGATACAGGCCACGGCACGACCGACACCAATCCCGTACGAGCCCATCACGATCGGGTGCGAGACGCCCGCCTCGTCGGCATAGGTCGCGCCGAGCGCGCCGGTGTATCGCGTGCCCAACTTGAAGATGTTGCCGACTTCGATGCCGTTCTCGATGCGCAGCGTGCCGCCGCAGGCGAGGCATGCATCGCCTGCCTTTGCGGAGGCAATATCGGCGATAGCGGTCGGTGTGTAGTCGCGGCCCACATTCACACCGGTAAGGTGATAGCCCGCCTTATTTGCACCCGCGACCATGTTGGAGGTCGAGGCGACCAGCTCATCCACAACCACGGTTGCACTCTTGATCCCTACAGGCGATGCGTACCCGGGCTCCATGCCCGAGGCACGAATCTCCTCCTCGCGGGCGGGTCGCAGGTCGCGCGCAGCGATGGCGTTCGTCAGCTTCGTCTCTTCGACCTCATCGTCCCCGCGCACAATCGCAACGATCAGTCGCCCGTCGCGATCGGCGAAGAAGACCGCCTTCGCGCAGATTGATGCAGGAACCTTCAGCTGTGCCGCGAGTTCATCAATAGTTGAGGCTCCTGGTGTCGCAATCTCCTTGAGCGGCTCCTGAGGAGCGCTTGCTGAGGTCTCGCGCTTCACAGCAGCGACCTGGCGGTTTGCCGCTGCACCGCAGCCGTCGCAGAGCACGAGGCTATCTTCTCCAAACGGACTGAATGCCATGAACTCGTGGGCGAGCGAGCCGCCCATCATGCCGACATCGCTAGCCACGGCGATCGCCTCTAGTCCGAGCCGCGCAAAGATGCGCGTATAGGCGTGGTAGTAAAGCTTGTACGAGCGATCAAGTCCCGCCTCATCGCGGTCGGCGCTGTAGGCATCCTTCATCGTGAACTCGCGCACGCGAATCAGTCCTCCTCGTGCCCGTGGCTCGTCGCGCCACTTTGTCTGGAAGTGGTACACCTGCTGTGGGAGCTGACGCCACGAGTTGATCAGTTTTCGAAGCAGGTCGGTCACCACCTCTTCGTGCGTCATCGCTAAGACCATGTCGCGACCGCCACGATCATTGAAGCGACCCATCTCTGGGCCGATCTGGTCGTAGCGCCCCGTCTCTCGCCAGAGGTCGGCGGGATGCACGACCGGCATCAGCATCTCCTGCGCACCGATCGCATTCATCTCTTCGCGAATCACCTGGGTAACGCGCATGTTGACGCGCATCCCGAGTGGAAGGAGGGAGTAGATTCCGGCGCCCAGCGGCCGAATATACCCAGCGCGCAGCAGAAGGCGATGCGAAGGCATCTCCGCGTCGGCGGGGTCCTCCCGGAGGGTCGTAAAGAAGAGTTCACTCATGCGCATGGGGTCAATCCTACCCGCGCGCGGGGCTCTCGTTCAGGAGGGGTGTACGGATCAGGCTGGGCGGCGGAGGACGTAGCCGATCCCGCGAACCGTCTGGATGGCCACCGGCTCGGCTGGGATCGCTTCCATGGCCTGGCGCAGAGCGTGCACGTGCACGTCGACCGTGCGTGTTTCACCGGCATAGTCGTAGCCCCAGACCTTGTCGAGGAGCTGCTCCCGTGAGTAGACGCGGCCCGCGTTCTCAATAAGGAACGCCAGCAGCTGGAAGGCCTTCGGCTTGAGGTGCACCGGGGCGCCGTCGCGCAGGACCCGCTGGCCCTCAAGGTCAACCTCCGCCTCGGCAATGCGGAGGCGAGAGCCCACCGCTGCCGGGCTCTCTCCAGCGGCGGCACGGCGGAGCACTGCCCGGATGCGGGCAACGAGCTCGCGTGAGGAGAATGGCTTCGTCACGTAGTCATCGGCGCCAAGGTCAAGACCGCTGATGCGATCGGTCTCGGATGCCTTTGCTGTGACCATGATGATCGGCACGCGCGAGCTGCTGCGAATCGATCGGCAGACCTCGATACCGCCCATCTCGGGGAGCATCAGATCGAGCAGGATGAGATCAGGGGGAGTTGCGCGAAAGGCGGCAAGCCCAGCAGCGCCAGTATCGGCCTGTGTGACAACGAACCCTTCGCTCGTCAACGCATCAGCGAGCGCCTCACGAAGGGCACGCTCATCCTCAACCAGCAGAATCGTGCTCGTTCGTTCAGGCATCTCGTCACTCTGACGGAGCGAGGTTATCGCCATGTAAACGCTAGCTACCGCTCACCAGTGCCGTGGCGGCATCAAGATGCGCCAGCACGCGGGCGCGGCCGAGGAGACGCATGCTGTCGAATAGTGGTGGCGTTGCTGTTCGCCCTGTCACCGCGACACGGAGTGCCATGAAGAGGTCGCCCGACTTCCAACCCGATGACTCAGCCAGCGCCCGGAGCTGCACCTCGAGCGGATCTTCAGCATCGAGGAGTGGCTGGTCGCCCTCGCCAATCGCCTCAGTAATCAGTGGGCGCGCCGCTGCGAGCGCCTGCAGGGTGGTGGCGGCATCCCATCGCTTCGGCACCAGCGCGGCACGATCATGCTCAAGCGCAGTAGCGAAGAGGAAGTCCGTGAGCGTGACCGCTGACGAAAGGAGCGGAATTCGATCGCGGATCAACGGGATTAGCGCGACAATCTCCGCATCGGTGGCCGCTCGCTGCAACGTGCCGCTTACTGCAGCACTCTCGTAGAAGGGGCGGAGCCGCACCAGCAACTCCTCGTTGCTCAGCCGACGAATCCATTGGCCGTTGAGCCACTCCAAGCGGGTGCGATCAAATACTGCGCCGGCCTTCTGCACGTGCTCGAGGTTGAATCGCTCCTGCAGCTCATCAATGGTGAGTACCTCGTCTTCGCTCCCCGTCGACCAGCCGAGCAGTGCCAGAAAGTTGACCAGCGCCTCAACGAGGAAGCCCTCAGCCCGATAGTCGGCGAGGGCGGTCTGACTCTTGCGCTTGCTCATCTTGGTGCGGTCTGGGTTCAAGATGAGCGGCAGGTGGGCAAACTTTGGGAGCGGCACGCCGAGCGCCTCAAAGAGGAGGATGTGCTTCGGCGTGTTGGAGAGGTGGTCCTCGCCGCGAATCACATGGGTGATCCCCATGTCGGCATCGTCGACCACCACAGTGAAGTGATAGAGCGGCGTCCCATCGGCTCGCAAGATCACCAGGTCGCCACCTAAGGCGTCGCTGTCAATCTCCACCCGCCCGCGCACAAGGTCATCAATAACGACCACGCCGGGCTTAATGCGGAAGCGGAGGGCTGCCGATTCGCCTGCGGCGATGCGTGCGGCAGAGGTCTCGGCCGGGATCGCGGCACAGCGACCGGAGTAGCGCGGCGGCAGCTTCGCCACTTCGCGAGCTTTGCGCTCTGCATCGAGATCGCCTGGCGTGCAGAAGCACGGATAGGTCAGTCCTTTGGCGCGGAGCTCGTTTGCCACGGCGGTGTAGCGCTCACTGCGCTCAGATTGTCGGTACGGGCCGCGATCGCCGCGCTCCCCATCTGCGACCACACCCTCATCGGCGGCGAGACCGAGCCAGGCGAGGCCCGCAAGAATGTCGGCTTCGAACTCCTTGGTGGAGCGCGCCGTATCGGTGTCTTCAACGCGCACGATATAGGTGCCGCCATGCCGACGTGCAAAGAGCAGGTTAAAGAGTGCGGTTCGTGCCGTACCAATATGGAACGGGCCGGTTGGGCTCGGCGCAATGCGAACGCGCACGACGTCACTCATGATCGGGCCGGAATCTGATGGAAGAGCGCCGCATCAACGGCGCCGCGCATGACGTGAACGAGCGCAGCGGGACGGAGACCCAACGAGGCTCGGCCGATTGGCCCATCAAGTGTCAACGAATCAAGTGATGTGCTTCGCGAGAGGACGGTGATCTTGGCACCAGGGATCAGTCCGCGCGCTTCGAGGTAGCTGAGCAGCGCGGCATCTGCTTCGGCCGCCTCGGTAACGCGATAGATCGTGGCCGCCTCGCCTGCCTCAAGTGCTGCGAGCGGCTCCCCCTTCGGCCGTCGCGCCTCGGTCGCCCGATCGATCGGGTTCCCGTGCGGGCAGGTCTGCGGATGTCCAAGGAGTTCATCGAGGCGCGTCTCAAATTCGGGTGAGATCGACGAGTGCAGTCGTCGCGCCTCCACATCGGCCGCCGCCCACGGCATGCCGACGACGCCAGTCAGCAGCCACTCCAGAAGTGCGTGTCGGCGGAAGACGGCATCGGCGGCGCTCTCGCCCGAGGTGGTGAGCTTCCAGAGCCGCGCATGTCCGGTGCACGGCGCGATCAGTCGGTCATCGGCTAGTCGGCGGAACATTTCAGCAGCCGCCTGCTTGCTGACCTCGAGGTCCTTGGCGACGAGTGACGGGGTGACCCCCTCATCGTCGCTGTGGCTGCGGAAGGCGAGCAGGTACTCCTGCGCCGCCGCTGTGAGGGCCGCTCGACGTGTGGTTGTCATAGCTCTGATCCTACCTGTGACGCCGACTCAAGGTCGCAAAGGCGAGAAGTGCGCAGAGGGCCGCAGCCGCTGCGAGGCGGAGTGAGCCGCTCACGAGCACCGCAATGAGAGCGAGTGAGGCGGCACCAATTGCGAGCGAGGTGGATCGCGCCACGCCCCTCGCCTCTGTCGGCTGAGGGCGTTCGGCAGGCTGCACGTGCGTTCGTTCGCGCGGCGTCCGCCGCACAGGGCGTCGCCCCCGGGCTCGATACTCGGGTCCATGTTTGCGGGGGTCGGCGTACTCGCGCGGATTCACCGTCCAGTACGTGCCGGAGTCCGCACCAACCCAGGCGGCACCATCCCAGACCGGTTCCGTCTCTGTTGCTCCGTCATAGGTTGTTGAACCAGGGTGTGCAGTTGAAGCTGGTTGCGCACCAGCGCTTGGGCGAGGTTGCGGTGTAGCGCGAGGTGGCGCTGGTGCTGGGCGAGCTGCGGGCAAATCGCGATCAGGTGCAGCAAGTCGTCCCGCTGCAATCGCATCGGCAAGTGCAACCTCGTACGCCTCGGTGATCCGCGCAAACTTTGAGGTCGCCGTGCTGCCGCCAATCGCATCCGGGTGCGTTGACTTCGCTAATCGACGAAAGGCAACTTTCACCGCGCGAGCTGATGGCTGCGCTGGAAGTCCAAGTACGCGCCATGCCTCTTCGGTACGCATCTTCGCCGCTGGCACGGCCTACGAAACCTTAAGTGTCGCGAGCGACTCTCCGGGGCGCACCATGGCGAACGGCGCTCCGCCGCGCGGATCGGCAAGGTTCACCGTGCGATGCGAATCAAGTGATGCCGCTGCGCCGACACTGGCACCGATTGCGGCAAGTACGGCGACCGTCGCGACGCGCCCGGAGCGGGCGGCGGCATCGCCATCTTCGGTGCGTACCGCAATACCGAAGCCCGGCAGGCCAACGAGGCAGAGGCCCTCGGCACCCTGCTTCGCCACAACAACGCCCTCGCCGCCACGAATGAGATCGGTATCCAGGAAGCCTGCCCCGGAGATCAGGCGCGGATGGCTAACCGCGGCGAATCGAACACGCTCCAGCAGCGCGCGGTAGCGCTGAGGTACGAGTGGGTCGTGCGGAGTGGCCCAGCGCCGCGCCCCCTCAGCCGCCACGCGAAGTGGAATCGCCGAAGTGGGGATCGCGCAGCCATCAATCCCCCACGGGGCTGCATGGAGGTCAACGCTGAGCAGCTCGCCAACCACAGTGCGCAGTTCGCGCTGCACGTGGTGATCAAAGGCGTCGTAGCCGATCGGATCAAATCCTCGTGCCTTCGCCAAGATCAGCAGGGAGAGGTGCTGCCCAGAGCACATGTGCGCGAGCAACTCACCGCTGCCACCACGTGCGCTCTGCGGGCGCCCATGCACGAGGTGTGTTGGGTTCAGCCCGAACGTGTCAATCATGCGTTGCGCCACCGCCGTGTGCTCCTCTGCGCCCGCATGGCTCGCCGAGGCGAGTGCGATCATCTCGTCGTCAAGCGTGAGGCCGGCTTCGTCTGCTGCAGCAAGCACCGCCACCGCGGTAAAGGGCTTCACCGAACTGCGCAGCGAGATCAGTCGATCTGGCGCACCGACGCTTGCGGCGAGACGACCACCGTCACCCACCACCACGACGTCGCCGCGATGTGCCGACTCGGTGATCTGGCCACGCTGCACCACCGTGATCACCGGTGGTGGCGCGCCGTCGCCGACGCGAACGCCGCTCATGCCAGGCCGAGGGCCTTGTCAACCTCTGTCAGCCCACGGTCGATCACGTCAAAGGCGAAGTCAAGCTCCTCGTTCGTGATGATGAGCGGTGGATTTGTGAAGAATCCATTCCATCGCACGATCGTATAGAGGCCGTTCTTGCGGAAGAAGGCGCCGAGCGCCGCCATCTCTGGTGCGCTCGTGTTGAACGCCGCGATCGGCTCTTGTGTCTTCGGATCGCGCACGAGTTCGATGATCCCGAACAGGCCAATATTGCGAATAGGCCCGACGCAGGGGTGCTTCGCCTTCATGCGCTCGTGATGCGCACGAAGCGTCTTCCCCATCATTGCGGCGCGGGTGATCAGGTCGTCCTCTTCGTAGACGTCGATCGTGGCGAGGGCGGTCGCGCAGGCGAGCGGATGGCTGTTGTACGTCAGCCCGCCACCAAACACCTTCTCCGCGAAGTGATCGGCGATCGGCCGTCGCATACCGAGGGCGCCGAGCTGAATGTAGGCGCTGGTCAGACCCTTCGCCATAGTGATCATGTCGGGCACAACGCCTGAGTGATCAATGGCGAACCACTTCCCTGTTCGGCCGAATCCAGCCATCACCTCGTCGGCAATCAGCAGGATGCCGTGGCGGTCGCAGATGTCACGCAGCCCCTGCATGTAGCCATCTGGCGGAATCAGGATCCCGTTGGTGCCGACGACCGGCTCAACAATAATCGCCGCAACGGTCTGCGGCCCCTCGAAGCGAATGATCTTCTCAGTCTCGGCAAGAACCTCAGCGACGGGGCGTGGCTCGGCAGCGCCGTACTCATGGAAGTCTGGGATGCGGAAGATGCCAGGCATACCGGGCTCTGCAAACCAGCGACGCGGGTCGCCCGTGGCGCTCAGCGCTCCAGAGGTGCCGCCGTGATACGAGCGATAGCGTGCGGCGATCTTGTGTCGGCCTGTGTAGAGGCGTGCGATGCGGAAGGCGTTCTCGACCGCTTCGGCGCCGCCGTTGGTGAAGAAGAAGGCGTCGATATCGCCGGGGCAGATCTCGGCGAGTTTCGCGCCGAGTCGGGCGCGCGGCTCCGTCGCCATAAAGGGATTCGCATAAGCCAGGGTGGCCGCCTGATCGGTGATCGCCTTTAGCACTCGCTCATCGCCGTGCCCAATGTTGGTGCACATCAACTGGCTATTGAAGTCGAGGAACTTCTCCTCTTCGGGGGTCCAGAACCAGGAGCCCTTCGCGCGGGCGATCGGAATAGGGTTCGCTGCAGCCTGCGCCGACCATTCGGTCATGGTGTGACGCTTCGAGAGGGCGACCATCTCTGGTCCGCTCAGTGGGGTTCGCTTGGCTGCGCTCATAGACCCTCCCAATGGTGAGGCGCGGGCGCGCCCTCGTGGTGCTGAGGATACCCCCCTTCTCATGGTGCGTGGCGCGAGACAATCACACCGTGCGCTGCGCTCGGGGCGCGGATCGGCGAGAATCTCGCCATGGCAACAACCATTGAAAGCTTGGCCGCACAGAGCGCCCCAGCCACCCTGAAGAACTTCATCAACGGGCACTGGGTCGCCTCGTCCTCGAGCGAGCGGCTGGTGGTGCCAAACCCGGCAACCGAGGCCCCCCTCGCCTACGTGCCGCTCTCCAATGCCGCCGATGTGCAGGCCGCGGTGGACGCGGCCCGAACCGCAGCCTTTGAGTGGGGCGAGATGCCGCCACCAGAGCGAGCCGGCTACCTCTTCAAACTGCGCGAGGCGATGCTCGACAACCGCGAGGCGCTCGCCAAGCTCGTCACGACCGAAAACGGAAAGGTGCTGAGCGATGCAACCGGCGAGGTTCGCCGCGGCATTGAGGTCGTCGACTTTGCCTGTGGCGCCCCAACACTGCTCATGGGACAGAACCTCGACCAGGTCTCGCGTGGCATCGACTCCGAGATGGTGCGCTTCCCTGTTGGCGTCGTCGCCGGCATCACACCGTTCAACTTCCCCTTCATGGTTCCCATGTGGATGCTGCCACTCGCGATCGCCTGCGGGAACTCCTTCATCTTGAAGCCCTCTGAGCGCACCCCAATCTCGGCGCAGCGCATTATCGAGATCTGCGAAGAGGCCGGCATTCCGGCGGGCGTTGTTGGCTTGGTGCACGGCGCTGTGGAGACGGTCACCGGCCTGATCACGAACCCAGGCGTTGACGCGATCAGTTTCGTCGGCTCAGAGCGCGTGGCGCGCATCGTCTACGAGACGGCGGCGAAGAGCGGCAAGCGCGTGCAGGCGCTGGGCGGCGCCAAGAACCACATCATCGCCATGCCCGACGCCGTTCTCGACCAGAGCGTGCCGAACATCGCAGAGTCTGCCTTCGGCAATGCGGGGCAGCGCTGCCTCGCCGGCTCTGTGCTCACCCTTGTTGGTGAGGCCCGCGAGCGCATGTTGCCGCGACTCCTGGAGCATGCCGACACGATCACGATGGGATTCGGCCTCGATGCCGGGATCTCGCTCGGCCCCGTGATTCGCGGCGAAGCGCGCGAGCGCATTCACAAGCTCGTTGATGAGGGTGTCGCCGCCGGCGCCACGATGCTGCGTGATGGGCGTGGCACCGGCCCCGCGAAGGGCTACTTCGTTGGTCCAACACTGCTCGAAATTGCACCAACGTCGCCGCTCGCACGCGAGGAGGTCTTCGGCCCGGTCCTCTCCGTGCTCTACGCCAAGGACCTCGAAGAGGCGCTCCGCCTGATGGCCGAGACGAACGAATACGGTAACGCCGCGAGCATCTACACCGCCTCTGGCTCTGCGGCGCGCGAGTTCAAGCGCAAGGCAACCTCGGGCATGCTTGGCGTCAACGTTGGTGTTGCCGCCCCAATGGCCTTCTTCCCCTTCAGTGGCCGCCGCAAGAGCTTCTTCGGTGACCTGCACGCGACCGGTCGCGACGGGGTGGAGTTCTACACCACGAAGAAGGTCATTACCGCTCGCTGGTTCTAATCGAGAGCGCCGCTGGCGCTAGAGCAGATCGACGAGCTCTTTCACCGCATCGGCAGAACGCTGGAAGGCGGCCGACTCGTCAGCCGTGAGCGTGATCTCAATGATCTTCTCGATGCCGTTCCCGCCAATCACGACAGGGACACCGACGTAGAGTCCGTTCACGCCGTACTCGCCTTCAAGAAGGGCAGCACACGGAATCAGCCGGCGGCGATCGAGCAGGATGCTCTCCACCACTTCGAACGTTGCTGCCGCTGGCGCGTAGTAGGCCGAACCGGTCTTCAGCAGCTCCACGATCTCCGCGCCACCGCTGCGGGTGCGCTTGACGATCGCCTCGATGCGATCTGCGGCGAGGAACTCTGGCAGCGGAATGCCGCCAATCGATGAGTAGCGTGGCAGCGGCACCATCGTGTCGCCGTGGCCGCCGAGCACGAATGCCCGCACATCCTCAACGCTCACGCCGGCCTCTTGCGCGATGAAGGTGCGATAGCGCGCGGAGTCGAGGGTGCCAGCCATGCCGATCACCCGATACTTCGGAAAGCCCGACGCCTTGAGGGCAACGTGGCACATCGCATCGAGCGGATTGGTGACGACGACCAAGATAGCCTCGGGGGATCGCTTCGTTGACTCGGTCACCACACTGCGGACGATGCCAGCGTTGGTGTTCAGTAGATCATCGCGACTCATCCCCGGCTTGCGGGCGATGCCGCTGGTGACGACGATCACATCAGAGTTCGCTGTGTCGTCGTAGTTGTTGGTGCCGATGATATGGGCGTCGTGGCCCATCACGGGAGCCGCCTCGGCAAGGTCGAGCCCCTTCCCCTGCGGGAGACCCTCAACGATGTCAATCAGAACGACATCGGCGAGCCCGGATTCAGCGATGCGCTGTGCAGTTGTGGCGCCCACGTTCCCTGCGCCGATAACGGTGACCTTACGACGCTGAATCTTTGCCATGAGCCCTCCTCTCTCGGCGGTGTCGCCGAGCACGTTGATCCTAGCGCTGGCGCGGCTTCTTGGCGGAGGTGGCGGTCCGCAGGCGCACGACGGCGACCACAAGAGTGGCCAGCAAGACCGACCCCATCACGAAGTAGGCGGTCGCAATGCCGCCCACCTTCCAGTTCTCCAGTCGAAGCCCCTCAAGGGCGAGTCGGGTCACGCTGTACCAGGCGACGGCGCCGAGGCCGATCATGCCGGGGAGCAGATGCCCCTTGAGCCGCTGCCCGAGCGCGGGGAGGAGCAGCGCACCTGCAAGACCCGAGAGTGACTCGTAGAGGAAGAGCGGATGGAACGTTGCTGCGTCGCCGATTGCTGCACATGAGACGCCGACCGCCCGATGGACGCAATCAATCGCGAGTCCCCAAGGAAGATCGGTTGGCGCACCGTAGAGCTCCTGGTTGAACCAGTTCCCCCAGCGCGCGATTGCCTGCATGACCAAGATGGCCGGACCGGCAACGTCGACCCAGCCCCACGGCTCTTGGCGCCATCGGCGCAAGATCACGACCAGGGCGATAGCTCCCGTGATCAGTCCGCCCGGCGCTCCGAGCCCCTCGTACGGCGGAATAATTGCGGCAATGGGATTTGACGCATAGAGGCGATCCCACGCATCAACCACGTGATAGAGGCGGCCTCCGGCAAGTGCCGCAATGGAGATGATGATCAGCCCGTCAAGGATGAGCTTCTCGTTCAACGAGCGGCGACGTGCCTCTCGGACCATAAAGCGATAGGCCACCAGCAGCCCGACGGAGTAGAGGAGGCCATACCAGCGAATGACCAGCGGGCCGACTGCGACCAATACGGAGTCTGGCGGCAGCGGCAACATTTAGACGTTGACCCCGATCAGCGATCCCACGGCGTACGTGATCGCCGCCGCAGCGGCCCCAATAGCGAGCTGGCGTAGCCCTGTGTAGATGGCCGACTTGCTTGTGAGGAGGCTCACAGCGGCGCCGACGCCGAAGAGTGTGACCGCCGTCAAGGCGATACTCACCAGGAGTGCAGTAAATCCGCTCAGCAGAATGAACGGCAAGAGCGGCACGAATGCGCCGACGGCAAAGGCAATAAACGAGAAGATCGCGGCGCCCCAGGGGGATCCTAGCTCCTCTGGATCAAGGCCAAGCTCTTCGCGAACGAGCGTCTCAAGGGCAATCTTCGGATCGGCCATGAGCCGCTTGGCGATCGACTTCGCCTCGTCATCAGGAAAGCCGCGCGCGTGATAGATCGCCGCAATCTCGGCCTCCTCCTCTTCGGGCATCGCCTCAAGCTCGGCGCGCTCCAGTTCGATCTGTCGCTCCAGTAGTTCGGTCTGGCTGCGCATTGAGACGTACTCGCCCGCCGCCATGCTGAACGCGCCGGCAAGGAGTCCTGCAACGCCCGCAAGCACAACGAAGCCACCCTGGCCGCTGGCCGTAGTTGCCCCCGCGATACCCATCACCAAGGCCGCATTCGAGACGAGGCCATCGGAGACGCCGAAGATCGTGGCGCGCACGGTGCCGCTGTTGCCAGCGCGGTGCCACGGCTCGCGAGCCTTCGTCTCTTCAAGAGCCCCGCGGTGCGCGGCATCGCTCTTTCCCGTGCCGGCGGCCTTGCCGGAGTCGAGTTCGCGCCAGATGTCGGCATGCTTCGCCTCATCAGCGGCAATCTCGGTGACCTCCGCAACGTCACTGTGGGCGCCGTAGACCTCCTCTTCGTATCCTTCGAGCGCCTTCACCATATCGCTCACGGCACGGGTGCCAAAGAGTCGCGCGAGGAGCGTGATCTGACGCACGCGCCAACTTGGGCGCTTGGCGGCGGGCACCTGCTCGCCGAGGCTGAGGAGCTTCGCCTCCCAGATGGCGGCGTGTCGGCGCTCGCTGGTGGCGATGCGCTCAAAGGCACTGCGACGCGCAGGGTCCTTCTCAATCTTGGCGAGGGCGTCGTACAAGAAGATTGCGTCACGCTCTAAGGCGAGACCGGCGAGGCTTGCAGCGCGATCCTTGATCTCTTGCATTGGGCTCCCCTCTTGCGCATACGTGATGCGCGTCGCCCCCATCGTAGCGCGCTGTGCCGGGCTAGGTCTGAAGAACTACCCACCCCTGATCGTCGACGCTCACCACGTGCACCGCGAGGGGAATCTCAGCGGGCGGGTCGAGTGGTTCGCCGCTCTCCAGGTCGAATCGCGAGAGGTGGAGCGGGCAGGTCACGGTCGGCCGGTCAACGGTGGCTGGCGAGAGAAAGCCGCGATCCAACTCGCAATACTCATGAGTGCAGACGCCGTCAACCGCCAACAGCTTGCCGCCGCGATTCACCACCAGGATGGCGGCACCACCTGGCCACGCGAGGCGCATTGTGCCGTCGGGAAGCTCTACTGCGGGGAAGAGGCGCTCAGCTGGCATGTGCGCCGGCTACGAGGCGAGCGCCGCGGGCTGCTTCGCCAACGCAGCATCGAGCTTCGCAGCAAGCACCTCGCGTAGGCGCTCAGCATCGGCATCGAGCGGGAGTGCGGCGACTACGGGCTCGAGGAATCCCATCACAATCGTGCGGCGCGCTTCGGCATCGGTCAGCCCGCGCGAGCGAAGGTAGAAGATCTGGGCTGGGTCAATTGGCCCAACGGAGCTCCCGTGCGCCGCGCGCTCGCAGTCCGGCTGGTCAATCCAGAGGGATGGGATCGCCACACTGCGCGCCGTCTTCGAGAGGAGCATGCCGAACTCACCGAGGTACGAGTTGGTGCCGCGTCCGCTGCGCGGAATCGTTGTGACCCCCTTGATATAGCCACGTGCGTTTCCAGCGAAGACGCCCTTGGCCAAGAGGTCGCCGACCGTCTTCTGGCCGGAGTGCAAGCTGTAGGTCGTGAGGTCGTGAATCTGATCGCCGGCGCCGAAGACCACCTCAACCTGGCGAACGCCAGATCCATCACCCGAAAGCAGGTGATCGATGCGCCCGCGCACCAACCGTGCGCCGACCTGCGCCACGGTGAGCTGCAGCTGTGCCTTCTCGCCAAAGGTGTGACGACGGACCGTCACATAGGCGCGGTCTTCAGGGAGGTCTTGAATGGATGAGAGGGCCAACGATGCGCGGGCGCCGAGCGTGACCTCACTGCTGGTTGCCAAGAGTGAGGTGGCGATGCCAGCCGCGGCGGCACTGCCACTGATCTCTTCGACGATCGAGGCCTGTGCGCCATCGCCAAGGTTCACGGCGATGCGAGCAAGGAGCGACGAGCCAGACTCTGGGGCGACGACGCGAATGACGATCGGTGCGGTCAGTCGTCCGGCGTTGAGTGTGATTGAGACGCCGGTGTTCCAGAGTGCGGCGACGAGTGCAGCGGTGCGGTCTTCGCTGGCGCCACCCATTGGTGCGGATAGGCTGAGTGGCGTGGCGCTCAGGCCAGCGGCGGTTGCCTCGGCACCAAGGTAGGCGCCAACACCGGCACTTGAAATTTCAATGACTGCAGCGGCGCCCTCTGGGAGTGCGGCGGCGGGAAGTGCTCGGATCTCCTGCGGCAGGACGGCGGGCGCGGCGCGCTCTACCTCCGCCGCTCGCAGGTCGACGTATCCGGTGAAGAGCAGGTTCGACTCCGTTGGCAGGGCGTGAAACGCGGCGAGTGCCACTGTGCGCTCAGACAGGCCAGCGCCCCCTGGGCTGAGCTTGGTGATCATGTCGGTTGTCGCCCACTCAAGAGGGAGATCAGCGAGAGCGCGGCGGGTCACCCGAGGGCCCCCTCCATCTCGAGTCGAATCAGGCGATTGAACTCAAGGGCGTACTCCATCGGCAACTCTTTGGTGAAGACCTCAAGGAAGCCCTGCACGATGAGATTCGTTGCCTCGTTCTCCGTCATCCCGCGGCTCATCAGATAGAAGATCTGATCATCGGAGACGCGACCGACCGTCGCCTCGTGGCTCATCGAGGTGTCGTCTTCTTGAATATCGATGTATGGATATGTTTCGGAGCGGCTCCCCTCATCGAGGATCAGCGCATCACAGCGCACGCTGGTGGTAACACCGGTTGCGCCAGGTGCAACACGAACGGTGCCGCGGTACGTTGCCACGCCGCCGTCCTTGCAGACCGACTTGCCAACGATGCGGCTGGTGGTATTCGGTGCAAGGTGTACCGCCTTCGCACCCGTGTCCTGGTGCTGGCCCTTTGAGGCGACAGCGACGGAGACGATCTCGGCGTGCGCCTTCTCGCCGAGCAGGTAGATGCCTGGGTACTTCATGGTGAGCTGCGCGCCCGTGTTGGCGTCGATCCACTCAACGGTGGCACCGGCATGCGCGTGTGCGCGCTTCGTCACCAGGTTGTAGACATCGTTCGACCAGTTCTGAATCGTGGTGTAGCGAACCTTGGCGCCCGGAAGTGCAATCACCTCCACGACGGCAACGTGCAGCGAGTCGGTCGCCCAGTTTGGCGCGGTGCAACCTTCGATGTAATGCAGGCTCGCACCTTCGTCGACAACGATGAGCGTGCGCTCAAACTGCCCGGTGTTCTGGCCATTGATGCGGAAGTAGGCCTGAAGCGGGAGTGGAACCTCGACGCCCTTCGGCACATAGACGAACGAGCCGCCCGACCAGACGGCCGAGTTGAGGGCGGCGAACTTGTTGTCTTCGGCCGGCACGACGGTGCCGAAGTACTTCTTGAAGATCTCTGGGTACTCCTTCATCCCCTGGTCGGTACCCATGAAGACGACCCCGAGCTTCTGTAGGTCTTCGCGTACGGAGTGATAGACAACTTCGGAGTCGTACTGCGCACCAACGCCGGAGAGAAACTTGCGCTCCGCCTCAGGGATGCCGAGTCGCTCGAAGGTCTTCTTGATCTGGTCAGGGACGTCGTCCCACGACTTCTCTTCGCGCTCGGACGGCTTGCGGTAGTAGACGATCTTCGAGAAGTCGAGCTTCGTGAGGTCACCACCCCACATCGGCATCGCGCGGGACTCAAAGTGCTTGTAGGCACGGAGGCGGTACTCCAGCATCCAGGCTGGCTCGTCCTTCGTCTCGGAGATCTCCCGAACCGTGGCCTCGGTCAGGCCGGCCTTCGTCTCGCGCAGGTAGGTGATGTCGTCGTGAAAGGCGTACTGCTCCCGTTCGTCGCGAACCGTTTCCTTAGCGATCGTCATGGAGCCTCCTCTTCCCTGCTGGACCGTGCGGGGTAATCCCGACTGATCCTATCAGGATTGGCTTGGTGCCCCAATCAAGCGGTCTTTGCGCGCTCCCCACGAGAGAGGCTCACCTTGAGCCCGTCGATAAGGCTGTACACCACTGGCACTACGAGCAGGGTGAGGAGTGTCGATGAGAGGAGTCCGCCAATCACCACTGTGCCGAGTTCGGCAGCGATGATCGACCCTTCGCTTGGCCCCGCCGCGAGCGGCAGAAGCGCCAAGATCGTGGCGACTGCCGTCATTAGGATCGGTCGGACACGTGTTGCGCCGGCACGCATGAGCGCATCCTTCGTTGGAACCCCCTCGTGGCGGAGCTGCTCAACGCGGTCGAGCAGCACGATGGCGTTCGTCACCACAATACCGATCAGCATCAGGAATCCGATGAGTGCCGAGATACCGATTGGACGATTCGTGATCAGCAGTGCCGGGAAGGCACCGATCACGGCGAGTGGCAGACTGAACATGATCACGAGCGGATCAACCAGTGAGTTGAAGACCAACACCATGGTGAGGTAAACGAGCAGGATTGCGACGGCCATCGCGGTGAAGAGGCCGCTGAACGATTGATTCTGCTGCTCGGTCACACCGGCGAGGCGCACGCTGACCTTGCTCAACTTGCCTGCATCCTGCAGTTCGGTAACCGCGGTCTTCACGGCGGTGTTCACTGCGCCGGTGTCGGCAACAGCGATCTCACCGCTCACGTTTGCGGCGAGCGACTGATCAATCCGTGTAATGCTCGATGGAACGGAGAGCTCTTCGATCGTTGCGATGCTGCTGAGCGGCACCTTCTTTGCGCCGCCAACCAGGTAGGCACCAAGTTGGGCGATGTCGCTGACGGAGGTGCTGTCGATCTTGATCGAGAGGTTCACCTTAGAGCCATCAATCGTGATCTGCCCAAGCTGCGAGCCGACCAGGAGATTGCGTACCTCACCAGCAACCTGCGCCGCTGAGAGGCCGGCCATCGCGGCCGCCGATGGGTTAACGGTGATCTCAATCTGGCGGCCAGCCTTTACGAGATCGCTCTTAACGTTTGCGAGGTCGCCATTCGCGGCGAGTGTTGCGACAAGAAGGTCTGATGCGGCCTCAACGTCAGCGGCGCGCTCACCGGTGACGATCACTGAGATGGCGTTAGAGCCGGCGGCGAAGCCGACCTCCTCCACCGTAACGGTCCAGCCCTGGGTGCCAACCTCGGCGAGCGCATCTGCAAAACGAGTCTTCGCCTCTGCAAGGCTTGAATCGGCGCTGAGGCGCACTGTCATTCGCGCCGCGTTTGGTGCCCGCCCTGTCGTAGCGGCAACGAGTGTCTGTGTGCCGGTTGCGTCTGCGCTTGGGATTGAGGTCGTCACCAACTCAACCGATGCATCCTTGGCAAGAATCTCGTACGCAACACGGCTGCGTGTGAGCACGCGATCTGTCGAGGTGCCGAGTGGTGGGTTCACCGTAATCGTCAACACCTTGTCGCTACCGCTGTTCAGGAACTGCGTTGGAATCGCACTCACAAGCGAGGTGGACCCAAGGAAGAGACTGAACGCGATGAGGAGCGTGAAGAGCTTTGTTGCACGGCGGCGCAGAGCCAGGCCAAGGATTGGTAGATAGATGCGACCCCAGATCGAGATCTCCTCATGGTCGGTATCGACCGCGTACGGAATGGTTGCCTTAGCGCCCTTGACCTTCACCAAGAAGTAGGCGAGCACTGGAATCACCGTGAGCGCAACGACCAGCGAGGCCAAGAGCGCGTAGGTAACGGTGAGCGCGAATGGGAGGAAGAACTGGCTGATCAGGCCGCCCACGACCCCGAGCGGCAAGAAGACCGCAATCGTTGTGATGGTCGAGCTGGTGATCGCCGAGGCGACTTCGCGCGTGCCGTTAAGCACCGCTTCGCCGATGGGCTCCCCTTGGCTGCGATGTCGGTAGATGTTTTCCAGGACCACGATGGAGTCGTCCACAACGCGGCCGACCGCAACGGCGAGACCGCCGAGGGTCATGATGTTGATCGTGATGCCGGTCGTTGACATGAGGATGATCGCCGCCAGGACGCTCAGCGGAATGCTCACCGCGGCCACAATGGTCGAGCGTAGGTTCAGCAAGAAGACGAAGATGACGATGACGGCAAAGGCGGCACCAAGGCCACCCTCCTTCAAGAGTGAGTCGATTGAATCGAGGATGAAGATCGATGCGTCAGTAACGACCGAGTGCTTCACCTGGGCCGAGTGCGCCTCGGCAAACATCTCGATGGCGGCAATTGAATCCTGGGCGGTGGTCACCGTGTTGGCATCGGCCGACTTGCTGACGCTGATGGTCAGGCCCGGGAGACCGTTGGTCTCAGACCAACCGGTGGTATGCACCTCGGCGAGTGAGACGGTCGCAACATCCTTCAGGAAGACTGCGTACGGCTGCCCTGTTGGTGACACCCCGCCGCCAACGATGAGATTCTCGAGATCGGCAAGTGAGGTGAAGCGGCCAGTGGCCGACACGGGCACGAGGGTGCTGCCGACCGGAAGCTGGCCACCGGGATAGGTCAGGTTGTTCGCCTGAATCAGACCTTGGACCTGCGACATGCTGACGCCTGAAGCGGCAAGCTTCGCTGCGTCGAGCTGGATGTAGGCCTGTGTCTCGCTACCGCCGGAAAGGTCGGCGGCGGAGATGCCACTAATGCCACGGAGACTCGGCATCAGCTCGCTCTGCGCAAGCCCTGCGAGTTCCGTCAACGTCGTATCGCCCTTTGGGGTGAGAGTGGCGATCACAACGGCAGACGAGTTGATGTTGAAGTTGCGAACGACTGGGGTAACGCCCGCGGGGAGGCGCGAACTATCGATCGCCGCCTGGATCTGGCGCACGATCTCCTTCACGTCGCTCCCATAGGCGAACTGGGCAGAAACGAAGCCGAGCCCGGTCGTTGAGACGGAGCGGAGTGACTCCACACCTGCAACTGAGGCGACGGCAGCCTCGATCGGCGCAGCCACCTGCTCGGCGACGTCGGCGGTGCCCGCACCTGGGTACGGAGCGATCACGGTGATGATTGGGAAGTCGATGTTTGGAAGCAGCTCCTGCTTCAGGCTCCCCCAGCTCGCCACGCCCCCGCCGAAGATTGCGAGTGCGATGAGGATGGTCACGCTGCGTCGAGCGACCGCGAGCTTGGTTAGGAAGAACATGAAACCCCCCTCTAATGCCGAATGGAGTGGGCGGTAGCGCCCAACAGGCGTAGTATCGCGGAATCCCGCCGAGATTGCTGCGGGAGCGAAGAAGCGTTAAGGGGGGTTAATCATGACCACGCGAACGGCGACCGCCACATGGAACGGCTCACTCCTTGAGGGCTCTGGGGCCATCACCTCGTTTGAGAGCGGCGCGATCGGCACGCTGCCAGTGAGTTGGCCGCGCCGCTCCGAGGCGCATGACGGGTCAACCTCTCCCGAAGAGTTGCTCGCTGCTGCCCACGCATCCTGTTTTGCGATGGCACTCTCCGGCGGCCTGGCGCGCAATAACACTCCTGCCAAGCAGCTCGACGTTTCGGCAACCGTGACCTTTGAGAAGGTCGAGGCGGGTTGGCGCGTGACCAAGTCGGCGCTCACCCTCAAGGGTGATGTACCTGGGCTTGATGCTGCGAAGTTTGCGGAGCTTGCCGAAGGGGCGAAGGGCGGCTGCCCAATTTCAGCAGCGCTGGCAGGGAACGTCGAGATCACCCTCTCGATTAACGCCTAAGCCTCGTCGCGCACTGCGCGGATCGCTGCGGCGGTGCCGCTGGCGATGCGCGCAATCTCTTCGTCGCCAATCACGAACGGTGGGCCGATCACGAGCTGGTCGCCGTCCGTACCGTTGGCTTGGCCTGTCGCGCTATAGAGAAGTAGGCCAACATCGCTGGCGTTCTTGGCATGCGCCAGTACGCGCTCGGTGATGCGCTGAGCACGCGCATGCGGCGCCTTGGCCGCGCGGTCGGCAACAAGTTCGATTCCGAGCAGGAGTCCGCGCCCGCGAATCTCACCAACCCACGGATCGTTGGCGAGCTCTGCCTCAAGTGCTGCGCGCAACTGAGCGCCTCGGGTTGCCGAGGCTTCGATCAAGCTTTCGTCGCGCAGAATCTTCAGCACGGAGCGCGCGACGGCGGCGCCGGGGATTGAGTGGCTGTAGGTGAAGCCATGCACGAACCCGCTCGCCAAAATCGGCTCAGCAATGTGGCCAGCTGCCGCAACGAAGCCGAACGGCCAGTAGCCGCTCGTCACGCCCTTCGCGGCAAGCAGCAGATCTGGTTGCAGCTTCCAGTGGTTTGACCCAAACCAGGTTCCCGTTCGCCCGAAGCCGGTCATCACCTCGTCCGCAACGAGGAGCACCTTGTTGCGCGCACACCATGCGCTGACCGCTGGCCAATAGTCGTCGGCTGGAACGGCGGCGGCGAGCGTTGCGCCGGCGATCGGCTCGGCGACGAAGGCGGCGATTCGTCCTGGACCAACGCGGTTCAGCAGCGCGTCAAGTTCGGCAACCGCTTCGGCGCCGCTCGCAATGGCGTTTGCTCCGTCGTGACCTGCGCGGTACGAGTAGGCGGCTGAGACATGCTCAAAGCGCCCGAGCCACGGCTCATATGGGCGGCGCAGCCCAGTGCGCCCAGAGAGGTCGAGTGCGCCGAGCGTGTTGCCGTGATAACTCCCCCATCGACTGACCACGACCGTGCGGTCGGGCTCGCCCTGCGCAAGCCAGTAGGCGCGCACCATCTTGAGCGCCGTCTCCGCCGCCTCCGAGCCGCCAGAGACCGGATAGAGCGACGGGTCCCTCATTGGTAGAAGCGGGCCAATCTCACTTGCCCAGGCGTCGAGTGCTTCGGCGGTGAAGGCACTTCCATGCGCGTACGCAATCTTTGCCATCTGCGCGGCAGCGGCATCAGCAACGGCACGACGCCCGTGTCCAATACCAACGACGATGGCGCCACCTGCAGCATCGAGGTAGCGACGACCAGTCTTGTCAGTGATGTAGGCGCCGTCGCCAGAGGCGGCGATGGGAAGCGCGGGGCCGCCGCGACTGAAGATCTTCCCGCTACTCACGAAACGTACGCACCGGTTGGGTCGAGCTCTTCGCGAATCAGGCGGAGCTCTTCGTCAGTTGGCGTTGGTGTGGCGGGCACGTTCTGTGGAATGCGAATCTCCCACCCAATCGATGCGCGCACCTCATCGAGGGTGGCGCCAGGGTGCAGACTGCGCAGTGCCATCTCACCATCGTCATCGAATCCGTAGACGCCAAGATCGGTGATCACTCCCGAAGGCCCGCTGCCGCCCCACCCTTGCGCGGCCCGCGTCTTTGCCGCTGCGACGGCGCCGCCAAGGTTGCCGGGCGAGGTGCGGAAGTCGAGCTCTTTTACAAAGCTGCGCGTGCTTTGGCGCATGATCACGAGAATCTCCTTGGCATTGATGGCGATCTCGCACGCTCCGCCGGAACCTGGCAGGCGTGTCTTTGGTGCGGTGTAGTCGCCAATGACCGTCGTGTTCAAGTTGCCGAAGCGATCGATCTGCGCGCCACCGAGGAAGCCCACATCGATACGGCCCCCCTGCAGGTAGAGGCCGAAGAGGTCGTGCATGGAGACGGTGGCGGTGGAGCCGGTCACGATCGTTGGATCGCCAATCGAGAGTGGGAGTCGTGCCGGATTTGCGCCGAAGACGCCCGCCTCGTAGACGAGCTCCATCTCTGGTGCAACGGTGCGCTTCGCGAGATTCACCGCGATGTTGGGGAGGCCGACCCCCACGAAGCAGACGCGCTTTCCCGTGAGGGCGTGCGCTGACGCAACGACCATCAGCTCGCTCTTGCTGGCTTGGCGCTGCCCACTCATCGGTAGTCTCCGTAGTCGACCGAACCAGATGGGGCGCTCGTTGGCGTCAGCCCCTTGAAGTAGTCGGCACCAAACTTCGCCACATAGGCGGCGCGATCCTTCACGCCGTAGACCCACTCCTGCAGCCACGCCTCAGTGGCGGCGGCATCACGGCTGATCGTGTCCCACTCGCGGTAGAAGGCGTTATCGCGGTCATATGAGCCCTGCACGTACGACGGGTGCGCGCCAAGCGGTT
>Ga0209087_1000456_pt1 | contig 26036 bp, 33 predicted proteins | sample S_130805_EF_Meta_FD_187321 | JGI IMG/M metagenome (GOLD analysis project Ga0209087, IMG submission 187321) | Freshwater microbial communities from Lake Simoncouche, Canada to study carbon cycling - S_130805_EF_MetaG (SPAdes) (version 2) | ecosystem: Environmental > Aquatic > Freshwater > Lake ... | reverse complement strand
ATTGGTAGAAGGGCAGCAAATGCAACAACAACAGGTGCAGGTAACGTAGCCGTAGGTAATGATGCAATGTATGGATCAGGGCTTCCTTGTACTGGAAGCAATAACGTAGCTATTGGTAATACGGCTGCGCCAAACATTCAAGCAGGTTATCAAAACGTAGCAGTTGGTCAAAGTGCTGGTGCTGCCTTGTCAGGTGGTTACAACAATACTTTTGTTGGCCGTTTTGCTGGTCAAGCCGTTACATCAGGCGCAGGTAACACAGCCATTGGAGAACAAGCGTTATCGGTAACATCTACTGGAGATTACAATACTGCATTAGGAAGTGGAACAGTAGGTAGTGCAGCGTATACAAATACGACATTATTAGGCTATCAAGCAACTGTTACAGGCTCAAATCAAGTCCAGATTGGTAATTCAAGCACAACAACGTATGTTTACGGTACTGTGCAAAATCGTTCTGATATTCGAGACAAAGCGGACATTAGACCAACGGTTCTTGGATTAGATTTTATTAATTCTTTGCGCCCTGTAGATTTCAAGTGGGATATGCGTGATGATTATAAAACTGCATTACCTGAACCAATTGAACCTAATGCAACTGACGCAGAAAAAGAAGCACATGAATTAGCATTGACAAAATGGGTTAAAGATAATCAACTATCTAAACTAAATTCAGACGGTAGCAAAAAACGTAACCGATACCATCATGGATTGATTGCTCAAGAAGTAAAAGAAGCAATTACTGCTTCTGGTGTAGACTTTGGCGGATTCCAAGATCATTCTATGAATGGCGGTCAGGATGTTATGTCTATTGGCTACGAAGAATTGATTGCGCCTTTAATTAAAGCAGTACAACAATTGTCAGCAGAATTTAACGAATACAAAGCCAATCATCCATGATTTATATTTTATTTGCCCTATTCGTAATCCTCCAATTCCTAGACTTTTGGACAACGTATCACGTCATTAACTCAGGTAAAGGACATGAAGGTAATCCCATTATGGCATGGTTATTTGCTAAAATTGGAATCATAGAAGGCTTTGTGTTAATGAAAACTGCAAGCATATTAGCAGTAGGTTTTATTGTATATACAGTACCATTTAACGCTTCTATTTTTGCATTAACTATATTTAATGTGTTGTATGCGTATGTTGTATATCAAAACTATAGGATATTGAAAGCATAGTATGCAAATGACTATTACCTACGGTAAAGGGTTTACGCCTGAAGTACCCGTATTTGCCAATATGGGCATTGCTAATATTGAAGTAAATCCTGCAAAAATTCTTAAATTGCAAGACGAATTGCTAAAGATGGATCAGGCTGATATTGTAACTACACATACGTTTTTGCCTGAAGTTTATGAAAGAACTATTACCGTACCGCCTTGGACAGTTTTAACTGGTGCCGCGCATAAAACACCTTACAAAGTTCGGCTAGAAAAGGGTACAATTGCAGTTAATATTGGTACAGAAGTAAAGATATTAACCGCGCCATGTGAGTTTAATGCTTGTGCTGGTGAACAACGTGTAGGCCGTGTATTTGAAGATGAGGTTGTTTGGGTAGATATTTATGCTAATCCTGATAACTGCGAAGATATTTTAGCATTAGAAGATAGATTATATGTTGTGCCTGAATGTGGTTTAGGTGAAAATAGAATTAAACAATTACCAACAAATAGCGAATTAATTGCGATTGAGGGAGAAATATAATGGCTGGATGGGTTGCAGGAGCTGTCGTAGGCAGCGCATTAATTGGTAGCATGGCAAGTAAAAGCGCTGCAAACACACAAGCGCAAGCATCTGCGGACGCTACGCAAGCGCAACAAAATGCGCTAAATCAACAGATTGAGTTAAACAAACCATTCTATTATCCTGGCGTTGATGCGGTAAATAGATTGGCTGGACAAGCTGCGTACACACCTGAAAAGTTTAATTACCAAGCAGACCCAGGCTATGCGTTTAGGTTTAATGAAGGCATGAAAGGTTTAAACGCTACGGCAGCTGCTAGAGGTGGATTAATTTCAGGCAACGCATTACGTGGCGCTACTGAGTTTGGTCAAGCGGCAGGCTCACAAGAGTACCAAAACGCATACAATCGCTACTTAGCAAACAACGCACAAAACTTACAAGCCTACAATACCAATACGGCTAACCAGCAATACTTGGCTAATTTAGGTCAATCATCTGCTAACAACCAAGCTAATCAGATTGGTAACTTTGGTAACGCTGCAGCAGGTAATATTATTGGTGCAGGCAACGCAAACGCATCTGGTATGATTGGCGGCGCTAACGCTATATCAAGCGGTGTTGGTACAGGACTAAACTATTATCAGAATCAAAATATGTTAAATGCGTTTAACAACAGATCTCAGTACGGTAATTTATCAAATCAATATGGCGCAAGCAACGTGTATATGCCTGGCGGTGGTGGGGCAAGCGTTCCTACTAGCTACAATGGCAGCTTAATTGATTAAGGAATAATTATGGCAACTATTGATCCAAACATTGCATTAGGCGTTAAGCCTATTCAAATTGAAAATCCAATGAATCGGTATGCGGCTATGTCGCAAATTCAAAGTAATGAGCAAGCCAATCAACTTAACGCATTAAAAATGCAACAAGTACAACAAGAACTTGAAGATGTTAATGCTTTGCGCGGAAAAGATATAAATGACCCTAATTTTATTAGTGAAGTAGGTAAAATTAACCCTAAACTTGCGTTTGAATATCAAGCAAAACAAGCTACAACGCGCGCGCAACAAATTAAAGCGCAAAAAGATGCGCAAGATCTTACTTCACAAATGAAACGTGATTTAAGTAGAAATCCATCTAATGCAAATATTCAAGCGCATTTTGAGGATTTTGAATCTAGTGGGTTTTTTACTCCGCAACAAATAGCTGCAGCTAAAGTTACACGAGATCAATTATTAACTATGCCTATGTCTGAAAGAATAGCATTTTTAGCAAGTCAAGGCGCAACAGCAAGTGATTTAAAACCTGTTATTAAAGATACAGATATTGGTGGTTCTGTAATAACACGTAGTATTGATCCGTATTCAGCCGCGCCAACAACTATAAGTCAAATTAATAAAACTATGACTCCAGGTGAAATAGCGACAGATGCAAGAGCTAGACAACAAATTGCTATATCACAACAAAGATTAGAAGCTGAATTAAATGCAACAGGTACATTAACACCTGCTGCAATTGATACGGCAGCGCAAATTTACATTCAAACAGGTCAATTACCCCCATTAGGTATAGGCAAAAGTGCAGGCGCAATTAAATCGGCTATTCTTAACCGCGCAACTGAATTGTATGGTAATCCAAATGCAGTAACACCTACAACGCCTAATGCAAACCCAAATGCTTCTGCAACCGCGCCTGCGCCATTTGACTCAGCAGCTATGGCAACGCAAATTGTTAATAATAAACAAGATAATGCGTCTAAAACCAAAGCTATTAAAGATTATTCTACTGGTATGCAAGGCCGTCAAGTTACTGCGTTTAACACCGCTATTGATCATTTAGCAACAATGGATAAATTATCTGACGCATTAAAAAATAACGATGTTAAAGCATTTAATTATCTTGGCAACATTGTGGCTAAACAAACAGGCCAACCTGCGCCAACTAATTTTGACGCAGCTAAACAAATTGTTACTGCTGAAATTATTAAAGCCGTTGTTGCTAGTGGCGGCGGTGTTAGGGAACGTCTAGAAGCTGAAAATAATTTTGCCGCGGCTAATAGTCCTGCGCAGCTTAAAGGCGTAATTAATACGTATAAACAATTATTAGGTGGTCAGCTTAATAGTTTAGGTTTGCAATATGAAAACACAACAGGCCGTACAGATTTTGATAAAAAATTAACAAGCGACGCTAAAACTGAATATCAAAAAATTCGTGGCAAACATAATGAATCTACAAATACTAAATTACCAGCAGGCGTCGGTGCTGATTGGACGTTAAAAACAGACGCTAAAGGAAATAGAGCGTATGTAAGCCCTGATAACTCTAAATTTGTAGAGGTCAAATAATGGCTTTTGATTTATCAACTGCACAACCTGTACAATCTGCAACTGGCGGTTTTGACTTATCAACTGCGCAACCTGTACGTCAAAACGTGGCAGCTGAACAACCTAGATCACTTGGTGGATTTGGTAGAAACGTAGTAAAAAGTAGCGGTGAATTATTAGGCGGTGTATATCATGCCGTTACAAACCCTATTGAAACGGTTAGCACAATAGGTAAAATTGCAACAGGGGCAATGCTTCACACTTTAACACCTGAAAGTGTAAAACAAATAGATGAATTCTTTGGTGATAAATCCACTAAAGAAATGATGGATTTGGCTAATGCCGTTGGTGGAATGTATAAAGATCGGTATGGTAGTTTAGATGCGTTAACTAATACTTTATATACTGACCCTGCTGGCGCGTTAGGCGATATGTCAATGTTATTTAGCGGTGCTGGCGGTGCAGTTACTAAAGCAGGTAAAGTTGCACAAATAGCACCTGTAGTAAAAGCAGGTGAAGCGTTATCTACCGTAGGTAAATACACTAACCCATTATTACCTGTTGAAGCAGGCGTTAAAATTGCTGCTGCTAATCCTATTGTACAAAAAGCAGGTAGTGTAGCGGTTGCGCCATTTAAAGCCGCATACAATCTTGCTGAACCATTAATGCCTGGCGGCGCGGCTAACATTAAAGCGCGTGGGTATTTGGAAGCGTTAGACAACGACCCAGCTAAAATAAGCGCGGCTATTCAAATGTTGCAGCAAGGCAAAACAATTGAAGAAACGGCAGTAGCATTAAATAGTAGTGGTTTAGCATCGTTTGCTAGATCCACGCAAGATGCGTCTACTGTTATTAGGGATTTATATAACGCTCGAGATGCGGCATTAAAAGCTGGTCAAGCTAATCAATTAGCAAACGCAACGACTAATTTAAATGCTTTAAATGAACAAAATTTACCTGTTAGCAATGTATCGCCCAATGCACCACGTAGAGCAGTTAATCAAACATTATCAGCTGAACAACAAGCACTTGCAGCTGAACAAGCTAGAATTGCAGGTAATGTTGCAAACGTAAGCCAAGTAGACATAGGCGCGCAGTTAGCTAAAACAAGCGAAGCTATTGAACAGAATGTTAAACAAACAGTTACAGGCCCTGCATATACCGCAGCGTTTGAAGCATCGCCTAAAGCAAACATTGATGTTAGTAGTTTAGCTAATGTTGCAAAAGGTCAATTAGATGATTTAATAACGCAAATTAAAGGTTTAGCACCTAATGCGGCGGCTTTATTAAATAAATATGGTACAGGCAAACAAGTAGTTAATATGGGTGATGGCCTTACTACAACAGTTTCAACTAAGGCTAAACCTATTACTTTAGAAGAAGCGCATCAGATACGTCAAGCTATTAATATTGATCGTGCGGCGCTTAAGGGTTCTATTGAACCAGGCGCTAATATTGCAAGAAGAAATTTAAATGAATTATACGAAGCGTTAAATGGATCTATTAAAGCAGGTACATCTCCAGAAGCTTATAAACTATTTCAAAACGCAAATGAATTATTTAAAGATCGTATTGTTGGAGTATTTCGTACTGGTCAACCTGCTAATTTAAGTAGGACAAGCACATTAAATCAACCCATGTTGGTGGCTGAAGATATTGTGCCAAAAATGTTATCAAGCGAAGGTAACACACGTCAGTTTCTTAAAATTTATAGCCAAGACCCAGCAGCAATGAAAACAATTGCAACAGGCGTTGAAGATTTATACCGTCAACAAGTGTTGTCGCCTACGGCTGGGTCCAATGCGCACGCATCATTTATGGCTAAAAATGAAAAGCAAATTGCAGCGTTAGATGAAGCTGGCGCAGGTATTCGGTCTAAATTAGAATCTATAAACAAAGATTTAAGCAAAGTTAAAGCTAGTGAAGAAGCTTTAGATTTAGCATCTAAAACACTTAACTTTAAAAACACTAATGAATTACGTGTTGCAGCTGTCAAAGACCCAATGGTAATGGACATGGCGCTAAAACGTATGGACGCACCTGCTAAGTCAGCATTAGCTCGAGGAGTTATACAAGACGCTATGGCAGGCGTAACATCTGGTAAGCCTGGAAGTGGGGCCAAAGCATTAGAAAATTTAACTAAGAATGAAGAAACAATCATGGCTGCATTAAAAGCGCATGATCCTAAAACAGCGGCTAAAACATTTGCTGATGCTAAACAAATGGCTGATGTGTATCGTTTAATTGAAGAAACAGGCAATAAATTACCTGCTACAACAGGTACAAATAATGCATTAACAACTGCAAAAAATCTTGATACTTTAACGCAAGGTTTGCCAGAAGTTCGTGCAGTAGTACAAAAAATTCAACAAGAAATTCAAACTGGCGCTGATTTTGAAAAGTTAGCCGCGCAAGGTTCAACTGCTGGGGGCGGTGCGGTTAAATTAGCCTCAGAAGCTGTAGGTAAACAACCTAACGTCTTTTTTAATAAAGCTGCAACAATTGCAAACATTGTTATTAACCGTGCAAAAGGTAAAATTGATAATAAATTAGCTGTTGAAATAGCACGAGAATTACATAATTCCGAAACGGCAGCAGCAGCGTTTACTAAATCGCAGACTAAACTTGATCGAGATAATAAATTTAAAGATGTTGCAACACAATCTTTAAATGCTTTAACATCGCCAGCAGCATTAGGCGCAAATCAAATTAACCAAATCAACCAAAACGCCCTTGCGAGGTAATTATGTCATTCGAGATAGATCCAGTTAAATACGGTCAACTTTGGGAAAAAGTAGATCAACTATCAACCAAGGTAGACAAACTTGAAGAAGGTATGGAACAATTACTTGCACTTGCTAATAAAGGTCGTGGTGGCTTTTGGGTGGGTATGATGATTGTTAGCGCGTTCAGTTCTATTGTTGGTTTTCTCTCTCATTACTTTGTGGTGAAATAATGGCATTTGATCCTATATCTGCAGCACTTGACTTGGGCAATACGTTAATTACCCGTATATTCCCTGACCCTGCACAAGCTGACGCAGCTAAACTTAAACTGTTAGAACTACAACAAACTGGCGAACTTGCTAGCATGACTGCGCAAACTGACATCAATAAAGAAGAAGCCAAGAGTGCATCTTTATTTGTATCAGGATGGCGCCCGTTTGTTGGTTGGGTAAGTGGTAGTGCATTTGCATTACATTTCTTATTATTACCTATTGCTAACTTTATTTTAGTCGCCAATGGGCATAAAGAAGTTGTGCTTGCGTTTGATATGCAAACATTACTGACAGTCCTTATGGGCTTACTTGGTCTTGGCGGTATGCGTAGTTACGAAAAAGTTAAAGGCGTGACAAAGTGATTACTGCAGACCAGTTAGCAAAGATTGGTATTGATGCTAAATGGTTAACACCTTTAAATGACACCTTTAAACGCTACGATATTAGCACTCCAATTCGTATGGCTTGTTTTATTGGTCAATGTTTGCATGAAAGTAATTTTAAAAACGTAGAAGAAAACCTTAACTATTCTGCGGTAAGACTAACGCAAGTATGGCCTAGAATTTCTATTCTTAAAGCACAAGATGCAGTTGCCAAAGGCAAACCAGCCATTGCTGAATTAATCTACGGCAACCGCGCTGATCTTGGCAATACGCAACCTGGGGACGGTGGTAAGTTCTTTGGTCGTGGATTAATACAACTGACTGGGCGTGCTAATTACACCGCATTTGCCAACGCTATTCAAAATTCTGAAATAGTGAATAAGCCTGAGTTGGTAGCAACACCTGAGTACGCTACATTGTCAGCAGGATGGTTTTGGTCGACAAGGAAGTTAAACGCACTAGCAGATATTAATGATTACACAACGATGACTAGGCGTATCAATGGCGGTGTTTTAGGCTTACAAGAGCGTATTAACAACATTAATAAAGTATTAAATATATTAAAGTAAACATTCACATATATTTCATATAGTTGTGATATAAATTGCATAACTTAAAGGAAGAATATGTCTACGCCGTCTATACCTGATAAAGATTTAAGGCTTGTCGTTAACGCTTTTAAGAAAACAAAGTCCAAAGTTGAAGCAGCAAAGCTTCTTGGTATGCACCCCAATACGTTTACTTCACGTTTAAAAACAGCGCAACATAAAGGTCTAGTTGAGGACATAAAAGCTACAAAAGAAGAAATAAACGTCGTTGATAAATTAGCAGAAGCCCAAGATAGAATTAAACATTTAGAGTCGATGGCATTTAGTCAAGAAGAAGAAAAACTAACTGCTGATTATATCAAACGCAAAATTATTAAAATAAAAGATTTGTCAGTTACAGTTCCAAAATGGCTTATTAAAACTGATAAAAAGAAAAAATTTGCTGGCGTACCTACGCTATTTGCGTCTGATTGGCATTGGGGTGAAGTTGTTGATCCTAATCAAATCAATGGCGTTAATGAATTTAATTTAGAAATTGCTAGAGATAGAGCTAAAACTATGGTATATAAAACCATAGATTTGCTAAAGAATAATATTGCGCATACTGATTATCCTGGCATTGTCTATGTATTAGGTGGGGACATGGTATCAGGTGATATACATGAAGAATTAATGGCAACAAATGAAAAAGAAATTATGCCAACGGTGATTGATTTATTTGGTGTACTCATTTGGTGTATTAGCACGTTAGCAGATGAATTTGGAAATGTTTTTGTACCTTGCGTATCGGGCAATCATGGACGTAACACACATAAGATTAGAGCTAAAGGTAGAAACTTTACATCTTTTGATTGGCTTTTATATCAATTCTTAGCCAAGCATTTTGAAAACGATAAACGTGTTCAATTTTTAATACCTGATGGGTCAGATGCTTATTACTCTATTTATGGACATAAATATTTATTAACGCATGGTGATCAGTTTAGGGGTGGAGATGGGGTTATTGGTGCATTAGGCCCAATCATTCGTGGAGATCATCGCAAACGCTCTAGGAACGCTCAGATTGATATGTCTTACGACACAATGATAATAGGTCATTGGCATCAACTAATTCAACTAGAGCGCCTTATCGTCAATGGTAGCCTTAAAGGCTATGACGAGTACGCTTACAGCAACAACTTTGGCTTTGAACCACCAAGACAAGCCATGTGGCTTACACATCCTGAGTATGGAATTACATTCTCAATTCCTATTTATGTTGACAAGCAGAAAAAAGAATTTAACTTAGAATGGATTAGTTGGAAGTGACACCATCGCCTAAAATTTGTGAAATCATTTACTGCATGGTGTGTCAGTTGCCACCACTTGATAAATGGCAGTTACCTAACACGGCACAAATTAAGTTTATTTGCGTTGATCAAGTGTATGTAGATGATGCACAAACTATACCTGCGTACGCTACGTATATGTACAACGATGAAACAGAGTTGCATGAAATTTGCATAAATAAATCCAAAAATCAAACATATGATGAACTACTTGGAAGCATTTTGCACGAAACTATACATATGAAACGCTTTAAAACTAAATTTTGGGCAGAACATGACCGAGTGTTTAAGTCGTACGCCAACCGTATATGCAAGCTATACGGCCTGTCTAAAATAGGGTTCTAAAACTAAACTAAAAGTATACCTATAAGTAAAAAAATAAACTACAAAATGATACCTATAACGCACAAAAACGATAACAGATGTACAAAATGAGTAACAAACCACACAAATTGCTCAAAATATTGACCAAATAATCAACATCCCTATCAGTAAATTTGTCCGAAATATGTATATTTTTTTCGTACATAATTACCTATCGGTAAATAAACCCATTCTTACACCCAATTACACCTGATTTATTACCGTTCAGTAAACTTTTTCGTACACTTACACACTTTTTCGTACATATTATTATTTATAACTACATTTTTATGCGCCATTATTTGCTTTCATTTCACTTGGCACGTTCCAACCAGTTGCTTTAAAGCGTTCTAGCACGTTGGTGCTACACGCTGGCACATACTTCCACTCTTTAATCTGCCAATATGATACAGGTTTAATTGGGGCTTTCTTTTTCATTTTTCTGTCCTTGTGTTAACTTCACGATAAGCTTGAATAGCTGCCTTTAAATCTTTTTTTAGTTCTTCCATCTCATATAAATCATCGATAACTTTGGCATACGTTTCACTTGCAAACTTCACCAAGTTGGCGTGTGACCAAGTTGAAAAGTCTGGTTGGATCATGGCGCAATAGCTTCCTTCATAATTTCAATACGCTCACGGCTCACACGCAAGGTGTTGTACCTCATGTGTAAACGCTCCAAAATAGACGCACGCTTTAACGTACGTCTTTCTTCTTCTAACATGGTCAATACTTCAGATTCTGTCAGCTGATTCAGCACGGCTTGCAGCTTTCGCCAACTTAGTGTTTTCATAATCTACCTTATCTTGTAATGTACTTACTTCATTAATAATTTTTTTAAGCGCGCGCATAGCGGTGTTGTATTCGCGCATCCGTATGGTTTCTTCGGCCTGTGCAGCTTTTAATTTGGCCTTGTAATTTTCTAATCGTTTCATTTCATCCTCATCTTTCTACAATCTGACTTTTCTTGTGCAGTATAGTCAGGGCTAATTTCTACTAATTCACAATTCTTTAATATCTTACGCATTTGGTAATCAGGTATGGCGGTAATAACCATAACAAATAAACAAATAAATAATGCCATTAAAAACGCTAATGATTTCATTTTAATTCCTCCATTGCTATATCAGAAATTGCCCTTTTATCCTTTAGGGCGCCTAAAATACGTTCTTCAATTGTTTTGTTAGTGAGTAACAAATAAACCCATACAGCTTGTTTTTGACCTGATCGGTGCAGTCTACCAATCGTTTGCTCGTACAACTCAAGACTCCAAGGCAACGATACAAACACCATCTTACAACCGCCATGTTGCAGGTTTAAACCATGCCCTGCTGACTTAGGGTGAATCAGTAGCATCTCAATCTTGCCCTCATTCCAACGCTCAATCGCTTTATAATCATTAATTGTCTGTGCGGTAGGATACCGACGCTTGAGTTCAGCCAATTCTTCAATGTAGTTGTACACAATGATGGTGTTAGCGTGTTGGTTTTCCTCAATCAATTCATCTAACAGGTCAAACTTATGGCTACTAAACCATATTGGCACTTGAGTGACGTTCATGCGACCAAATGTATTAGACGCTGTTGTTTCTGTTTGATAGATAAAACCTGATGCCATTTGCGCTAGTTTGCCTGTAACAACTGCTGCGCTAATGGCCGTAATTTGTTCTTTTTCAAACTGCACAACAAAGTCCTTACGCATCTTCTCGTAATGCGTACGGTCTGCCATATCACAACGCATCTCGATTACATTGCATGGCGGTAACTTGTCAGCATACTCGCCAGCATCTAGCACAAACGTAGATGGTTTAATTTGTTCCATAACTTGTACAAGTGAGCCAAGTCTAGGCGCCCATTCACCAAAGTCTTTATTCATGAGTACAAAATACTTTTGCATAAACGCTCCTTTAGACCGTCCAAGTAGCGACTGATCAATAATCTTACATTGTCCAAAGACATCTTCAAGTCCATTACTTGTAAAACTACCTGTCAAACCCCAACGTATTTTGATATGGTCAATTAGTTTAGATAGTGCTTTAAACCGTACGCCTGAAGGGTTTTTAAGTTTAGTCAACTCGTCAAACACAATGCCATCAAAATCCCTTACTTCAAGTAAGGATTGCAAGTTGTCGTAATTAATCACAACTACATCGGCTTCAGAATCAAACGCTGCCTGACGTTGCTTAGGTGTACCAACAGCTACGGCTAACTTCATACTAGGCGCCCACTTAGGTTGCTCAACAGGCCATACGTCAGTACAGACACGCTTGGGTGCTACGACTAGCCAGCGTTTAACAATGTTATAACGTAGCATCTCATCCATGGCAGTCAGCGTAATAGCAGTTTTACCTGCACCAACTGGCGCAAGGATCATAGCCTTGTCATTCTCGTACAAGAAATCAGCTGCTAATTCTTGGTAGTTTCGTAGTTTCATGGGTTCTCTATCATATCAATACCTTCACCAATCCATTTCATGCAAGGTACTGCCATTGAATTGCCTAACGCTTTATAACGTGGGCCATCAGGTGTATCTTTGCCTTTAAGTTTAATGTCGGTGTAATTGTCAGGAAAGCCTTGTAATCGTTCACATTCAATTGGTGTCAAGCGTCTGACTGCCATAGGTTGCGCTACAAATACTTGTGCATGATGTGATTGTGGGCTTGGACGCAATGCTCCTATGGCGTTAGATACTTCAAGTTCAGTTGCACTAAACGTATTTGCTTTTGCATCTTTACGAACACTATATGCAACTGCATGAGTCGTTCTAATATCACCTAAATCAAACGTGTTAATCGTATTAGCTTTACCATCATCGACCCATGTTTCATAATCATCTACTGATTGCGCCCTGCGTGATTTTCTAAATGCTTGAATAACACCACCAACGCTTTCAAGCGTTCCACCTTGAGGGCTTTTAATAGTTTGATTAGTATTTGAAAGACTTAAATTATATGAATCAAAAGCTTGTACTAATGGCACGTTACCGCCACCAGTACCCCAACGGCTAGTTACGGTTTGACACGTTTCACCCATTTCTTTAATGCGACTGTCAGCAGGGTGAGATTCATACGCAATCATATTAAATCCATCGGCTCTGCTATAGTCGTTGCTTGTTGTTTGGAGGCAGTTAGCAAGGCTTGGTACAAAAGCGGTGGTAGTTTCTTTCCCCGTTTTTCTGCTCTTCGTAATATCCCTTCGCAAGCAGTCGGACTCAAAAAGAACTTCTGCTGCACTTCGCCAATCTCCAAGACATCCGACAACAAACACTCGTCTACGTCTTTGGGCGACTCCAAAGTACTGAGCGTCAAGCACCCTGTAAGCGAACCCATACCCGAGTTCTGCCACCGCCCCAAGGAAGGAACCAAAATCCCGTCCACCACCTGAACTGAGGACACCTGGCACGTTTTCCCAAACGAACCACTTGGGTCTAAACTTATCAAGTATTCCAACATAGGTAAGGGCAAGGTTTCCACGTGGGTCTTCAAGTCCTTTTCTAAGACCTGCCACGCTGAATGATTGGCAGGGGGTTCCTCCAACAAGAATGTCAATTGATTCATTTAAATTCCACTCCTTATATTTAGTCATATCCCCAAGATTAGGCACATTGGGATAATGATGTGCTAATACGGCAGATGGAAATTTCTCTATCTCGCTAAATGCGACAGGAGTCCAACCCATATGATGCCAAGCTACAGTTGCTGCTTCAATACCACTACAAACTGATAAATATTTCATACTTTATTTTTCCAATCTTCTATTTGTTCTTTTGTCCATAAACACGCATACTTCTGATTTAATTCTTTCATTTGTTTCGCAAATATATCTTGGAGAGGCGATAAGCGACCGCCTTTAGGGCGTTTGATTTCGACAAACCAGGTTGTGCCATCAGGTAAACAAGCAATTTGATCAGCAACGCCACGGTGATTAACAGACTTGAATTTAAACGTCTTTCCACCCAACGAAAGCACAGCCCAAATAAAGTATTTTTCAATTTCACTTTCCCTTTCCAATTTATTTTTAATTTCCATGTAAAAAAGTTTAACACATATTTTTAAAAGTGTGTATAATAAAATTTCAATTCAACTAAAGTAAAGGAAATTAAATGTCAAATCATTCAAAAATAGTCGGCGGTTCAACAGCCAAGCGCGTTATTGCTTGTCCTGGTTCTGTAGCATTAAGTGCAACAATGCCACCTAAGCCTAGTAGCAAATACGCTGACGAAGGCACGTTATTACACGATGCAATTGCACAAGTTTTAGGTAAAGATGTATCGCCTGAATCATTACTTGGCATGACGTATCAAGAGCAATCGTTAACACAAGAATTAATCGATAACAAGATTCATGTTGCGTTAGATTTATTAGGTGTAGTTGACCCTAATCTTGAAATGGAATACGCAGTAGAAACCGAAGTTAACTTTGGTGACTTTTTACCCGACGTGTTTGGCTCATGTGACTTGCTTGGTCGCATTGGCAACAAAGCAATTGTTTTAGATTGGAAATTTGGTGATGGCGTAGCCGTTGGTGTAGAAGAAAACGAACAATTATTATTTTATGCAGCTGCGGCCATGCGTACGCCATCTGTATCTTGGGTGTTTGAAGGTGTGACAGAGATTGAATGTGTCATTATTCAACCACCAACACTTAGACGTTGGGTGACAACCGTTGAACGTGTTAAGCAGTTTGAACAACAACTTGCACAAGCGGTACAAAAATCAGCAAAAACAGATGCGCCTATTATGGCAGGTGACCATTGCCGTTGGTGTGCCGCCAAGCCTGTATGTCCTAAGATGACAGGTGCAGTTGATAGAGCGTTAGACTTACAACTTAAATCGTTAGACGCTGACAAAATTGGTGGTTATTTAGCCAACTGTGACTTGTTAGAACAATGGATTACAGATCTTAGAGCATTAGCACATCAAATGTTAGAAGCCGATGTACCTGTGCCTGGTTGGAAGTTGGTCAACAAGCGTGCTACACGTCAATGGGCTAATGAAGATATTGCAGATGATGTATTATCTAAAGTCATCCCAAAAGATGAATTGTATGTGTCTAAAATGATTTCACCTGCGCAAGCAGAAAAAGTACTTAAGAAGTCAGGAACTAAATTGCCTGATGACTTAGTAGTAGCAGTAAGTAGTGGCAGTACGTTGGCTCGAGAAGATGATCCTCGTCCAGCGGTAGTACAAATCGGGAAGCAACTTACCGCAGCCCTTTCTAAAATCCAATAAGGAACAATTAAATGTCAAATATAACCACATTTTCAGCAGCAAATTTACCTTCAGTAACCGCATTATCTACAGCATTACGCGCTTTAGAAACCGATGTAGGTGCAGCAGGTGTTGTCATTATTAAGATGGACAAAACAGGTCATTGGGTGTTCGGTGCAGATCAAACCGAAATCGAAGATGATTCAACATGGGCAGTTAATCCGTTCTCATTCGTGCATGGTTTTATCGCATGGGGTGATGGTGAGGTTTTAGGTGAGAAGATGGTATCAGTTGCACAACCATTGCCTGAACTTGATGTAGCCCCACCTAACGCGAAAAAGGGTTGGGAAACACAAGTTGGTATGTCTATGAAGTGTGTATCAGGCGAGGATGCAGGTTTAGAAGTTCGCTATACAACAACATCCGTTGGTGGTAAGCGTGCCGTACAAGCCTTAGCAGTTGCTATTGCTACACAAGTTGAAACAGATCAAACGAAGCCAGTACCGATTGTATTGCTTAAGAAAGAGCATTATAGTCATAAGTCATATGGCCGTATTTATACACCTATTTTTGACATACAAACATGGGCAACAATGGATGTAGATACAAAAGATACACAAGAGGAAACTGCAGCGCCTGCAATCGAAGCGCCAGCTCCTGCACGTAGACGTAGAGGTGCTTAATATGATTAAGTTAAACTTAACTGTAGAAGAAATAAATGGGATTTTATTAGCATTAGGTAAAGCACCGTATGAAATGGCGCAACCGATTGTTGATAAGATTAGGTCACAAGCGATACCGCAAGTACCTGTTCCTCCAACAGACGTAATCGAAGCTGATTAAAGAACAAGGGGTGGTTAGGCAGACAATCGAGGATGTTACAAGTGTGTATTTTTTCTGCCTTCCAGCACACAGGCATTAGTAACCAAATCGACACCCCTACTTTATTATGACAATACTTTGGATTGACTTTGAGACACGCAGCCGTTGCGACTTGTTTAGTCGTGGCGTTTATAACTATGCTAGAGATGCAAGCACACAAGTGTTATGCCTATCCTATGCGTTTAATGATGAAGAAGTAACTACTTGGCTACCACATCAGCCATTCCCTAGTCGTATCGTTGATCTTATCAAGTCAGGTGGTCAAATTAGGGCGCATAATGCTGCCTTTGAGCGCCTCATTATGTGGTACGTCTTGTGTCCAGATAAAGGAATCCCCGAACCAATGCTAGAACAGTTCTATTGTACTGCAACTCAAGCACGTGCTAATTGTGCGCCTGGCAGTCTTGAAGATGTTGGCAGGTTTGCCAGCACCAATATGCGTAAAGACCATAGAGGTAATCAATTGATACGTTTGCTATCAATTCCTAAAAGTGATGGTACTTTTAACGATGACCCTATTTTGATGAATGAGATGGTTGCATACTGCGAGCAGGATGTCAGAGCAATGCGTGCGATTAGCCAGGCAATGCGTCAGTTGTCAGATGATGAGTTGTTAGACTATCATATTAATGAACAGATTAATGACCGTGGCGTATTGCTCGATAAAGCATTGGCAGAGTCAGCAATCAAGTATGCAAGCGTTGAGTTAGAAGAAATTGAAACAATCGTAGCAGAAGTAACCGAAGGTGAAATCTTAAGCGTGCGTAGCCCAAAGATGCGTCAATGGGTGTTAGCACGTGTTGGTGATCAGGCTAAAAAATTAATGGAGGTTTATAAAGATGGCGAAAAAAAGTATTCGATCGATAAAACTATTAGGGCTAATTTACTTATCCTTGCCAGCGAGAACCCAGACGAAGTTCCGCCGCAAGTTGCAGACGTTATCCAATGTGCGGACGATTTATGGGCGTCGAGTGTTGCCAAATTTAAACGACTGTGTGAGCTAGCCGATGAAGAAGATAATCGAGTCAGAGGTGCTTTCGTATTCGCTGGAGGAGCAGCAACAGGCCGCGCATCTAGTTACGGCGCTCAAGTCCATAATTTCACACGAAAGTGTGCCAAAGATCCTGACGCCGTTAGGCAGTCAATGGTTAGAGGCCACGCAATTGTACCTGTTTACGGAAAGCGCGTTACCGATGTCCTCAAGTCCATGTTACGACCTGCCCTCATATCCGATAGGGGACAATCATTAGTCGTTGCCGACTGGTCAGCAGTTGAGGCTAGGGTAAATCCTTGGCTATCCAACTGCTCTGCAGGGGTGAAAAAATTAGACATATTTCGGACAAAAGAAGATGTTTATAAAGTCAACGCAAGTGCAACATTTCACGTACCAGTAGCTCAAATAACGAGCGAGCAACGTCAGATTGGTAAAGTTCAAGAATTAGCCTGTGGCTTTTCAGGTGGTGTTGGAGCGTTTGCTGCAATGGGTAGGGCATATGGCATCTTATTGTCAGAAGCCGAAGCCAAGCGCATGGTCAATGGCTGGCGTATGGCTAATCCTTGGGCGCCAACTTATTGGCAAGAGTTAGAGAGTGCGTATACCAGGGCGATGCGTAATCCCAACCATGAGTTTAGCGCAGGGCGTGTCACATATTTGTATGATGGTCAACATCTTTGGTACGCACTTCCTAGCGGACGTGTGCTATGCTATCCATTCGCACGATTAGAAACCGATGGAGTCAGTTATGCCAAAGCCGCATGGAAACCAGCATCAGACGCAACCGAATGGCCTAGAGGTCGATTATGGCGGGGGCTTGCCTGTGAGAACATCACGCAAGCTGTCGCCAATGATTTACTTCGACATTCTCTGCGTGGACTGGATGATGTTGTATTACACGTCCATGATGAAATTGTGGTTGAAACCTCAGAGCCTGAAATCGTAGTCGAACAAATGAAACAAGTCATGTGTACGCCACCAGCATGGGGAGAGGGTTTACCCTTAGATATTGAAATAGAAACAATGACTCGTTACGGTAAGTAAAAAAATCCCCTATGTGACTAGGGGACAAATCAATTCACGGAAGGATATTACAGATGCAAAACTTATTAGAATATATCACACAATTAGCGCCACAGGGAGAAACTGCGTTAATTGTTAGACAAAAACCACAATTAAAAGACGGTGTTATGCAATTCCACGCCGATGGTGCTATTAAATGTACATGGCCTGCCTATCTACCTAGTCAGAAGATGCGTGATGGCGAGGCTTGGTACGTCAATACTGCATCATTTATTATTGATCGCTTCCAAGATGGGCGCATATCTGCAAGTGCAGCCAACTGCGAATATGTCTTATTTATGATGCTTGATGACATTGGCACCAAGTCCAAAGTGCCACCACTTGCACCGACATGGATATTAGAAACGTCAGAGGGGAACTTCCAATACGGCTATGCGTTTTCAGAGCAGCCAACCAAAGGGGAGTTTACTGCAGCCGTCAAAGCGATTGCACAGGCAGGCTATACAGACGCAGGTGCGACCAATGCCGTACGTAATGTGCGTCTGCCAGGTTCTGTTAATTTAAAGCCTGGACGTGATAACTTTGTATCCAAGTTAATACAGTTCAACCCTACACACGAATACACAATAGAACAAATTTGTTATGCTTTAGATGTCACGCCTGCCCCTGCTGATACTAACCACTATACACCTTTGCGTTTGGTAGACAATGGCGATGATGACGTGTTAGCATGGCTAAACAATCAAGGCCTCATCTTGTCCAAAATTAATGGCGAAGGGTGGTTAAGCGTTATCTGCCCTAACAATGCAGAGCATACCGACGGTAATCCTGAAGGGCGTTACAAGCCTCTTGACCGTTCATACTGTTGCTTACATTCCCATTGTGTTGATTTTGATTCCAAGTCGTTTTTAGCGTGGGTTGCTAACAATGGTGGCCCAACAGTCAATCATGGTTTGCGTGATGACTTGATTGCTGAGGCAATGAATGTTGCGTTGTCTAAAATCAGTCCATCTGAGGTATTTACAGATGACGCCGCCGCCGTTATTGCTGAAGTTGAGCGTAAAGAGCTTGGACGTGTTGAGAAGGCGCAATGGTATGAGCGGTTTGCCTATGTGCAAGACGATGAGTCCTATTTTGATATGCAAGATAGGCGTGAAATATCAAGACAGACGTTCAATGCGTTGTTTCGTCATATTGATTGCAAGTCAATACACTCTGGTACTCGTATCCTACCTAGCAATTGCTTTGATGAAAACCGTCAGGCGATGGGCGCCAAGGCACTTGTAGGTATCACGTACGCTGCAGGTGAGAGCGTGATTGTGTCACGTGATGGTGATCTGTTTGGCAATCGCTGGCGTGATGCACGTCCAGACGTGTCGAGCGTAACTGCTAGTGCGCCTTCGATTTCAGCGTGGCTAGACCATTGTCGTGAGTTGGTGCCTGAGCCTGCCGAGTTAGACCATATATTGAACATTATGGCGTTTAAGGTGCAATACCCTGAACTTAAGATTAATCACGCTGTCTTGCATGGGGGTGATGAGGGGAGCGGTAAGGATACGATGTGGGCGCCGTTTATATGGGCGGTCTGTGGTAGTCACCTGAAAAATAGGGGGATTATGGATAATAACTCTATTAATAGCCAATGGGGTTATCAATTAGAGTCCGAGATATTACTCATTAACGAATTAAAAGAACCTGACGCTGCAGCTCGCAGGCAATTGGCTAACCAACTTAAGCCAATCATTGCCGCACCGCCTGAAATGTTACCGATTAACCGTAAGGGTTTGCATCCCTACCAAATGGCTAATAGGGTGTTCGTTTTAGCGTTTAGTAATGACCCTGTGCCGATTAGTTTAGCGTCACAAGATAGGCGCTGGTTTTGCGTATGGTCTGCTGCACCGCGCATGGATACCAAGCGTGCGAGTGCATTATGGGCTTGGTATAGAAAAGGGGGATTTGAATCGATTTCAGCGTGGTTACATAAGCGTGATGTAGGGGGATTCAACCCATCAGCTGCGCCAATGATGACTGAATTTAAAGCGAACCTAGTTGAGCATGGAATGAGCATGGCCGAAAGCTATCTGGTTGAAATGCTAAGAGACCGTAAGGGGGAATTCACAAGGGGGGTTATAGGATCACCCTTCCATGCGTTATGTGATCGCCTGGCAGGCGCTGCCCCTAGCGGCGTCAAAGTACCGCAGGCCGCGCTATTGCACGCGCTTAAAGAGGCAGGGTGGATCGATTGCGGTCGTATAGCTTCGCGTGATTACACCACTAAAAAGCATATCTATTGCGCGCCCGAGCTTGCACATATATTGAGTAAGAGTGAGCTGCGCCGAGCTGTGGAAGATCCGCCAGCTGCGCAAACAGTAAAGATTAAATAATAAGGCCCGCATAAAGCGGGCCATTGTTTAAGGGTTGAAGGGTTATAGATCGAATACCGCGATCAATACAAGTATTAAAACGCCTACTAATAACGCGTGTATCATAAAAACCTTTCATTTTCGTTTACAGCTGTTTTATAGATATCTTCGATCAAGGCCTTAACTATCTGTATTTTTTGCGCCGGGGTTAAGTTTTGTAAACTAATAAGCGCTTGATTGTATTCACAATAAGCAAGCCCATGTTTTGCTACTTCTTCGAATAATTGAGACATAATTTTCCTTTAATTGATTGATTGAATATTGAATACACGCGCGGCTTTTTTGTGTTGTGATCCATGAACTGGGAAGCCGATAATGATATCCCGATCACGGATCGAACAGAGCTTACAAGTGCTGCAGCTCACATCATCGCGGATTGTCGCAGGACAAACTACTATTTTGCGACCGCCAGGCGTATACGTATTATTTACTTGATCCATTGGCAATACAGTTACGACAGGGCCAATATTAAGCGCTGCTAATTGATCCGCATGATGCGGCGTATTGGCGCTTAAATTAACAGTAAATCCGAAGTCATTACATCCCTTAATATAGGCCGCGTTTTTACCATTGCCTGGATTGTAATGTGTATATGTAAAGCCGCGCTTGCCTTGATTAGCTTTCACTAGATCACCTAGCGCCGCGCCGTCAATATCGCGGCCATTACCAGGCAAATCACCCGCTTGATTATGTCGCCATAATTGGTTATCTGGCAGCGCTGCTATTTTGTCGCAAAAATCCGCGAAGTTATCGCCGCGATCGCCGCGCGTCACAGCTGCCCAATGTAAAGCTAAAGGGCCGCCGCTTGCATAGCATCCATTAGAATTATTAAATGGACAATCACTAGGACAAGTACTCGCGCTTGAAGTACTAACAGGGATAGGCCCTGTTTTAGCATTGGCGCTCTTAATAGTTAAATGAATATTCATATTAAAAACCTCCTGTTTTATAAACGTAAACAAGCGCCAATAACGCGCCTAAAACGGCCATAAATAGGCCGCCGATGATGTAATCCCATTTATTAGGTTGTTTCATATTTAGGCCTTAATAATTGATTGTGGAAAACAAAATACATACCCACCACCTATATAACCCAATACCATTTCAGATATATCCCAATCCAAGTTATATTTTTCTACTAAAGCTTTAACGGCTTTAAAATGTAACTTAGGGATATCCATTGAATAGTCATAGGGAATAATGACAGAAAATTTAGTCCCGTCAACCCATGCTTTGATACGTGACCCTTGATTTTCTGTTACATCTAAATATTTTGTTTGTATACATTTCATAATTAAATTCCTTTACTTTAGTTTAGTTTAGTGAATTGATTACTTTAATAGTAATCACATAAGCGCCGTATTAAAGCGCTTATATGCTTACAGTATTAAATGACTTTAAGGTTAGAATAGTGTTCATGACTTTCATGATCAAAATCATTAATAAAAATGCAAGTAGCTCCTGATTTAGAGTTATATCTCATACCGTCATAACGATAATTAAGCCCTATCTTTCGAGATAGTTTTTGTATCGCGCCCCTTTGAGACTTAGCAGTAACTTTAAACCTCTGTACCCATGAATAGTTAGCTTCTCCAGCGAATGTATCTGTTAACTCGGCAAAATATAGATTTGTTTGCATTTTAGTTTCCTTTAGTTTAGTTTGCTAAATACTTCAATAAATGGTATTACGACGCCGCCAATGATCCAGATAAAAATAGATATTACAGCTATCTCGGCCGCGTATTTGCTAATAAATTTTGACATGATATTTTCCTTTAGATTAGATTAATTTAATACGCAGCTAGGAAATGCAGCTGCATGATCTTTTAATTGATTGATAAATTCATTCATAGCTGCATAATCGCCCTCGAATAACTCAGGGCCAATATTAATATAGTTGTCGTTGTCATAATTGAGCATGATTGATTTACGATCTAAATTAGCATTCAATAATGCATATTCTAGGCCTCGATCGATATCGACAATTAAGACTAAATTATTATGATTAGCAGCGGCAATGCGCTGCCCTTTATCGCTATATTTGCGGCCTGTATTGAAACTGATAATTTTCTGTATTTGCATTTTACTTTCCTTTAATTGATTGTTTACTTGCTGTTTGTTTTCTTGTGTTGCTGTACTACAGGGTTTAGGGTATCACATAAAAAACACTATTGCAACGTATTTTGTTGCATTTAAGCAAATAAAGTTAAAAATAGTTAATTGTAAGTATTGTGTAAGTCGAATGTAAGCGCATTGTAAGCGGCCATAATTGGCATGAAAGCATTATGGAGCTTGAATGTAAGCATTGTAAGTAATCTTTATCTACCTATTTAATAAGATTAAATATTACAGTAATATGACAGTGAACGTGACCAATTAAAAATGAGTGACAATATTGCATACATTGCCTACACTTCCACGCCATGTATTTTCACGCCATGACTGTAAGTAAGGTAAGCATACTAATAACTAAATGCTTATATGACTTACATTCATAAGCTAGGCGCCCGTATGCTATCAATTAAAAAACCATGACTTACAATGCTAACATTGCTTACACGTGCCAGGCGCCCTGACGCCCGCCAGCAAAAAACTGTTTGCTTTTAGACACCCCCCCCAGGGCCACAGCCAAGGGCCTTGTGTTGACGGAGCGTTTACAAACAATTTTTTATTTTTTAGAAAATATGCTAATATTCCAAAATGTTTGATAATTTTCAATCTTTCCCTTATGAGGTTCGCAAGCTCGAAGCAACAGAGGCGAGGTTAGAGAGGATATACCATGCATCAAAGCTAGGACTAAAAGGTGATTCTTTAGCGCTTGCATCTGGAATGTTGCCTACTGAATACCGACAACTCACCCAATTAGACCCAATTGCTGAAATGGCAGAATTAAAAGGTCGTGCAGATGGCGAAGCTGAAATGGCAAACGTGTTGCGTGATGCTGCACTTGCTGGCGACGCTAAGTCCGCGCTTGAAGTCTTAAAGCATCAACATGGCTGGGTGGCTAAGCAGCAGTTATCGATTGACGTTGAGCAACGCATCTCTATCACGCAAGCACTTGAGCAAGCACAGACTAGAGTGATTGAAGGCGTATTTAAGGAAGTAGAAGCTCAACCTATGATCCACGTGAAACATAAGCTTAAAGAAAAGGTGGCGTAATGGCAGAAAATAAACTTGCACCTCAAGTTACAGGTATTAATCGTTTAATTGACTTTGGTGTGCAAAGATTAAACCCACAACGATTTCCTACTTCTGCTCGCACATTAATAGAAACCGCGCAAGGTATTAAATCGCCAATAACTGAAACACATTTTTCACCCGAAGAAATTGAAGCTATTCGTCAATTAATAATGCTTAAAGGTGGGGATAGTGGAAGCATTAAATATGGTGATTACGCGTTATTAGGAAAAGAAATGCAAAAACAAGGTAAAACGCCCGCGTCGCTTACGCCAGGATTATTTTCTATGGGTGATCCATTAGGAAATATTCAAACTACTTTAGGGCGGTTTCGTTATGCACGCGATGCAAACGGTAATATGCAAGTTGTTGATATTTACGATTTTAACCCTCCGCAAGAAAACGCGTCACAAGAAGTCCGAACAGGCGATTATGGCGCATTTGGGCCTTATGGGTTAATTCGCGATTATGCAGGCGAAAAAATACCCCCTGGTACGGGTAGGTCAGTTAAACTTAATTTAGGTCGTTAATGCAAACAACCATCTATTCAGCGCAAGACGAACAAGAGTTAATGTCACGGCTGTGGAGTCCAGCGATTAAGGACAATCCATTGGCGTTTGTGATGTACTGCTATCCTTGGGGTGAAAAAGGTACGCCACTTGAAAACTTTACAGGCCCACGCAAATGGCAACGTGAGATCTTGCTAGACATAGCCGAGCATATCAAACAGAACCAAGGCAAGGTAGACTTTGACGTACTGCGTGAAGCGGTGGCGTCTGGTCGTGGTATTGGCAAGTCGGCGCTGGTTAGTTGGCTTGAGCATTGGATGCTGTCCACAAGGATAGGTGCGACCATCATCGTGTCGGCTAATAGTGAGTCGCAGCTGCGCTCTGTCACATGGGCCGAGATAACTAAGTGGTTAAGTATGTCCATCAACAGCCATTGGTTCGAAGTGTCAGCAACACGAGTCATGCCTGCTAAATGGCTGACTGAGTTAGTCGAGCGTGACCTTAAGAAAGGCACCCGTTATTGGGGAGTTGAAGGGCGACTGTGGTCGGCTGAGAATCCTGACGCCTACGCTGGGGTACACAACTACGACGGTGTAATGGTCATCTTTGACGAAGCGTCAGGTATTGATGACTCCATCTGGTCGGTGACATCGGGGTTCTTTACAGAGAACACGCCGAACAGGTTTTGGCTGGCGTTTAGTAACCCAAGACGTAATAGTGGGTACTTCTATGAGGCGTTTCATTCTAAACGTGAGTTTTGGAAAAATCGCAACATTGACGCCAGGCAGGTAGAAGGCACAGACAAAAACGTGTATGAGCAGATTATTGACGAGTATGGATCTGATTCGGTACAAGCGCACGTTGAAGTGTACGGTATGTTCCCCAACGCATCGGATGATCAGTTCATAAGTGTGAGCATCGTGGATGAAGCGATGGAACGTGAGAAGTACAAAGATGAGACTGCACCAATTATTATTGGGGTTGACCCTGCACGGTTTGGCTCAGACTCAACGGTTATAGCTGTTAGACAAGGGCGCGATGTAATTGCCATCAAACGGCACAAAGGTGACGATACAATGGAAACAGTTGGACGTGTGATTGAGGCCATCGAGCAGTACCAACCAGCGCTGGTCAACATTGACGAAGGCGGTTTGGGTGCAGGTGTGGTGGATCGGCTAAAAGAGCAACGGTACAAGATCAAGGGTGTGAACTTTGGGAACAAGGCAAAGAACGGCATGATGTACGGCAACAAGCGCGCTGAGATGTGGGGCGACATGAGGGAGTGGTTGAAATCGGCATCGATTCCGCCAGACAGATACTTGAAAAGTGATCTGATATCGCCTATGATGAAGCCTGACAGTAAAGGGTCTATTTTCTTGGAATCGAAGAAAGACATGAGGGCTAGAGGACTAGCCTCACCTGACGCTGCAGACGCTATTGCATTAACTTTTGCATTTCCTGTTGCACATCGAGAATTTAAAGGTATAATTCAGAAACATACGTATCAAAGTCAAGGCGCAATACTTAACTCTTGGATGGGATCATAATGGCAACTAAACCTGGCTTATATGCCAATATTCACGCTAAACAAAAACGTATCGCCGCTGGTTCAGGTGAGAAAATGAGATCAGCTGGTGCTAAAGGCGCGCCAACTGCTAAAGATTTTAAAGACTCTGCTAAAACGGCTAAAAAGAATAAATAATGGCGTACGACCAAACATCCATGAACATTGTTGGCAAAGTAGCCGACACAGGCAGTAACCCAACAACGGCAGAAGATCCAAAAGATACCCTATCGGCGATGCGCGCTCGGTTTGAGATGGCGCTATCAGCATATAGCGAATCAAGGGAAGATGAACTGGATGACTTGCGGTTTATGGCTGGTTCACCTGACAACCAATGGCAATGGCCAGCGGATGTGTTAGCAACTAGAGGTTCAGTCCAAGGACAAACGATTAATGCTAGACCGTGTTTGACAATTAACAAATTGCCACAACACGTCAGGCAAGTAACAAACGAACAAAGACAAAACCGACCCTCTGGAAAAGTGATACCAGCAGACGATAAAGCGGATGTCGAAGTAGCAGAAATATTTGATGGTATGGTACGTCATATTGAGTACATATCCGATGCAGATGTAGCATACGATACTGCGTGCGAAAACCAAGTGACCTACGGCGAA
>Ga0209087_1000455_pt1 | contig 26075 bp, 46 predicted proteins | sample S_130805_EF_Meta_FD_187321 | JGI IMG/M metagenome (GOLD analysis project Ga0209087, IMG submission 187321) | Freshwater microbial communities from Lake Simoncouche, Canada to study carbon cycling - S_130805_EF_MetaG (SPAdes) (version 2) | ecosystem: Environmental > Aquatic > Freshwater > Lake ... | reverse complement strand
TGCTCTTCTCAGCAATCGGAAACGTATCCAATATTGGTCGTGCTCTACAAGCAGCTAAAGCTCAGAAGCGAGTTATTGGTTCTACTGAAGAAATTATCAAAGGACTCAGCAAGAATGGTGGACAAGAGTTAAATGATATTTTAGCTCTTAAAGATGCAGTATCCATGATTAAGAATGCTCCTGGTACTAGCTTCGATAAGAATGCTTCTATTGCTAGTCTTACTAAAGACATGGTTAAACAGCCTAACTGGAAAGATAAATTTGGTGAGTATGTCGTCAACGCTTATATCTCTGGTCTTGCGACTCCTGCAGTTAACGCTGCTTCTGGTATTGCTAAGCTAGGACTACTCAGTGCAGAACGTATCATTCAAGCTGCTACTCCAGGAAGTAAAGTAACTCTTCGTGAAGTTATCCCTGCATTTAAAGGAATGATGGATGGTGTATTAGAAGGTGCTTACTTTGCTAAAGAAGGATTCTTTAAAGGTAGTCCTCTTGATGCAGCAATGCCTGAGATCAAAGGTGCTATTGGTATGCAAGAAGGTGCATCAAAGATTGAGAAAGCAATTGGTACAGTAGTTCGTTATCCTGGTAGAATTGGTGTAGGTACTGACGAATTCTTCAAAGCTATCTTCCGTAAGATGGAGTTCAACGCACAAGCTGCTCGTCTTGCTGGTACTGGTAAGTATGGTGATTCTGAAACAGTATACAACTTACTGCGTAATGTAAACACTAAGGCTGCTGATTGGAGAGACAATGTTCTCAAAGCTCCAGGTTTAGCTAACATGTCAGATGCAACTCGTATGCAGTTGATTAAAGATGTAGGCGACTTTGCTAAGGCTGCTACATTCCAACAAGACTTAGGAAAGTTTGGGCAGAACGTATTGCGTTTCAGAGCACAACATCCTGAGATGGCATGGGTTGTTCCGTTCGTTAAGACACCTATCAACATCATGAAGGATGCATTGTCTTATACTCCATTAGGTATCTTCTCTAAGAACATGCCTACTGATGTTAAGATTGCTCGTACTGCTATTGGTGTTGGTATCGCTACTGCTGTTGCTCAAGCTATCGGATCTAACAATCTAACAGGTAGTTATCCTAAAGAAGCAGACAAGCGTAATGCAATGATTGCTGCAGGTCTTCCTGAGTATAGTGTTAAAATTGGTGATACATGGTATTCATATGCTCGTGTTGAACCACTAGCTACTATCATGGGTTCTACTGCTGATGGTATTACTGCAGTGCGTAACTACTATACCAAGAATCCTATGGATCGTAAGATCAAAGATTTAACATTAGATGTTATTGGTGGTATTACTAAGAACATTGCATCAAAGACATTCTTAGAAGGTATCTCTGGTGTACTACAAGCACTTCATGATCCTGCTCGTTATGGTGGCAGCTTCATCAATAGCTTTGCTGGTCTATTAGTACCATCATTTGTAGCAGCTCCTGCTCGTGCTCAAGATCCTAACATGCGTGTAGTAACTAACTTTGGTGAAGCAGTACAGAATCGTATTCCTAATTTTAATTTAGGAACTGGTATTCCAGGAAGGCAAGAACTACCTAAACAGTCTATGATCTATGGCGGTGAGCGTCCTAATCCTTCTGCAGGTTTTGCAGCGTTTACTGGTATTCAAACTACTCCAGCAATACAGAATGAAATTCAACAAGAGGCTGCTCGTATTAAAGTAGATTATAACCTTCCAAGTAAAAAGTTAAAAGGTGTTGAACTTGATGGAAAAGATCAAGCTAACTATCAAGCTTTATCTAGTCAATATGCTGATATGATTTTACCTTCAGTAGTTTCTTCTGCTGGATATAAAAATTCACCTGACTCTTTAAAGAAAATTATATTTGAAAAAGCAATGCAAAAAGCTAGGTCTGCTGCAACTGATATTCTATTCGGAGAGAAGATGAATGATCCAGAGTTTCAGCGTCAATACATATATAATAAGTTAAAACAAAAAGGTGTGGAAGAATGATTTATGGCAGACCCATATGGATTAAACGAGGGAGTAAAAACACTCACTAGTGGTCTTGATGCTAGTCGTGAGAGTGGTAAAGCATTAGGCAAACAAGTTGAAGCAATACAGAAAGACGCTACAGATGTTGCTCAACAAAAAGCTAGAGAAAGAAGAACTGCTCAACGAGAAGCAGAGTTTAAAAAACAACAAGCAATATTTAAAGCATTAGAAGAATACAAGAAGCGTAAGTTAATAACAGACGAAGAGTTAAAACTCAAACAACAGTTTATTAAAACTTATGGCACTAAAGAATGGGAGTCTGTCTTGAAGATTAAGAATGAATTAGAAGCATTAGAGAAATTAAATCTTGAAGAGTTTCAGCACGATTTAAAAGCAGTCAGACGAGTACAGTTTTGGTGCTTCTTTGTAGCTGCATTTATTGCATGGTATCTAACTTGGGGAATTAAATAATGTTAACACTTTTATCTACACTAATCTCATTCTTAATGGGCGGTGTTCCTAAATTACTAGACTTCTTTCAAGACAAGTCTGATAAGTCTCATGAATTACAGATGGCTCAGATGCAGACAGAGCGTGAGCTTAAAATGCTTGAAGCTGGCTATGTAGCACAAGCTAAGGTAGAAGACATTCGTACAGAGCAGATAGCTATACAGTCTGCTGAGAAGGAAAGAGAAGCCCTCTATGCCCACGATATAGCCTTGGGCGAAGGAGCTGCTCAGTGGGTTATCAATGCTCGTGCATTCACTCGTAGCTTTATTACCTACGGCATGTTCTTTATGTTTATGTTTGTAGAAGTATTTGGTTTCTTGTATGCCTGGAAGACAGGGATTAACTTTGAAGTAGCTTTAGATGTGCTATGGGATAACGATACTCAGACTATCTGGGCTTCTGTTGTTTCATTCTGGTTTGGTACACAAGCATTTAAGAAATGAAAGTAAGTGACAAAGCTCTTGAAGTTATCCGTCATCATGAAGGTGTTAGGACAAAGCCTTATCAATGTCCTGCTCTTCTGTGGACTATTGGGGTTGGTCATGTTATTGATCCAAATCATGGGAAGATCCCATTAGCAGAGCGTAAAGCGTTACCTATACCTGAAGGATGGAATAGGACAATAACGATGGAGGAAGTAGATGGAATTCTTAAGCGAGATCTTGCAAGCTTTGAACGAGGTGTCGAGCGATACTGTCCTGTTACACTTACACAAGGTCAGTTTGATGCTCTTGTCAGCTTCAGCTTCAATGTTGGTCTTGGAACACTACAGAGATCAACCCTCCGTCAGAAGGTTCTTCGTGGAGATATGGATGGTGCTGCAGAAGAGTTTCTCAAGTACACGATAGGTGGTGGTAAGGTACTGAAAGGACTCGTAAACCGTCGTAACGATGAACGAGCCCTCTTTAAATCTTAGTTAAATACTCCAGCTATCCCCTTTGAGGAAGGAAGCCATAATCCTTACAATACCTAAGTCAAGGATTAAATGAGTAGCATCTGATTCTTCCAGGTTAACGTACTCAATACCTACCATGAATCCCATAATAAAATGTAGTTCTAATATCATTGCTGCTCCTTATTAAATTTCACAGTTACCTGCAGTACAGCTCAACATCTGAGCACCTTCGACATTATCGTCATACTCCTTGAAGTTCTCCCAATCTACTGTATCAGGCACTAGCAACTTCAATCGGTTGTAAGTCTCTTCATCACACTCCTCATATGGTGCTTGCTTGTATGTTCCTCCGTCCATTGGCAGGAATGATACACCAGTCACCTCATCAAAATGCTTGAACGTCCAAGCTCCTACATCCATCCATTCGTTCTCTAATACAGAAATAGTTACTGAAGGTTTATGCTCACAGTAATGACGCTGAAATAACAACCATAACTTCAAGTGCTGAATCGCTGATAAGTCTTCACGTAGCAATGCACCATCAGCTACTGCTACAGGGAAACTAAATACTGTAGTAGACTCAGGTTTCATCACACAAGGCTCTGCTACAAACCCTGCCTGGATCATGAACTGAGTTAAAGGGTCTTTGTTATCAGCTCGTACACGACGAATATAATACTTACTGTGTTGAGGATGAATACCAGACGCAGTACTACAGAGTTGTGAGACTGTTCCTTCGGGCTTAACTGCAGTAACAGCAACAGATTGATTAATACCAATGGCATCAGCGTAGAAAGCATTAGTTGATACAGCAATGTCACGTAGTTTCTCCAATCTAGAAGGCAAGTCTACATCATCAGGGTTATTCAACAAAGTGTTATCACAGATACCAGTCATCGATACACCAAGCAACGCTTCTTCTTCTGTGTTCTTCTGCCATATCTTACGCAAATAAGGGAAGTCTGTTAACGACGCTTGAAATGTTCCAAGGATTGTAGCAAGACGGATTTTATTTTCAATTGAATCAATATCGTCATCAGAGCGAATGATGCAAGAAGACAGATTACAGAACTGATAAGGACGTAGAATGATTTCTGAACATGGATTTGTTCCAAAGTCATACGTCGAATCACGTCGTCCATTCTTAGCAGCTTGCTTCTGAGAAGCTTCACGATTGAAGATACCACGTTCTCCAGAATGTGACTCATAGATAGAACTCCACTCTCTCATAAACTGTCCAATAGATGGTGTCTCTTCATACGTAGCAGAGTTGTTAGCTAATGCACGTTGACCTTGACCATCCCACCAATTACCTGCCTTAGCATGTGCCATCTTATCATCTGATAAGTCTGACAAACTAATCATTGCACTCCGTCTGACTCCACCCACGACAACAACTTCCCCGATTTTGCAGAGAATATCATGACACTCAAGGGAAGTGAGACGGCGACCAGATGCTCCTTTAAATTTGGTAACACAAAACTTATAAAGTTCTTCCAAAGGTCCTGGTCCAGAAGCTCTTCCTCCAAATGTCTTAAGTCTAGCTCCTGCTGGGCGAACTCGTGATACGTCGAACTTTGGAATCTCGCCAGCGTATAGAAGAGCCAAGAGTTGGCGAAGTGATTTTGCCCATCCTTCTTTAGAATCCGACACAACAATAGAAGTCTTACTATCAAACAACTGCTCTGGCACTTCAGGTAATTTTTTAACATACTGTTGCTCCACAGAGAAACCAACACCAGTACCACAGAGAAGGATATACATCGCTTCGTCAAAGGCTTTAGGGTCATCAATTGGTAAGTAAGAACAATTGAATGCGGCTACGTTCTGACGCTCTAACGCAGGACCTGCAGTCATTACTGCTCTCATGCTTGGCACTACAGATAAATCATTTACTGCTTGTTCTAACTCTGCACGTAATTCTTTAGTCAGTGTGTAGTTCTGCTTTGTTGCTAGATGCTTTTCCATAAAGTCAAAGTATCGTGCTACTGTTTCGTTCCAATGTTCTCTGCGTCCCTTGTCATCTAAGTAACGACTGTACCTGGACTTAGCAATAAAGGTATTATAAGGTGTCATGCTGTATGCTGTCATTCTTCTTCCGTCCAATCTACTTCCTTAAGAAGTCTATTATAATTATTTTCAATGATATCACCGAAGGTTTCAACTAAATCTTCTGAAGCTATATCGAGTAGCTCCAGAAGTATTACTTCATCTAAACTCTTCAACCGTTCTTTTAACTCTGGCAGTGTAAGAGTATTCACAGTTTATTTCTTCTTAACTATTTTAGTAGCTGATTCTTTAGCTGGAGTAGCAGTCATACACTTCTCAGCAAACTCAATTGCTTTCTCAGCAGCTTCAATCATTGCTCGTAATTGTTTGATAGATTCTTGTGGTTTGTAATCAGATACCCAAAACTGAGTAGCATCTTTTAAACCTGTCTGAATTGTAAAATCAACCCACCAATCAGCAGCATCTTTGAATGCACCATCTACATTAACGAATGCGTTGTTCTTAGGAAAGAACTTATTAAAATTAATTGTGTCTTTAGCTTTTTTAGTATCAAACATTATATACTCCTTTAATTGTTTATGTGTTAACATATATTATACTCTTATTTAATGTAGTTGTCAATCATCCGTTGCAGATACCACTGTGCTTTCTTCAGATCTTCAACTCCGTTCTTGTGCTTCCATCGCCATAGGTACTTGATAGCGTTGCCAGTACACATAGCTTCCATTCCATCTAAATCTTTCACCACCTGTGCAATAGCATCGATACATTCTATGTCTCCTTGTGTATAGTGTGCAGGAGAGTTAACCATATCTTTATCATCTGCCATTGTTACTTGATTCAATCCTTTAAAATACTTCTCTAAAGTAAAAGGTTCTCCCATTAATTCATATCCATAATGTGCTGGCATTGCTACTGGGTTCATAGATATTTATCCTTTAAGAATTTAAGAGACACAAACATCTCATCAAAGCAACCATCATTTACTTCATGCAACACTACGATACCTCGCCAGTAGTGATTACCTTGAGCACCCATGTAATCTTCATCGTGCTCGTAGCAACTACCAGCTATGATAGCCGTAAGAGTTTTCCCATCTGCTCTAATAGCGTAAGCAACTTGTCTACCTTGTTGATGACCCACCACACACGACTGGTGTTTCTTGGAGATAATCGCTGAGGCTGATCCAACAGGTCTATTAAGAGCACCCGCAGTAACGTAATGGGCATATAGAACACCATCAATAATGATAGGCTGCTCAAACGGTATAACTTCCCAACCAGCTTCAACATACTTTAGATCCTCTATAGAAATAGTCCCATCCAGCATTGAATCATTCTCTACTGCACGATTGATACGATGTTCATGGTTACCTATTGTCAACACCATACGTGGTTTGTAGACCTTCTCCTTATTCTTACGCTGCCTTGCTTGTAAAGTTCGTAAAGGTTTAAGGAGAATATCCATAGCCTGTTGTGTTGCCATTACATCATGCTTATATCGTCTGCCCTCGAATGACTTCTTTCCTTTGTCGTAACTTGATAAGCTTGGCATGTCCGCAAAGTCGCCAATATTAATAATAACATCAGGACGCTTCTTAACAATGTAGTTTCCAATCGCTCTTAGGAATGAGTAATCATGTCCTGGTTTTACTTGTACATCAGGTATTACTAGATGCGTCGTCATAAGTATTTCCTATTTGATATCCGTACAAAGAAGATAATGCACGATTAAATACTTCTGTTACTTCATAGTGAGTAGACCCATCAGGAATAGATGTGCTTAAAGTAACCACAGTACCGTCAGGTTGATTCTCATATTCAGCAAGTGTAATATGTATTCTCATTTCTTTCCTTTTATTAATAACATAATATCTAACTGGTGTTTTAAATCGTTAACCTTCTGCACCATATCAAAGAAGTGTTCTGCATCTACCAGGGCTAATGGCTTACTGTTGTTTTGCTTTAAGACAACCAGTGGCTCAACTAGTCCATGTGTTCTTGCTTGTTCATAATCTTTGTATACCGCAATAGCTGCACGATTCTTACACTCAATTGTGTAATTAACCAGCGACCTAGCAGCAGAGGATAACTGTACATCTTCTCCACCTGCTCCCATGCTTGTTGACCTAACATCATCAGTGGTTAGAGTAGGGAATCTTTGGAGTATCTGATCCCTGCACCACTGTTGTAACTTTCTTCCTTTTGCTTTTGCTGACTGAGGTTTCAAGTTTAATTACCTTCCGTTTAACTATCATCTGCTTAGGGATAGTGATACTGTTATTGCACATTCCATCAGTGATAGTACCTGCTAGTTCAATCTGTTGGTCATCTTCGTATACTACAAAGCCAACAGTCTTACATTGCAAGTCTTCTCGCTTAGGTTCGTGCCATTCTCCCTGAGCTAGTGCATCCAACCACTCAACCAATACTAGACTGGAGGAAGCCACATTTGGTTTGGTTCTCTTCGTATCCACAATAGCTGAGCGTTCTCCAAGACTCGCTTGTCGTCTCCCTTGTACGCTTCGAGTACAGTAAGATACATTTCCTTTTCGTTTTTGCATTCTTTAAGTAGCCTTTCTGCTTTAACTGTTCCAATGCCTTTGATACCGATGATATTGTCAACTCTATCTCCCATAAGTATCTGTTTATAAAAGTTCTTAATGCCTTCTTCTTCAGTGATATAGTAGAATGTATCCTTAACAAAGTTATAGTGATCTCCTCTGAGCATATCTAAATCTTTGTCGATAGAACAAATACAGTATTCACCTTCTGTCATCTCATAAGCAGCAATACCAATAGCATCATCTGCTTCTTGGTCTTCAATCATTACAAATCCCCAGGCTTTCTGCATGTAGTCTCTGAGTCTGTCGTAATGCTTGGGCTTAGCAGATTTTCTATTACCTTTATAAGGTGCAGTGATAGCTACTTCATTTCTAAAGTTACGCTTACCAGTTAAATATCCTTGGTATGATTCAAAGTTATTAAAGAGTAGCATGTCTTCAATGAACTCACTACATCTAGCAATCGCTATTGACTCTGGTTCTTCTTCAGAAGCAAAGCCAATGCGATAGACTAGTATGTCCCCATCAATCAGGGCTTTAAACATTAAAGAGCTTCTTCTTCCAAGTCAGCAAGGTTAACACCTTCTGGTTTGTACTCAATCAATTCCTTGATAATCAACTTCGATACACCAACACCAACTCCAGACTTACCCTGGAAGTTATACTTGTAAGGTTTAATCAAAGCAACTGCCTTAGATCCGTTAGCTACTTTAGCTTTAATAACATTACCTCCTTCATCTACTGCAGTAATAGGGTAGAGTTTGCTCTTAGCAGTAATGAAGAATCCTTGGTCAGGTTTCTTGGCATCGTTGCGTACATTGATACCCATCTCCATCAAAGTCTTAACAGCATCCTTACTTAGATTGCTCAAGTCTACTTGATATTTACCTGAGAGTTTATTTGGTTCATCCAAAGCAGCCCAGAAAATGTCAGCTTGAATCGGTAAAGGTTTATTCATATCCATTTATTTCTCCTATTAGAATTACAACATATATTATACCACGTTTTAGTGCAACTGTCCACTACTTTCACTATCTAATTTGTCTTCATATTCAAGGACTTGTATTGATCTCTTTAACAATTCAAGAGTCTCTTGATTAGGTAGACATGTATATACAACTAAGTAATCCTTATCATTGCCTAGGATTACCATTGGGTCTACACCTTCAGGAATATTCATGGACGCATACCAACTTCCTTGATAGCTTTGAGATATACTTCCATTGATTGTAGTTCATTCATTACTTCTAACAACTGTTGACGAACACAAGCAACTGAATCACCTGTTCGTAATGCTTCTAATACTGCGTCTTTGATTATGCTCATCAATGTGTTTCCTTCCATGAGTTACCTACTTTATATTCACCAGACAAAGGACAACGCATCTCTAATACTTTACCTGCATTCTCAATTGACTGTACTCCAATCCTGCCTACCATATCTGCGTATGATTCCTCTACTTCAATCTGCCATTCGTCATGCACGTTAGCTACAAACTTGTAATCAATATTAAATTTACTAAGTGATTCATCTAACAGCACAACTGCTTGCTTCATGACAACCGCACCCGCACTCTGGAGTAGTGTGTTGAGTGCTGCATGGTCAGATCTAACCTGTAGTCTACGTCCATCAAGACCTGGTAATGTTCCCGAATTCTTAGCGATACGACTAACTTTCTCTCTAAGTGTTTTAAGCGAGGGAGTGTTCTGAAGAAAACGAGCTTTAAGTTGTTGTCCCTCTTTCGCTCCAGCACCAACAACCTTCCCGATCTTGGCATCTCCTGCACCATAGAGGAATGCATATATAAACGTCTTCGCTTGATTCCTGGTTTCAAGCCCAGCAGCTTTTTGGTTTGCAGTGTGGATATCACCTGATACGACCTCGCTTGTATACGCATCATCTTGCATATAGTGAGCCAGCATTCTCAACTCCAATCCTGAAGCATCAATACCAACTAACTTATATCCTTTCTCTACTGTCCATAAATCCCTACACTCATGTCCGTAGGGGCTTCCACTATTTGGTACTTGTGCCATGTTAGGTGACATGTGCGTCATACGTCCTGTGACTGCACCATTTGTAATCACCTTACCATGTACCCTACCATCACTACCTAATGCCTTGAGCCACGATTCTATTTGAGCTATCCTCTTCTGCAGCATGAGGTATTCATTGATCGCTTTAGCTTCAGGTATATCTAAACCTTCGAGCGTACCCTCGTCGACGATGGGCTGCCCTGTTTCTGTGAACCTGTCTGGCTTCCAACCTTTTTCGATGAGTCTCTCACCGATTTGCTTGCGACTGCCTGGGTTGAAGGTTTCGACTTTGGCTTTGAGATTCTTACCTGTTTTCTCTGAGACTCTTTCAATTGTTTTTGCTGGGAAAATACCCTGCATCTCAACTTCAATAGTAGCCAGCTTACTAGTAAGTTCAGATAAAAGGATTGTAGCTTTCTTTTCATCCAACTTAAAACCGTTTCGTTCTTGCTTTGCGATGATCGCTTGGACCTTGTGTTCAAGTTCAATACTCCTCTGTTCAAATTTGTTATACTTCAGTTCGTTAGTCAATACATCATACAACTTCTGTGTTACTAGTGTATCTTGGATACAGTACTGTTCCATCTCTGGTGTTAGTCCACCATCCCAATCACTGAACTCACCCTTCGGAAAACCTAATCGCTTACCCCATGCATCAAGGCTGTGTCCCCCTTCGAGACTTGGATTTAATAGACGACTTGACACGAGCGTGTCGTACACTAGGTTCTGGTTCATCGTAACGCTCCAGGTCTTCTCTAGTACTGGCTTGTCGAATGCTAATCCGTTGTGCATGATAATCAAATCGCAACTGTCCAAATACCTTTGTAATCCGTTTGCTTCCTTCCATGATACTACTGCTCCTGTCTCAATGTCTCTAGTAACTGCTAACCATATCTTATCGTGGCTGCTGTTTGTCTCTATGTCCAGTACTACTTTCATCTTTCTCTTTCATAAAGGTACTCCTTGTCTTACTCTGTTTGGATACTGTTGCTCTAACCAAAAGCATCTCGCATCCCCATGAATATCTTTTGCCATGAATCCTTTCCATATACTATGCTTAGTAGTAAAGTCATGACAGTCTAGCAATTGAATGTCATTATATATCTTCATCATGTAAGCACCTGCTAACATACTAAAAATAATAATGCAGCTTCGAATAAATATAACCAAGAACACCTCCAAAATATAACAAGACTGCTACAAACTCAACCAAGAATAGTGGTGCATCCCTTTGCAAGATACCTGCTAAAGTCCATAATACTGACCCAATCAGCCCAAAGAATAGATTCAAAGGATACACATTGAAACTTGTCAGTGCTATTCCAATCAGACAAAACGTAGTTCCTAACCATTTCATTCCTATCAATTGCAGATTATTGTGTTTGGACATACGGTACATGTCGTTACCTTTCCGTTAACCATAACTGTTGTTGTTGTACATGCCATACTAATATTATACACCATCATAGCAATGATAGCAATCACTAACTTATTCATAATCCATCCTCCTCTGGTGGTAATTCATTCATACGTCCAGTGTTACGACTGTATAGCAAACGACAAGCAAGCCCAGTAAGACCACTGAAACGATTCTTGAGAACTCGAACATAAGTAGTATTCCTTTCATTAGTATCTGCTGCCTGTCCATTACGCTCTAAACCTATCACCATGTCACTTAACTGTGCGATACTGCCTGACCCTCGCAACTGTGCCAATGACGTAGCTGCACCCTCTTCATGCCCCTTAGAATCAGGACGCTTAAGATGCGACACAACAAACAAAGCAATGCCTGTCTCTTGTACCAACATACGCAGCTTAGTCATGATCTCATCTAATGCTTTGCGTTCATCACCTGATTCCTGAGCAGACACAATAATGCTAACGTGATCTACGAATACATATTTGCAGCCCAATCCCCTAGCCATGAACCTAACCCGATTGATAATGTTATCAACGCTAGTACTACCAAAGTGATCAAACAAATAAAGCCTATCAGTACCAAGTGTGCTATCAAACGCATGTCGTAACTCCTCATCAGTAACTTCACAATCAGGTAAGTGCAGTGGTTTGTTAGCAGACAATGCCATCAAACTCTTAGCAGTTTTCTTAACTGATTCTTCCAGGAACATAAGACCAATGTTGTCCTCTGTCTTAGATAGAATCTGCCAAACAATCTCTCGCAGGAATTGAGACTTACCTAGTCCTGACCCTGCTGTGACTGTGACTAGTTCTCCACTACGGATACCATATGTCAGATCATTAAGACCATTGTATGGATACATTACATCAGCCTTCTCTACTGGTTGATTGACTAGCTCCCACAGTGTAGACCCTGAGACAATACCATCAGGTACATACTTCTCTGCATCCCACCATGTATCAACAAACTCCTTGTTCAATCCCTTAGCAAGGTAATCACATGCGTCCTTGAGTCCATCCTGTTTAGGTTTGAAGATGAATGCTTTGCTGCCAAACAATTCAGCTACCTGGTTTGCTGCTGCTTTACCTGGATCATCGTTATCAAAGCAGATAGTGATACGCTCAAAGCTATCGAGATACTCAAAGCTTGCTCGACAATCCTTCAGTGCAGCCTGTGCTCCGTTACGTACTGATACTACTGGAAACCTAGACCCTGTTAACTGGTATGCTGCGAGTGCATCAAACTCACCCTCAGTAATCGTGATAGCTCTGCCACCTGGAGTAAACTTGTTCTGTCCAAACAGAGTAGCATGCTTCCAGTCACCTTGAATGCTGAATGATTTCTCTGCTACACTTCTTACCTTAGCTGCAATGACCTTACCTGTTGCATCGCAATATGGAAAGTAATAATTCTTACCATCTGAACCTGCCCCATAGTGGTGCATAGTAGCTGAAGATATACCACGTTCTACTACATGTACTGCCTCTGTGTTTTTAAATACTTCTAGCACTGGTTTATAGCCCTCTGGTTGAGTTTGTTTGAAGCTGGTGATACCTAGCCCTTCTAAGTCTTCTATCGCTGCTCTTGGTGCGTTCTCGTAAGTCTGACATACAAAGCAATAGGTATGTCCATCCTCGAATAAAGCGTTGCCATCTGAAGACCCACACTTCTGACACTCTACATGCTTAAGAAACTTTGAGTCGACTGCCATTCTTTTCTACCTCCAGGTAATCATATATGTCTGTCATTACATTGTCTATTCCGTATTGTGAAATGTAGTAGACAATCTCTGATATTGCAAAGTGGTAGTGTGCCTGTTCTAAATCTTGATTGATTTCGTCCATCTAATTAGTTCCTATATAGAAAACAATAATAATATAAAACTACTTAAGACTACTTAATACTACTTAGTAGATAGTATAACATGCTTAGCGATCCATGTCAATCCCAAAGTCCAGATCATCAGACAAATTATTATTGTCTTCCAATGAGTCTTCATCACCATCAAATAAGTCGTATCGTTCTTCACTATGTAGTTCATCCTTGATTGTAGCGTAGCATTTATTACACATGTCTAAGTAGTCCCCTGTCATAACACTCTTTCGTGTTGATTCAAAGTCACTTAATATTTTATCACAACAATAGCATCTCATACAATCCCCTGTCCTAAAATTTTATATGCCCAAGTAAACTTATTTGTAGCTATCTTCTGTTTAATTACTTTAACTGTCTCTATCCTAAATGATCTGTCGATAGATGCAAAACCTACTGCCTCATCCTTATTACTAAATATTCTGATAACCCCTACCTCATCACTAATCTTATATAGTTTAGTCATTATAAATATCCTCCAAAGTATGCCAATACTACTTGTATTGTAAAGTAAATAAATGTGAATGTCAATAGTCCCTTGATAAATAGATCTTCAGTCATAGTCTTTAAAGTCTCCACTCTTTTGTTGATCCCAGTAACCCTTAAGATATTCATTCTCTTGGTCTTTAGTCATGCTCTTCATTGGCTCACTAAATCCTACATCAGCACCTGGATAATAGTGTGGATTAATAGGTCGTCTGTAGTATGCATCAGCACTGCCCCTATCATAAGGGCTACCATGTAGTTTATTCATTGTCATCATCCTCTTCTTCATCATCTAACATATCCTCCAGGAATTCATCACAGTCTTCATCATCATCTTCAGGTTCATAATACTTATCATTGTAGTATCCGTCACTATATCTATTCATCTTCAGTCACCCCTTCATCACTATACTTCTCTTCCCAGTAATCCGCAAACATCTCTAGTGCCTCGCTTGTTTGTGTAGGTAAGTAACTACTAACTTCATTAACTGTTCCATCTTCCCAGGTTAAAGTAACTTCTATAGATTTAATCTTCATTTATTCCTCCGTTATTCCAGCACATCTTAATGCTAACCCATTACAAAAATCAGGGTCGCCTACCATTGTCTTATCAAATAAAATTGGTGCTCCGTCTTCAGTGAGTGTAAAGTATTCGCCTATATCATAACTGTCTACTAGCTCGCCTAGCTTATCACTGATCTTAGATAAATCACCATCAACATAAATTAAATATCTACTCATTTTCCACACTCCTCATCGTGGTTGATAATCTCTTCACATCCATTAGTAAACTCTTCACTGTCTACCCTCTGCCAGTTGCCTGACATATCCCAAGCCTGGTCAATTGCATCCTCTTCAGTACTTGCCTCAATAATATACTCTTTACCATAGTATTCTACTCTGCTTAGTATCACTCTAAATGTTTTCATTCTAAACTCCAATCACCTACAGTATTGCCGTTAACGTCTCGCACTGTACCCCAGTCGTTAGCATCTTCAAGCTTAGATATAATATCCTTAAGGTTATCAATCAATTGATACTGCACTGCCTGGTTACGATATGCATCGTTGTCTACTTTAATTGTTAATGAAAATATCATGATATAATCCCTTCATCTAATAGATGTTGTAATGTTCTGCCAAAAAATCCCTGTAAACCATATCCAATTCTAGTATCATGCAAGTATTGCCATGCTTCTATCACTTGCTCTTCACTCTCTGCCTCAATAAATCCCTCTGCTATTCCTACTGCATTAAATGAGTCCATCATGATTAAACCTCCATTGTGATAGTATATAATCCGTCCTTAACTTGTGCTAGTGTATTCCTTACTACATTAGCCATGCTGCTATACTCTATTGCCATTCCATTATTGCCTGTCATTGTAGCTAGTGTACTCTGGTCATTTAAAAATGTCAAGTGTTTTCTTAAAGCCTCTTCCAAAATAATTCCTTGCCTCTCGCTGAGTGATAACTCAAACCCTTGTACCATTATTTAACTCCCTTAATTAGTCCGTCTTCCATTGTCACTTGTGCAAAAAACTCTCTGCCTTGCCCTGTAATATGAGGACGATTAGCCCCAGTTAAAACTCCATTGTCTATATACTCTGCTCCGAATATGCTTGTCTCAATATAGCGTAATGGTTTGCCTACACTTGCTTTCAATTCTTTTTTACTTGGATATTTAAACACTAACATTTTATGCTCCCTTGTTTAGTTGATGAGACAAGTATACTACAATCTAATACACTTGTCTATAGGTGTTTACCCTTAGTCGTTTTCGTCACATAATCCCATGTTACATGCTAAGATCCACATCTCATGCTCGAATCTCTCTAGCCACTTACTACGCAAGGGTAGATCTGTCAAGTCCTGGCAATATATAAGCTTGTCCATTGTCTTAGAATACTCCCTTGCATTGTCTTCTGTCAAGTGTTTAGCTAATAATTCCTGGTACTGTTCCTGTTCTCTCATGATATTACCTCCCATTATTTAACTGCTAGAATCTTAATCACTTTAGCCATCTTAATACCATGTGCTTTATAGGCTATCACGCTTACGCTTTTATCATAGCATGCTCTGCATCCATTACACTTACCCTCATGCTGATAAGCTTGGCACTCTGTAGCGTTATCTGGTAGAGTGTCGCTGAATATGGTACTAGTGTTTAAACCCTCTATAACCCCTCCAGTGACGCTATCAGAGCTAAAGCGTACCACTACGTTGTCTAACTTGTTTAATGCCTCTATGATGGGTTTAAATTTATTAAATTTATGCATTCGAGTAGGTAGCCAATGCTTACAATGTGGTGTTCGAAGTATAACCTCTGTAATTTTATGGGCTAAATCTAGAGAATACATATCGCCACTATCAAACCATCTAAAATATCTGCTAGAATCTAAAGCTTTTACCATATCATCAACCCATTCATCACGCTGCCAGTCTTCCCTATTGAATAGCCTAGGTGCTTTTACATTGGCAAACCTGTAATTCCCTGTAGTGGCATAGCATCCCTTACAAGCATCTACTAACCCTCCCTTGCCGTCACTACTTCCAGGGCATGTATCAATTGCTTGAAGTGACCATGATAGAATGCCATCTAGTTTACTTGTTTTGCTTAGCTTTATCATTTTTAGTTACCTTTTTAATAATTGTCATACCTTCATTAAATTGAGCATAATATCTAGCCTCTTTTAATGTCTTAAATTTAAAATCTTTTCCATTAATTGTAAATTGGTACATACCCTTAGACTCCCTTAGCATAATTTAATAGTGCTTGAATGTATCCTCTATAGCTCTTTTGCCAGTGCATATTACCTAACCACGCTACTACAATTGTCCCAGATGGTTTGACACCTAAGAAAATACCCTTGTTGTCATACTTGCCCCCATGAATCCATTGTCCACGCTGTAGCTTTTTAATTTCATCATCTGAAATACTCCAGATATCGATTGACTTTTGATATTTCATTTTATATTCCTAATAGTTTATTTTCTAAATCAATTATAGCATTAATATTGTCAATAACATGCTTAGTAACTCCTGCATCTGTAGTATTTTTTAGCATGTTATTATACATGTCTAATTCCTTCCATAAACCCTGTAAAACTATCCGTCTCTGAGTGATTGTCAATTGCATAATATAGCTCCTAGTTAATGATTAAAGTATACCCTATAGATTTTGAATTGTCTATAGGGTTAAACCCTTATACTATAAATTCCTGATTATTAATTAATTTAGTTTTATAAGCGATATCCATTAATTCAATTTTATCTTTATTTCGCATTGCAGATCTTACTAAAAATGATAGTGTTCTAGCTGCTGCATCTTGCATATCGATGGCTAAAAATGCTTCCATCATTTGAATTTGCCTTGCCTGTGCTTTAGTCATTTGAATACCTCCCTTAGTTGATGAGTCAAGTATACCTAAGATTTTGCTAGATGTCAAGATATTTCTACTAGGTGTTTACCCTATGCTGTATGTCTATACAGTACCTGGTTAGATTCTAAAGGGTCAATATCATACCCTTATATTCCTAGTTTGTCAATAGGTATTTTCCCTAATTGACTTTATAATTTATTTGTGATAGCGGGGGAGGGGCTATCGCCACATATTAATGCGTAGAATGACTCCTAAACTCCTAAAAAGTAAAATTAAAGTTGCTTAAAAATTAGGCATAATTGTGCTTAAATAATAGGCAGTTAGTCTAGACAATATGTTCAATGAAATCAACTACTTATGATAGAAGAAGTTAACAACAGAAGACTACAAGATAAAGACAGTTAAGTATTTACTGCGGAATACGTGCAAGCTTGTCTCCCTAGACCCGCTAAAGTAGACACTCCAGGGGAGCAATGTAAAATAAAGCTTGACAAATCTAAGAAGTTATGGTATAATAGTTGTACTAAGAAGAAAACTAAGTTGAAAAAACAACAAGAAGAAAAAACCTGAGATAGACAACTTAAGACTACTTAGTACTAAATAGTGTAAAAGTTTATTATTTTTGTTGGTACTTATAGGTATCAATTTGTCTTAGTATTTTATACCTAAAGGTATCAATTTGTTCTCTGCGTTAGCAGGTAAAGAAAAGGTTTAAATGTCTGATGATGTCTCTTTTAAAGAGTTGTTGTTGTCTTCCCCCACAGTCCCACGTAGGAGGGGTCGTCCTCCTAAGTCACTTGTGGAGAGCAAGAAAAAAAGAAACAAAGTAGGAAGACCTTTAGGCGATGCAGGAAGAATACAAGAATTCAAAGCAAGGTTATTATCTACTTCAGGTACAAAGGTTATTGATACTGTACTTAGAAAAGCTTTGGATGATTCTGATAAAGACCAAGTAGCATGTCTTAAAATGTGTCTTGATAGAATGTTACCTACATCTCTATTTGAAAAAGATGCTAAAGGACAACGTAATGCAGTAACTATTAATATTACTGGATTAGGTGAAACTAAAGTAGAAGCAATAGAAGAAATAGAAGCTGAGATTGTCGATTATAATGAGGTCGATAATGAATCTTAGTTTCGAGTTATTACCTTGGCAAAAGGAAGTATTCCAAGATACTACTAGATTTAAAGTTATTGTTGCTGGACGACGATGCGGTAAATCTAGATTATCTGCTGTGGCATTATTAGTTGAAGGACTACGTTGCCCACAAGGTAGTGCTGTAATGTATGTTGCACCAACCCAGGGTCAAGCTCGTCAGATTATCTGGGATGTATTAATGGATTTAGGTAGAGATGTTATTCAAAGCAGTCATGTGAATAATATGGATATAACCTTAATCAATGGAGCAAAGATATATGTACGAGGCTCTGATAGACCTGACACCTTGCGTGGTGTTAGTCTTACTTTTTTGGTACTGGACGAAGTAGCTGATATTAAGAGTGAAACCTGGGAGAAGGTCTTACGTGCCTCACTTTCTGATAAAAAGGGGAACGCTCTTTTCATTGGGACACCAAAGGGTCGTAACTGGTTCTACGAGATGTATAACCTTGGTAAGACAGAAGATGATCCTGAATGGAAGAGCTGGCACTTTACGACCAAGGATAATCCGCTTATCGATCCGCAAGAGATTGAAGGGGCTAAAAAGACGCTTAGTAGCTTCTCGTTTAAGCAGGAATACGAAGCATCCTTTGATAACGCAGGAACAGACCTGTTCAAAGAACAATGGATTAGATTTGGTGAAGAACCAGACAACGGTGTCTATTACATAGCCATCGACTTAGCTGGCTTTACTAACGTAAACTACAGCAGCACAAGACAAAAGAAATTAGATGAATCAGCAATCGCAGTAGTAAAAGTTACTGATGATGGTGTCTGGTTTGTAAAGAAGATTGAACATGGACGTTGGGATGTTAAGGATGCTGCTGCACGTATCCTAAAGAACATCAAGGAGTTTAAACCAATGGGTGTAGGGATGGAGCGAGGAACAGTTAGAAATGCTGTGTTGCCCTATCTAAGCGATCTGATGCGATCTAACAACGTATATGCTTCTGTGCAGGATTTAACGCATGGCGGTAAACAAAAGACTGAACGTGTTGTCTGGGCATTACAGGGACGATTCGAGCATGGTAAAGTAATCCTTAATGAGGATGAAGACTGGAAAGAGTTCCAAGACCAGTTGCTAATGTTCCCTACCAGTCAAGTGCATGATGACTTGGTTGATGCATTAAGTTACATTGATCAACTTGCAGTAACCTCGTACTTTGAGGATGACGATAACGAAGGTGTTGAACCTTTAGATTTTATATCAGGATACTAAATGGACATTCGAGTACTAGACAACTGCCCTATTGCAATTCAAAGCAATACAGTTAACATTAAACACCACCTAGCTACTATCGAAGGATTTGGTCTAGGTCCTGCAAATCCTATTGAACCTAATGAAGAGTTCTGGCAAGACAAAGCAAACAAGTGGGGTATTGGTCCTGGTGAAGCTAGAGGACGCACCTGCTCAAATTGTGAGCACTACTACGATAACTCCTTCATTCGTGATTGTATTATGAATGGTCCTGCTAAGGATCTCAAAGCTTCTGCTCTCCCTCTTAATCCTAAGTGGGCTGACATTGAAGAGCATCCAGTAGGTTTCTGTGAGAAGTTTGATATTACTTGTTCTCCTATCCGTACCTGCGATGAGCAAGAGATTCGTACAAGATACGAGAATCCAGAATCAGATAGCAAGTCTAACTCTGAAAAGATTGATAGCTATGATATGCAGTCATTTGAAGTTAACTCAGGAGACTCTTACGAATGAGTATCGTCGGTGGATTACTTAGAACAGTAGCACCTTCTCTAGCTGATCAGTTAGAGTCACAAGGATTATTAAAAGCAGGTGGGATGTTTGATGTTAAAGCTACTCCATCTACAGTACCAGAGATGTTCATTGGTGGTGAAGGCATTGGTAATTTAGCTAAGGCTGGAATGATTGATGAAGCTGCAGCTACTAAAGCACTAGCAGATGCTCAGAAAGATTGGTTTAAGTTAGACGCACAAGACTGGATGAAGAAGTGGGCAGACTCAGGTATTGCCTATGATCCAGTAGCTAGAAAAGCAATGATGGAAATTTCTGATGAGAACGTCACTGTTAAAAAAGGTATTGATTTAAACACAATGCCAGCAAAAGAAGTGTTAGGATTTGATGAAGTATTTAATGCTGAGACATTAAAGAAAGCATATCCTGATATTGGTGATGTAAAAATTGGTTTCTTAGATGAAGCTAACTCTCCTCGCCTAGCAGCATTTGATGAAGCAAACAACGTAGTGTATTTTAACAGACAGTCTCCTCAGTGGAAACCTGCTGAAGTTAAAAGCAACATGCTTCATGAAGTACAACACTTCGTACAAGGTAAAGAACTCTTTACTAAGGGCGAAGGATTCCAAAACGTATTACAAAATAACGTAGACTTTCAATCAGTTGTTTCTGACCTAGATAAACTAGTAGCCACAAGCGTACCTGATGCAGTAAAGTTTGCTAAACAAAACAAAGGTCTTGGCTTTTCTCAAGACAAAGTATCAGAAGCGATTGCAGGTTTAACTGCTCGTGATGGTAAAACTGCAGAGCAAGCACTAGCTGCTGAGTTCAAAAGCAAAGAGATGGCTAAGAAATTCCTCAATGCTGCAGCCAACGACCCTAAATTATCCAAGATTATCGTAGCAAAAGACGTAGCAAGTCAAGAGTATCAGCGTTCTGCTGGTGATTACATGCGTGTTGCAGGTGAAACCTTTGCACGACAGACTGGAGAACGTGCAGATATGACAGCACAAGAGCGTTTACTCAATCCTGCTATGCGTAACATTGATGTTAATCCTACAAACAAATCATATAACATCAATATCGATAATCTAACCCCACCATTACAAGCACAACCACCAGTTGCTGACTTGTTTACACCACAGATTCCACAATCTTCTATCCCACAAGCGAGTATTTAAAACATGGCAACTAAAAAGATGGATCAATTTGAAGAAACTCCAGTAACAGAAGCAGATCAAGACTTAATTGAGTTTGTAAGTTTGCACTGTACTGAGTGGAGAAACAACAGAGACGTTAACTACCTCAAGACTTGGGAAGAATATGAGCGTATGTTCCGTGGTATTTGGGACTTAGCTGATCAAAGTCGTGATTCAGAGCGTAGTCGCCTAGTAACTCCAGCATTACAACAAGCTATTGAAGCTAAACAAGCTGAGATTGCTGAAGCAGTCTTTGGTCGTGGTGATTTCTTTGATATTACTGATGACTTACAAGACCAGAACCCTGCAGATATTGAATTAGTACGTCGTCAAATGCACGAAGACTTCCAGTTTAGTCGTGTTAAGAAGTCTATTGATGACATTATTCTCTTAGCTGAGATGTATGGTACAGGTATTGGTGAGATTGTAGTAGAAGAGCAGACTGTTATGTCTCCTGATACACAGCCAATTGATGGTACAGGCATGGCTGCCATCGGTGTACAAGAGAAGAAGCAGTTTATGGTGGGCATCAACCCTGTCAATCCACGTAACTTCCTGATTGACCCTAATGCTACTACAGTTGAAACATCTTTAGGTGTAGCAATTGAAGAATACATGTCCTACTATACCATCATTCAGGGTATTGAGAAGGGTATCTATCGTAAAGTTAACGTAGTTCCTGGTTATGGAACTACTAGATTAGAAGAGACACAAGAACCAGTACCTTCTCGTGCTGATAAGATTCAAGTAATCCGTTACTATGGTCTTGTTCCTCGTGATATGCTTGAAGGATTAGAGGCATCAGAGACTACTATTGAGTTATTCCCAGAAGAGTCTGTTGCTGACCACTACTCTGACATGGTTGAGGCTGTAGTTGTTATTGCAGACAATCAATACCTGCTCAAAGCTGAACCTTCTCCTTATATGATGAAGGACAGACCTATTGTTTCCTACCAAGCTGATGCTATGCCTGGTAGATTCTGGGGTCGTGGTACTGCTGAGAAGGGCTACAATATGCAGAAAGCTATTGATGCTCAGATCCGTAGTCACTTAGATTCTCTAGCACTAACTACTGCACCAATGATGGCTATGGACGCTACACGTCTACCTCGTGGTGCTAAGTATGAAGTTAAACCAGGTAAGAACCTCTTGGTTAACGGCAATCCTAATGAGATCATGATGCCATTTAAGTTTGGTACTACTGATCCTGCTAACTTTCAGACTGCTCAGAACTTCCAACAGATGTTATTAGCTGCTACTGGTACTCTAGATAGTTCATCTATGCCAGGTCAAGTAGCTGGTGGCGAAGCTTCAGGTGCTGGCATGTCTATGGCTCTGTCTGGTTTGATGAAGAAGAACAAACGTGCTCTTATTAACTTCCAAGAAGACTTCCTAATCCCATTCATTCGTAAGGCTGCGTGGAGATTTATGCAGTTTGATCCTGAGCGTTATCCAGTTAAAGACTTTAAGTTTGTACCTGTATCTACAATGGGTATGGTTGCTCGTGAATATGAACAACAACAGCTAGTTGGCTTGATGCAGACCCTTGGACCTACAAGTCCTATTACTCCAGTACTGTTACAAGGTATTATCCAGTCTTCTAGCTTATCTAACAGAGATGCTATCATTGCTCAGCTACAGAAGATGAGTCAGCCTGACCCAGAACAACAGCAAAGACAGACTCAAATGCAGCAGGTTGCCTTGGCTACTGCAGAAGCTGGTCTACAGAAGACCCAAGCTGAAGCTGCTTTGGCTATGGCTAATGCTCAGAAGTCTGGAGCACAGACTCAGGTAATCCCTATAGAGACTCAGATTAAGGCTATAGCTGCACAATCTAAGAATCAGGTATCCCCTATCGATAACATCCTTAAAGTGGCTAATACAGCCCTTAAAGAGGCTGACATTCAGTCTAATGAACGAATTGCTATGATTCAAATGGCATCGAAAGTTAAATAAAAGCTTGACTTTTTAAGAAAAGTATGTTATAATATTAATACACTAACACACATTTACTCCCTTGTCAAGGAAAAAGTTAAATGAATAAAGAATTACAGCAGTACTATGAAGATAGATTTGGAATGATGGCTACCCAGGGGTGGGCTGATCTAATCGAAGACATAGAACTAATGATGAAATCCACTAACACAATTAGTGGAATAGAAACAATAGAACAACTCCACTTCAGGAAGGGCGAACTGTCCATCATGAACTGGATTAAGACTTTAAGAGAATCAAGTAGTGAAGTCTACGAACAACTTCAGGATGAAACTGAAGATGCCTAGAAGACTATTTGATTTTGAATGCAAGAATTCACATAACACTGAAGCCTTCGTCGATGTTGACATAAAAGAAGTTCAGTGTAGTGAGTGTGGCGACAAGGCAAGTCGCATCATCTCCCCTACTGGGATCTATTTAGAACCTTTTAGTGGGCTTCATCCATCATCTTCGGATAGATGGGAGAGGGTGAGAGCTGAGAAGCTGGCACAGGAGAAGAAAACAAATGCTAATCACGGTTCGTAAATGGCAACTCTTGACCACCGAATCATTTTAATGTCCTAAAATCGCAATGCGACAGGAGTAATACATGGCTGAAATAATTGAAGTGCAAGAAGACCAAGGTAATTTTGATAGTCTTCAACCTGCTACACAACCTGAACCTACTGAACAAGTAGAAACTTCAGATAACTTAGCAACAGAACCAGACATTCCCGAAAAGTATAAGGGTAAATCCTTAGACCAAATCGTGAAGATGCATCAAGAAGCTGAGAAGCTTATTGGTCGTCAGGCTCAAGAGGTTGGAGAAAGTCGTAAGTTACTGGATGAGTATATCAAGCAACAACTCAATACTACAAAGAACGACGTACAGCCTGTACAACAACAAGAGATTGATTGGTTTGAAGATCCTGCAAAAGCAGTGAATCAGGCAGTGGAGAATAACCCAATTCTCAAGCAATTGAAAGAACAACAAGCTGAACAACAGAAGCAAGTTGCCTTACAAATGATTGAGAAATCACATCCTGATTTTATGAGTGTTGCTCAGTCTGAAGATTTTGCCCAATGGGTACAAGCTTCTAAGATTCGTATGCAACTATTTGCCCAGGCTAATAACTATGACGTAGATTCAGCGATGGAACTCTTAGGGAATTACAAGTCCTTAAAGGGATACCAAGAACAGAAGTCTAACAAGGCTGATGAAACACTGAAGAAGGTCGAAGTTGAAGCTAGGTCAAAGACGCTCAAAGCTGCTGGAGTCCAGCAAGGAGGCTCAGGAGAAATGTCCAAACCTATTTATCGTCGTACCGATTTAATTCGTTTAAGAATGCAAGACCCAGAGCGTTATAATAATATGCAAGATGATATCATGCAAGCTTATAACGAAGGTCGTGTAAAATAACATTACAATTTTAGGAGATTTAAAATGGCTTTAGGTACAGATCATCAAACAATTACAACAGCTAATAAGTTTATTCCAGAAATCTGGAGTGACGAAGTTGTTGCTACTTACAAAAAGAATTTAGTTCTAGCTAACCTTATCAAGAAGATTGCTTTCAAAGGTAAGAAAGGCGACACACTACATATTCCAAAACCAGGTCGTGGCTCTGCTAACGCAAAAGCTGCTTCTACTCAAGTAACATTAAACACAGACACAGCTACTGAAGTTAACGTAGTTATCGATCAGCATTGGGAATATTCAATCTTGATCGAAGATATCGTTGAAGCTCAGGCTTTGGCTTCTATGCGTCAGTTCTACACTGATGATGCTGGCTATGCACTTGCTCGTCAAGTTGATAGCACATTGATCCAGTTGGGTCGTGGTGTTCAAAGTGGTGGCGGTACTGCTGCTTATAGCGGTGCTTACATTGGTTCTAACGGTACAACTGCATATGTTGCAGCTTCTAACAACGAAGCAGCTATCACTGACGCAGCTATCCGTCGTTCTATCCAGCGTTTGGATGACAACGATGTTCCAATGGATGGTCGCTTCTTGATCGTTCCTCCATCAACACGTAACACTTTGATGGGCTTAGCTCGTTACACTGAGCAAGCTTTCGTAGGTGAAGCTGGTGGTCAGAACACAATCCGTAACGGTGAAATTGGTAACTTGTACGGTGTTCCAGTATTTGTTTCCAGCAACGCTGATACAACTTCTGGTTCTGGTGCTGCTCGTATCTGCTTGCTAGGTCATCGTGACTTTGCAGTATTAGCTGAGCAAATGGCTGTTCGTTCACAAACTCAGTACAAGCAAGAGTACCTCGGTACATTGTTCACTGCTGATACACTCTTTGGTACTAAAGAGTTGCGTGACGGTTCTGCTGTTGCACTCGCTGTTCCAGCTTAAGTAGTTTGATTTACTCTGCCCTAGTAGAAACTGCTGGGGCAGTTTACTTAAGTGTTCTTTAATATAAATATCTGTATTAAAGAGCTTTTAAATAAACTGTAGGAGATACTGATGGCATTCTTTAAATGCAAACAAACTGGTAATGTAACTGAGTTTATTCTTGAGCATGATATTGTTCAGATGAAAACACATCCTGACTACGAAGAAGTACAAGAAGAAGTTAAATCTGCAGCAAAATCTAAGAAAACTGTAGCACAATCTGAGGAAGTTTAAATGGGCATCTATCGTGGTCCTGGTGGAACTGGTGACGCTACACAAGATGCTTCATCTCAAGCAGTTATCACAATTCAAGCTAAAGATGCTGCACTAGCTGCTCAAGCTGCTGCAGAAACTTCTGCTTCTAACGCATCGACAAGTGCATCTAATGCTTCTACGTCAGCAACTTCTGCTTCTTCATCTGCATCATCGGCTACTACTTCTGCAAGTAATGCCTCAACATCAGCAACTAATGCGTCTAGTTCTGCTTCTT
>Ga0209087_1000451_pt1 | contig 26200 bp, 28 predicted proteins | sample S_130805_EF_Meta_FD_187321 | JGI IMG/M metagenome (GOLD analysis project Ga0209087, IMG submission 187321) | Freshwater microbial communities from Lake Simoncouche, Canada to study carbon cycling - S_130805_EF_MetaG (SPAdes) (version 2) | ecosystem: Environmental > Aquatic > Freshwater > Lake ... | reverse complement strand
TGGAGCACGACTTCGCGTCGCACTCTCGGGCTTGACGATGGCCGAGTACTTCCGCGATGCGGAAGGGCGCGATGTGCTGCTCTTCATCGACAACATCTTCCGCTTCACCCAGGCGGGCTCTGAGGTTTCCGCGTTGCTTGGCCGCATGCCAAGCGCCGTGGGCTATCAGCCAAACCTGGCGACGGAGATGGCGGCGCTCCAGGAGCGCATTACGTCGACGAAGAAGGGTTCGATTACCTCGCTGCAGGCGGTGTACGTGCCGGCAGACGACTACACCGACCCAGCACCGGCAACCACCTTCGGACACCTTGACTCGACGATTCGCCTTGAGCGATCGATCACCGAGCTTGGTATTTATCCGGCGGTGGACCCATTGACGTCGACGTCGCGCGTGCTCGACCCGCTCGTGGTTGGTGTGAACCACTACGAGACGGCGCGAGAGGTGCAGCGTGTGTTGCAGCGCTACCGCGACCTGCAGGACATCATCGCCATCCTTGGTCAGGACGAGCTTTCGCCTGATGACAAGCTGTTGGTGAACCGTGCCCGCAAGTTGCAGCGCTTCATGAGCCAGCCGTTCTTCGTGGCCGAGGTATTCACCGGCCGCCCCGGTAAGTTCGTGAAGATCGCCGACACGATCGCCTCGTTCCGCGAGATCCTCGAAGGGAAGGCCGACGAACTGCCAGAGCAGGCGTTCTTCCTTGCAGGAACTCTCGACGACGTTCGGGCGAACGCCGCCGCGCTCAACAAGTAAGGGTTCGTACCGATATGCCATTTACGTTGGAGATCGTGACGCCGGAGCGCCTCGCCTGGAAGGGCGAGGCCTCCGCGCTGGTCTTACCAACGATTGATGGCGAGGTCGGCATCCTGCCGAAGCACGAGCCGTACGTGACGGTGCTCGGCTCCGGCGAAGGGCGCATCACGACGCTTGACGGTTCGATCGAGCACATCGCCATCATTGGTGGCTTCGTGCAGGTGCGACCCGATCGTGTGGTGGTACTCGCCGAGTCGGCCGACCTTTCGGGGGAGCTCGACATTGCCACCATTGAGAAGGCGAAGGCTGCCGCCGAAGCGGCGATCTCGGGTGCTGGCACGCAGGATCCCGCCTCGCTCGCAACGGCTCGGGCCTCCCTGAGCCGAGCCCTCCTGCACCTTCGCGTCGCTGAGCGCCGCCGCAAGCGCTAGCCCGCCGCGTCGCCCGTGCGGGTGACCAAAGAAAGTGAGCCCCTGTTGGACGCTTCTGCTGCAAACGGCGAGAATCCGCCCATGACCGCCGTGAAGCCGTTCTCGTGGGAGTACCGTCCGATCCCCCTGGCGAAGGAGGAGTTCCGCATTCAAGGCGGGCAACCCCTCGCTGGCCGCGTGCGGGTGAGCGGCGCGAAGAACGCCGCCCTGAAGGTGATGGCCGCCGCGGTGCTAACTGGCGAACGCGTGAGCCTGGAGAACATCCCAGGGATCCTCGACATCGACGTGCTCGCCGACACCCTGCGCGACATCGGCGTCACCATTGAGCGACCAACCCCCGAGACGATGAGCCTGCAGGCGGCGAACGCCGAATGGCTCTTTGTGCCACTTGAAGCCGCCGCCAAGATGCGCGCCAGCTTCATGCTCCTCGGCCCACTCCTCGCGCGGTTTGGTCGCGTAATCATTAGCAACCCTGGCGGCGATCGCATCGGCCGTCGCCCAGTGAACCTGCACGTTGATGCGATGCGCGCCCTCGGCGCCGAGATTGACTACCGCGACGGCTATTACTTTGCCAAGAGCAACGGCCGCCTCACTGGGGCAACCATCACCTTCCCGCAAATTACGGTGATGGGAACCGAGAACGCCATTCTTGCCGCGGTGCTCGCCAAGGGAACCACGGTGATTACGCCGGCAGCGCAGGAGCCCGAAGTCGACGATCTCATCACGCTGCTCAACGCAATGGGCGCACAGGTCGCACGCACGAAGCCAGATCGCATTGAAATTCAGGGTGTTGATGCGCTGCACGGTGCAACGCATCGCATCATGCCTGACCGCATTGAGGCGGGCACATTTGCCGCCGCCGCCGCAGTTGTTGGCGGCACGATCAACGTTGATGGCGTTGAGCCAACGCACATGAAAGCCTTTATCAATCTACTCGGAGAACTTGGTGTTGATCATACAATTGAGTCCGATCCAATTGACGCAACGCGTAAGAGCCTCCGTGTCACTGGCCTCCCTGCTGGTGGCGCATACAAGCCCACCAACATTCGCACGCAGCCGTTCCCTGGGCTCGCCACCGACTTACAGCCATCTGCTGGGTTGATGCTGACGCGCGCCGCGGGCACGAGCACCATTGAAGAGACGATCTTTGAAGATCGCCTTGAATGGCTCGTTGGCCTGCGCGGCTTTGGCGCGCAGGTAGAGATCGTTGATCCGCGCACCGCACGTGTCACGGGGCCAACCACATTCAGCGCCGCTGAGGCAGAGATCCCAGATCTACGCGCAGGTGCCACACTCATGCTCGCCGCACTGGCAGCACCAGGGGCGAGCCGCATTCATGGCGCGCACCACGTGCGCCGCGGCTATGCGAACATTGAGGAGAAGTTCCGAGGCCTCGGCGCGGAGCTCACCCACGTTAGTGAAGAGGGAGTGGCGGGATGAAGATTGGCATCGATCTAGGAACCGCAAACATTCTCGTCTTCGTGCAGGGGAGCGGCATCACCGTTCGTGAGCCGAGCGTTGTTGCCATCAACGACCGCGATCAGATTGTGGCGGTTGGCAATGAGGCGAAGGAGATGCTCGGGCGCACCCCTGGCTCCATCACCGCGATTCGACCGTTGCGCGATGGTGTGATTGCCGATTACGTCGTTACCGAGGCGATGCTCCGCTACTTCATTAAGAAGGGCACCGCCGGGCGATTTGCGTTCGGCCGACCAGACGTACTCGTGAGCGTTCCCGCCGGCTCAACGTCGGTAGAGAAGCGCTACGTGCTCGACGCTGCGCGTCAGGCTGGCGCAGGGAAGGCGTTCCTCATTGAAGAGCCGATGGCGGCGGCGATCGGTGCAGAGCTGCCGATCAGCGGCCCGTCGGGGAACATGATCGTCAACATTGGTGGCGGCACCGCCGAGATCGCTGTCATCTCACTTTCCGAAATTGTGGTGAGCAAGTCGCACCGCGTTGGCGGTAACCGCTTTGACGAAGCGATCGCGCTCTACATTCGCCGCAAGTACAACCTGATGATCGGCGATCGAACCGCCGAGCAGGTGAAGATTGAGATCGGCAGCGCCATGCCGCTCGAGGAGGAGCTCACAATGAGCGTGAAGGGCCGCGACATGATCGCAGGCCTGCCACGCGAAGTGAAGATCACGTCGACCGAAATTACCGAGGCGCTTGAGGTGCCGCTACGAAACCTCACCGACGCGATTCGCGCGGTGTTGGAGCAGACGCCACCCGAGCTAAGCGCCGACATCATCGACAAGGGGATTGTGATCTCTGGCGGCGGCGCGCTGCTCCGCAACATTGACCGCCTCATCACCACGGTCACCGGTGTCGCTGCGCACATCGCTCCGGACCCGCTGAGCTGCGTTGCGAAGGGGACGGGCATTGCGCTCGAACACTTCGACCAGTTCGCGAAGTCCATGACCAGCGAGGCCTAACCCTATGGCGGCCCGCGCCGTCGTTGACCTGCACTGCCACACCAGCGCAAGCTTCGACTCCCTGAGCGACCCAGTCGCCGTTGCCCGAACCGCAGCCCTTCGGGGAATCACGCACCTCGCCATCACCGACCACGACCGCATCGATGGCGCCTTACGCGCCCGCGACGCTGCCACACCAGGACTCACGGTGATCGTTGGCTCTGAGGTGCGCACCGCCCAGGGCGACCTGATCGCCCTCTTCCTCGAGCGCCCCATCGCCGCCGGCCTCCCCGCGAGCGAGGCGATCGCCGCCATTCGCGACCAGGGCGGGCTCGTAGGGATCCCGCACCCGTTCGACGGCTGGCGCGGCTCGCTCCTTCGCGATGAGGCGGCCCTCTCGCTGCTAAGTGAGGTTGACTGGATCGAAGGCTGGAACGCCCGACTGGTGGCGCCAGGCGGCAACCAGCGCGCCTCCGAACTTGCCGTATCTCGCGGCATTCCATCAGTTGCTGCAAGTGATGCGCACACACTGCTGGAGATCGGCGGCGCCGCCACAATCATGACTGGTGACCTCAGCACCGCTGCCGGATTTCATTCAGCGCTGCACGGCGACCTCACCCGCATCACCGGTCGTGGTGCACTCCTTGGGCGACTCTTCACGCCGATCGCAAAGCTGGTCAATGCCACGCGCGGAAATCGTCGCGTCAGCCCAGGCGTGACCTTCGGCGAACGCTAGGCGATCGGATGCTGCTCGCTCGACTTACGCGTCGCTCCACCATCTTCGCCCTGCTCCTGACGGTCATCCTTGTGGCCGGCGTGGTGCGCGCGGCGACATCGTTTGATCTTGCAGAGGTCGCCGCAACACTCAACCGCGCCAACCCTGTATGGCTTCTCGTTGCGCTCGCAGCAAGTTGGAGCACCTTCCCGCTACGAGGGTTGCGCTGGCGCATGATCCTCTCCGCATCAGGGCTAAACATCTCGCGACGTGCCGCAACAGAGATTCTCACCCTCTCGTTCTGGGTGAACTGCGTCTTGCCAGCGAAGATGGGCGATGTCTATCGCGGTTGGCTACTAAAGCACAACGGCGCAACGTCGTTTGGTAACGCTGTCGGTACGGTGATTGCGGAGCGACTTGTTGACCTTGCCACCGTTGCACTCCTTGGCGCGGCGTCGACCTTTGTGGCATTCGGCGGGAAGTTGCCGCCAACTGCACTTGCGCTCACCGCGATTGCGCTCGGCGTCGCCGCGGCCACAACTCTGCTTCTCCTCGTCGCGCGCGGCTTCGCGGCCGCGCTCATCTACGCACTGCCGATCCCCGATGTGATCAAGAACGGCTTCACCAACGCTGCTGCCTCGCTGCGCGCAGGAAGCGGGGGCCGCGTGGTTCGCAACGCCTTGCCGTTCTCACTAGCTATTTGGATCGGTGAATCTGTTCGACTCGCCGCTGTCGCTATGGCACTCGGGCTTTTTGTGGTGAATCCTGCGGCTGGTCAGATCGGCATCGCGAGCACCATCTTTGTGGCGCTCGTCTCCGCGGTGCTCACCGTAGTGCCATTTACGCCAGCGGGGATCGGCATCGTTGAGGCGGGGATGGTTGGCATACTTGTCGCACTCTTCGGCTTCTCGCCCGAGTCAGCAATCGCACTCGCGCTGCTCGATCGCTTGGTTGGTGTTGGCAGCTTGGTCGTTGGTGGCGGTGCGCTCTTCGCCCTCTCGCCGTATCGGCGCGGCGCTGGTTCGCTGCGCTAGCGCTTCTTCTTCTTCGCGACAGGCTTCTTCACAGCAGGCTTCTTTACGGCCGGTTTCTTTGCAGCTGGCTTGGCGGCAGGCACTGGCTTCGTTGGAACCTTCTTCACCTTCTTGACCTTCGGCTCTTCGGCGGGGAGTGGTTTCAACTTGAGCGTGCCTTCAGAGAGCTGCAGGCTGCGCTCAATGTTGAGCTTGTCCCAACCCTCTTCCATGCCAGGGGTCTCGAGGTAGTAGTTCACGTGCGCGAGGCGCGGATGGCGAATCAGCGCTGCGAGACCGCGCGTGCCAACCTCGCCACCGCCAATGTGTTGGTGTCGATCGAGCTTTGAGCCGTGCGCCGCCTTGCTGTCGTTGTAGTGGATCATCACGAGCTTCTCGAGGCCGATCTTCTTGTCGAACTGCTCGACGAGTCGGTCTACCTCGTCGTCACCCTTCATCTCAACACCAGCACCCCAAAGGTGGGCGGAGTCGAGGCAGTAGGCAACGCGCGAGAGGTCGAGGCCACGGGCGGCCATCGATTCGTGGATGTCGATTAACTCGTCGAGGCTCTCGCCGATCCCATTGCCACCACCGGCGCTGTTCTCGAGCACCAGGAGTGCCGAGTCGTCGGCAAGCGGCACGCCGTCCAAGATGCGCTCCACCGCCTCGGCGACGCGGGCAACACCGGCCTCAATGCCAGTCCCCATGTGTGAGCCGATGTGGACGTTGACGAACGAGGCGCCGTATTCGGGCGCCACGCGAAGTTCGTAGCGAAGCAGCTCCACCGTCTTCTCACGGAAGACCGGGTTTGGTCCGGCGAGGTTCGCCAGATAGGCGGCGTGTACGGCGAGCGGCCCGAAGCCGTGCTCCTGCATGCGGGCGCGGAAGGCGGGGAGCTCCTTGGGGAGCTCGGCGCGGCGCGCCCAGCCCGTTGGGTTGCCGGTGAAGATCTGCAGCCCCATCGCCCCAACCGCAGCGGCGCGATCGGCTGCCTTGACGAGGCCAGGCCCTGCGGCGAGGTGGGCGCCGAGCATGCGATCGAGCCGCCCAGCCGCCGCGGCTGGTGCGCTGCTCTTGAGTTTCGGTCGCTTGGCTGCCATGGGGAGAGAGTGCCACGCCGCGCCAGAGACCGCTCGCCGCCTTACGCACCGTTTACCAGCGCCTCCCGCGCCACGGCGACCACGCCGATGGTCGTGCATCCGGCGGCGCGCAGGGCCCCCGCCGCCGCCTCGAAGGTGGCCCCGCTCGTCCAAATGTCGTCAACCAGGATCACGCGCTGCGGCAGCGCAGCACCCGTACGTACCGCGAAGACGCGATCCATCGCTCGTCGCCGCTCAGCGCGACCGAGCGTGTGGAGCGCCGGCACCGCCCTCGTTCGCTCGAGGAGTGGCACTAGTGCGCACGGCAGCGCGCGTGCAGCAGCGGCCGCAATCAGCGCAGCATGATCGAAGCCACGATCACGAAGCCGCGCCGGATCGGTGGGAATCGGCACCAGTGTCGCGTCACCGCCGAGCTCCTGTTGCACGGCACGGATCGCACTTCGTAACCCAAGTCCGAGCGGCTCAGCTAGCGCGGGAAGGTCGTGGAACTTAAGCGTGCGCACGATCTCGCCGAGACCTCCCTCGTACGGACCGATCCAAGCGCCAGCGGCGCAGCCGGATGGTGCGGCACCGCGTTCAACGCGGCCAGCACCAGCAAGACCAAGCTCATCGCCGCACTCGGTGCAGAGGAGCGACCCTTCGATGCCGCAGGCGCCGCAGCGTTGCGGGGCGAGAAGTGCCAATACGGGTGCAGCGGCGCGCTGCAACTCGGCCAGTGCATCGCGGGCACGCTCGGTGAACTGCATCCCCGCAGGATCGTGCGTCGCACGTACCCCCTGCGTATCGGGCGGTACGATAGGCCCATGACCTCCACCACCGCTTGGACCATACGAACCCTGCCGCTCGCCGAATTGCCGGCAAGCGAGTGGGAGCGGCTCCTTGCAACGAACCCATCAGCGAGCGCTTTTAGTAACCGCGCCGTGCACGAGGCGTGGTGGATCGGTTACGGCGCTGAGGCGACCGATGGTTCCCTCGCGGTCTATGACGCTACTGGCGCGCTCCACGCCTATCTGCCACTCATGCTTCGGCAAGATGGCGTGCGCTATCTCGGTGCGACGTATCACATCGACTACGCCACGGTCCTGATTGATCTCAACAGCCCAGAGAGCACCGCTGCTGTAGACGCGCTCGTCACACATCTCTTTGCCGACACATCCGCACTCGACCTTCGACGCTTGCGTCGCGCCGATCGCGCGCACGAACTGTTGATCAGCGCACTCACCAAGAACTCTGCACGGGCCGCGACACTCGCAGTTGAAGAGCCTGCCCCAGCGATTGACCTTACGAATATCACGACGTTTGATGAACATCTCGAGCGCATCGATAAGAAAGATCGTCATGAGATTCGGCGCAAGGTGCGACGCGGCGAAGGTGCCGGCGTAACGATCAGCGCGAAGACGCACGCTGTTGACGATTTGGCTGAGTTCATCAAGCTGCATCGCGCACGCTGGGGCCATCACGGACTCTTTACCGACGATGAGAAAGGCGCACGTGATGAAACGTTCATGCGCGAACTCTTTGCCCGCGCACCAGAAGACTTGATCACGATCATCGTTGCGCGCAACCTGGAATTCGGTGCGTTTGCCGCTGGGCTCTTCCTGCGCGACGCAACAGGCTTGCGTTATTGGAATGCTGGCGGCGAGCTTGCCGCACGTTCACTCTCGCCAGGGATCCTGCTCTTTGCGCACGGTCTGCAGATGGCAATCACCGAGCGAAAACAAACCTTTGACTTCTTGCGCGGCAACGAGAGCTACAAGTACGAGGTTGGTGCGACAGATGTGGACGTGTTGATGATCACGGTGCCAGCAGCATGAGTAAGCCGAAAGCGGGAGCGCACGGCGGCGGGCACGCGCCTGCAGGGCCACTCCCTGACGGAACGCGACTACGCGTGGTGCAACTACTCGCGACCGGCACGAACGGAGGCGCACAAGAGAGCATGGTGAGCACGGTGCTTCGCCTCGACCCATCACGTCACGAGACCCATGTGATCTCGCTCTCGCACGGCAGCACCATGGCGCGTCTGCAGCGCTTGGGGTACGCCACCGAGGTGATCGAAGAGCCAAGTGACCAGCGCTCCGCTGAACTGCTGGCTGATCGGCTGATTGCCCTCAATGCCCAGGTGCTGCACGCCCACATGTACCGCGCTGAGGTGGTCGGGGTGGCCGCGCTCGATATCGTGGAGCAGCGCACGGGGCACCGCCCATACATGGTCTCAACGGTGCACTCGAGCCGCTTCCGCTCCCCTGATGATCGTGAGCTGCTGGAGCGCATCACCCCCAAGATCAATCGCCTCATTGCGGTGAGCGACGCCATCGTCGACAAACTGGTCGCCGAGGGGCGCGACACCACGGCAATCAGCCGCATCTATAACGGCGTCGACTTGGAGCGCTTCGACGAGGCGACCGGCGGCGAGGCCATTCGTGCGGAGTTCGGTATCCCTGCCAACGCCCCACTCGCCGTGGTGGTGGGGCGCCTCGAGCCCGAGAAGGGCCACCCAACGCTCATTGAGGCCTGGCCCGTGGTGCATCACCACTTCACATCGGCGCATCTTCTTGTTGTTGGCGAAGGGTCTGAACGTGATCGCCTTGAGGGCCTCGCCGCTGCGCACCTGCGCGCTGAAATTTGCTGCGCCAGCGTGCACTTCCTAGGGCGCCGCGAGGATGTGCCGCAGATCCTTGCCGCTGCAGATGTAGTGGTCATGCCGAGCTATCGCGAGGCGCAAGGGCTCGCCATTGTTGAAGCACTAGCAGCGAATCGCCCAGTCATCGCGAGCAACGTGGGCGGGATTCCGGAGATGATTCACTCCGGAGAGAATGGTCTGCTAGTTCCATCGCACGACCCATCGGCACTCGCTGCGGCGATCGCGTTGCTCTTCCGTGATCGTGCGCTTGCCGAACGCCTCGCAAACGCCGGACATGATTTGGTGCATGAGAAATTTTGCGTCGACGACATGTTGCGCGATATTGAGGCTATCTATCTGCTTGCTGTGGGTGGTACAGTGAGCAACGTACCTGATCGAACAGGCGTTAGCGGAGGACTGAAATGACCAACACGCCTAAGCCGAACCAAGCGATCATCACTTCGCGCTATTGGCTCGTGCTGAGCGCCGTTGCTGGCGTGGTTGCCCTCTCTCCGCTTGCGGTACTTCTGGTGAACTTCGCAGCAAACCCGTCAAGCAATCCGTTTGACGAAAGCGGTTACGGTGCAGCGATCTGGATGCTCTTTCTCTCAGTGCCGACAGGCGGCATCATCTTTGCGGTAGGAGCCTTGGCGGCTGTCGCGATCGAGTGGTTTGCAACGCTGAAGCGAAACCGTTCGCGCTAGCTTCGAACAGCGCTCCAATAGCGCTCAACCGCACCACCGCGACCGCTCTGCAGCGCAACGGTTGCACCCTGCGTGCGTACCGCGTCGGCCATCTTCTCAACGGAACCGAAAAGGTGTGGCACCTGTGACTCGTATTGCGCAATCCCCTGCACCTTCTGCTCGAGCACATCGGTGATGTCGGCAATTTCTGGCGCAAGTCGAATCCCCGCGGGAAGCCCGGCGGTGTAGTTCGCTGGCAGGCCAGCCGACGGATCGAACTGCTGCCAGTAGGCGTACGGGAAGTCTTCGTAGAAGGCAACCTTGTCACTCCAGTCGATGCCAGGCATCGTCCATGCCTGTGCATCGCCGAGCAGTGCGGCGCCAACGCGGCGGCAGAGCTGGTGGTCAACATGCGAACCGATGCCGAGCGGGAAGTAGACGCGCTGCGGCTCAAGGCGCGCGATCTCCTTGCGGAGCAGATCAATCGGCGCCGCGTCGTTATCGCGCACAGTGCTCAGCAACTGCTCGTCGCCTTCGTACCCGCGGAAGACGGCATCGGGAAGATCAAGGAAGACAACTGCGGCTTCAGCGAAGAGTGCGTAGCGCTCGTCCTCTTGGCGGCGCTGCGCCATCGCTTCGCCCGCGGCGGCCGCAACCGCAACGGCGCCCGGATCGATCACGCCCTGTCCGTTGCTGGTGTCGCGCGTGCGTCCACCCGGCAGCGACGTGGCGCTGATGTCGGCGCGGCGATACCAGGAGGCGCGCTGCCAGAACTCCTTGGCGCTCTCGTCGGCCTCGCGCTGCGTCTCCTTGAGTCGTGCCGGCTCGGCCTGCCATGGGGCGAGTGCATCAGCCGTTTCACCAGGCACTGTGTGATCGGCGGCGATGGAGCCGCTATCGAACGCCTGTGATGCGGGCCAGATCGCCTTGCCGCCAAAACCGAGCGCCTGTCGCTGGTAGGAGGTAAGGCGATCAAGGTTGCCGTGACCGGAGTAGACGCTGAGGATGATGACGTTCTGCCCGAGCTCGCGCAGGTTGGCGATCAGGCCGCCACATGAAAGGGCTGCATCGTCGGGATGGGGAGAGACGAAGATGTGGCTCACGCGCGGCGGCCCGTCGTTACGGGGTGGCGCTGGTCGACGGTGAGGCGCTCGGCGATGCTGATGGTGCCGGCGTGGCGGTAAGGAACTTGTTTACCGAGGCGGCGAAGCCGTCAGGGCCAGAGATGAGTGCGTAGGCGATCACGCCACCAATCACCAGGTAGGCGAAGGTGACGAAGCGGCGTGGTCCGCGATCGCGCGGAGCGACCTTCTGGGCGACTGGCTTGAAGTCGTTCTCTTCCATGCGCCGATTCTAGCGGCAGAGTTAGGGAAGGGTCGCGTACCCCGTGAGCTCAACATAGGAGCGCCCAGTGATCGGGACCCCAGCAAGGCTCCCCGCGACCAAGTTTGCCCCCTCCCAGTAGATGACCCCGGTGCTCTCGAGGGTGTTGAGCTCCTGGTCGGCGACCTCGGGGGTGACCGTCACGTCGAGGCCAATCTGGGCGATCTGCACCCGCCAGCCCGAAGGCCAGGTCGCCCCCGTATGCGGGCTCGTCCAGGTGCCGAGGGCGGTCAGGTCAATCCCCGCCCCATCAATGTGCCGCACCGACCCATCGCGCGCCACCCAGGTGCCATACACGAGCGGGAAGCTCCCATCCTTCGCGCGGACGAACGAGAGCATCAGGTCACTCCCATCGCTGAGATTCAGTGCGAACCAGTCCCAGCCACCGCCACCAATGGCGATGAAGTCACCCCACTGATGATCAAACCAGGAACTCCCCGTCACGGCAAGCGTCTCGCCACCGATGGTTAGGGTGCCTCCGGTTGGCATGCGCGTGCGTGAGTAGTAGTACGAACCGCCTGCGTCGGCGAAGGCAACCCAGCCGTCGGTATCGTGCAGCACTGGTGCGCGGCCAGCGCTCAACTGCAACATCAGGCCGTTGCCGCCAATCTCCATGCCGCCATCAGGAAGCACGAGCATCACCCACGGATCGCGTCCGAGCGTCGATGGATCAAGTGGATTGGCCCCCGTGATGGCAAACGCCGCACTCACCGCGCGCGACATGATCGGCGCAATGTTTACCTGCGGGCCAACCTCAACACGTTGGTCGTAGCTGAACGAACCTGTGTGAGAACCGCGCGGCTTCTCGGTGATCGCAATGTGCGACGCCCATGTCACTGGGAACTGCCCACGCTTCGCACGGAATATCACCGCCTCGTAGCCAAACTCGCGCGTGCCATCCAGCGTTGCGAGGTGACCGGTGACATACCACCACTCGGTAAGTCGATCGTGCGCCGCGTCGTCGCGCGGTAGCTCGACAGCAATTGGATCCACTGCACTCGGCCGCGGTGTCGGCTTCTCATACGGTGCACCAGTTGGCGCCGGCGAGTTTGCCAAGAGTGGGCCAGAACACGCGGCAGCAAGAACCGCGCTCAACAACAGAAGTACACCGCGTCGCATCACCGTCGCTCTGCCTCTGCTTCGGTAGCGATGCGCCCGGCGAGCAGCCGCTCCATCCACTTTGGTGCCCACCAGTTCTTATCGCCAAGGAGTCGCATTGTTGCTGGAACAAGCAGCGCGCGAACAATCGTTGCATCGAGCGCCACCGCAATCGCCACACCAACACCGAGCGCCTTGATCAAGACAATTTCAGCGAACACGAACGAACCAGCAACAACAACCACAATCAGCGCAGCACTCGTCACGATGCGTCCACTGCGCTCTAATCCGCCAGCAACCGCTGCCGCGTTATCGCCAGTGCGGTCGTAGATCTCGCGCATGCGCGTGAGCAGGAACACTTCGTAATCCATCGAGAGACCGAAGAGCACGCAGAACAAGATCACCGGGATCGTTGTCTCAACGAATCCGAGTGGTGCAAAGCCGAGCAGCGCCGAGAGGTTGCCATCTTGGAAGATCCAGACCAGCGCGCCGAAGCTCGCAAGAATGGAGAGCGTGTTCATGAGTACCGCCTTGATCGGCAAAACGATTGACCGAAGCAGCACTGCAAGAATGATCAGCGTGGCAAGGATCACAATCAGTGCACTGCGCGGGAACTCCGACGAGATGGTGTCGACCACGTCAACGATCTCTGCGGCGCCACCACCAACGAGCGTCGTTAGCCCAGCGGGTGGCGTGAGTGCCGTGACTGCACCAGCGCCAACAGCACCCGGTGTTGCGGCGCGAAGCTCTGCGACGAGCGCGCGCGTATCGGGGCGGTTCGGCCCCTGTGCTGGCGTAATCGTGACGGCGGTGAGATCACCTTTCGTAGTGACGCTGAGCAGCTGCTGCACGTAGCGATCGGGCGGTGCGCCGCCAGGTGAGTCGTAGAGCAACTGGTACTGCGCCAACGTGAGCCGTTCATCGATAGAGACGATGGAGTCAACGCGCGCCACGCGCGGGTCAGCCTCAAGTGCACGCACCCAAGTAAAAAGCAGCGCAACGTTCTCTGGCGTCGTTGCGTCGCCGTTGGTGCGCACCGCTACGGTCATTGGTGAAAACTCACCTTCGCCGAATGAGCTGGTGAGCGCATCGAGTGCCTGGCGACTTGGCACGCGTTCAGGAAGGATGCTGCCGTCGGGGGCGTTGAACTTCACGCCGAGCCACGGCGAGCCGAGCGCGACCAAGAGCACCAGGGTTGGCACGGCAACGGCAAGTGGGCGGCGCATCACACCGCGGGCGAGCCGAGCCCAGCGACCCTGCTCGTTCGGCTCCTCGTAGGTCACCTTGCGCACGGCCAGCCGGTCAACCCGTGCCCCAAGCACACCCAGCAGGGCGGGGAGGAGGGTGAGGCTAGCGAGCACGGCGAGGGCCACGGTGATGGCGCCAGCGATGCCGATGGAGCGCAGGATGGCGAAGTCGAACACCACCAGCCCGGCGAGACCGAGCATGACCGTCACCCCACTAAAGAAGACGGCACGACCGGCGGTGGCCACGGTGCGCTGCACCGCAATCGCAACACGATCGGCACGGCGCGCACTGCCGCGACCGAGCTCTTCACGGAATCGCGAAACCATGAGCAGCGAATAGTCGACACCGAGACCAAGGCCAAGCAGCGTGGTGAGGTTTAACACGAAGACGCTCATGCGCGTGACCTGCGCCACACCAAAAATTGCGGCAAGTGCAATCAGCACAGCAGCACCACCAACAGCGAGCGGGAGACCAGCTGCAACGACAGAGCCGAACACCAACAACAACACGATCGCTGCGAGCGGCAGGCTGATCAACTCGCTGCGTCGAAGATCGCTCTCCGACACACTTTGGATGTCGGCATAGAACGCGGGACCGCCGGCAATCTGCACGGTGAGACCATCAACGGAAACGAGTGCTGCAGCAACGCCGTCGAGTGCGGCCGGTGAGTCGTCGGGCTTCAGATCAAGAATGACCACGTCGTACACGATGCGGTCCGCAACGCTCACCTGTGAAGGCGCGATCAGGTGCGAGCGAATCGCAACCACGTGTAGCGCCTGCACAACACCGGCAACGGCGCGCGCCGCCGCAGACTCAAACTCCAACGTTCCAGGAACCAGAGTCTCAGAAGAGATCGCCAGCACGAGCGCCGATGGTGGTGCGCCAAGCTCCTCTTCAAGCAACGCGCGTGCGCGTGCAGACTCAAGTGTTGGTAGATCGAAGCCGCCCGCCTGCAACGCGCCTGGCGCTTGCGGTGCAAATGGGAGTGCGAGCAGCAGCACCACAACCCACACGCCAATCACTGCACGTCGATGTGCATGCATGAAGGCACCGAGTCGCTCGAATGGCGGTAGCCGTCGCACGGCCATGGCTAGTGCCCTTCGGCGAGACGTGCGGCGAGAAATTCTGGCAGCCCAGCGGCGCGCACGAGCGATTGCGTTCGCGCAACGTCGTAGGCAACACGTCGCCACTGCACCGTGCCGAGCGCGCCGATTGCCGAGCCATCGTCGCTGCGATCCCAGAGTACCCAGCTCGCGCGCGCGTCGCCGTCGCGCGGCTGCCCAACCGAGCCAACGTTGATCAGTGACGGCGAGAGGAGCGGTTGCGCGCGACCATCAATCACGACCGATAGGGGCTGATTGCCGCGCAGCGCCCAGTAGGCGGGGACATGGGTGTGTCCGTGGAAGAGCACTGGCGTCGAGAGCACTTCAAGATTCTCACGCGCACCCTCAGCGTCAATCACATATTCGCCGAGCGGTTCGCGGGGGCTGCCGTGTACGAGCGTTGCAGCGCCCATCTCGCTGATCTTTGGCAGCGCGTGCAACCACGAAGCACTCTCAGGGGTGAGATGCGTCGCGGTCCAGCGAACCGCAGCGGCTGCGGCAGGGTTGAACCAATCAATTGGTAGTTCGCCCAGTACCGCAGCGTCGTGGTTACCCATCACGCCAACGGCGCCACGTTCACGCAGCAGTGCGACAACTTCGTTCGGTTCGGCGTTGTAGCCAACGATGTCGCCGGTGTGCCAGATGGCGGCGCCAGGGGCAACTGCATCGATGTCAGCGAGTACGGCCTGCAGCGCGGCAAGGTTGGCATGAATGTCGCTAACGATCGCTATCTTCACAGCAACCTACTTGCGGCGCGTGCGCAGGCGATCAACCAAGCCGAGCCGCCAGGCGAGTGCGAGCAGCACCCCTGCCACAACGGCAAGTACCAAGAACGTATCAACGGGGGCGAGCGCCTCACGGATCTGTGTCCATTGCGAGCCGAGCGCCGCGCCAATGCCTACGAGCAGCGCCGACCAGATGAAGGCGCCAGCGGTGGAATAGATGATGAACGGGCGGAGCGGCATGCGCGCCACGCCGGCAGGGAAGCTAATGAAGGTCCGCACCACCGGGAGCATGCGGCTCCAGAAGGCGGTCGCCGAGCCGTGCTTGGTAAAGAAGCGATCCGCCAGGTCGAGCTCGTGGGTGCGAATCAGCAGGAAGCGGCCGTAGCGCTCCAAGAAGGGCCGCCCACCCCGGGCACCGATCCAATAGAGAAGGAGGGAGCCAGCGGTATTGCCGATCGTGCCGGCCAGCACGGCGAGGACCGGGTTCCAGGCGGCACCGGTGAGTGGCTCGATCGCCCCAGGGTCAGCAACGAGGAAGCCGGCGAACGGCAGGATCAGCTCAGAGGGGAGGGGGATCCCCGCCGACTCGATCGCCATGGCCACGGCCACCCCGAGGTAGCCGACCGTCCCATAGAGGGAGGTCAGGAAGGGGATCACGATCGCGTCAAGCCAGTGGAGCATGCCCTGATCGTGCCAGAGATCAGCACCTTCTGCCCCCCACCCCCGCTATGATTCACCCATGGACATGTTCACGCTCCCATTCGCCCATCCGGTCGAGTTCTTCATCGCGCTCGCCATCGGTGGCGGCTTCACGTTCATCTTTCAGAAGGCGGCGATGAGTGCGGAGCAGCGTGAGACCGCTTGGGTCCGCCGCTTCGTTACCGGCCCGAACGGCAAGATGCTCTGGGGTGGTGCCTGGCTCGTGTGGGCGGTCGGCTTTGGCTTGCTTCTCGGCACCTTCACTGACAAGACTGCAGCATCACCGTACGGCTCGGTCGGCCTCGTCGCCCTCTTCTCAGGCTTCTTCCTGATGATGGGCTTCATCTGGGCAACGATCGGCGAATAGCCACCATGTCGCGCCGCCTGCATGCCGCCTTCGTGGCGGCTCTTTTCTTCTAGTGGCATCGCGCGCAGCAATCCCGAAGAACAACGCGCGCGACCTGCGACTCGTAACCGCAGGTCAAGGCGTCTCACTGATTGGTGATTCAATCACCCAACTCGCACTGCCGATCATGGCGGTCGACCTGCTTGGCGCCGATTCCCTCGGCACGGGGCTTCTCGGCGCCGCCTCAACACTCGCGTATCTGTTCATCGGACTCCAGGCCGGAGTCTGGGTGGATCGCTCGTCGCGGCGCGCCTACCTGCTCGCCGCCGACGCGGTGCGCGTGCTGCTGCTCCTCGCCATTCCACTGGCGTACGTGCTGAACGTTCTCACGCTGCCGCTCCTCATTGCGATGCAGGTTGGTCTTGGGGCTGCGACCGTCTTCTTCAACGTGGCATGGCCGGCGTACATTCCGCGACTCGCGAGTGGCGCAACACTCCTCAAGCTCAACGCGCGCATGGCGATCATGGGCGAGGGTGCAGGCTTTGTTGGCCCAGGGGTAGCTGGTGCGCTGATCAGCATCTTCAGCGCACCATTTGTGATGGTGGTAGACGCGGTCACTTTTGCTGTGAGCTACGTGAGCCTGCGCGCTATTCGCACGCCAGAACCTCCGGCGCCGAAGAGGCGCAACACGCTGATGCATGACCTCGTCGAAGGGGTGCGCGAACTGTGGATTCGACCGAACCTGCGCCTCATCACACTCGAAGCGGTAAATGGCAACATCGCCTTTAGCATCATGATCGGCCAAGCGATCATCTTTCAGCGCATCGACCTTGGCTTCGATCCGGCGCTGATTGGAGCGGTTGCCTCCGCTGGATTCCTTGGCGGGTTCTTCGGCAGCATCAGCGCGCCGTACCTGGTGAAGCGCGTCGGCTTCGGCAGACTGATGATCATTGGCACGGCGCTCTTTGGCATCAACGAGTTCCTGCTTCCCGCCGCCGCATTCGTGCCGCGTGAGCTGGCGCCGATCTTCTCGCTCGCGAACTTCTTTATTGGTGGTTACTTCTTGCTGATCTACGTGGTGCCGGTCACCACCTTCCGACAGCAGGCGGTGCCCGATCGACTCCTTGGCCGAATCATGTCGATCAACCGCACCCTGACCTGGGGCTTTGGCGCCACCTTCGGCTACGTGGTGGGGGGTCTGCTCGGCAACGCCTTCGGCCGCCCAACCGCCCTCATCGTCGGCGCCGTGCTGCAGACTCTCGTACCCCTCGTGATCTTCGGCTTCGCTAAAATCTGGCGCTACCCTACGATTGAATCTGCGGCGAACTACGACAACCGCGCCGCCGCAGCAGCAGAGAGGTAACCACCATGTGCCATCAAATCACCTGCGCCACCTGCCACAAGCCAACCTGGGAGGGCTGCGGCGAGCACATCGAGTACGCCCTGAAAGGCGTCCCCCTCGACCAGCGTTGCACCTGCCCGCGGCTACCCGTAACGATTGAGCCGAAGAGCCCAACCACAAGCAACCGCTAGTAACAGCAGGCTAGGCCCGCGCTGGCCCCTCGCCGAACTTGTTGGCACCGGTATCGGACTCCTTGATCAACCAGTAGAAGAAGACCGGGATACCGACGATGGTGAAGACAAGGAAGAACCACCAGCCGCTGCGACCCACGTCATGCAGGCGGCGCACCATGAGCGCCAAGCCAGGAAGAAAGAAGGCGAGCGTGGCGATGTTCCCCACCGTGCCGCTGAGCCTGTCAGCCGCAGCACCAGCGAGCAGCGTAAAGAGGTAGAACCACCAGTACTCCGACCGGCTGGCCCGCCCATCGAACTGGGCATATGCCGCCGTAGTCATGTTGCGCTTGATTGAGCTGGTGAAGTCCATGGAGCCTCCGTATCTGTCGTGAGCTACGTTCATATCGTAAGTCAATGGAAAGGTACGATGCGGCTATGGTGGATTCCGTATGAGAAAGACCCTCTACATCGACATGGACAACGTTCTCGTGGACTTCCCCTCGGGGATGGCCGCCTGCGACCCAGCCCTGCTCGAACAGTTCAAAGAGTGCCCTGACGAGATCCCCGGCATCTTCGGGCTGATGCAGCCAAACGTAGGCGCAATCGCGGCCTATCACGAGCTGAGCGAGCTCTTCGACACGTACATCCTCTCGACGGCCCCATGGGAGAACCCGACCGCCTGGTCAGACAAGCTGGAGTGGGTGAAGCGGCACCTCGGCGCCCCGGCCCACAAGCGGCTGATCCTCTCGCACAACAAGCACCTCAACCGCGGGCACTACCTAGTAGATGATCGGCCGAACAATGGTGCAGAAGAGTTCGGGAAGGTGCCAGGCCAGAAGTGGATCCACTTCGGGCATGAGCCGTTCCACTCGTGGGTTGAGGTTGTGGCGTACCTTAAAGAGCACGCAGCACATTCGGAACCAGGAGCTTGAGGTAGCCAGATGAAGCGCGTCCGCCCACTCTTCGCAGCAAGCGTGATTCTCGCCCTTGCGACGCTGTTACCAGTGGCGGTGCTCTCGGCCCAAGAGCCGGGCCCTACGCCCGACCCGAGCCCTGCGGTCGTCGTTGAGCCTGAGGTGACGCCAGCTTCTGAGTCGTGCTTCGATCCAGAGACATCGTCAGTGGATTGCTTCCCCGATGCCACGCCAACTCCAGACAACTGCTGGGATTGTGAAGGAACCACGATGACTGAAGCAGAGAGATATGCAGCGGCATGTTCAGCGGAGATGCTTCAAAAGTACCCCAGCATGCTTTCAACATGCTTCCCCAAGAAGTGGGCGTGGGTCTGCTTCTCAGAAGATCCGATCCGAAACATTGAGGCGCACTGCGAGATGTACCGACGTGACCTAGATCCCCTTGGGATCTTTGCAACACCGGCACCGATGCCCACACCAGAACCACTACCGACACCTGCGCCAACTGCGACACCTACGCCAACACCAGTGCCAGAGCCGGAAGGACCTGCGACAACGGCGCCATGATGCCCACTTCACCATCTCCATCGAGAGTTATTCATACCAAGCAAATCATTTGCCTGGCTAATTCAAGGAAGCTTAAAGGCCGCTGCATTGCCGGCATAGAAATCAGTGACACGCAGGATCCGATCTGGATTCGACCCGTTACAGAATCTCCAACGGGCGAGATTCCAGAGAATCGGTGTGCCTATTCACTCGGTCATCCAATAAGCGTTTTAGATGTTTTGAAGGTTCGTTTGGCGGGATCGCGCGCAAAGGGCTACCAACAAGAGAACTGGCTAATTGATCAGGTCCAACCCTGGACTCACATCGGCCGTGCAGAACCCGCCGACCTTGAGAAAGCAATTAGTAGTCAACCGACGCTTTGGGCCAACGGGCTTAGTAGCAAGGGCGGAGTTAACGACCGCATTGATGAGGCGGCGATGGGCGGAATCAACAGCTCGTTGCAACTTTTAAAGATTGGTCAGCTCTATCTTGAAGTTAAAGCCCCGTATAACGGAGCTGGGGCCCCTGATTTGCGAGCGTCGTTCACGTACAGGCAAAATCACTACAACTTGAAAATCACGGATCCTCGGTACGAAGCAAGTTATCGATCAAAATCCGTTGGGACCTACGCGCTCGGAACTGTGTACTTGACGATCAGTCTCGGGGAACCATATAAGGGGTATGTATACAAGCTGGTAGCGGCTATTATTGACCCCAAAATGTTATGAGAAATGAGGACGATCTGATCTACACGATTGGCCATTCAACCCAGCCAATTTCCTCGTTTCTGGAGCTGCTAAAGGTTAATGCGGTTTCAGTCGTTGCTGACGTGCGATCTAGCCCCTTCAGCAGGTACCAACCCCAATTCAATCGAGATTCCCTTCAAAGTGATCTGAAGCAATCCGGCATCTCGTATGTATTCTTGGGGATCGAGCTTGGAGCACGGTCCGCCGATCCCAATTGCTACATTGACGGTCGAGTGCAATATGACAGGCTTGCCCAAGCCCCAGAGTATTCTGATGGAATCAATCGCTTGGTGGAGGGTGCAAAATCTCATTCAATCGCTCTGATGTGCAGTGAGAAAGACCCTTTGGAATGCCATCGCACACTACTCGTCTCAAAATCGCTGGTTGAACGCGGATTCCAAATCGAACATATCCTTGCAGACGGCACACTTGAGACCCATGACCAAGCTCTGACAAGGCTGCTCCGGCAACTGAAGCTACCAGAGCAGGACCTATTTAGGGATCGCTCAGAGATTCTTGCCGAAGCCCTGAAAAAGCAGGAATTTAAGATTGCATACATTGACAAAAACATGAGCGCAACGGATTAGGTAGGATTGCATGAATCTGTACACGATCGGCTTCACCAAGAAGAATGCTGAAAGCTTTTTTGAAAAGTTGCGCGCCGCAAAGGTCAGGAGAATCATCGACGTGAGACTTAACAACGTCTCACAACTTGCAGGATTCTCTAAACGCGATGACCTCCAATATTTTCTTCAAAAGATCTGTGATATCGAATATGTACATTTGCCGAACCTTGCACCGACACAGTTGATTCTTGATGCGTACAAGAAGGGCGGAGGTGCGTGGGCCGATTACGAGGCCGCTTTCAGTCAGCTTATGGCTCGAAAGGAGATGATCAAAAGCCTTCCCCTTAGACTGTTGGAAGGTGGCTGCCTTCTCTGCAGCGAAGCCCAGCCTGATTTTTGCCACAGGCGTTTACTCGCAGAAGCCGCGCAGCGTACGTATCCAGGGACAGAAATCATCCATTTGGTATAGAAGCGACAATTGATCCAGGTAACTTGGATCAACCAAGCAGATCTGGAGATCAAAGATGCTTGCTCATGGACAATTACATGCAACAAGCTCATTATGATTCTCACAAAAGAAACTCTGCTAGTCTTTCGTTCATACAAACGTTGGCTGGCTACCGACGTTTTGAGAGGTTGCGAATGAAGTATTTTGTCGATGAAGATAATGTGAGTGCAGTACGAGATGCAGAAGAGTTCGCCAGCGCGTCCATTTACGCCACTGTGATGTGCGGCGCAAGACTTGGAAACGGGATTCGCGAAGAAGGGTTCTACGAAGCCTTAGACCGGCTAGCGCCATATTCAATTACAAAAGAGGAAAGAGCCTTTTACGAAAACTTCTACCAGAGCCAATCCGTCCCACGCTGCTGGTTACCCAAGCAACATACCGAGCAGTGCAGCAGTCGCGCAGGGAAATATTTCGCCGAAGTGTTCAGCAATAAGCTCTCCGATTGTGTTACGGCTCCAGGAGCAGACGATGTAGTTTTCAAAAACCGGTGTGCGCGCTATTTCCCTATTCAAATTTCAGCTTCGAATGAAAGGTCACTCAGGAAAAAGTTTGACCTCAAGCAAACCGTAAAACTTAAAGCAGCGGTGCCACTTGAGCAAGCGACTACCGGCTATCTTTCCGCCACCGCAAGTCTCGACATTGCGGCATTGATTTTGGGCCAAAAAGACGCACCCGCCACAACGTTAACCCCGAGCACCGTCAAGTTATTGATGCAACATCAGCGGCACCTTGTAAAGCATTACAAAAAGCAGAAGATTGAGGTAGTTAATGCAAGCGGTTACCTATGCGACCCATGGACGCTTGAGCCTTTGGATTTCGCGTGGTGGCTTCCATCGCCTGAGGGGAAAGATCCCAAACAGATTCAATTCGGTCACGTGCAGCCAATCTCGGCGCAGCGGTATATGACACGCGGTTTGAATGTCATTCCCATGCTACGGCAGACCAACATTATGCAAGGCGATCGTAGCTTTAGTGAGTTTATGAAAGAGACCATGCTAATCGCGGACAAACACAAATGATCATTGAAGGGGATTGCTTACAGGAACTTAAGAAGCTAAGTGGTGAATCAGTTGACCTTGTAATCATTGACCCGCCTTACAACATCGGTAAAGACCATTGGGATTCCTTAGGGCATACAAAGAAAGGCTACAGGCCGAAGGAATACACCGGACCCGATTATTTCGTATGGATGGGGCAAGTGTTCTCTGAGCTCGACAGAGTCCTTAAGAAATCCGGCTCGTTCTGGGTTTTCCACAATGATTTTCGCGCCATGAGCCGATTCCTGTCAGAAATTGAGAGCAATACGAATCTTGAATTTCGGCAATTCGTTGTTTGGAACAAGCTATTTTCTGGGGCAAAGCAAGAAGGCTATCTGATGGGCTACCTACAGCCAGATGGACTCAACAACTTCCAAAAAATGGCCGAGTACATGCTCTTTTGCACAAAAAAAGACCTTCATTTAGCGCTTCGCAAGGAGCGTCTTGCGCGCAGGATTACTTCAAGTGAAATTGGGGTACAAATTCCTAGTAAGAACGGCAACGCAACTGGTTGGTACAGCAATATCGAAACTGGCAAGAACCTCCCCACTGAAAAAACGATCATTCCGATTCAGGAAATGTTAGGTATAAGGATCGCTGATCTGGTCCCAACCTTCAACAATCAAAAAACGCACCACTCAGTATGGAATTATGATTTTGACAATACAAAGTTTGGGCACCTTACCCCAAAGCCAGTGCAACTTCTGGAAAACATTATTCGACATTGCAGCAATGCAGGCGACATTGTTTTGGATTGCTTTGCTGGATCTGGCAGTACCGGGATTGCTGCGGAGAATCTTGGCCGCAAGTACATCCTGATTGAAAAAGACCCGGAGTATATCGCCCTCATTCGCCAGCGCGTTTTAGTTCGCCAATCAAAACTTGATATTTGAGCTACGGCGAGGAAAGCCCTATCACGGAACTCCCTTTGTCCCCTTTACCCCTAAAGGTTGCGCACCATCCAGAATTGCCTCAGATATTCCGATCGCCCCCGTTAGATCAGCAGATCTCAGGTCAGCCATAGTGAGGTCGGCATCTCGTAGTGTGGTGTGATCTAAAACTGCCTTCGACAAGTTGGCATGCACTAGCTGCGCTTCGTAGAGATTGGCTCTCGTGAGGTTGGCGCCTGTAAGCTCCGCATCAGTAAAGTTAGCCCTGCAAAAGTCGCCGTCAACGAGCCATGCATTTGTAAGATTAGCCCAATGGAATGTAGCGCCCTCACAGTCTGCATAACTTAGATTTGCCCCCTGTAAGTTCGCCTCGGTGAAGTCTGCGCCAATGAGATTCATTCCAGAGAGATCTTGATGGCGCAGGTCTGCACCCCTGTGCGACACGTGTGGTTCTGGAATCTTGCCGAAAAGATCACTTGGCCGGCGGTACTCGCCAGGAGGCGTGCACAGGTGTTTTGCTTTTGTCCGACCTTTGCTGCGTTCGTTTTCTAGTGTCATTTAGCCCCTATCGTTTTCCTGCATCTTTTGCCTGGCTATATGGATTGTACGTCGCCGACGGCCGCATCGTTCATGCCACCTCGCCCCAAGAGATCGCCCGAGAGTTCGGGGCCGATCTCAGCGCGGCGCTGCGCGAGAGCCTGAGCACGCCGGCTCTTGGCGATATGTCACTGATACATGCGGGGCGGCAACCGCGCTGAAACACAGCTCGCTTAATCGTGCTTTTATGGCGGTGCTGGCTGAGGTTGCCGTAACGCCAGCAACACGAACGCCAAGCGCGGGGCCTTGAGGGATCCTGGCTGGGAGTCATGCTCAGGAGTAGACTTACCGGGTGAACTCTCAGATGCACAAGATCGACGCCGCTGATCGAACAGTGTTTGGCGTGCTTAGCGAACAGAAGTACACAGTGGACTATTTCCAACGCGAATACAGTTGGGGCAAGAAGCATATAGAGCAGCTTGTCTCTGACCTCACCTCAGCCTTCCTGGACGCTTACTCTCCAGAAGATGAGAGGACCAAAATCGAGGGGTACAACACCTATTACCTCGGGCCCTTTGTTGTGAGCAGCAAAGGCGGCATGCGAAGCATCATTGACGGACAGCAGCGACTGACCTCAATCACGCTGCTCCTCATTTTTCTATACAACCTGCAGAAAACTACAGGCGGCTCTGAATCACTTGCTCCACTGATTTACTCAGAAAAGTATGGAAAAAAATCATTCAACATTCAGGTCGACGAACGGCAGGAATGCCTAGCGCGATTGTATGAGGACGGTCGATACCAAGCTAAAGAAGGCGACGATGAGTCAACGGTGAACATGGCTCGCCGATACGGGGACATTGAAGAATCGTTCCCTGATGAGCTAAAGGGTCCTGCGCTCCCATACTTCCTTGACTGGATCCGGCACAACGTTGTGCTTGTTGAGATTATGGCGTATTCAGACGACAACGCCTATGCAATCTTCGAATCGATGAATGACCGCGGCCTAAACCTCACTTCAACAGAGATGCTCAAAGGATTCGTCCTTTCCAAATTTGATAGCATCGGTCGAAACAAATATGACAAGTTTTGGAAAGAGTCTGTCCAGGACTTACGAACATTTGACAAAGAGGAAGACCAAAAATTCTTCCAAGCATGGTTTCGTAGCCAATATGCAGACACCATCCGGCAAAGCCACGCTGGTTCTTCCAACGAAGATTTTGAGAATATTGGAACAAGATTCCATAGTTGGTTTCGAGACAACCAACAGAAGATTGGCCTGCTAAAGGGGAGCGAGGAGGAGTTTCGCAAATTAGTCGAAACTGAGATGGCGTTCTATCTCCGCAGCTATATAAAGATAAAAGGAGCTCAAGAGAAACTAACGCCTGGATTAGAGCATGTATATTTTCACCATCAATGGGGCATTGCAGAGTCACTTAGCTTTCCATTGATGATGGCGTCGCTTAAATCTAGTGATGACGAACAGACCGTTATCCTGAAGATAGATTCTGTTGCGCAATATCTTGAGAACTTTACTGTTTTACGTTCGGTGAACTTCAAGCGTTTCAGTTCTAGCTCAATTCGCTACACGATGAATATGTTGGTCAAGGAGATCCGGGGCAGCAGTGTCGTCGCGCTTCGTCGTGTGTTTGACGATAAGATTGCACAGATGGATGTGAATTGGAGTGGCTTTGGAGACCTTAGGCTCAATGGTCAAAATGGGAAGTTCGTAAAACACCTGCTAGCTCGAATTACTGGCTTCACAGAGCAGGAGGCGGGCTCGCCAACAAATTACTCCACGTACATCGCGGAACTTGGAGCGAAGCCATTTGAGATCGAACACATCTGGGCCAATAAATTTGATGATCATCGCGATGAGTTTGAACAAGAGAATGAATTTTCAAGTTATCGCAACCGGCTTGGCGCACTCGTTTTACTTCCTCGGGGCACCAACCAATCCTTTAATGACATGCCATACAGCAAGAAGGTCGATCACTACCGAAAGGTAAACTTATGGGCTCAGTCGCTCCATGAAGATGCTTACAGCAATAATCCGAACTTCCTAAACATGGTGAAAGATCGCGGCCTTAACTTCAAGTCGTATAAGCACTTCGGTAAGGCAGAGATCGATGAGCGACAGAAGTTGGCGGAATCTATCTGCAAGATGATTTGGGCAAAGCAGACTGTTCCTGAATGATTGAAGCTGTTGATTGGGTAAAGGTAGAAGCTGGTGGGTTTTAGCTTCGCGCCCGCTATCCTCCCCCCATGTGCGGCCGCATTGTTCAGGCAACCTCACCAGAGGAGATCGCCCGGGAGTTCGGGGCGGATCTCAGCGTGGGGGTGCGTGAGAGCCTGAGTACCCCTGCGATTGGCGATACGTCGCTGGTACGTGCGGGGTGGTATCCGCGCTGGAATATGGCTCCTTCCAGTCGCATCCTTATGGTGGCGCCGGCTGCGGGGGCTGCGGAGGAGTCGCGGGTGGTGGAGTACGGGCGCTGGGGTCTGGTGCCCGCATGGCAGAAGGCACGTACCGGGCACGTATCAGGGCTCTTCAACGCTCGGGCCGAGACGGTCGCGCAGCTCCCATCCTTTAAGGAGGCGTACCGACACGG
>Ga0209087_1000447_pt1 | contig 26284 bp, 44 predicted proteins | sample S_130805_EF_Meta_FD_187321 | JGI IMG/M metagenome (GOLD analysis project Ga0209087, IMG submission 187321) | Freshwater microbial communities from Lake Simoncouche, Canada to study carbon cycling - S_130805_EF_MetaG (SPAdes) (version 2) | ecosystem: Environmental > Aquatic > Freshwater > Lake ... | reverse complement strand
AACTAGTTTTGTCGCAGCAGATTTTACAACAAATACATTTGAAGTTATTTCAACGCCTACAAGTGGAACATTCACAGTAACAATGGCTGTAACTGAAGCAGGAACAGGTATGACTACTCAAGGATCAGCAACAACAACACCTTACATTAATCCAGGTCCATTAGTTGCATCACTTGGTTATGGATGGGGAACAGGTACATGGAGCTTATCTACTTGGGGAACACCTAGAACAACTTCTAATGCTACGATTGATGCAGCTGATTGGTCATTAGATAACTTTGGAGAAAATTTAATTGCAACTATTAAAAATGGCAAAACATTTATTTGGTATCCAGCAGGAGGAACTGGAACTGCAACAAGAGCAGCATTGGTTCCAAATAACCCAACAGCAACTATTCAAACTATAGTATCTGATAGAGATAGACATTTATTACATTTAGGAACAGAAACAACTATTGGAAATCCTAATACTCAAGATCCAATGTTTATAAGATTTTCTGATCAAGAAGATATTGAAGACTATACACCGACTTCTACAAATACAGCGGGTACATTTAGATTAGATGATGGTACAACTATTGTTGGTGCCGTAAGAGCAAAAGATTATATATTAGTTATTACAGATACTGCAGCTTATACAATTCAATTTGTAGGGCCTCCTTATACATTCAGTATAAGAAAAGTAGGTTCTAATTGTGGACTTATCGGTAAACATGCTTTAGCGTTTGTAAACGGAGCTGTTTGGTGGATGGGTGATTCTGGTGGATTTTTTAAATTTGATGGAACAGTTAGTGATGTATCTTGTTTAGTAGAAGACTTTGTATTTAAAACTCTAGGTACGGACAATTTAGGAATTAACTTTTCACAGGGTTCACAAGTATACTGTGGTTTAAATACTTTATATACAGAAATAAATTGGTTCTATTGTAAAGCGGGAACAACAAATATAGATAGAGTAGTTACGCTCAATTATGAAGAAAATTCGTGGGTTACTGGAGATTTAGCTAGAACTACATATGAAGATTCTAAAGTATTTAAATTTCCATATGCAACTAAATATGATACAACAGTTACACCAACTGTGCCAACTATTAATGGAGCGACAGCTGGAGCTTCTTATTATTTCATTCAAGAAAAAGGTAAAAACGAAATTATAAATACAGGTGGAACTACAACTAACGCTATAGCTGCTTATGTTAGATCAGGAGATTTTGAAATAGATCAGGATGGTAATGGAGAATATTTTTTAAAGATTAGAAGATTTATTCCAGACTTTAAAAACTTAGAAGGAAGTGCAGATGTTACTATTTATTTAAGAGCATATCCTGCAGATACAACAACTGCTAAAGGAGAAACGTTTATAGGACCATTTACAATAGATACTTCAACTGATAAAGTAGATACTCGCGCTAGAGGAAGACTTGCTAGTATTAGAATAGATAGCGATGCTATAGATGATAACTGGCGCTACGGAATATTTAGAGTGGATATACAACAAGATGGTCTTAGTGGTAGTTTCCCTCAAACATAATTATGGCTACATATAAATTTTATTATCTTATTTCTGGGAGTAATGGTATTCAACAAAAAGAATACATATCTTCTTATAATATAAATCAAGTTAAACCTTATTTCTTAAGTGATACTCCTAATGTTACAGAAGTACGTAGGATTGATATATTGGCAGATCCAGACGGTATCAATACAGATGAAGCTTTAGGATATAATTAATGGCAAAAATTAATTTATACATACCAGAACCTAGAGAACCTTATACTGTTGATAACTTTAGACAAATTAATCAAGTATTAGAAACTTTACAAAATCAATTAAATACAACTTTTCAAGAAGATTTAAATGAAGAGCTACAAGCATTTAACTGGTTTTTAATTGGAAGCGGTGCAGAATGACAATAGAATATAAAAGTCAAACTTATAGATTAGCCACAACAAATTTAACTACCACACTTACAGTTAATGCAACAACTAGAACAATTGTAAAAGAAATTAGTGTTTCAAATATACATAATAATACAGTAGATTGTAATTTTTATTTAAATAAAACTAATGGAAGTGCTATATTTTATCATGTCAAAGTGGCTGCAGATTCTCATGATAATGCTGTACATAATACTTTAGTATTAGAAGAAAGTGATTATTTAACTTTTCAAGCTAATGTATCTAATGTAGTATCAGGACAAATTTCTTACGCTTTATTAAGTAGAAAAAATCAGAATGGCTAGAAAAGTAAGTAACGGTTCAGGAGCCTTTGTTAAGCATACCAATAAAAAAAGACCAGGCAGACACTCAAAAAGTCCAAATAAAAGAAATGACCATAAAGAATATCGTGGACAAGGTAGACGATAATAGTATATATTAAAGTTTATGGATTATAAAACAATAATAGTAGATGGGGTAGAGGTTCCAGTTCTTCCTGCAAAAGCAGAAGAAACAATATTAAATAAAATTACAGGACAAACATACGCAACTATTGATGAATTTCATGCAGATGTGGCTGACCCTAGTACGCCTACTAAAGCAGAAGATTTACAAAGAGATTTAAAAATAACAGTTGCATCTTTACAGGTTATTGGTAAAACTAAATAATGCAGCCGTTTGGTGGAACTGAAATACAATTAGCGTATTTAAAAAAATACGTATCTAAAGATTTATTTTCTAAAATTAAATTAGAACTATCCGTACCAGAAAGAAGTCCTGTAGTTATAGATAAAACTAATGTTCTATGGATTCAAAACAGTTACGATCAACCTAATCTTCATCCTTGGTTTAAGAACAAATTAAATCACGGTAAATATGATTGGTATGTATTCAATTCTCATTGGGTATATGAGAAATATAGATACTTCTTTGATATTCCAACAGATCAATCTCTAGTTATTAAGAACGGATTTACTGATGATCTAGTATTAAAAAAAGATTTTAAACGTAAAGATAAAATTAAATTAGTTTATACTTCAACTCCTTGGCGAGGACTTGATGTTTTATTAGATGCTATGGAATTAGTTAAATCTGATAAAGTAGAACTAGATGTATATTCAAGCACACAAATATATGGGGATCAATTTAAAGAACAAGCAGATGATCAATATAAACCTTTATATGATAAAGCCAGAAATTTAAAGAATGTTAATTATAAAGGCTTCTTACACCATGATGAATTAGTAAAGATACTTCATACCTATGATGTATTTGTTTATCCTAATACTTGGGAAGAAACTTCATGTATCGCGGCCATTGAAGCGTTAGCCTGTGGACTCGTAGCAGTGACCACGGACCTCGGTGCTTTATATGAGACCTGCGCAGATTTTCCAATCTATATACCTTATCTAAAAGACAAGAAAAAACTAGCAAATCAATTTGCATATGTAATAGACTCTTTACCTAACGTATTAAATAATATAGAAGAAGATAAATTAAAGTTTCAAATGCAATACTATAAACAGTTTTATCATTGGGACATTATTAAAGGAAATTGGGAAAATTTTTTAAATGGCATCAAGTAAAGATATAAGATTATTTGTAGGTACTCCAGTTCATTCAGAGGTTTCAATTCATTATTTTAAAGCTTCATTAGAATTTCAAAAAGAATGTTACGTTAGAAAAATACCTATAATGTTTCAGGTAATGAAAAGTAGTTTAGTTACACAAGGAAGACAGTTATGTGTATCTGCTTTTTTATCTTCTCAATGTACTCATTTATTGTTTGTAGATTCTGATATTGCATATTCATATAAAATGTTTGAGAAAATGATTAACTATGACAAAGATATTTGTATGGTTCCATATCCAATTAAATCTATAGACTTTGAAAAAATTAAAAAGAAAATTGAAGCTGGTTCTACATTAGATCCAATGTTATTAGGTAATCAATATACAATGTCTATTATGGATTCTAAAAATATAAAAATTGAAAATGGTTTTATAGAAGTTGAAAGAGGGCCTGCTGGATTTATGTTAATTAAAAGAGAAGCTATTGAAAAATTAATAAAAGAATACCCAGAGTTTACAATTAAACAACATACATTAATTGATGGTAAATTAGTTGAAAGAGAAAACATGTATAATTTCTTTGATACCTATTGGGATCCAAAAGAAAAAACTTATACTGGAGAAGACTTTTATTTCTGTAAATTAGCTAAACATGCTGGTATTAAAATGTATGCTTTAGTTGATGAATATATATCTCATTATGGTGAATTTGGTTATACAGGTAGATTAATTGATGAATTTGTAGTTACAGAAGATAAAGCTGAAGTACCAGGCACTATTATCAATAGTGATATAGATCCTAAAGACCTAGAAAAATCAGATAAATAGCAACGATATTGTACATATTTCATTAATTAGTTATAATAACTATTAGTTAACTATTTAATAATATGGATCCATTCACAATCGCTTTAGCCGTATTTGGCGTACAAAAATTAAGAGGACAATCTACAGGCAAATCATTTAGAGACGCATTACTAGCAGCTACAGGAGCACAGGTTGCGGGTATGGCAGGAGTAGGAGAAGGCTTAGGTGCTTTTCAACCGCAAGCATTTGGTTCAACTTCATTACCAGGCATGACTGGTAATTTTTTACAAGGAGCAGATATTGCCGCTCAATTTGGTACTACAGCTGCTGGAAAAGGTATAAGTGCTTTATATGGCCAATCCCCAATATCCTCAGAAGAAGCTATTAAAACAGGTTTAGAAAAAGGTACACCAGAATATACAAAAGCTTTATCAGGAACAGGTTACTCATCTCTTTCACCAAGTGAAAAATTAATTACAGGAGCAGTTGTAGCACCAACAGTTGCTGCAGCATTTCAAGATACACCAGAACCAGAAAAAGCTGGATACACAGATGAAGAATATAAAAAAGCTTATGCAGAACAATCTGCAAATTTAAAAAATTTAAGAGACACAGCTAGACCAACTTATACGGCAATGAGTCCATATAATTATGGTCAAGGTTCTATGTACACATTTAATAAAGGAGGTATTGTAAATGCATTACCAAGATTTGCAGTTGGCGGAGTTAATTATATGCCTTCAAAAATTACACACGATGAGAATGATGTTTATAACTACACTAGAGCTTCAGGATACGTGGAAGATGGATCGGGTACAGGCGAAAAAGATACAGATACTATTCTTGCACAATTAGCAGATGGAGAATTTGTGTCTCGTACTGATGCTGTTTTAGGTGCTGGGATTATGGCAGGTGCATCACCAAATAATATGAAAGAAATGAGAAAATTAGGTGCTTCGTACTTCTATGATCAACAAGCTAAATTTAAAAGAATATTTGATTTATTAGATGCAAGCAGAAAGACTAATTGAGAAACGAGTAGACGTCCTTCACATCCATAACACAGATGTAGAAAGATTTTGGCCATTAGTAAATTTTATGGTTGCAGAATCTTTAAAGTACTCAGGGGGCGCTTACAGTGCTTATCATATTAAAGATTCTTTAATTGATGGTAGCATGCAATTATTCTTGGTATTTGGTTCAGATGACGGGCTTAAACAGAAAGTATTCGGTTGCCTCGTTACACGGATCACGGACCAGCCTAATTTAAGACAGTTAGAGGGTATTATTTTAACTGGAGAAAAAAGAGAATTGTGGCAAGATGAGATGGTATCCATGGTTGAAAATTTTGCAATACAAAACGATTGTAAAAGATTATGTATACTAGCTAGACCAGGTTGGGGTAAGATAGTAAAACAATATGGTTGGAAAGTTAAAAACGTAGAATTACAAAAAGAGTTAATATGATTATAACAAGTTTAATATTACCTAAAGACCTAAATGAGTTTTGGCCAAAGGTTAAAGATCATTTAATGAAGTCCGTAAAATATACTTACGGCAGATATAATTTACAAAATATTTATGATGCTATCATGCACAGAAATTATCATTTATGGGTAATATGTGTTGATGGTGTTTATAAAGGAGCTGTTGTAACAAACATTACTGAGTATCCGCAAAAGAAATTCTTATGTATGCACTTTACAGGTGGATATGATTTAAAAGAATGGAAACAACCTATGTTAGATAAATTAAGAAAATTTGCAATTGATATGAATTGTGATGGTATTGAATCTAGCGGAAGACCAGGTTGGGTTAAAATATTTTCAAACAATGGAGTTAGAGCAAGTTGGATTACTTACGAACTTCCATTAACAGAGGAAAAATTATATGGGTAAAGGCGGAGGAGGTGGAGGCGGAGTTCCTGCTAACACAACTGCAGTACAAACAGTAAGAGAAGCTCCAGAGATTGAAGCGCGTAAGCTCGCTTTATATGATGAAGCAGCAAAATTAGCACAACAACCAATTTCATTACCTGGTATTCAAGTTGCAGCACCAACTCAATTACAACAAACTGGATTTGGTATGGCTGGTCAAACAGGTATTGGTCAACAGACTGCACAACAAGGTATAGCTAGTTTACAACAAGCTGCTGCTGGACCAAATATTTCTCAATTTTATAATCCATATCAATCATATGTATTAGATGAAATTAATAGACAAGCAGGCATGCAACAAAATCAATTATCCGCACAAGCAGTTAATGCTGGTGCATTTGGTGGTGGAAGAGAAGGTGTACAAAGAGCAGAACTACAAAGAGCAACACAACAAAATATAGGACAAGCTCAACAACAAGGATTCAATACTGCATTACAAGCGGCACAGCAACAACAACAAGTTGGATTAGGTGCTGGACAAGCTTTACTTGGAGCAGGCGCTCAACAACAAGCAATGCAACAAGGTGATATACAAAGTTTATTACAAGCTGGCGGAATACAACAACAACTTGGACAACAGGCTTTAGAAGCTTCAAGACAGACACAATTACAACAAGCTTATGAACCTTATCAAAGAACAGAGTTCTTAAAAAATATAATGACTAATTTACCAACTACGCAGAGTTCTGTAACAGCAACCACGGCTCCTGGATCTAATCCATTGGCTCAAGCTGTAGGTACTGGTTTAGGAGCATATGCGGCTTATAACATTGCAGCTAAAAAATAATGGATTCAGTTTTATCAAGAAAATTATTTCGTGAAAAATATACACAAGAGATTAAACCCCAAAAATTTAATCAGGGTGGTATAGCTACTTTAAAACTTGCTACTGGTGGAGAAGTATTTACTGAGGGTGAAAAACTTGGTTATATGTTAGCCCCAATCGCTGCTAGTTTATTACAAGCAAAACAAAGACCAGGTGAATCATCTTTATCATCTTTATTTGGTGCTGTAGGAGAAGGTGTAGCAAAAATACCAGACATAGGAGTAGCTATTAAAAAAATAGAAGTAGCTGGTCAAAAAGAATCTAAAGGCGCTAATATGTTTATGAGTCCAGAACAAGTAGCAGCAACTGGATTACCAACTGGAACAGTTGCTCAATATAATACTGAAACTGGAGCTGTAAATGTAATTAATAAACCTAGTGAAGAATCTCAAAAAACAGCAAGAGAAGCTATTGGAAACATAAATTTAGTAAACCGTATAGCAGATCAATATGTTTCTTTGAATAAACCTGTTGGTCCATTTGTTTTAGATCCAGATAGACTTAAAGGTATTGCTGGAGAATTTGTAGGATCTGATTATGGTAAACAATATGCTGGATTTAAATCTAATATAGGAACTTTACAAGCATTTTTACAAAAACAAATTTCAGGTGCCACATTATCTGAGCCAGAAGTAAAAAGACTACAAGCATTAATACCTCAACTTGGAGATACAGAAGCTGAGTTTGAAGGAAAAATAGTTCAATTAAAAGGTTATTTAACTGATATTAAAGATTTACAAAAAACAAATCCAGAAATAACTCCTTCAAGAGGAATGGAAATTATAGAAAAAACTAAAGGCGGAGTTTCTGCTTATGCTCCTCAATATCAAGCTGGAGCAAAAAGTTATAAAATTAAAGGAAACTCACTAGAAGAGATAAAATAATGGGCATCATAAACGTTGAAGGTTTAGGAGCAGTCCAAATTGAAGGTGATGTTCCTACATACGAAGAACAAGAAATAATAAAACAAAATTATACTAAAATACAAGAAGATCAATCTTCTGGTAAAAGAGCAGAGGATGCTTCTAATTCTTTTTTCACTCCACAAAATATAGCAAGATTTGGTCTTGAATTAGGATTTGGTGTTGCAGGTGCTTTAGCTGCTGTACCAACAGGTGGATTATCATTGACTGCATTAGCAGCATTAAGAGGCGGTATGTTAGCTAGACCTTTTATTACACAATTAGCTAAAAGTTCTTTAGGAGCTGCAGCAGGATCTGGATTTGGAGCTGGAACTGCACAAATAATAGATCCAAAAGATGATGTAGTAAGAGAAGTAATGAGAGGTGCTATGGAAGGCGCTGTTGGAGAAGCTATTGGTGGACCTTTAGCAATTAAAGGTGGACAATATCTTTCTAAATATTTAGGTAATAAAACTCCTCAACAATTTGCAAAAGGAATAGATGAGGCTGGACAAGCAGAAGCCGCATTAGAAGTAAGAGGAAAAAGATTAGTAGATCCAATTACAGGTGCAGTTGAAGCAGAGACAGCAATATCAAAACAAGCAGATGAAATTTTAGCAGACCCAATTAGATATGCTACTAAAGGATTAGAAAAAGGATCCCAAGAATATAATATAGCAATTAGAGATTCTGTTCCAAAATTAATTAAAGCTGCAAACGAAGCTAAAAAAGGATTAACTTTAGGAGTTAAAGCAGACAACAGAGCACTAGATATTATTGAAAATATAGGTGAAAAATCTTTAATTGGTAGTGGTCAATTAGTTGAAAGAAAAGCAGCTTTAAGATTAGTATCTAATACAGCTGTTGATGATATGGTTGATCTATTTTCAAAAGGATTAGAAAAAGACGATGTTGGAAATGTTTTCTTTTCTACATTAAGTAAATCAGACGATTTATTTAAAATGGCATCTAAAAAATATTACAAAGCAGTAGACAATGCAGTATCTGGAGCTGGATTAGAAAAAACTAAACTTGTTCCAATGAAGTCTATTAAAGTAGAAGCTTTAACACAAAAAAATCAATTTGGTTTAAAAAACTCAACTTTTAATACAATTGAAAAAGAAATACAAAATAAAGCACCTTATTTAACATTTACAGCGGCTAACGATTTAAGAGGCTCTTTATTATCTGCTGCACGAAAAGCTAAAATATCAGGAGACGGTGAACTTTATGGCGCTCTTAATAAAATTAGAGAAACAATTGATGGTACTTTAGAAAGCAAAGCATTGGCTATACCAGATACTTTAAGACAATCTTTAGATAAAGCAAATACATTTTATAGACAAGGGAAAGATGTTTTTAATAAAGGAATGGTAAGAAATATATTAAAAACTAAACCAGAAGCTATTGATGGAATATTTGATTCAATAGTTAAAGCTGGAGATAAACCAACTGTTGTTGCTAAAACAGTAAAAGAAATTGATACTTTAACACAATTAAAAGATCCAACTGGAAAAGCATTACTTTCAACCGCAGAAGCAAATACATTAAAAGATACACTTAAAGGACAATTTTTAAAAAATCTATCTGGTGCTGCTACAGAAGCAGATCCAGTTTATGGAGCATTATATTCAGCAGATAAATTTGCAAGTTATTTAAATAAATTTAGATTAACTAAAGATAAAATATTTACAAAAGGAGAATTAAAATCTTTAGAAGGTGTACAAAAACAATTAGCTTTTGCACAAGGAGCTCTTTCAAGAGGAGCTACACCAGGAGGTATATTTATTCAATTAAAACAAGCGGGTGCCGCTGGAGCATTATTAGGATTTGGAGGACCAGGTTTATTAGCGGGAGGATTAACAGGAGCTGCAGGAGCTATTTTATTAGGACCTTTAGTTTTAAATAAAATGTTATTAAATCCAAAAATTAGTTCTTTATTATTTAAAGAATACGGTAAAAAAGAATTAGGTAAAATGACACCAAGTAAAGCAGGTGCAGTATATAGACAATTACTTGGAAGAATGGCTGATGAAAATATTATTAATAGTGATCAATTATTGTACCATACTGAACAATCTAAAAAATCAGAAGATGCTTTAAATAGAGCAGGCGTAAAAACATCTAGAGATTTAAGAATCACACCTACTAAACCAACACCTAATATAACAAATATGGCTCCAGTTAAAACACAAGTAACACAGCCACGTGGTGGAAATATATTAAACATACAGCCGCAATCAAGATCTAGATCATTACCAACAACACCACAATCTACACCAAAACCAGTTTCTGGTGGAATAACTAATATCCCTCAAGAGCGTATTGATCAATACACTAATTTGTTTGGAAGAATATGAAAAGAATTATAAAATCACGATTGGAAGATCATATGATAGACTTATATAGTAGAGTAGATAACTTAAAAAAAGATATATCTATAATTAAAAATAATCACCTAAAGCATATGAGTTGTGCTATCTATAAAATAGAAAAGAAAGTAGACAAGATCCTTTGGTCTATGATCGGTGGTATGGGAGCATTAATCCTTACGCTTCTTGCAATAGCCTTTAAATTAATTAAATAATAATTGACCATTACCAATAGTTAATCTAATAAGGGGTATGAAGCTTATTAGAGAAGATACTAGTTTTATTGTCACTGACTTTACAAGAGTGGACAAATACCAATACACCAAATATACAAGAGACGATGACCACGGCCCACGGACCTATCTCGTTGGGGAAAAGAAAGTTCCATCAGTTACAACCATTTTGTCAAAGACATCTTCCAAAGAAAAGCAGGCTTCCCTAGATGCTTGGAGAGCTAGAGTAGGTTATCAACAGGCACAGGCTATAACCTCTCAGGCTGCCGCTAGAGGCAGTGAAATGCATTACGTGCTGGATAACTACGTAAATGGTATAGGATACCTTAATTTAAGCTCTAAAGGAGCAGAATCACGCATTATGGCTCATAAGATCATAGAGAACCTAGGACCATTAAAAATTATATATGGAAATGAGGTTAGTCTTGCCTATGACGATCGCTGGGCAGGATCCACAGACCTTGTGGGTAACTTTGATGGTAAGGATACTATTATTGATTACAAGCAGTCGAATCGTTTAAAAAAAGAAGAATATGTTGAAGACTACTATTATCAAATCGCCGCCTACTCTCTTGCCCATAAAAAGAACTATGGAAACATAGAACAGGGATTGATTTGCGTTTGTACTAAAGATGGAATATATCAACAGTTTAAAATGGATCAGAGAAAACTTTTAGAATATGAGAGCAAGTGGTTTGACAGAGTCGAAAAATATCATACAATGTCAGTTAATGGATAATAAATTACTTGTTCACAAACATTTAATTGTTCGTGCTGAAGTCTATCGCCCACCGATGGACGAGGAGTTTCTTAGGCGTTGGTTAAATGAATTCATTTCAGAAATTGGAATGAAAGTAATGATGGGACCTTACGTTAAATATTCTAATATGGTTGGTAATCGTGGTATCACGGGTGCAGCAATAATTGAAACATCACATATTGTTTGTCATATTTGGGACGAGGTACATCCAGCATTAATGCAATTTGATGTTTATAGTTGTGGAGAGTTTAATCCAGAAACTATATGTAATAAAATAGATAAAGATTTTATAGTTCATAAAATAGAATATAAGTTCCTCGATCGAGAGCACGATTTAAAAGAATTAACTTCAAACAAATTTTTGAAGTCTAATAATTAATGCCACGTAAAAGTTTAATTACAAAAAAAGAACGAGAAAGACAATATCGTTTAAAAAATAAAGAACGATTAAATGAGTACCATAGAAAATGGAGCAGTAGTGAAGAAGCTAAAAAAAAGAAAAAAGAATATTATTTAAAAACAAAAGAAAAACAGCTTAAATATTGGGTTGAGTATAGAAAAAAACCTGAAAATAAAAAGAAATTTAATTTATATTATAAAAACTGGATAAATAATAAATTAAAAACAGATATTCATTTTAAATTAAAACAACAATTGTCTCATAGAATATTTATGGCTTTAAAAGGTAAAGTTAAATCTAAAAAAACAAAAGATTTACTTGGTTGTACAATTGAAGAACTGTGGTCTCATTTAGAAAAATCATTTAAACCTGGTATGACAAAAGAAAATTACGGTAGATGGCATGTGGATCATATTCGTCCATGTGCTAATTTTGATTTAATTAAACCAGAAGAACAAGCTAAATGTTTTCATTATACTAATCTACAATCTCTTTGGGCTTATGAAAATATGTCTAAAGGGGCTAGTATCTTGAAATCAAATAATTAGTTCCTATATAATATATAGGACTGCACCATAGGGGTGGGTCAATTAACTTGCTTTAACAAAAGGAGATAATTATGACAAACTTAGATGTTTTCAATAATTTAAATAAGCAACTATTCAACGGATCAACAAAGTTTTTTGATGATGCGTTTGAAACAATTTTTGACACGTGGTCAAAAGCACAATCGTTTCCATTTTACAATGTAGTTAAATACACAAAAGGTAAATACGGGATAGAAATCGGTTTAGCTGGATACAACAAAGAAAATGTACTTGTAGAAGTTAAAGACGGTATCTTAACTGTAGAGGGAAAAGTAGAAGATAAAAACGTAGACTACGTACAAAAAGGTTTAGCGTTTAGAAAATTTTTTAAACAGTTTGAATTAGCTAAAGATGTAATAGTTGATGAAGCTGAAATGAAAGATGGTCTACTTAAAATTAAATTTGGGTTTAATGAACCTAAAGATTTTGAAGGTGTTAAAATAGATATTAAGTAATTTAATTTGGGCCACCACATGTGGCCCAAATAACAAGACATTATTAATATAGATTAGTAGCTATATTAAAATTAAAGTCAAATTAAAACTTTTACACCTTTGGATAAATTTTCATGGGGCCAAAGCGCCTGTAAATTAGTATAATTAAAACATTTAGCCTGTTCTTCTGGTTTAGATAAATCAAAATTAATACATGGAACAATATGATCTATGTGCCATTTACCATAATTGTTTCTATTCATTCCAGTTTTAAATGTGCTTTCTAAATGTTCCCAAAGTTTTTCAATAGTGCATCCAAGTAATTCCTTAGTTTTTTTACTTTTAACTATTCCTTTTAAGGCTACTCTAACTCTAGAACGTAAATTATGTGAAATCCTATTATTAACATTTGAGTTTTTCCACATAACCCAATGGTTTTTATTCTTTAGTCTCCATTTTGTTTTATGTTTTCTACTTCTATCTCTATTATTTTGTATCCATTCTTTTAAATATTTGTTTAATCTTTTTTTGTTTTTTAAACGATATTCTTTCTGATATTGTTTTAATCTTTTCTGTGATTTTAGTAGGCATAAATTTACAACCATTTGTTAATAACTTCGCCTAGTGTTTCTGCGGATATTTTAATTTTATTTTTTAAAGCAGCTATAATCAATTCATCAATTGTTTTTTCAGCAATTAAATCTATATAAAGAACATTTTTAGTTTGACCTATTCTATGTGCTCTATCTTCTGATTGTTGTCTAACTTCTAAATTATAACTATTGCTAAAGTAAATTACATAAGATGCTTTAGTTAAAGTTAAACCATAACCACCAGTACTTGGATTACCTACAAAGAATCTGCACTTATCATCTTCTTGAAAACGTCTAACAGCTTCTTGTCTTTGCTCTGGAGTTATTGCCCCATATATACTTACAGTACTATCAGACCCATATGCCTTTTTTAATTTATCAATAATGGATTCTATATTGTGTACATAGTTAGCCCATATAATAAATTTACCATCAGCTTCTTCTATTATCTCTATCAATTCTTTTAGTTTAGGACAATTTTCAAATACTGTTATTTCTTGGTTATCCATTTTAACAAAGCCATTGCATACTTGATGTAGTCTTAATATCTCCGTTAACTTATTAGTAAAGCTAACTTCTGAATCTTGTAATATAACAAAGGCGGCTTTCTTTAATCTGTTATAAACCTCTTGTTGTTCTTTACCTAAATGTAAACTTCTTCTTTGGTATATTTTTTCTGGTAAATCTAAACAATCTTCTTTCTTAACTCTAAATGAAAACGTTTTAAGTTTGTTTTCTAATTCATCTAAATTAGTATAGTATTGTGGTATTTCTATTGCTCTACCACCCATATCTATTAACCTCATTACTGCATATCTGTTTCTAAAAGTAAGAAATGAAGTAAATCCTAATAGTGCTTTATCTAAGAAAGCACACTGGCTATACAAATCTAATGGAGATTTAGTTACAGGAGATCCTGTAAGTATTCTTTTATACTTAGCATCTAAACCAAGTTTAATTAAATTTTTAGTTCTTTTAGCGCTCTTGTTTTTAATAGTTGTAGATTCATCAATGATCATCATTAATTTATCTTTTGTATGTTTAATAATTTTTTCTAATGTTTGGACACCACTAGGATGACTTAATGCTTCTACGTTAATTAAAAAGAAGTTTAATTTTTCATGTTGATAGTCAAATTTATCGTGTTCTTTATGTATAGATATTGTGTGGTCTACAGAACAATGAGTTGTTATTTCTTTTTCCCAGTTACGATAAACAGAATTTGGTGCTATTACTATTACTGTATTTACTTCATTTACTGTAAATAAGTATGCGGCATTATCAATGGCTACTTTAGTTTTACCAGTACCCATTTCCATAAAGTATGCAAAATTCTTTTCTTTTGCACCTTTCTTTAAAGCTTCTCTTTGATGTTCAAAGGGCTTAGTTTTATATTCAAACTGTTTCGTCATTCGTGTTTCTATACTTAAAAAAGTATTATTAATATTTTTACATTTTTCGCTTTACATTGTCAAATAAATAAATATAAGCATATTCATAGGAGGTCTTTATGGACTTAGAAGCAGAATCAACCAAGATAAGGGTTGATACAAGTATGGCAAAAGATATAGCTGTAAAATGCAATGAGCTAATAGATCTTCAGAATGAAATAAAAACGATTGAAGAAAAACTAAACAAGGTTAAAGAGCAAGAAAAATTTCTTTCTGAACATGCTATCCCTAGCTTAATGCAATCCGCAGGTATATCTATGATAAAACTAGAAGATGGAACTGAAGTAAAAGTCAGTCCCTACTACTATGGCAAAATCTCTGAAGATAAAAAAGAAGCTGCATTCGCTTGGCTTCGTGAGAATAACTTTGGAGATCTAATAAAAAACAACGTATCTTTAGATTTTGGTATGAACCAAGATTTAGAAGCAAATAATCTAGTTGCACAATTAAAATCAAAAGGATATAATGTTTTCCAATCTACGACAGTACATTCGGGTACTCTAAAAGCTTTCATTAAAGAACAAATAAATGACGGCAAAGGATTACCAGAAGACTTGTTCGGGATATATACAGCGAATAAAACAAAACTAACCACGAAGGAGTAACAATGACAAACGCACAAGTAAAACCTGCTTCAGTAAAAACTGAAGTAGCTGTAAAGAAACAAGCACCACTACCTAGCATAATTGATTTAGAAGCATCAGCTGGGCAGGGTTCAGAGTATGTCACAGCACGTGACACGAAACTACCAATCTTAAAAATACTATATGCAAGTTCAGAAGTATTAGATGAAGGTAGTGGAAAATATATCGCAACTGCAAAACAAGGCGATATCTATAATGAAACAACAGGAAATTTGTATAAAGGTAAAGACGGAATTATTGTAGTTCCTTGTCTATACATTAATACATTTAATGAATGGAAAGATAGAGGAGACAGTAAAGGTCGTCCAGTAGGTATCCATTTAGATCCTGCTATTATGAGAGACACAAAAAGAGGAGAAGACAATAAAGATAGATTACCAAATGGTAATTATATTGAAGATACTGGTAATCACTTTGTTTACATATTGGATAAAGATTACAATCCAATTGAAACAGCTTTGATTGCTATGAAGTCTACTCAAAAGAAAAAATCTAAGACTTGGAATTCTATGATGCAAAGTAGAAGACTACAAGGGTCTAAAGGTTTCTTTTGTCCTCCGTCTTGGGCAACAGCTTACAAATTAATAACAACTAAAGAATCTAATTCTGGAAATAATTGGTTCGGTTGGGTAATTGAATTTAATAAATACCTAAATGATCCTCAACATGCCAAGCTATTAGAAATGACTAAAGCATTTTATGAAAGTGCTATTAAGTCAGATATCTTTGGTAAAGTTGATTTCGGTAAAGAGGAAACACAACAACCTAAAAGTAATACAGAATCAGTTCCGTTTTAATTTATGTATAAGCAACTAGCGGAACTATTTGCTGGAAACAATACCCAATACATCCAAGCCACTCTAACGGGTGGTAAGGATGAAAGGGGTAAAAGAAAAGCAGATTACTTAACCATTCATAAACCACTAACAGAGGAAATATGGAAAGACCATATTGACGGTAAAATTGTTATTGGTCTTAAGCCAGAAAGAGAAGATAAAGCTATCTGGGGTTGTATAGATATTGATCCAAAGAATTATCAAGATTATTCATCAAAGAAATATGTAGATATAATTACAAATTCAAAGTTACCTCTAATTCCAGTATTATCTAAATCTGGTGGTTTACATTTATTTTTATTCTTAAAAGATTGGGCCAACGTTGATGATATTAAAAAAGTATTAAACAAATGGAATACTTTATATTTTTTATCTAATGAAGTATTTCCAATGAACAAAGCTGTTGGTATGCCGTATACCAATGCCGAACTAACTTCTGAATATGCAATAGCAGAAAATGGTATGGGGATTAATCTTCAATCTTTTATTGCTTTAGCAAATAAAAAGAAAATGAATATTCAGGAATTAAATAATTTTGAAACTCCAACCTATGAACCAGAAGCACAATGGTCTAACTATCCTCCTTGTGTACAAAAATTAATACAAGAGAAATGGAGTGGTAATAATAGAAACAATTTTTTATTCAACGTACTTACACTTGAGACTAAAAAAAATCCTTTAATAACTTTAGAAGATTTAGTTAGAATAGGTAAGAATAGAAATAGAGAAATATTTACTACACCATTAGAAGATAGAGAAGTAGAGAATACAGCAAAGTCTGTTAAAAAAGGTGGATACTTTTATTTATGTCCAAGTAAACATCCAGAACTAGCTCCTATATGTAATAAAGAACTATGTATGACTAGATCATTAGGTATTCAAGCTGAAATACCTCAGATCATAGATGAGTTTAAAAATCCTATGAAGTCGTTTGATTTAAAAACAACTTACTATGAATTTGATTATGATAAACAACATATTGTAATGCAACCAGAAAATATGATTGATGAAAAAGCTTGGAGATTAAAATTAATGAGACATGGAATATTTTGGAAAACATTACCTAAGTCTAAAGCTAATCCAAATCCATATGAAGTAATGTTATCAGCATTAATGAAAAGATTTGTAGAGAATGAACATTTTAATTATAATGATATTGTTGAAGATGAAAGGTATCAAACATTAAAAGATTTCTTTGAAGATAAAATAGAACAAGATGATTTTGATAAATTAAAAGACGGTTATATCGTATTAGATTCTAAAACAAACATTTGTTATTTTACTAGAGCAACAATAGACAAGTGGCTTAAAGATAAGAAGAGTAAAGTATTTAATTCTACAATAGATGCCTTACGTTTATTAAATTGCACTAGGCTAGAATATCATAAGGGTGTTAAGAATGTTTGGAATACTCTTATGCCAAAGTTTATTAATCACCAATCAATAAAGAAGAGCAACGGAAAAGTTAACAATGTAAGTGAAATGGACGATGACTATCACACAGGAAAATTTAGAAATCCAGAAGTTAAAACAAATATACAAAAAGACAGTTAAGATATTTGGGCCGCCTGGAACTGGAAAGACATATACTTTAATTGAAAAAGTATTAAAGGGACATATTAAAAGAGGAACTAATCCTAATAATATTGCTTTTATATCTTTTACAAATAAAGCAGTGAATACTGCAAAAGATAGAACGCTTGCTGCATTTCCACAATATACAGAAAAAGATTTCTCTAGATTTAAAACATTGCACAAATATTGCAGAAACTATTTTGAAGAAGAGATATTTGATATTAAAAATTGTTTAATTGATTTTGCACTAGAAGAAAAGTTTATAAAGCATTCTGATAATAGGTTAGAAGATGACAACTTTGTTTATAAAGATTGGTCATTAGGTATATATGATAAATCAAGAAACATGATGAAAGATCCAGTATCTGTTTATAAAATGGAATCTTATAAGAGAGATAACATAGATGTGTTTCAAAGAAAGATATCTACGTATGAGCATTATAAACTTAATGGAAGAGAAAGACCTTTAATTGATTTCACAGATATGATTGAACGAGCTATCAATGAAATAGCTTTCCCACCATTAGATATTTTAATTTTAGATGAAGCTCAAGATTTTACACCATTACAGTGGTCAGTTATTTATAAGATTGTAGATAATGTTAAACGTGTTTATCTAGCAGGAGATGATGACCAAGCTATATATAAATGGAATGGATCAGACCCAAAGTATTTTACTACATATTTTCCAGGCCGAAAAGTTGTATTACATAAAACAAGACGATTTAATCAAGCTATATATGATTTCTCTCAAATAGTTCGTAGAGGAATATTAGATAGCGTAGAGAAAGACTTTGAAACAATTAATAAAGAACACGGTTATGTAAAACGCTATATGAGTTTTATGGAGATACCATTTAATGAATTAGATGGTACTTGGTATATCTTAGGTAGAGTTACTAAAGTTGTTAATGAATTAAGAATGGGTGCTAAAGCTGCAGGATTATACTTTGAAGACAGTAAAGAAACTAAATCATTTGATCAAAAACAATGGAATGCAATTAAAGCTTGGACTACAATATCAAAAGGTAAATCTATTGATAAAAAGAATGCAGAAAACATGTATAAATTTATAAGAGAGATTGATAACTCTAATTATAGAGATGAAAAGTTTTGGATAGATCAGCCAGATTTTACTACATATGATTTCAAACAATTAAAAGAATGGTGTGGTTTATCATTAGATGATGAAAGCCAAACAAAAGAATGGTGGTGGGTATTAAGAAGAAACTTTAGTTCTAAACAAAAGATTTACTTTATAAGATTATTGAAGCGATATGGGCAAGAACAATTAGACAAACGACCCCAAATCATTATAGATACTATTCATTCTGTTAAAGGTGGAGAAGCTGATCATGTAATTGTATCAGCTAAAAACGATTACGCCTCTGATTTTAATAGAAAGAATAAACAAGACAAAATAGACGAACTAAAAGTTTATTACACAGGGTTCACTAGAGCAAAGAAGACATTACATTTGCTTTCAAGTGATAATCAATATAACTATCCTGTTGGTAAAGACTATTTAGTTTACTTACAGGAGAAAAAATGATCAAGATAAAAACAATAGATAAAGAAGAACATGGAGAGAACCAATACTTTATAGTTTATAATTTAAATAAAGGTATACATACATTTGGTGGAACACCAGAAGATATTATAGAAAAATTGTATGAAGATATGAAAGAACGCAATGAGTAATAAAGCATTTTATAAACAAGTTGGTGGGGCACATTATAAAAAGTATGCCATACAACCATCTCAGTTCATTAATAAAAACAAAATATTGTTTGCAGAGGGTAATATAATAAAGTATATATGTCGGCACCAAGATAAAGGAAAGAAACAAGATTTGCTTAAAGCAATACAATATATCGAAATGATTATAGAAAGGGACTACAATGACTAGCCTACAACTATCAATGACGTTTAAGAAAAGCATTTGGTCGTGTCCAAGTGAATATAAAGATTTATCTTCATACCCAGAAATTGCAATTGACTTAGAAACAAGAGACGAGGGAATTACTAAAGGACTAGGTGCTGGTTGGGCAACTAATAACGGAGAAGTAATTGGTTTTGCAGTAGCCGTAGATGGATGGCAGGGTTATTATCCATTCAATCATTTTGGTGGTGGTAACATGGTTCCTGAACAAGTTCTTAAATATATTAAGAGTGTTTGTGCATTACCTAATAAAAAAATATTTCATAATGCTCAGTACGATTTAGGTTGGCTACAAGCTATGGGTATGACTGTTAATGGCGTTATTATTGATACCATGATAGCGGCCGCTCTTATAGATGAGAATAGATGGTCTTATTCATTAAATAATATATCTAAAGATTACTTGGGCGAGATTAAAGCTGAAACTGATTTAAATGAAGCGGCTAAAGATCATGGTATTGATTCTAAGTCTGAGATGTGGAAATTACCAGCAGAGCATGTTGGTTTCTACGCGGAACAAGATGCACGGCTCACGTACCTATTATGGCAACGATTTAAACATGAAATCGTAACTCAGAATCTAACTACGATATGGGAATTAGAATCTAAAATACTTCCAATATTAATTAAGATGCGCCAAAGAGGTGTTAGAGTTGATGTTGATAAAGCAAGTAGATTAACTGTAGAGTTTGCGGCGCAGGAAAAAGTATTACTACAAAAGATTAATAAGCTTGTTGGTAAAGATGTAGATATTTGGGCGGCAAGACAAATAGGAGAAGCTTTTGATAAATTAAAGATTGAATATCCCAGAACTGAAAATACAGGTGCACCATCTTTTACACAAAACTGGTTGCACAATTCTAAACATCAAATCTCACAACTAATTGTACAAGCAAGAGAAATTAATAAATTTCATAATACTTTCCTTGCAAATATTTTAAAGTATGAACATAAAGGAAGAGTTCATGCAGAGATTAATCAATTAAGATCAGATTCAGGTGGAACTGTATCTGGTCGTATTTCTATGTCTAACCCAAATCTACAACAACTTCCTGCACGTAATAAAGAATTTGCTAAAAAGATTAGAGGCTTATTCTTACCAGAAGAAGATTATAAGTGGGGTTCATTTGATTACTCACAACAAGAACCTAGAATGGTTGTTCACTATGCGGCTTCCATTGGCGAGGGTTATGAGGGTTCACAAGAACTAGTTAGAGCTTATGAAAATGCTTCGGCAGACTTTCACCAAACAATTGCAGAATTAGTTGGTATTGAAAGATCTCAAGCTAAAACTATCGGACTTGGATTAATGTATGGTATGGGAAAAAATAAACTGGCCAACTCTTTAGGACTATCCAAAGAAGAAGCAGAAATACTAATATCAAAATACAATCGTAAAGTTCCATTTGTAAAACAATTATCTGATAGATGTATGAAAAAAGCAAACGATGAGGGTGTTATTCGTACTAAGAAAGGTAGAAAATGTAGATTTGATATGTGGGAAACCAGAGACTTTGGTATTCATACTGCTGAAACATTTGAAAACGCTGTTGCTAAATATGGTAAAGACGGAATTAAACGTGCCTTTACATATAAAGCATTAAATAGATTGATACAAGGATCAGCTGCCGATCAAACTAAACAAGCAATCGTATCTTGTTATGAACAAGGCTATCTTCCTATATTACAAATTCACGATGAGTTATGTTTCAATGTAAAAGCTGGAGATGAATTGAAAATAAAAGAAATCATGGAAACGTGTATGGAGTTTAAAGTACCGAGTGTTGTAGATATAAGCATAGGAGATGACTTTGGACAAGCTAGCTAAGACCAAGCACCACGACTCACGGATCATTGTACATCCGTTTTATCAACTGTTTCCAATGAGATTAGAGTTATTATGGTTTGATGATGTAAAACAAATACATACTGCCCATAATGATTTTAAACAAACCGTTAAATTCTCTATGGGGCAAGAGGGTTTATTATGTCCTATGGTTGTTGATTGGAATAACGATGTTAGAAATGGCGCTAATAGATTTGCAGTGTTAAAAAAAGGTAAACTTGCTGATGGTAGTTTATTTTATAAAGCCAAAACACCAGAAGAAGTTAATTTTTTTGGTAGATTAAACGTAGCTGTTTGGGAAAGACATATTGATAAAAAAACAGTAAATGATTTCCAATTCTTATTTGAAGGAAAAATGAAAAAATACACAGAGAAGTGTCTTCATCTCTTTACAGAGAACGTAATAAAATTAAAACAAACTTAAGAAGCGATATAATTTATATCTTCTTCTTCACTCTTTAATCTAGATACTTCTTCATGCATAGCTTGAACTCTTAATTGCTTTTTAATTTCTTTAAGCTCAAGTTCAATCTTTAACATATCTAGAGTTTCTTTGCCTTGATCAAGAAATTGTTGATTCCATTTAGATTCAAGAATCATTTTTCTTGCCAATAAGGCTTCACTATTTAGAAACATTTAGTTCCTCGTATGTTATAAACATCTTTGATGGCGAATACGTGATTTCTTTTGTCATCTTGTATTTACCATCATTGAGTTCTTTTACAAAATTATTCCTAGAATCCTCATCGTTAGAAGCCCATACGTCATGACTAATACAATGACCAGCATATCTAACGTGGTATCTATATAACTTCATGTCCTATCTTATCATATCTTTGCTATCGTGGGCAATCATTAAAAAATGGCTTGTTTATTGGTCTTTTAGGCATTGACACGCACTTGTGAACAATATACTTATTAAGATTCTAAAGGAAATAATATGGATATTACAAAATGGAAAAGTGTCGCTATGCGAATTAATGATTATAAAATACTAAAAGCATTGTGTGATGAAAAATTTAGAAACCCCGCATCAATGATTTCAAAACTTACACACGACTACGTAAAATTTAGAGCAAACAAAAGTAAAATGACTGTTGATGCTTATTTAAAAAAATTATTAAAAAAATGATTGAATTAATAAAAAATTTATATTGGTATGAATATACTTTTATAGCTTTATGTATTCTTATTGTTTTTATATATTATTCAAATGAAAGATAAAAAATTAAATATATTACAGCACGCTAGATTATTTAATATCTACAAAGAAGTATTAAGCTATACTCGTTATTTATTAAACAAATATGAAGATGAGCAATTAGTTGCTTCTACATTACTTTCGCAAGGCCTTAGATTATATCGTGGTGTTTTAGATGATAAAAGTTTTAATGAATTATTAGATACAGTAATTAGAGACGCTAAGTTGATAAAGCCAATAGAAAAACATGAAAAATCAATCAACTGATTTACATAAATCATTACAAATTTGTGCTAGAAAACTTTCTATTGAAGATTACGCATTAGTTTCAGGTACTTTATTTCAATTACATTGTGGTTATAGCTTTGGTTATAAAAAACATGACCAACAATTCTTGACAGATATTCATTTTATATGGAAAATTAATCATAAAAAAAGCATTCAAAAACAAGCAAAGATATTAAAATTAAGAGTAGTTAAGGGTGGAAAAAATGAAAAATAACCATTACAATAGAACAATGAATGATAGATTTGAGGAATTTACATTAAAAGGAAAGCATTGGTCTGGACAGCAAATCTCAGAATTGATAGAGGATGTATATGACGATTACAATTTTTACCTCAAGACAAGAGAAAGTCCAGAAATAACATTATATTACCGTGACTTACTCTCTTACCTTATTAAAAATTATGGGCATTGAATTTGCCACCATTTCTCTTAAAACGGACGAACTAGTACCTGAACAAAAACTTTGGCGAGGTGTGTTAGTAAACGCTTTAGAAGATACTTTAATTAAACAATCAGATAGAAAATCAAGCATTTATAAAATTAATGCTCATGAATGGATAATGCTTTCAGATCCTAACTTTGAAGACGTTTGTTATTGGTCTGGTTTTGAACCAAACAAAGTAAAAGAAAAATATGTAGGCGCTATTGAACGTGGGGATATTTCATTTAATCAAAAACAAGTTGCTTGGGCTAAGTATTACAAACAATATGTTATATATAAAAAATCAAAAGATATTGATTCTAAAAAATATCATAGACAAAGATTAGAATATTTAAGAAACACTGTAAAAGATGCAACCACAGCTCTTTTCACTTGTATATTTATTACCGCATAGGCTTGATCCCATATTCATGAATGCGCATACTGCGTTCGAAAGGAGATCTCATGGCTAAGAAAAAAGAAACAATCCAAGACATCCTAGATAGAATCAATGAAGACATTGAGAATATCAGAGAAAAAGTTGAGATTTTAGAATCTGAAGAAGATTCTGATTTTGATGACGAACAAGACGAAGACTAAAAAGTAGTATATAATTGGGGGTAGTTAAAGTTCCTAAATTCTAACTACCCCACCGACACGTTTCCGTGTGCATTGTACGTCTACCTAATGGAGCAAAATAGACATACAAAGATCGTTATGGTTTCATACTGCGCCACTCTTGAAACTTCTCGTCCCAAGTCTTTTCATCACGCAGTTTCCAAAAAACTCTAAATCTTTCTGACAAAGTAATTCTATGTTCGTATCTGTTTTTATTCATATACCAAAAGAAATTACTTGTCCAACGTTTTATTTTTATCATAGTTTTATTTTACACATAATATAGCCACCTAATCCGATATAACCCTTATGTTCGCCATCAGAAATAATAGGCCATTCATGCCCCTCTACATCCTTATCCATTAGCGGTCTATCTTCCCCAATTTCGCTAATCTTTTTATATTTATATTTATAACCTTTAGGGGATTTAGGATCATTTCGTTTTGTCATTTGTTTTTGCAACTTGTTGATACCAATTACGTTTATACGCTTTAAGTTTATCTATATTGTTTAAATAGTATTCGGCTTGGTATTTCTTTAGTCTATCTCTGTTCTTTTCTACCCATTGTTTATTTGTCATTGTTTTACCTTTATTGTTATATGTCTTGATCTGCATCGTCATAAAATTTATCATAACCCTCTTTCCATTCCTCATCCCAATCATCTGCGTTCTCATACTGTAGGCCAAACTCTATTGCGGGATTGTCATGATCTGCTAGTGATGTACCAATTTCCCCGTACCACGTGACTGTGATATCCCTAGTGTCATCATCGGATACTTCTTCTGGTGGTATTATTTTAAAGATAACATCAGTATCATCTTTATAACGCTTTAGTTCTTTTATCAGTTCTCTTATTTTCATATTTTACTCCAAGTGTTAAAATCATCTTCGCCGTGATTAGTATAAATATGATTAGGACTAGGGTCTTGGTTTTTTAAACTATTTATTCTTTTTACCATTTGTTTCCATGTTCTATCATTTTGTTTTTTCTTGTCTTTACACAGTTTTATAACGTGTTCTGTAGTAAATAATGTTCCTTGTTTTTTTACTGTTGTCTTAATTTCAGACAATAAATAATCTATAAAACTATTTACACCTTTTATTTTAGTTAAATGATTGTGTATTAATTGTTTTTCTGTAGGCATTATTTTCATTTTCTTCTCTTTCTCTTAGTTGGTTTTTTAACGGGCTTACCAAAGCAATCAAATTTCTTGTGATATGCTTTTAATAACTTCTTTATGTCTCTTAAATGTTTGCTTATCATTTACAACACCATATTATAAATAATATTAAAGCTATTAAAGTAATTAATAAGCCCACCCATATAAAAAAATATGTCATATTTTTACCTTAGCTAATGTTAGTCCCTCTATTCCTACACATTTACCATAATGTTTAATGTAAATAAAAGGAAATCTATTTTTATTTTTAAGTTGTTTATGTCTTACCAATGGATATTTAAACTTTTTAGTTTTAATATCAAACCTTAACCACACGTATTTATAGTGTTGTGGTGGTTTAGGTAGGTCTAAATAATCTGTTGGTGGTGTCCACGCTTTCATTTCTTCCATCCATTCTTTGTAGCTAAATCATCTATAAATGTTTTAGCTTGTTGTTTAGTTTTAAATAGTTCGTTAGCCCAAGTTATAGGCATCAGTCCCATAGGTGTACCATCACGAACATACGCAAAGGTACGCCATCCGTCCCAAGACTTTTTTATTCCGTATTCTTCTACTTCCATAAGACTATGCTCACAATTAATAATATCCAAGATAAAACAATTACCAATAACCATATGTTAGGTTCGTGTTTTTTTATGTTCATTATTTATACCATTTAAAAAGTTGCATAATAATAACTACTATTACTATAATTAGAATGACTTGTGTTATTAAGTTCATGTTCTACCCCCAAAGGCCTTAGTGTCGTGTTCCATTTCACTCGGAACACGGCTCACGGTGCTTGTGTCTATTATATTATAGGGTTGCTCATCATCAGCTATCATAGAGTTGTATCCATCTTCGGAATCTTCCCACTCCCTTATTAATTCTTCATCGGTGTAGTTTGTATAACCCTTAAAACCATATTCACGAATATAA
>Ga0209087_1000446_pt1 | contig 26284 bp, 38 predicted proteins | sample S_130805_EF_Meta_FD_187321 | JGI IMG/M metagenome (GOLD analysis project Ga0209087, IMG submission 187321) | Freshwater microbial communities from Lake Simoncouche, Canada to study carbon cycling - S_130805_EF_MetaG (SPAdes) (version 2) | ecosystem: Environmental > Aquatic > Freshwater > Lake ... | reverse complement strand
CGGCACTGCACGACAAGCGCGCTATTTCTGATATTGCAATGGAGGAACTATGTTAGACAAACTGAAAGCACAACTCAAAGCGGCCAAGGCCGAACTCAAGGCCCGCGCGCGCCAGTTGAACGCCACCTACAGGGCGTACGACCGTTGCGTCAACTTGATCACCAAACTGGAGACACGAATTGAAAAACACTTGGCGAAGTCTAAATGACCGTCTGCCCACATTGTCCGAAGAGGAAGTGCTGGGTATGCTGAACAACGAGCGCCAGACGCTCAAAAGAGTATCCGTACTGGAGCGTATGCACCAGCGGTACAACACCCTGCGCGTCGCGCGGGAGAGACTTGAACTACTAAAAGAGGCTAAATTACCATGAAACTATTAAATTTATTACGCGAACCATTTAAGAAGCCAACGCCGCTTGAGGTGATCGCAGAGGCTTTGGCTGATGCCCATCTGTCCAAGCTGGAAGCAGAGGCAGGGGTTGAGTACGCTGAGTCCATCGTGGCGTACAACATAGCCCGTATAGAGCGTCTGAACAAGCGCATGGAGGAGTACAAGTGAGGCACTTGCGTGTACACGGCACTACTGAGAAGTGGAGCGCCAAGTTGGTAGAGGAATACGACATCGACGACAAGCACCACAAGCAAGCAATCACTAATTTGATAAACGACTTAGCGTCACTGGCGGTGGTACGCAACTACTACATTGACCGCGATACCTTGCTGGAGTTATACGACAAACACATTGGAGAATACAAATGAACTGCTGTAACGCAAACGGGGTGTGCACCCAAGGCGCAGATTGCGCGATACGCAAACAAAAGGTGGTCAATGATGCCTACATCAACGGCAAGCCTGACCCTGACCCGTACCGCGAAACGCTTGGTTCGTTTAAAGAATTAATCTCTGTGATTGTTGTGGCTACAGCCGTAGGGCTGCTGGCTTATGTGGTATGGGGGAAGCTATGACAGGCTATCAAAGCAAACGCGCTGCGGCGCTGGACAGGCTGCAATGCAAATGTTCAATGACTACCAAACTTGTTGGCAGCGGTTGTCAGTATTGCAACCCTGAGTATTTGGATGACCATATTCCTGACGCCAAGAATATGGCGGCACAGCCAGCGCAGGAGCCTGTGGATGATTACATCGCATCCATTATTGCACTGCGAGACATGATAGATGCACAGCCTGTGCCAGACTCTCTTTATTTTAAAGACTTAGCACAGCCAGCGCAGGAGCCGGTGGCATGGCTTGATACTGAGTGGGGCGATAGGATATGTCCCGAAGTTGGGTACGAAGCAACAATAACAGAAGACCATCCAAGAAATTTAGGTTGGATACCGCTTTTTGCACAGCGCCCGTGGGTTGACTTAACGGAAGCTGAAATTGAGGCTATTGGAGAAATAGCGTTTACCAAACAGTGGGCGATACGCATGGCACTGACCGTAGTGAAAAAGCGCAATGCGTAAGTCAAGCCACCATGCCGTGCGGGACGCGCTACACAAACACCCAGACGGGCTTACCGCGATGGACATCTGCGCCGTGACGGGGCTGCGCGGTGACACCGTGCGCCAAGCAATGCCATCTATGCCCGACGTGTATATAGACCGCTGGGAGAAGACTGCCAAGACCAAGGGCTACAAGGCCACTATCTGGCGCGCCGTGTACATAGCGGTGCCCATACCACCTAACCAACCAAAACCATCAAATGCTAGACCTACCCAACTTCGCCGCATGGAACCAAGAAACATTAGCGAAATTCGCTTTGGATTCGTATCAACGTATGCAAGCCCAGCAGGAGGCGATTGAACAACTGCGGGGCGACCTCAAGGACGCTATGCAGCTAATAAGGCAACTTCGGCAGACCGGCGCTTAACCAACCCTGGCAACACCTTCCCGCCGCCCTTGGTCCACAGCATCAACTGTTCTTGGGCGGCGTCCCAATCTTGGTCATTGATTTTGCGCTTAAGCGTACTGGTCTGCAAACGGCCCGTGCCCAAATTGTAGGCAAAGTCCACGATGGCGTTGCACTTGCGCTCATCGGTCAGCAAGATGGGGCACTGGCGCAGGACGCCAGGTAGGTAGGTGTGGTGCAGTTCGTGCAACAACAATGTTTCAGCAATCGTTTCAGAGATCGTTTCATCTGTCAACGTCACCTTACGCCCGTTGGCGTAATAAGTGCTGCCATATCCAATCGTTGGGACACCGGCTGGACAAAGGTAAGGCTTGGCCTTAAAACCCTCAAACCGCTTGCACAACGCCGCTGCAATGTCCAGATTCATAGCCCACGCTTGGCTAGGGTACGGTCAAGGAACCAGTAGTTCAAGGTGCCCGACACCAGCGCAGCAAAGTCAGCGGACATGATGAGTTTAAACACCGCCTCTGGCGGTGCGCCAGCCAACCAAGCAGTCAAAGCAAACCAGACATGGGCAAAGCTCCACAGGAACAGAATCCAGTAGGTTGCCACTGGGCGCACGGATGCGGACAGACTTGCGGCCCAGCCGCCTGCTGCCTTGACCATCTCGGTCTGCTGCTCAATGGCGCTGTTAAAGGCGTCCATAACGCCGGTGTCCACAGTTGCCTCGCGCTGCGCGCCGATCTCAGCCATTTTCTGATTACCGCGCAGGGTTTCCAGTTGGCATTGCTGCTCAAACATCTTTAACTCATGGGCACGCTCGTTCTTCTTGTCCATCCATTTGAGGATTTCGGGTGCCAAACGAAACACGCCCCCAAGCAGGGAGCCAAAGATACCGCCACCTAATAGTTCTAACATATCAGTCCTTTTTGCAGGGAGAAGCAGCGTCCTCGTCATGGGAAAGTTTTACACCAGCCAGCAAGCCGATAAAGCCGCCGACAATGGTTTGGAATGCGGGGCTAATTAGTTTAAAGATTTCTGCGTTGTCTACAAGCGGGTCAAACAAGCCCGCCATCAGCACAGCTACCATGCCAATGATAACTACGCACAGGGTAAAGCTGACCATAAGGGTCACGAGAAACGTAAGTTTTGTCTTAATAGTATTGCTCACATCAACCCCTCTTAATCAAGAATTCCCACGCCAAACTACCTATCGGCACAATCATCGCAATGGCGGCAATAAAAAGCAAGAAGTTCATAAAGGCATTACCCGCCGCTTCCCTGTCCTTTTGTTTTTGCTCTGCCATTACCCTTTCCATATCAGAGCGCTCTTTGTGCATTCGCACTCGCTCTGCCATCATCTCTTCCCAGACTGGCGCATTGCCGGTCATAAACAATAAGTCCTTTATGTATCGCTCGTCATCTCGTAGTGCCTTAGACGCTAACGCTATCTTCAAGGCTTCTGCGTTTATCTGGGCATTGCTCTTTTGGATACTCGCTACCCGCGCCTTGGTGGATGCGGCGTGAACTTGATCTGCCGCCGCGTAAAAGCTGCTGAACTGACCATACAAAGACTTTACATCCTTGCCTAGCGCAATTGCTTTCTTGATCTGATCCACTACGGTCTGAGCCGTAGCTATCGCCACCGTAATAGAAATCGGATCGAGCATTCACTTGTCCACCTTCTCCCATTTCAAGCAATAGACCTTACGTTCAAATACGTCGCCCGTCCAATACCACCTCACGCAAACAAACTTTGCTGGTACGGTAATCAATACAACAGCAATAACCCATTTCAACTTTTACCCAGCCAGTGGCTTATGTATCCGATAATGCTACCAAAGGCAGACACAGCAACCATACCCATCCAGAATCCGCCCTTGGATTGATTTGCCATTTCCACTAGCTTATCAATTGACGTTTCCATCTTGTCAATCTTGGCGCTCATCTCATCAAACCGGCGCTCGTAGTCCTGCACCTTCTGCCAGAGGACGCCGTAGCGCACGGGATCAATTTCGGGTGCGTTCATGGCTTACTCGTAAAGGATGTTGATTGAGCCAAGGTCAAAGGTGTCTGTGCCGTTGGCTGTAGTAACGCGGACGCGATCAAGAGTGCCACCGAGAGCAATTGAACCCGCGCCTACATATCCAACACTAGAAGAATTTGAATTTACCAAGGTAGAACTTGCCACCCAAGTATTACTACCAAAACTATTAATTATTGCAACTCCGTCATAGTAATTTGCCGCAACCATAAGATTTGAAATAATAAATCCACTAGCAGAGTTATTTCCTGACACTGAGTTTGCAACAGTACCAATAATACTAGAAGATGAATATCCTGTAGTTGTTACTGGACTTTGATAACCAATTTGAACTAAGATTGCTGAAGTACCGCTAGTTGAAATACTTTTAAACATCACCGTAATCCGCTTCACCCAAGTTGGTATGCTGGTGAAGTCAATGCTTGTACCGCTGGTAGATGCAACAGCAGTACCCGAAGTGATTACGCTGCTGCCCAGTGCGCCTAGCGTTGTGATGCCGGTAACAGACAAGGCTCCGGTGTTTGTAATTCCAGTTGTGCCGTTGAGCGTGATGGTCATGATTTATTCCTCTGCGGGTAGTGGTGTGTTGCCAGCCTCAACCCATTCTTTAAACTCTGGGTGGTCTTCTGCACAAGTTAGATAGCACTTGCCATCATCCTCAATACGGGCATAGATTGCTAGGCCATCTATATTTATCAAAAGAATTTTGTAAATCATAATTCGGCACTCCATCCAAGGTAAGCAGATGAGATATTGAGTTGACTAGATAATGCGCTGCCTTGTCCAGCAGTAAGAACCGCAGATGTTGTAATTAATACCGCCGCCATATCCGAATTTGTATAATTGACAAAAGATGGAACACTTGTAGCAACTATAAAAGTACCTGCATACAACACGCCATAATGACCCGCTGTATTCGATTGCTCAAGTGCTGTCGGCCTAATTCTCATAGTTACGGGGAAACGAATGCTGTGATTTCCAGTTGTTGTGCTTTCATTCCAGCCTGTGCCAAAAATGCTATAACTAGTCCCAGATGCTGTAGTTCGGTAATAATACCGCTGGCACAGCATTAATTCCGTACCATAAGGCCGGTAGTCAAAGCTGGTGGCAACAGTAGTTGATGGTTCAAACTGAGCATTACCAATCACCCAAGTGCCGCTGGTCTGTGCGCCTACCGTAAACAGGATTTCAATGCCTGTGGTTGCAGCAGCCGGTACAACAATCTGGGTGGTGTAGTTGGCAAGCGTACCTGTCACCGTAAACGTGCCGGTGGAGATAGTGGTCTTAGCCGACCAAGTATTCGCGCTGGTGGCGTAAGAGGCCGTCCATGTCACCGTAGTGAGCAGCGAGTTAGACATATTGACCGACAACGTACAGGTAGAGCCTGCCAAGTCGTAGCAGTTAAGTTGCTCAATGCGCTGGCCCACACCGACTGCCGTAACAGACGCAGCGCCTGATACTTGTAGGTTGTTCTTGATAGCGCCAGTGCCAGCAATTTGAGCTACCGACACCGTAGCGCCGGTAGCGTAGGCGTACCAGCGGTCTATGGATGGGTAAGTGGGGGTGGTAGTAGGAACCGCAGAGCCAGACGTACCCGTAGTACCACGCTGGGCTACTTGCATGGCCCCGTTAATAAATCTGTTCTTAAACCCAAAGGTGCTGGCAGAGTCAAACTGCGTGGCTAGGGTTATGCCCGTTGTGCCTGAGATTGCTAAAGTCATTATGCTGCCCTCACCATTGCTGCTGTAAAGTACGAAACAGTGCTACCGCTGTTTATGGCTGGAGTTGTTCCAACTAAAAAGCCAAATATTGAAATATAATCTGTTGACCCATTTAAATACACTAACACTGATAGTTCCGAACTAACTGTAGTACCACCATTTACTTTAAAAATAGAATTATTTTTGTATATGGCGCAATTATTTCCTGTAACTGTTGTATTTGGATAAACTGCGGCGCTTACTTGGTAGTACCCCGCTACGTTTGGAAGAAAAGAGTACGCCGGAATGCCGCCTACAGTAGAACCTGTGTTGTTGTAACAAGACGCTGTGTCAAAATCTTCTGTGTTAAATTGAACTTGCGTGTATGTACTTGTTGTTACAGATTGATTGGCGCTCATAGTGGCGCTAAACGCTGGCCCAGTACCCGCAAAGGTAGAGCCGGTAGACAGCAGTGTGCCGGTGTTATCAGGCAGCGTCAGCGTCCTGTTGGTGTTCGTGCTGGGTGCGGCGATGGTCAGCGTACCCGTGCCGCCAGCGTTGCCTTGGAGTGATATTGCGCTCATGGTTTATCCTTTAGATGACAGTCCACACTGAACCATCTGGGATGGTTACAGTGATACCGCCGTTGATCGTTACAGGCCCAAACGTACCAGCATTGTAGTTAGTGCTAATAGTGTAGTCGGTTGTCACAGTCTGGCCGTTTTGAATGAACACCTGGTCAGCCCCACCGCCGGTAGCACCGCCGCCTAGCTGGCCCCAATCGGTGCTGTAGCCTTCGTACTTGCCGGTGGTGCTGTTGTAGCGGATCATGCCCGACTGCGGCGTGGCAGGGCGCTCACCCGTGGTGCCCACGTTGATTACCGCAGCGCCTGTGCTGGCAAAGGTCACCTGGCCAGTGGCCGTCAAGGTGGTGAACGTAGCGGCGTTAGGGATGCTGCTACCGATAGCTGGCGGCGCGGCAAAGGAATTGGTTGTCAGCGGGACGCTTACATTGTCCACCGTGTACAGCGACACGTCCGCTGATGTCTTGAGGATGTACTTGTAAGTGGTGGTTTCTGGAATCCAAACATTAGCTTGGCCGGTGGAGTCCAGAATTACCGGATTGGTGTTTTGCGTAGCTGCGGTGAAGTCCGTGTAAGTCGCCAATGGCGTGGTGGTGCCTGCTGCGTAGGTGTACAGCTTGCCACCCACCAGCGGCAAGCCGTCCGAGCCGAAGAATTGCAGCTTTGGTGGAGGTGATAAAGATGCCATTGGGTTACCTTTAAGTTATTGACCGCTCAAGAAGTTGAACTGGGCATTGCCTGTGTCTTGGGGCGCAAGTGAGTTTAAATTGTTTACTGCACTACGAGCGGCAAACACAGGTACATTGGCGGTTGCGCCTTCAATAATTTCTGGGGTTTTTCCAAGCCGCATCCGGCTGGCAAGCGCGTTTACTTGTTGCATACGCCGAGCCGTAGAAAGTTCTTTTGCCGCCATGCCCGCCCCCGCCGTATACGCGCCATAAGGGTTAACTGCGGTGAAGATGGCCGCTGCGGGAGTCATAGGTGAAAATTTACCTATTGTGCGCAGCATTGATTGCAAATTTCCACCTTTAGCTGCTTCACGAATTGCGTCTTGTTCTTCCGCAGTAAAAAACCGCATTTTCTTATCGTTTTTTGCTAACGCGGACAACCCTTGCGCAATTGATGGTTCTTTGCCGCCTTGAGACACTTCAGCGCGGGCAACAATGTCTTCAATCAATTCTGACTTTTTAACTTTAGCGTAGTCGGCGCGGGCGGCTTTCCATGCGTCAAGGGCAGCCTTGTCGCCGCTAACAATTGCGCTTGGCGGCGCATTTAAAATGTATTTGTCGTAATCATCAAGAAGAATACTGCCCATTCTGCGTTCAGCCGAATCCGCGCTGCCCGCAGCATTTCCAATAATTTTGCGAAGCGCTGTTATTTCGGCAACATTTTTTGGCCTGTCAGCTTGTAATCGCGCAAGCGCAGCGTCTACTTTTGGATATACCCCAGACACATAGCCTTCCGTGGCTTCCAAATGAACAGGCAACAAACTCATTCGTTGATTAAATTCGTTTTTGTCAAATTGAAGGCTAGATTTATCTAAAATATCATAGTTGGCTTTAGATTGCTTTAATAATTCTTCTTCCGTTGGCACCGCGCCGCGTTTAGTGGGCCGCAACCCAGTGGCTGCCCCCGTGGCTACGCCAGCCGCAAGCCCTGCTAATGGGTTTCCGGTTGCTTCGGTCACAGTCTGTCCGGTTGCGGCGGCGATAGGCGCTGCAACTAACTGGCCTATTGGACGACGAGCGGCTTCTTGGCCTATTGCTAAAGTACCTTGGGCAACGGGCGACTGTAAACCTGGGGCGGCTCTCGCGGCGTCAACAATTGCACGGCCTCCACCAACAGCGCCAGCAGTGCTACCTAACGCGCCTGCGCTGCTTTGAACAACTCGTTCAACCGGCGTTTCTGCGCGGGGGCCAGGAAGCATATTAGAAATAACTTGTGACGGGCTACGAAGGTTGCCGCCAGCTAATTTGTTGTAGCCTTGAACTAGCAAGTCGCTGGTAGGAGCCGCTAGGCCGCCTGCTAACGCACCTACGCCAGCGCCGACAGGGCCACCAAGCAAAAAGCCCGCACCCGCACCCGCCGCAACAGGCGCAAGCGCCTCGCTGGCCCCACGAATTCCTACGCCGACTTTGCGTACGGCTTCCTCACCCATTGACAGCGCGGGCGCAAGGTATTGGAGGATTTCAGCAGGCGCATAACCTTCGTCTAACGCTTGCTTAACTTTATTGCTTGGGTTTCCTGTTTCAATTAAGTACCCTGCAATTTCCTCGTCGGAATAACCTGCGCGGCGGGCGGTATTAACTTGATCGCGGAATTGGTCAGCCATGATTAACGCTTTCCACCAAAAATTTGGTCTAGCCTTTTAGTCCTATCGGGGGCTACTTCTTTTACGTTAGGCCCAGCAGCGTATGCTTTAAGTTCTGGGCGTTCAAACAACGATTTGCTACCTGGGCCAGTGCTCCAAGCATTTTCAGCGCCATTAAACGTCTGATTTTTGTCGCGCCAGTTAGCATAAAAATCACGTTGTTCAACGTCGCGTTGAAGTTGAGCCTTGGCGATTTTAAGTACAAACTCATTGGCAGCTTTAGTGTTGCCAAGCTGAGCGCCAGTTTGCGTAATGCGCTGGGCGTCTGCTTCTGTTTGCGGGCCTTTTTGCTCCAATTGTTTTTGTAACACCGCAGCGCTGGCGTTAGCAAGAAACGCTTGCGAATCTGTAGCGTATTTTTCTGCGTCTTTAACACCTAACGCGCCCAGCACTTTAGCCGCTGCTGCTTTAGATTCTGTAAAAGAACCCGTATCAAATCCTTTGTTTAGGATAGCGAGATTGCTTTCAATTGCTGGTATTGATTTTAAAGCTAAACTTGCGGATGCTTTTACCGCTTTGTAATCTTCAACTAAAAATTTGCCGTATTCCTTACCTTCTTCTTTTTCTTGCACGTTAGAAACATTAACTACATTTGCAGGCGCAAAATTAGTTTCTTTTCTAATCATGGCTGCGTATTCTGTTCGTTTTGGGTCACCTGGGGGCAATGCAGCCATCTCCCTTTGTAATTTAGCTAAAGGCGACTCCGCAATAGGCGCAGGTGTTTTTTCCGGCGCTTGGCTAAACCCGCCTGTAGCCTGGTTATATACAGAACCACCCGCCGCAACATTAAGCGGCGTTAACAATCGGTTGCGTTCGGCAATCAAATCAGTACGTTCTTGTATGGCTTCTGGAACTTTAGGAAATTGACGTAAAACCGCAAGACGTTTATCAATTTGCTCTAATCTATTTGGCTGCATAGCATTGACCGACGGAGGCGCAAGCGCGTTGCCAGTTAACACTGGTGTGCCAGCATCACCAGATGCAGCCGGTGCAAGAGGAACGGGCGCGGCCGCTCCAGAAGGCATAGGTGCAGCGCCAGGTGCGGGTGTGGCGGGGACGCCAAAAGAATTAGGTCTTGGCTCCCCTTGCGCGTATGCTCGTTGTTGCTTAATCCCTTCAACTAATTGATACGCTTCGGCTAAATTTTTGCCTATTGCTTGTACTTTGGGATTTGGGTTAAGCAACATTTGTTGCGCCGCTTCCATAGGATCGTCTATACCCCCATGATTTTCGGCAACTTTTTGCATTATTCCGGTAACAAAGTCTTGCGCGCCTTGGACTTGTCTTAACTCCAATTCGGCTGCGCTTGATTTGGCTTTTATTTCTGCCAATCGATAAGGAGCCAATGCAGCGCCTTCGGTCATTTGTTGCTGCGCCAAACGATTTTGAGTAGCAGAATTTTCCAACTGCTGCATTTTTCCGTATTGAACAAACGGGTCAGGCAACGGCTGGAACTGGTAACCCTGCGCGATAAGTGCGTTTAGATCGGCCATAATTTATCCTATACAACTCTATTTCGACTAGCTAAATAATCGTTAAAATTCTTTTGATTTTGATACCCGCTTGCAAACGTATTAACACCACTTGCCAATGTGTTGTACATCCCCATCGTACCAGCGGCATTAGCATTACCCGCAGCCGTAATTGCATTGCCCGCTGCGGTGCCGTAATTGCCTAACGTGTTTGACGCGCCGGATGCGTAATTTGCCCCCGCTGCATTTAGTTCTCTGGTTGTAGTCTGCCCAACGCCAGCCATGCTGGCTAGACGGTTGTAGCCTGTATCGGCACGCGCTACATCAGCGCTATATCCCGTAAGCCCACGGCTAAACGCTGTATTTGACCTGTCTACTTGCGTGCCGTAACCAGTAAGGGCGCGCTGGTACGCATTTTGGTATTCTTGCGAAGCTAAGTCCCCGCTATAACGAGACGCAGCTTTTAACGCAGTGCCAGAAATTAAACCTCCACGGGCGGCTGCGGATCGCTCAAGCGCTCTGGTCCCTTCTGACAACCGAAAAGCATACCCTGGGTCAGCTTGAAAATCATTTTTTCCAAAGCTAAACGCGTCTGGTTGGGCGTAACGTGGATCGTTGACGTTAAATGCGGCGGGCGGGGTAAATTCACCAGCTTGCATTCTTGCCAAAGCATTGGTGCCGGCGGTAAGAAAAGGTTGCTGGCGTTCGACGCCTTCTTCGTATTGCCGTTTTTGCAACGCAAGTTGCCGGTCAGCAACATCACTTTGAATTGCTCCAGCTTCTCTAGCCGCACCGGCTTGTGTTTCAGCGGCCTCTTTCTGTCCTTTAGCGGCTAAAAGACCACCTCCTACGGTGGCACCCGCCAAAAGCCAAGTGCCTGCGCTTATTCCAAAAGTCATGGTGTGATCCTTTCAAGTTGCGCCATACTGTCAATAAGCCCCATCTCACTGTAGCTGGGCGCAATCAGTTCAGCTTCTATCTCATCCAAATATTCTTCGCCATTATGCTTGGTCATGTGAACCGTCATCCAAATTGTGTCTTCTTCGGCTAAAACGGCGCGTTTTAAACCAACTTCAGATAAAAACCCGCATGGGGCTTCATACATCTTTTTACCAAATTCAGTAGCTACAGACACTTTACCTTTGATGATAAAGTTTAAATGCTGGTGTCGGTGAATCTTACCTACAATCAAAGTTCCTTGCGGGATAAACATTTGACGGCCATAAACGCTGCATCCGTAATCTTCACTTTTGGGCGAGAAATAATGCGTCAATGTGCAAGCAGGCAAACGATCTTCCATTTCGCCGTCTGCAATTAGTTTTTGCATTTGCTCTTGCAAATTTAAAATATCCTCGCGGAATTTAACTTTTTCTACTAGATCGTTCACGATACTTCCCTCCCGCTGACTCGGATGTTGACGGCGCTGGCCGCGCTGGCGATAGCTGAAACATAAGCGCCTGTAGGCAGAATCTGGCCTACCAATTCAGAAAAAGTGTATGTTTCTGAGGCCGCAAGGCTTTTGCTTTTAACAATCAAGTTGCTGTTATCGGGCGAGTACGTCTTGGTCACCAGGTTGACGCTAATCGTAGTCGTAGACGCACTGATGTTAGTGGCCGTAAACTTGTCAATGATGGTGACCGTAATATTGGACGGCACGGTGTACTGAGTCGTTTGAGTGCCCTCAACGAACTTGGCAGGAACAAGATTTCTTGCGGTTACTGTCATACAACTGTCCAAGTAGAACCAGTGGAGATCGTGACTGTAACCCCAGTATTGACAGACACCGGCCCCGCTGACAAGCCGTTATTACCCGTGGCAATTGTATAGCTAGTCGCCACGGCGTTGGCATTTATCTGGATTCCGTTGCTAGAAATCATGGCAGACGAAGTTAACTCACCCGTGCTGGGCTTGTATAACAATTTAGCGTTGCCGGTGTATATATTGACCAAGGCACCCGATGTAGCCGTAGAAAACAGCGGATACAGGTTTGTGGCCGTGGTTGTGTCATTGCTGATCGTTGCGCCGCCCAAGGCAGGGATGTCAGCCGTTGTCAAGGCACGAAAGGTGGGCGCTGCCGCAGCGCCGCTAGACGGGCCAGCAAAAACAGTATTTACAGCCTGAGTGGTCAACGCGCCGGTCAGCGTCCCGCTGCTAGTCACAGGGGAACCCGAAACGGTCATGATCGACGGCAGCGCCAGCCCCACCGAAGTAACGTAGGACAGGGCGGGAATGTCGGCGGTAGTCAACGCCCTAAAGGTGGGCGCAGCAGCCGCGCCGCTGGACGGCCCCGCAAAAAGAGTGTTGACCGATTGAGTAGTCAGCGTGCCGGTCAGCGTGCCAGTAGTTGTAACCGGTGAACCGGACACCGACATGATGGAAGGCAGCGCCAGCGCCACCGAAGTAACCGAGCCTACGCCCAAGCTGGAAAACGTGCTGTTTGTCCAATAGCCCAAAGAAGTGCTGTAAGCCAGTAAATCTTTGTTGGCTAGAGTTCCTAGCTGGACATTTGAGTCTGTGCCGCCAAGCGTAGAGCCACGATTAATTTCAACGTGAAAAGACCCAGAGCCGCCTGAACCGGCGTTAATGACAAGGCCAACTTGTATTTTAATGTTGGGCGCGACAGGTTCAACATTGGTGGGGTTGCCAGTTACTGGGTTGTACCAAATTGGATCATCGTCAGCCCAAGTTTCACCAAAAGCAGCGCCATTGGTGGTAATGCCGCGCACTGTTCCAAAAGTTGTAACTCGGCCAAAATTGTTATGCGCCAAGGATTCGGTAGCTACACCAACAATTGCGTTGTTGTCTGTAATGCCTGCAATCGTAGGTGCAAACGTAACGACGCCGCTAGCTCCAACCGTGCCGGTGTGGTAAACAATTTGAAGTGGGGAATCCGTAATGGCGGCAGAGGCTTTGCCATAGGTAAACAATTCTTCGCCAACTTGCTGGGTGATGTTTCCCCCGCCCATGCCCAGGTTCCACGCCCCTGTAACTTCGCTGTACCACATTTTGCCTGCGGCTAGCGTGGTGGCCGAGCCGCTGCCCATTTGCACCGACGTTGGGCTGCCCACAGCACCCGTTAGGCCGGACATACTGGTGATGTCAGCGTTGGCCGCTTTAAGGGCAAATGGAGCGCCTGCCGCCGTAGTGGAGCCGGTGCCGCCGTTTGCTACGTTAAGGGTGCCTGCCACCGTAATGACGCCGCTAGTGGTGACCGGCCCACCGCTGGTAGTCAAGCCAGTAGTGCCGCCCGAAACGTCTACTGAAGTGACCGTGCCAGAACCGCCCGTAGACGGTTGCGGTGGTGGCCCAATTTGCAGATCGTCCAGCGAAGTCTGATTGCCGCCAGCCCCAGCTAGGTTAAACAGGTTAAGAAAGAACCTGTACCACTCACGCGAAATCATGCCGGTGCGAGGGTCGATAACTCCAACCCGCGACGACGGAATATTCGTGATATTTGGCTGATCAGGCATTGGTGGGCGTCACATTAAGTTGTGCGCCCGTGATTGTTATCTTCACGGGGTCGGTGCCCGATATTTCGTAAACCCTGTCACGCAGCTTTAAGGTCATGCCTAAACGGCGGTAGATTACGCGGCGGTAATACTCACCCACCTTACCCATAGATATGGAGCGTTCATTTGACCAGGTGTGACCGCCATCGTCCGAAAAACGCAAAACCATCTGAGGATCGTCGCCTTGGCCGGTGTTAAGGCCCACGCCTGCTTCGCAACTGATCTGCAAAGTGTGTTGAGTCGTGCGTTTAAGATCATTTGACCCCGTAGGCAGCGCCCTCCAAGACCTTAACCACTTTTGGACATCGCCATTGTCGGCGTACTCTTCCATGTCAAAGGCGTAGATGTTGCCGTTCTCAAAATCCCCGACGATAATTTCATCGTTGTAAGACGCTTGGCAGTTGGAACGGTGACGGACAAAATTGCCGTTATCCCAACCAGCACGCTCGTGCCAGACTTGGGTTGCCACATCGTAGACCCAGGTGGTTTGGGCAGTTGGAAAGATCAACACATAAAAAGCATGGCCGTCTTGCTGGTAGGTGTAGCCTATAGCGTCCGAGATGCTGCCATACTGCTGAATCTGCCATTCAACGGCATGGGTAGACACCCGTGTTCCGGTGTAGCCATTGGACCGGTAAACGATACCGCGCCCACGGGCGTCAGAACCAAGCCAGAACAGCCCATTGTCAAGTTTGGCGACTGAGTAGGGGGCAGAGCATCCAATTTCGTTAAAAGCGCCTTGGATGCGTTGTAGCGGGAAGTCCGGTAAGCCAGCGTCGTACCAGACTTCAATAGAGTTGGTGCCAAAAAGCCATGCCTCGCGGTGGTCAACGATTAGGGACACCAGTTGGTCAGGGTCGCCCTCGGCGCTGGCGAAATCCAACGGGTCTACAGACAGGCCGTCCAGCAGTTGCGTCACCCAGACGCGAGAACTGTTTGGCTCGTTAAATACAAAGTACCCATCCAGATAACCCACCTTGACCGCGCCTGGGAAGTCAGGGTCGGTAATCTGGGCAAACACGTTGGTGGTGGAGTTGAAAATGTAACTGTCTGGGTTGCAGGCGATAAATAGCTGCGTGCCGTTGTCTGACATTGACACCGGCCCCGTTCCAGTGACCGTGCCAAGCAAGGTCAAACGCCAAGCGGTGGTGGTGGTGTACAGGCTTGCTTGGTACATACTGCTGCCGGACACCACATATAGATAGTCACCCAAAACCCACAGGCCGCGAATTGGGCCTTCTCCAATCTCCACCAACCGACGCAGGCCAGGGGCGCGGGATAGGAAACCCGCAGTCATGCCGCCTTCTGGCACCGCTTCGGGGTACATATTGATCATGCGGTTGTCCGCAGCATTGACGCTGCGAGCCACATAACTAGCACCAAGGATGGGCGAGTCCATGCTTAATAGTTTCCGGCGTAGATGTTAAATCTTTGTCTAGTGGCTACGATAGCGTAAGGCATTGACATCACATCATCAGGATTGTTGATGCGTTTTAAGTTGCGCTTGCTGGTCATAGCAATGCGAGAAACTTGGGGGCTGGGTTCAATACCAAACTCAGGCGCAAACTCGCAAGCCAAGTTGTAGGTAAACGCACGCAAATAACCTGGTGGGAACAGAATTTCTGTTACCAAGGTGGCCGGTTGAGTTAATTCTTCAACCGAAATAAAGTGCCATTCCAAGTCCCGTGTTGGCTTGGGGTAAATGTACATATCCACATCAGGATAAGTCATGTTGGTAAAAATGACTTGCGGGTAAGTGGACGTTACCGTCTTGACAGCAATTCCGTCGTATTGCTGCTGATTGATCATTTTTATGCCAAAACTGACGTTGGTACTTGCGTCGCGGTAGTAGGTTGCGTCGTCCAGCAAAATGGGACGGTTGCCTACAAAGTCGCCTGTTGGGCCAAGGGTGCGGTTGATAAAGCCAGCGGGCCAAGTAAACACTTGGTCTTGAGTGCTGAACACCGACAGCCGTTCGGTGTTCCAGCTATCAATCATCTGGTTGAGCGCCATCAAGGCGTCTTGCGACGTAGCGGCAGATGGTGTTTCGCCTTCAGCCAACACCCCAAGCAACCTTAATGCTCGATTGATCTGATCGCCAGCGGTGTATGTCGCCATGACTAGGCTCCTTCAGTTTCAGTTCTACGACGGCGCTTTACTTCCAGTGCGTTTACAGGAGCCGCCTCAGTGACTTGGGGCGTATCCAGAGTATATCGTGTCCAGCCGTTTTTCTCATCGTAATCGGCTTCAAGTTCCATAGTCGCCACTTTGCGGCCATGAACTGGGTGTGATAAATATATTTCCATATTGAAAAGGGGGCTTTTGGCCCCCTTCCCGTTCGGTTTAAGACGAAGCCATGATCCCTAGCGACTTCAAACCCGTAATAATGCCGTTGACATTAGTTTGTAGGGCAGAAATCTGCGCCGTGGTCAAAGCACCGACAGTAGCGGTGGTGAGCGTGCTGAAGTTCAGTGAGGTCAACGCTGCAAGTTGGTTAGTAGGAGTAGCGCCGAAAAATCCGGCAGTACCACCCGTTTTACCCATTACTGCACCATCAAGCTGCGGGTCTTCATAAGCGACACCAGTTGATTTGTTATTTGGCATATTGTTTCCTTAGTAAATGGGGCCGAAGCCCCATTCAAGTTTAAGCAATGCGATACACAGTGTAAGCAGCATCGCCGGTCTTGCGGAACAAGAATTGTCCCGCGCCACCAACACCCGCTGCACTGCCGGTAATAGCAACAACCAAGTTGCCCACCGCAGTAATGCCAGTGCCCACAGCCATAGTAATCAATCCGGTCGAAGTGCCCAGGTTAATAACTGTCAACTCAAACGTGCTGTTAACTTTTGCGTTGGTGAACACCGCGTCAATTGCCGTAGCAGTAGGCATGGTGTACGTTGCCGCCGTGGTAGACGGATTGCCTACCAAGATGCCGCCAGTAACTTGTGCAACGGTCAAAGTGGCCGTAGCAGTCGCCGTATTAGGCGCTGCTTGAACGCCCATGATGATTTCATTGGTGTTGCCATCAGTAAACTGATAGCCACCGCCAGAGTTAGGAATAGCCATGATAAATTTCCTTTAGAAAGAATTGATTAACCCCAGATGCGGCAGGCCATCTGTGGACGAATGGTGCTGAAACCATACAAAACGTCAATACGGCAAGGCATACGGTCATTGTTGATGTCGTACTGACGCACGATACGCAAGCTGATACCGTTATGCACTGCACGCGAAGCCATGTCAACGCCTTGGGGCAGCAACAAGTCAGCGGTAGCAAACGTGATGGCGTCCTTGTGGTAGACCAAGTTTTGTGCGTAAGCAGTAGAAGCGGTGCCCACGAAGGTCACAACAGCACTAGCTACTGGCAGGGCGGTCATGGTAGCCAGTGCGTGAGCAGCGGAATACATGGGAGCCACAGTCACAGTCCAATCGCCAGCCGAAGCAGTTGCGTCAGCCAAAGCCACAAACTGGAACAGCGAACCAGTGGTTTCACGGGTTTGCGGGTTCACAGCAGAGCAAGCTGCAACGGTAAACACGTCACCGGCCTTGATGGTTGTAGTTACCGAGCCTTGGGTCAAAACAAGGGTAGAAGAACCTTCAGAAGTTACAGTGGTTTTTACAGTGGTAGATGCAGCAGCATCACGCGAACCCGTAGTGTGTTGCTTGATGGATTGGCTCATGTTGACTTCTTCGTAGCCCAACACGCCAGTGCCCATCATGCCGTTCTTAAACTGCTTGCTGATGGTGTCGGTGGGGTTGAACAAGCCTTTCATGCCTTCGACCAGACCGGCGTTAGCAGCGGGGTTAACCGTTGCGTAACGTGGCGACATCGTAGCTGCGTTCTCGTTCAACTTCTGCTGGGCTTGCAACAGCACCAAAGAAGTTGAAGGGGTCGTGCCAGGAGTGCCGACAGTGTTACCGATAGTCTTGTACGCATTGGCAACATCAGCATCAATGCTGGAGGCCAACTGGCTAATACGAGGTTTCAACACACGCTCTGCAAAATCGTCCAATTGCATGGTCAATTCAGCGGAAGTGAAGTTCACGCCAATATGCTTTTGCGAGGCGACAGACAAAGTGGTGAACTGCTCGTTGTCATCCTGAACTTGCAGGGCGGCACCGTCAGTGACCAAAGCGCGGTCAGGAAGGCGAATACGCAGAGTAGAACCGATCTTGGCACCTTCAACAGCGAAGCTGTCGTCGTACTGACGGTTTACGTTACGGGTGATCACCAGGTTGTTCTCTAGAATCTCCAGAGCCTTCCGAGTGATCATGTCAATGGTTAGGATACTATTAGCCATGAAAAAAAGTCCTTAAAAAAGTTAGCGGTTTTGCGCTTCCCACTTCTTTCGTTGCCGCAGCCGTTCAGCTTCAATCCACTGCGAATCCGTCATAGTCTTGGTAGACCGAGGGTCCGTAGTGTCATAAGCCGGTGATCCAGTGGATCGGGCAGTGACAGGCGAAATCGGCGCTGGCGCTGATGTAGTACGTTTCATTGGGGGATCAGCTGCCAATTTGGCCTCAATCTTCCCAATTTCCTTTGCCTGTGCAAGTGGCGCTAATCGTGAAATACGTTCCGCGTCTTTGGGGTTGGTTCCGAGATAGTAAGCTAACTCAGGCCCAATGTCCGAAGACCGGATCGTTTCTGCCATCACTTCAGTAACCGGAAGTTTGGGGTTGTACGCTACTTGTTCAAAGTCATCGTACTTGCTCCGCGCTTCTTCTTCCTTGTCGTGATAACTCTCAAGAACTTGCGACTGTTGCCTCGCTGCGTCACGCTGGGCAATCAATTGTTCAGCCTTTTGATAGGCCAGCGCGTCGGCGTAAGCCTCGGCGCTTTCAAATTGATCGGCAGACTGAACCGGCGGTGCCCTCAAGGTTTGCGTTTCCGCAACCCTTTGCGCTTGTTCCCGTTCCCACTTTCGTTGCTCTCTTGCGAGGCGTTTTCCAATAGCTGCATCAAGTTCCTCTTGCGAGAATGTCTTGCTTGCTTCTGCTTCCGGCGCTATAACTTCGGTCTGAGGTGCAGCCGTTGCCACCTCTTCCGGCGCGGTTTCAACTACCGCTAGGTTTTCGTCAGACATTTTTTCGATTCCATAGAATCCCTGGTGAACGCACCAGTACGTTTTGCTTCAGCTATTCGAAAACAACTGTTGCGGTAACTGTACCCGAAATTACTACATAAATGCCGCTACCGCAATAAAGTCCGTCTAACGGAAATACATACGATGTCGCGGCGGCTGGCGTGAACACAGCCAACACCGTTTTGGTGGTGGTGGCCGCTGCCGAGTCATAAACAGTAATAGTAGGCGTAGCCGACGCGCCGCTTACAAAGATACCTTTGAGTTTGCCCGCTGCTGGCTTGATGTTGGCCGTAGCAGAGATTGCGGTGTAATTTGCCATGATGTGTCCTTATGCCAAAAAGCGGAGTTTATACAGAGTACGCAAATAAATCTCAACAATATTGTCGATCAGTTGCTGCAACGTTGAGTCAGATTCATCACAGATTTCGTAACGGCCTTTTTCAATTTCATCAAGCTGGCCCTGCAAAAACTCAATGATGTTTGTGGTCTTTTTGGCCGCTGGAATAGCAATCGGGCCAATTAAACCATGACGGCCTTGGTAGGCTTCGGCAAAATCGTCCGCTGCTCCAATAATGCGCTCGTAAAAGATATTAAGCGCAACGTGCTTGGAATAGCTGCGTGTGTTCAAGTGAACACTGTGCGCCACATTGCGGCCCAAGAACAGTAGCCCCATTAATTGTGCGGCGGTCATTGTGGCTGCTCCATTGGTGGCATAGGCTGTGGCATTTCAGGCATACCTTCCATGCCCACGTCCATCTGTTGTTCGGGCATCTCAGGAATGCCGCCAATCTGGCCGTTAGACTCCATTGCAGCGGCTACCACGCCCATAGCAATATCTTGAATTTGTTGCTCATTCATACCAGCTTGTGTGGCCGTAATGCGCTGAGTCTCGGCTTGGTACGCTTTAATCTCAGCCTCGTAATCCTTGCGGCGCTGCTCCTGCATTTCAATGGACTTGCCGACGTTTTGGATCATCTGGTGCATCTGCTCCATCTCTTGACCCATTGCTTGCATCTGTTGCTGTGCGGCTTGCAATTCTGGATTGTCTTCACCATCGCTCATCAGTTTAGGGTCGATGGTCTTGGCAAAACGCTTTGCCATCTCTTGGGCACCAGGCCAATCCATGTTTTTCACAAACAGATCACCGGCAACAGACCATAGCTGCGGGTTGCCCTGCAACAGTTGGCCCATCGCCTCCAGCGCTTCTTGGCGCTTGGTCGCGTAACCTGGGCCGGTGGTTGCCACCACGTCGTACTTGCCCACGCCGGGGTTGTAAATCTTGTCGATCACAATTCCATTCTGGTCCATGATCTTCTTGACCGGCTCTTGCTGCATTGGGTCAATCTTGACCATGCTGGTCTCGCCGTCCTCGCCAATAATGCGAGCAATACGCTGGGTGTCGTAGATTTTGGGGATTAGGTCAATCAATTGGCGGGTCAGATACCGCACGCCACGGGCCAAGTTGTCGCCAAAGTGGTAAGTCCCAACATCACCCTCACGCTGACGCGCAAGAATTGCTTTTCCTGAGCGTTCGTTGGATGTCATGCCCAAAGATGCGTTATATTGGCCGGTGGACGCTTTAATATCTTCAGACGCCCCTGCTTTAGCCTGTAGCAGCCCGCTGGAGGCCATTGGCGGCTGCGCCCGCTGTGGTAGTGGCAGCGTAGCGCCCGCGCCGTCTGTAACGTCAGGATTAACCTCTAAATACGGCCAGTTAGTCGTGTTAGCGGTCTTCCACTGGTTTTCGTAACCTTCAAACTGGCCGCCATAGCCAATAAACGGTGCTTTGGGTGCCAAAGCCAGCATCTCTGCCTCTTGGGACACCCAGTAGTTGTACATCCGCTGCGCGTCTTTAGCGTTTCTAACCAACCCAGACACATACAAACGGCCATCAACCTCAAATTCATTGCCAACAATGCGGACAATCGGGATATATTGCCCTGCCCAATCGCGTTCTTCCAAGATTTCGTAGCCGTTTATCTTGCAATACTTGATCTTGGCGCGGTCAGACTGCCTAGACTTCTTGGGTTTACCGTAAATAGCGCGTAATTGCTTGTCTTCGGGCGTTCCATCAAAAGCTGTGACGTTGCCAGGATACAAATTGAGCGTGTCGCTGTCGTAATCAACGTAGTAGTAGTCCGCAATGCGAATAGTGTCCTCATTGAGCCACTGCGACAAGTTTTGGTCGCCTACTCCAAGCGTTTGCAGCGTAGTAATAGGCGCAGAATTAGGGTACTTGCGCTCATACTCGGCTTTGGGGATGTCCTCGGTCACAAAGCACCACTTGGCGTCTTGGCCGCAGGGGTCTTGGATGGTTGGATCCATGTAAACCGAGAAACTATTACGAACTCGGCCTATTTTGATGTCCTGGTCAAAGGTATTGTCGTCGCAATACTCGGTCAGGAGCCGGAAGTAGCCTTCTCCGTAGGAGACTTGGTTTTCGCAGGCGGTGTCGTAAGCGACATCTGCGTCCGAGATATATTCAATATGTCTGACCATGCCGTTGAAGACTTCGGCAACGTCAATATCGGCCTTGTCGTCGGCTGGAATAACTTTGCCTGTTGGGCGGTTTTGTCGTTGGTCATTGGTTACTTGCCGGACGTGCTGCGGCAGTTTATTAATCGTTAAACAAGGGCGCGCGTTGATTGTCTGCCCTTGCACCGCGCCACGGGTCGCCAGCACATCAGCAGGCCATTGCCAGTGATTGTCGGGCGAGCCAGCATAAAACTTCAGATCGTCAATCTCATCCTCGCGGGATTCGGACAACGCCGCAATTGCCATGTCCAAGCGGCTGCGGGCAGTTGCCAGCACATCTGAATCGCTGCCACCAACATTGGCGACATTGCCTACCGCTACCATGCCGGTGTAATCAGCCATTATTTCTTACCTAAATTTATGTTGACATTGCGCCCTGCTCCTTGCGGGATAACGCGTTCAGCATAGTTGTGGATAACTCCAAATGGGCCAGTCATTGCAGCAGCATAACCTTGATTTTGGCTCATTGGGTTAAAATTATACTGATCTTGCACAATTAGGTTTCCATTTGCATCAGTTGTGTAATTAAACCTACCTAGCGTTGTTTGAAGATTTCCCCCCGCATCGCCAAGCGAAAACAGGCTTGGTGTGGTGGACATTGGGCGGGCAGCGCCTTCTTTCATTTTACTACGGGCCAAATTGCCGTAGTCAAAATACTGCACATTTCCCCGTTCTGCCGTGCTATCAATCAAATTACGAAGATACAACAACTCTTCTGGCGTAAAGTTTTTTTCCGTTATTTCGTCTTTGTTACCTTGTATTGTCTCTAAAAAAGTACGCCCCGCAGTTGGAAAAGAACTAGCAGGCAATTTTTTAAGAATCCAACTAATAAGTGGATCGGCCATAGACCCACCGTCAGCCAACGCATTTTTGCTTTTTGGCAATAATGCGTTTACAGGCACTATTTGCCTTTCTTAGCCGTCTTAGCCGAGTCTTTAAAGTCTTTGGCTGAAGGCGCTGCCTTGCTTCCAACTTTGTTCATCTTCTCGCCAGAGCCAGCTTTGATGCGCTCTTGCTTGGCGTGAATTGCGGCATAAAGCCCAGGTTTAGTTGCCATGATTAACACTTCCATCTTGCTAAAGCAGCAGCTTTGCGGGTGGGATTACCCTTTTCATCTTTCATTGGCCCAGGCACGCCAGACATACGGGCGCAGAACGAATCCTTGCGTGCGCCGCCTTGGGGTTGCGGAGCTTTTAAATTAGAGCCGGTTGCCGCGTTGTACTTCTCGCGCCCTTTGGCCGTCAAGCCAGCGCCTTGGGATGTAGGCAGTTTCTCGCCGCGTCCAACAGATAGAGATACTTTTTTCATGAACCCATCCATGAAGTGTGCATTGCGCCGTCTTGAGCGTTATAGCGGCGAGTTGGCTCAGTATACTCGCGGTGAGCCACAGGAAAAGCAAACGTCACGCATATTGCGTCCGCTGCGTCTGGCGATGCAAGTCCCCGCGCTTTCATTTCTTTCTTGCTCTCCAAGAAGATTGTTCCACGTGAATCAGGCTTCATCTTAGGCGAAATTAAATCCGTCTTCAAGAACCTGTCGGTCGGGATACTAGCAGATTTCAGCCATTCCCTCATCTCGCCCCACATCTGGGCGCGCATATTTCCGTACATTATCGGGTTTTTAGCCTTATTTCCAAAGTTTACACCCTTGATCTTGTACCGCTGCTCCTTGAGCCGGTCCACAATCCCAGCCCCCAGCCCACCCTCGTCGATCACCACCAGCGCCGGTTTGTACTCCTCAATGGCGTCGATCACATACCCCACCACCGTCATCGTGTCATCCCCACGGTGGCGCGTGATGTTAACAATATCCCTGCCTTGGCGCACCGCGATGACCGTGGCGTCCGCGCCGTAGCGCGCCGGATCGACTCCAATGATGATGGGCGCGGACAAGTCCTTGTACTTCTCCCGCCCCATTGCCTCATCCACGATGTCAGACCCAATGAACTGATCGTCGCCCGCGCTGGGGAACATACCGTAGACCTCGACGTGCGATTGGCTGGAGTCTGGCCCGTACTCTTGGATGATCCGCTCATAGACCTGTTTGTCCGTACCCTCTACCGTGCGCGCGTCCACCACCTTGGTTTTCCAAAACGCCCGCTTGGAGTTGAACGCTTCGTAGAAGTACCCCGTGTTGCGCCGTGGGTTGGAGAACGCTAGCCAGAACCTGTTGGGTGTGTTCTCCGTGAAAAAGCCCGCAGTCACCGCCCAGATCGCGTCGTCGATACCTGACGCCTCATCGAACACTACCAGCACCCCGTCGTAGTTATGCACACCCGCGTAGGCGTCGGGATTCTCCGCTGACCACAGCCGCCCTTCGACGCCCCAGTACCTGGTGCCCTTCTTCAAGTCCCGCTCGACCAGTTCAGTCAGCCACTTGGCGGGCATCAGCCGCGTGGCGCTGACCTCAAACCAGTGCGAGTTGATCGCCATTGCCAGCCACTTGGTAATCTCGGCCCAGGTGATTGATCTGAGCTGGCTCTCCGAGTTGGCCGAGATGATGGTCGTCGAGCCTATGCGCGTTGCCAGCATCCAGATTGTGATCCAACTGACCAAGGCCGACTTGCCAATACCGCGTCCAGACGAGATGGCGCTTTGCAATACTGCGTAATCTAGCTGGCCTTTGTTTGCTTCGATGTGCTCGGCGATGTCTTGCAGCACCTCGCGCTGCCACTTGCGTGGTCCCTTGAAGTTCTCCAGCGGCGTGCCCTTGACGCCCCACGGAAATACAAGCGCTACAAAGTTCAGCGGGTTGTCCTTGATACGCGGCGTCCACAGACGCGCCATCAGGGCTTGTTCGTCTTCAGCGCTGTATTTGGTGGACTGCATATTTATGGCCGATGTGGGTGATACAGAATTTCAGCTTGTTGTCGTGCTGCAACCGCGTCGTCTAGGTTTTGAAACAAGCCAAGATTCGTGGATTTCCCGTTTACTTCAATGTGCGCTTGCCAGCGTTTATCGCGTTTGTGCCATGTTACACCCAAATACCCCGACGCGCTTTTGGTTTTGCGCGCGCGGTTTTGATGATTTTGAGCGCATGAAACATCGCGCAAATTAATTATTCTATTGTCAGATTTAATGTGATTGATATGATCTATTTGCCCAGTAGGCCAAACACCATGCACATATAGCCACACCAACCTGTGCACAAGGTGCAGTTTGTTGTCTATGCTGCGCTGTAAATACCCCCCAGTGCATAAAGAGCCTACAAGATTTCCAGCGGGTTGATTTTTAATCTTTACTTTGCGTGTTAATTGCCCCGTGATTGGGCTGTAATCGAACAGAAAGTGCAGGCGCGCTTGCGTTAGAATTTGTGTAGTCATTGCCGTCCTTATTACGGTTATTGATTAGAAATCCTGCATCGTTTGCGCGATGTGGGGTTTCGTCTATTGTAACCTCAATGACGCGCATCTCTGCTTCTTGCAGCGCCTGCGTGATGGATATGCGCTGGTCGATGTCCACCGTGATGGACTGCTTGGCAACCCAACCGTGTTGGTGCTTCAAGATTTCAAGCGCCGCCTTGGCGTCGCCTTCTCTGGCTGCTTTGTGCAGGATGTCGGCCATCTCGCGTTCGCCGTCAGCCTTGCCTTTGCGCGCGGCCATCTCGGCCAGCGCGTCAAATTGGCACAAGTGCTGGTACTCCTCTGGCCGCAGCCCTGACGCCAGAGCCAACGTGTCGCCCTTGAGTCCTAGCTTGGCAGCGTCGTATATCGCCTGCAAGCGCGATTCAGTTGCTTGGACGTGTCGGACAGTAAGCGGCAATGATTTGAACATGGCTCTGTGAGTGTATACCAAAAAAAATTTTGTTTGTGGCCCCTCCGTTTACGTTGGCCCAATCGCTCGGCCCTACCCCCTCCCCCCCCTGGCCAAAATCCTACACAAAATGGCAAGCATATACTAGGCAAAATGGCAAGGGTAATGCTAGTCAGAATGGCAAGGGTAATGCTAGTCAGAATGGCAAGCATATAGTAGGCAAAATGGCAAGCATATTCCCTGGTCGATGTGGGTCATGTAGGCATGGCCTACGCGGTCGCATGGTGTGCGATACCCATGCGCCAGTGCGCGCATCGATGTGGGTCATGTGGGCATGACCCACGGGGTTAGATATCGCCCGTAAACAGTGCGGCCATGTTGCGCCAGCAAAATGCAGCGATTGTGTGCGGTAGGTCATGTGGGCACCCAAAAAGCCATTTTCAAATCGCTCTACCCCATATTGCATATTTCACATTATGAAATATACATTTTGTAATTGTTTATCTTTTATAAATAGCCAACATAGCCAACAATTGCATATTCCCCTATGGCACTGCATAAAAACAACCCGCCAACAACCCGCCTACCAAACTGCCAACAACGCCAACAATTTGATGCCTAGTGTCTCCAAAGTGACAGACAGACAATAAATACGCGGCGCATAATTGCACCAAGCCCGCAAAGGCCCGCGTATTCCAAGCACGCTATTGCTTGATATTCCACTACAGTAAAAAGGCAAAATATCATGCGCGTTATCCCGATTCTTACCAAAGCCCAAGCCCAAGCAGCATGCGGCACGCTAACCCAAACCAGCAAAATGCCATGTAAGAGCTATTCGCTGCCTGTAATCGCGTGCATTACAGGCTTTAAGATGGCGCAGATTCCCGATTCAATATGTAGCCATTGTTACGCCGATAAGGGTTTTTATCGCATGTACAGTGCGACAGTAGAGCCAGCGCAACATGCGCGCCTAGATAGCATTACCAGCACGCCGATTGATGCTTGGGTTGATGGCATGGTTACCCTGATAGGCTTAGATGATTATTTTCGCTGGCTAGATAGTGGAGACATTCAAAGCATAGACATGTTGCGCCGGATAGCTTTAGTGTGCGAAGCTACACCGCACACTAGCCACTGGCTACCTACTAGGGAATATGCCATTGTTCGACAGTACATCGATGCCCATGGCGCGCTGCCGTCTAATTTGACTATCAGGCTATCGGCCATGTATTTCGATAAGCCTGTAACAGTGCCGAAAAGCCTACAGGGTATCGCAGGCATAGAAACCAGTAACGCGCACCGCACCGGCGCGCCTATGGGCTTTGAGTGCGAAGCCAGCACGCGCGATGGACAGTGCGGCCCATGCCGCCATTGTTTCCAT